>ENA-ORML01000344-ORML01000344.1-human-gut-metagenome-genome-assembly--contig:-NODE-344-length-58786-cov-3.536923_pt1 | contig 58786 bp, 47 predicted proteins | sample MGYA00242103_ERZ508995 | MGnify/ENA primary metagenome ERZ508995 (study PRJEB26280, sample SAMEA2338702) | human gut metagenome | biome: human gut; feature: human-associated habitat; material: faeces... | reverse complement strand
GAGAGAGCGAATTATAATCTGCCGAAATCAGAAAATTCCAGACAGCCGAAATGCCTGCCGGAGAAAGAAACGGCTATAAGGGAGGCATTGGAGCATTTTCGGATGATCTATGCATTGAGAAGTAATTGAATTTATAACAATGTACAAGCTAAAGAAAGGGGAAAAACAAATATGCGACCTTATAAAAGATTAACTGTAATTTGTGGGATTATTTCTTTTCTATCGCTTACACTTTGCTTGTTCTTACGTTATTTTGTCATTTGTGAGGAAGCAGATTTTTGGATAAATGTTTGCCTTGCTGTTTTTGGAAGTGCCTTACTATCCGCATTAACGTCTCTTGTCACTTATTTTCATGAGAAACGCTCTACACTTGAAGGATTCATGTACCATTGTAAATATCTTCTTCACACTTTGAATAAATATCAAGATAGTATGTCTTTAGAAGAAAAAATGAAATTTTATTTAGATTATTACCATATAGACAAATCAGCATGTTTGGCATTTCAGATGGTATTTTGATGGTAGTGGGAAGAATAAGCCGGTAATGGAAATGTTTGTCGAAGAGTTAGAGCAGTATTTACTATATCGAGATGAAAAAAAGATTCCGACCAACTATGATGCAACAGGGAAACCAATCGCCTTTTGTGAGGTGACGACGTTGGAGTCAAAGCTTGTTCGTGAAATATCTCAAGAATTAGATGGGGAGTATTATAGAATTATGTATGGAAAACGACATGTGAAGTAGAAGAAAACAATACAATCTGTTTTTTGAACACTATTAGAAAGCAAAAGGAGAACTGAAAGTTGGAGGATAAACGAGACAAATCAAATATCGTTGGAAACGAAATTCTTATATATCAAACGGAAGACGGAAAGACGAAAATAGATGTCAAATTTGAAGATGAAACTGTTTGGCTTACGCAGGCACAATTATGTGAACTTTACCAAACCAGTAAATCTAATATCAGTGAGCATATCAAGCATATTTTTGAAGAGGAAGAGTTGGATGAAAAGTCAGTTGTTCGGAAATTCCGAACAACTGCGGCTGATGGAAAGAACTATAATATAATACACTATAATCTTGATATGATTATTTCACTTGGGTATAGAGTAAAATCTAAAATTGCCACAAATTTCCGTCGGTGGGCCACTGAGCGCTTAAAAGAGTATATGATAAAAGGTTTTACAATGGATGATGAGCGGCTGAAAAATCTGGGTGGCGGTAATTACTGGAAAGAGTTATTAGAGCGTATAAGGGATATTTGTTCATCTGAAAAGGTTATGTATCGGCAGGTGCTTGATTTATATGCGACAAGTGTTGATTACGATCCAAAGAGTAATGAATCCATTGCGTTTTTCAAAATGGTGCAAAACAAATTGCATTATGCAGCACATGGGCATACAGCAGCAGAGGTTATATATGAACGTGCCGATGCAAGTCAGCCTTTTATGGGATTGAAGAGCTTTTCTGGTGATTTTCCCGTATTAAAAGATATAAGCATTGCAAAGAATTACCTTAATGATGAAGAATTAAAAATTTTGAATAATATTGTGTCTGGATATTTTGATTTTGCGGAAATTCAAGCGATGCGCCATAATCCAATGTATATGGCAGATTATGTGGAACATCTTGATAATGTTTTAAAGAATACAGGAGAAAAAGTCTTACAGGGTGCTGGAACAATAAGTCATACACAAGCGATTGAAAAAGCAACGGAAGAATATAGAAAATATCAGAAACAGAATTTGTCTCCAGTTGAAGAAGAGTATTTGAAAAGTATTAAAAATCTTCACAGCACAGTGAAAAAAAGTGATAAGAATTGATAGAAAAATTGTTTTTATACAAATGGCGAGGTCAAAGAGTGAGTTGTATGATGTTGATTTAGTTTGGACAATGATGAATATGTCGAGATGGTGTGTTTATTGTCCAAACTTAATTCGGGTAAATATATTGATATGAAATGGGATATGGACAAATTCAACTTGCCTATTGCGAAGTGTATTGAAAAATAGATAGAAAATTCGAACGGATACGAAGGAGTTTTGCTTACAAATGATAAAAAAAGATAGGATTTTAGAATCATGGATAATGGTAGAACATTTATCGGAGGGCGACATTAGTCTCAGGGATAAGGCTATTCTTACGATGGATGATTTGCAGGGACAAGATTTTTATTCTCTGTTTCTACATGAAATTCAAAAACAGAAATGGAATCAGCGGCAAAAGGGAGGAGTCGTTGTCTATTTTGGTGTCTTTAATTTCCGGGAAGTAGTGGCAATTCTTCGTGAGAAGTACAATTTGAAACCGACGGATGAGGATATTCGTCTCGGAGATAAGTTCAGTTTTGCGCTGTATTTTGACAGGAATCTTAATTTCCTGCAAGATATGACATTCTTTACAGAAAGTGCTTACATACGGTATTACAAAAAAGTTCCCCATGAGGCGGAGTTCCGGAAATTTGAGGAAAATTTTAAAAATCAGCTTTTTCAGGATTTTGACGAGACAGTCAGAGATCCGGAGAAGTTTAATGCGGCAGTACAAAAAGAACTCCGTAGATACGGAATTGATGTGGAAAACTGCCGGATGCAGCTTCTGGGAAATATAGAGACAGAGGCGACGAATCTGCATTCTTTTTTCATTGATGATCTGGAAAAAGCAAAGGGAATCGAAACGGGTAATTTGAAAGCCTATTTGTATGGAAATAAAAAGGAACGCAGGAACCTTGACAGCAAAAAAGGTTCCGTGAATTTTCATCCACATATGTTTGAACAGATTCTCCAGCCGGAGAATTATCCTTTGGGAAGGTTTCCGAGCAATACGCAGTATGCGCTTTCTCTGATGCAGCAGGTTGCGGTAAATTTATCCATCGGTTTCGATAACAATCAGATGCGAAGTGTCAATGGCCCGCCCGGAACCGGAAAAACGACACTTTTGAAGGATATATTTGCACAGTTAGTCGTGCAGCAGGCGTATGATATTGCGAAACTTCCGAATTATTTTATCGAAGGAACAGAGAAAACGATTTATTTTAACCATGCATCGATTGGAGAGATTCCGGGATACATTACTGAAAATAATATCGTGGTTGCGAGCTCGAATAACGGTGCGGTTCAAAACATTGTGAATGAACTTCCGCTGAGTAAGGAAATTGACAAATCTTTGTTTGAGGAACTCAAAGAGGCAGACTATTTTCGTGAGATATCGAATGCGAAGCTATCCATAGAGTGGATGGAGGATGAGAATGGTAAGAAAAGGGAAGAGCTGGTAAAAGAATTTGTTCCGGGAGAAGAAAAGTTTTGGGGAGTATTTTCCCTCGAGGGTGGAAAAGCGGATAATATGGCCAATATTCTCAAGAATATGAAGCACATTCACAAATATCTGGAGGAGGAATATCTGCCGGATCAAGATATATATAAACAATTTTTGAAGCATTATGAGGGAGTAAAAGCGATTCAAATAAAAACGCAGGCATTTGCAGATAGTATTCGGGCATATCAGAAATGCACTAAGGAGCTGGAACGGGTTTGTGCCAATTATCAAAAAGAATCAGGGAAGAAAGAGAATGAACTGTATGCAGAACTTCAGAAGCTTGAAGAAATCAGCCAGGAATGCCGGCAGCAGTTGGAACAGCTGCAAACTCAGCTGGAGGATGTACAAAATAAAGCAGAAACTGTCCGAAAAAACATGGAAAGTATGACCCAGTGCCTTCAGGTGTACAAGGGACAACGCCCCAGCTTCTTTGCAGGAAAGAAAAAGAAAGAGGAATATAGAAGTAGGTTAAATGAGATTACGGCTCAACTTGTAAAGTTAAGTGATGAGGATATAGAATACAGCAAACGGGAGAAAGAAATTAATAACAACATTCTTTCATGTCAGACAAAATTGGAGTCAAGTACAAAAAAACAGGAGGATTTGCAGCGGCAATATGACAGTTGGAGGGGAGCAAAGTTAGATAAAATATCAGCTCTGGAAAAAGGAGTCCATGAATATGAGAAGCTTAGAAATGACAGTAAGATAGAAACGTTGGATATGAATCAGGAGTATGATGATTTACAGATGTCAAACCCATGGTTTGACGAATCGTATCGGGGCGCACAGTCACAATTGTTTGTTATGGCATTACGTGTTCGGAAACAATTTCTTTATGAGAATAGAAAAAACATAAAAGCCGCCATAATTGTCTGGGGTCAACAGGAGAAATATTTGGAGCAAAAACCTGTGATTGAGGCGGCGTGGAACTGGATTAATATGACAATTCCGGTGATTAGTTCGACCTTTGCCAGTTTTTCGCGTATGTGCAAAAATCTTAAGGAAGAGACGCTGGGGCATCTTTTTATCGATGAAGCGGGACAAGCGCTGCCACAGGCGGCAGTCGGTGCGATTTATCGAAGCAGGCATGTGATGGTGGTGGGTGATCCGCTGCAGATTAAACCGGTTCTTACACTGGATTCCAATACCCTGCATATGCTGGGCGGGCATTTTGGAGTGACGGAAAAATATTTATCTGCATCGGCATCTGTGCAGACCTTAGTAGATGCGGCGAGTCAATATGGATTTTATCGAAAACAGGACAAATGTGAGGATTCATGGGTGGGTATTCCACTATGGGTACATAGAAGATGCCAGTATCCGATGTTTACAATTTCAAACATGATTTCTTATGACGGATTTATGGTGCAGGGAATGAAAAAGTACGGAAAAACAGGGTGGTTTGATGTTGGTGGAACGGCGAACAATAAGTATGTGGAGGAGCAGGGGGAATTCCTTTTGCAAAAGCTCAAGGAGATGAGCGATAGAAATCCGAAAATTTTAGATAAAAAAGAAAAAGATGTGATTTATGTGATTACGCCGTTTTCCAATGTGGCATATCAGCTTTCGCGGAAATTACGGAAAATTGGCTTTACCAGATATGATGGACATGGAAAGCCGACCAATGTTGGAACCGTCCATACGTTTCAGGGAAAAGAAGCTCCAATCGTATTTTTTGTGCTCGGTGCTGACCGTCAGAGCAGCGGTGCAGCGCGCTGGGCGGTGACTGAAGCAAATATAATGAACGTTGCGGCTACGAGGGCTAAAGAGGAGTTTTATATTATCGGTGATAAGAAATTGTATCTCGGGCTCGGCTGTGATGTTGTGACAGATACGGATCGGATTATCAGACAATACAAAAATCAGCACCCGGAACTTGTGGATGACCAGGTACATAAGACTGTGTTGGATGTACGGGTTGCCGAAACGAAGAAACCCGTTATAGATGCGGATTTAAGACGTATTACAGGAACAGTTAAATATGTTGGAAAGGGGGCAAAAAGTTTTTATGCCTATGTCATTGGTGATGACGGAAAAGAATATTCCATTACCGAAAGCATTTATTCCAACATGGGGCCTGCGGCAGAAGTGATTCAAAAGGGTAATAAAATATCTTTTGTTCCAGAAGAAGGAAAAAAGAAACTGTTTGCTGCGGAGGTGAAGGCGGATATACAAAATTGATGCTAAGCTCGAAGATGAATTTTGGTAAACATTATAAACTGGCCTATTATAAAGAACATGCTTTAATAAATTATAGGAGATAGATATGAAAATTCAGGTAAATTTGAAATCGATGGGGAAGCGTAGACAGTCTGTAGAGCCTGTGTGCTACGAAATTCAGGGCCGGCCTTCCACGGTTCGGGAGCTGATCTGCGCAGTTACGGAAGCAGGCGTGCAGGAATATAATCAGCGGATGGAAGCTTCAGATATTTTATCTTATATGACAAAGGGGGAAATCGATGACCGGGCTGCGGCAGGAAAGATTTCTTTTGGCGTCAATTATGGAGAGCATAAGGCGGATTTACGGAAGGCACAAGAGAATGCGCTGCAATGCTTTGCGGACGGGATTTATCGAATTTTTCTGGATGAGAAATCTCTGGAAGATTTGGACGAGATAATTTCGATACGGGATGATAGTGTATTTACATTTGTCAGATTAACTATGCTGGCGGGGAGGATGTGGTAGAATGGCGGAATTTGATTACAACACAAGGCGGGCGATTACTGATAGGCGGAAAGAGGAATTGAACCGGCGTATAGAAAAGATTACGGGGCGGGACCGGGAGCTGGCCCGGGAAGTGGTGGACCGAGATGGCGGAGAAAAGACAGCACAGGTCATCAAAAGCTTTTATGAAGGGGAAAGTACCCCGTCCGGCTGGTTTCGGAAGAAAGGATTGCTGCCGGGCTTCCGGGTACATAAAGGCCTTTTGGACGCATTTGTTCCAAAAGTTTATCAGGACTCCTATCTTTATATTATTGATAAGCTGAACCAGTTTCCCTTTTCCTATGGCTGGAACAGAAGAACGGTGCGGACAGCGGGGTATGGCCCTCAGGGGCGCCTTGTTTTTTCTCTTTTAACTACCTATGAGAAATTGTTCTATTTGGGCGACCGGCTGGAGGATTATATTTACCGGCGGATGGATGAGGAAAAACGGGATTATATCAAGCATGAATGGAGCTTTAACAATAATTTCAGCCTGATTTATGCAGCCGAGATTGACCGCGGCAATGAGGCAGTCATCCGGGCATTCCGGGATCTGATTCTCAGCGAAAATAACACGGCCTATCTGGACAGGGAGATGATTTTGGGGATTCTCCGTTCGGATAACCGGGAGTTACATAAATTGCTGGGCGATCTTCTTTTGGCTGCCCGGCTGCAGGAAGGGCTGCGGCAGGTAATCTGTGAGACCATGGATGAGGGGACGAAGGAAGCCTTTTTGATACTATTGCAGGTGATAGAAGAGCATGATTTGATTCGTTATTCATCGGTGAAACGGGCGGTTTCTACCTGGATTGGAATTTTTGATGAGAAGAGCGTGGAACGAGTTAACGGAAAGCTTTTAAGTCTGATGAGCCAATGTCTGAGAGATCGGTCCTTCTGCCGGGAACAGTTGAAGACAAATGATTCCATTGCCATCAGCGCAGCTCTGTGGGCTCTGGGCTTTGAAGAAGCAGAGCAGGCAATTGGGGCGATGACGGAATTGATTGATCATGGTACGAAAAATCAGAAGCTGACGGCTTCTTTTTATAATCAAAATCTGTTTGAGGATAACTACAAAATCCGCATGGCACGAAAGGCAGTGTTGGAATATACGGATGATCTGGAGCTGGTGGCAGCCTTTATGCCTGCTTATACCGTGCGGCTGAGCGGTTGGATTCGGGGATTGTTATATGAGGAACGGGTAACTCCGAGAAATGCGGCTGAGCCGCAAAAGCCGGTGCTGACAGATTATTTTGAAAATCGGCAGGATGCGGAGCGGCAGTATGAGAAATTTTGGGAAATTTATGGACGGCTGCCGAAAAAGGGACTTGTCTATGATCCCTGTATCTTCCCGTGGTATCGGGTGGAGCTTACGCCATCCGATGTGCTCCGACAACTGGCCTTTACGGCCTACGTCCTTCAGGATGAGGAAAAGATGACGCAGATGGCAGGGCTGCTGGGAGAGATATCCGGCAGCAGTTATGACAGAGGTTATCTCGTTAATTTGCTTCTGTACCATCCGGCAAACGAAGCTCAGCGCAGGCTTCTGATCGGTTATATGGGAAATGCAGAGGAATCAACGTCTCAGAAGGCCATTATGATGGTGAAGCGACTGTCCCTTGGGCCGGAGGATTACCGGCAGATAGAGGATATGCTGCGGTTTAAACGGAGTAACCTGCGCAGTGAGCTTCTGGAACTTCTTATGAAGCAGAAGGATGAGGATATGGAGGAATGTCTAAAGAGACTGCTGGCAGATAAGCGGGAGGAAAAGCGGAGCGCCGGGCTGGATATTTTACTCCGCTTATCCAAACAGAAAGAGAAAGCTGATTTCTATTGCCGGGTGCGGACACTGGCTGAAATGATAGAGACGCCAACGGACAAGGAAAAGGTGTTGCTGGGAGAAATTCTTGGCCAACAGACAGCGGATATATCAGAACAGAAGGGATTCGGGCTCTATGACCCGGAAGCGCCGGAAGAAATTCCGAAATCCGTGGAAGGACGGGATGCAGTGTTTCGCTGTTTGACCTTGTCAGAAAAAGAACTGATTCAGAAGACGAAAAAGCTGGATGGGCTGATTGAGAAAAATAAGCATTACGAATATGAAACCATACTCGGTGAAAAACGGCTGTTGGGTAATGAATATGTGCAGTTGAAAAAACAGGCGGATACAGATGCGGATAAAGGCGGAAAAAAAGATTTCGGAGATATGAGCTGGATAATTATCCGCTGTCGGATGAGTTTCGGGCCTTTTATGATAAAGAGATTGGCGATTACGGCACTTTTATTGGGTGGGAAGCCCGGCTGCTTTTGACAAATGGAGAATTATATGAGAATGGCCGGAAATTCTATGAAGCCGTTTTCGGCCGGATGCCCTTTCGGCCGGAGCCTCTGGATTTATGTTATACAAGTCAAATCAGAAATGTCCGCCTGAATTACCGCTATGAATTCCTGGACCGGAAATTCTTATTTGAGGCGGGTATACAGGCTGTGACGGCGCTGACAAAAGTAATCAACAGAGAAAACAAGAATTTAACCTATCATTACACGGGTTGGAACGGCAGCCGCTTTGAGCACAGGAGTTCCGTAAACAGTCTGGCCTTTATTGACCGTTTTATGGAGGGTATTGGCTATTGGGAGAATGACGGAGAATTTGTCCGGGCATTTTATGCTGCATGGCGGTTTGAATTAGCGTGCAGAGAAGAGCGGGAAAAGGCACAGTTTGTTCCAAATGCCAATGGTTATAACAGCTTGAATGCTTCTCCTTTGACACCGATTACCCCTTATTGGTTTTTAAAGGCTTATCACCTGCAATTAATTTCGAGAGATATTCTTTTTAAGAGCATTTTAAATTATTTTAACAGAAAAGATTGCCTGAAGGCTTTGTGCGAGCTGGTAAAGGGTGAGTATGGAAAGACTGTAAACCGCGCTTTGTGGAGAATGTTTTTCGGGGAGGAGCTTTCCGGGAAAATTTTGGTTCAGGGGGAGACGTTTGTGGGACCGGATACATGGTGCGGCAGGCTGGTGCGTGAGCTGTACGATGCAGTCATACCGCTGATGGTGGATACGGAACTTCGCCGCGGAGAAGCGGAGACGGTGTTTTCCGCGGATATCAGCGGGATTAGCTACATACAGGGTGTGGAATATCTGGTGCGGATTTTAATGGCCCTCGGCAAGGATACGCTGGGGCGGGAAGCTTATTATTATTGGTATTATGCGCCGAGCTGCGGGAAGCGGGAGGTGCTGAGCCGCCTTTTGAAAGCCTGCTATCCGGCAGGTGATGATAACGGAGAAAAGTTGAAGGCGGCGCTCGCGGGAACCAATATCAGGGAAGCCCGGCTGGTGGAAGTGGCGATGTATGCACCCCAGTGGATTGATATCATACAGGAATATCTGGGCTGGGAGGGCCTCAAAAGCGGATGCTATTATTTTATGGCCCATATGAACGAGCGGTTTGAAGAGCAGAAGATTGCTATGATTGCCAAATATACGCCGCTGTCAGCGGAGGAGCTGCAGGACGGAGCCTTTGATATTGACTGGTTTGAGGAAGCTTACAGGCTTTTGGGTGAGAAAAATTTCGTTCTCCTTTATAAGGCGGCAAAATATATTTCGGACGGGCAGAAACATTCCCGCGCGAGAAAGTATGCGGATGCGGCTTTGGGAAGGGTTACGCTGGAAGAGCTTCGTGAGCAGATTACCGCCAAAAGAAATAAAGATTTGCTTATGAGTTATGGATTGGTACCCTTTGGGGATGACCGGGAGGCAGATTTGCTGAACCGGTATCAGTTTATTCAGAAATATGCCAAAGAGGCCCGGCAGTTTGGAGCCCAGAGACGGGCCAGCGAGTCAAAGGCCGCTGAGATTGCCCTGGTCAATATGAGTGTACATGCGGGATTTGCCGATGTGACCCGGCTGACCTTAAATATGGAGAGCCGGCTTGCGAAGGAATTTGCCCCGTATATGGCGTGGAATGGGGCAGAGGGAATGGAGGATGTGGAGCTTTGCCTGGCGGTAGATGAAACAGGAAAAAGTGAAATCCTGTGCCGCAGGGGAGAGAAGCGTTTGAAATCCATACCCGCAGCTTTCAAGAAACATCCATATGTCCTGGAAATCAAGGAAGCAAATAAGAAGCTGAAGGAACAGTATGTCCGGGCGAAAAAGCTGATGGAGGAATCTATGGAAAGCGGAGCGGCATTTACGGCGGCTGAAGTGGCAGCTCTGCTTGAAAATCCGGTGGTCTGCGCGATTTTAAGGCCCCTGGTTTTTATCAGCGGGGAGACGATGGGATTTTTTGTGCAGGAAGAGGATGGAATGTATCTGAAAGCCTGGGATGAAGCTGCTGTTTTATTGGAGGCTAAGCAGGAGGTCCGCATTGCCCATCCGCTGGATTTATACCGGGCAGGGGTATGGCACCAGTATCAGAAATATCTGTTTGACCATCAGCTTCGCCAGCCTTTTAAACAGGTATTCCGGGAGTTATATTTAAAACTGCCGGAGGAACTGGGACAGACTGCGTCACGAATGTTTGCCGGAAATCAGATTCAGCCCCAAAAGACGGTTGGCTGTCTGAAAAGCCGCCGCTGGATTGCGGACTATGAGGAAGGCTTGCAGAAGATTTATTATAAGGAAAATATTATTGCCAGAATTTATGCACTGGCAGACTGGTTCTCTCCAAGTGATGTGGAGGCGCCTGCTTTGGAATGGGTGGAATTTTCAGACCGGAAGACATTTCGGGCATTGACCATTGAAGAGGTGCCGGAACTGATTTACAGTGAGGTCATGCGGGATGTGGATATGGCCGTAAGTGTAGCTCATGCTGGAGGTGTGGATCCGGAGACCAGCCATTCCACTATCGAGATGCGACGTGCGGTTGTGGAATTCAATCTGCCTCTGTTTAAGCTCACCAATGTCACTTTGAAGGAAAGCCATGCGCTGATTCAGGGGACCAGAGGAAGCTACAGCGTTCATCTGGGAAGCGGTGTTGTGCATCAGGAAGGCGGTGCGATGCTCCATATTATTCCCGTGCACAGTCAGCAGCGGGGCAAGCTGTTTCTGCCTTTTGTGGATGAAGATCCCAAGACAGCGGAAATCATGTCGAAAATTGTGCTGTTAGCGGAGGATCAAAAAATCAGGGACCCGTTTATTTTAGATCAAATTAAAAAATAGTTGTTTGATTTACAAATAAAATGTATAATAAAATAGATGATATTTGTAATAATTGCGCACAAATATACAAAACAAAGCAGAAATTTTTTCTGCAAAAGAAACAATAAGAGGGAGGGTATTATGAAGAAACTGACTGCGTTTGTGATGGCGATTGTCCTGAGTTTTAGCTGCATTGCAGAAGTTTATGCATTAGAACTGACAGCTGCTGTAGAGAATACTGAAGCAAACACAGAAGAAGCGGGTTCTTCCGAAGGCGGTACAGCATTTGAAGATACGGATGATGCCCAAGGAAGCCAGGATGAAAGCTATTCGCAAATCGAAACAGAGGAGTCTGACCAGTTGGTGACTCCAAATCAGGACATCACATCTGATGCCAATGAGGGGGAAACTTCCGGGGAAACGGAAGCCCAAAACGAGGAAACGCTGGAAAGTGAAAGTGAAACGGAAACTGCCGATGAGGAGGAAGTGCTGCTTCAGAATATCGGACAGGTAGATGTGTCCATCGCGGCTGCTTTAGTATTAGACAGAGAAGTTGCATTTACGGTAACATTCACCGATGCTCAGGGAGGCAGTCAAAGCGATACGATTACTTTGGGCGGCGAAACAACAGATTGTAAAGCGAGCTTCACAGGTCTGGCTGCCGGCTGCTATAGCCTGAAAGTCACAGGAGAGGGCTTTGCTGATTATATGCAGACTCTCAATGTAGAAGATAAAAGATATCTGGTAAACCTGACTACCGGTTTTCTGGCGGGTTATCCATATGAAGCAGGGGGATTGCATCCCGGTGTACTGTTGATTGGCGATGTGGATTGTGACGGCGATGTGGATGATGAGGATAAGATAAAGCTGGTAGATGCGATTGATTCCGGAATGATTTCATCCGGATGTATAGCGGACTTAAATGGCGATCAGAAAGTTGATTTGGTCGATTTGGAATATTTTTCCAAAGGTTATGCCGAAGTCAGAGATACGACTGCTTTGATTGAGACGTTTGTTTCTCCGGCGGCAATTTATGCCGAAGCTTCTCAGGGGACTGTCGTAGAAGGAAATCTGGATAAACTTTTAAGCAGTGGGGAGAATGTGGTATTGCATCCGGCCAATGGCCAGGAGATATCTGTCACAAATCCGGTTGCTTTGGAATTTGATTTTGCAAAGGCATCAAAGGAGTTAGCGGCTACGGATGGTATTATTATTGAAACAGGGGATAATAATGCGATTGCCCAGGCTGTCATTACAGTAGTTTATGAGGAAGACGGAATGGAACATTCGGTTGATGTTCCGGTAACCAGCGGTGTGAATTATCTGCTAACGGAAAGCGATGTTTATGCCACCCGGGATGAAAACGGAAATATCCAGGTACATCTGGGAGCTCAGGTAGCCGTAAAGAAGGTAACACTGACTATTAGCGCCATGACAAATAATCCGAATCTTGCGGAAATCTCCAAAGTTGAGTTTGTGAACGGCATGGAAGAGCGTATTCCTGCTCCGGAAATGGATATTCCTCAAAATCTGACTGCAGCGGCGGGCAGTGAGCAATTTGCTTTGAGTTGGGAGCCTTGCGTGAATGTTACCGGTTATGAAGTGCTGATTCAGCAGGATAATCAGGAAGAAATTGTCCGGGTGAATGCGAATTCTTTGACGGTAACAAGCTTTAAGGGCAGTGATGTGAAAAATTATACGACTTATACCGTCAGTGTTCAGGCAGTCAACGGCTCGTGGAGCAGCGGATACGGTGTCCCGGTGGATGTAACTCCGCAGCCTTCAGGTCCGCCGGATAAGCCGGACAATGTAACGGCCATTGGAAAATATCAGAGTATCATAGTAAAATGGAAAAATATGGATGATACTCAGACTTATAATCTTTATTATAAACTGAAAGAAAGCGAAGATGCTTATACAAAGGTTGAAGGAATTTCTGCCAACACCTATACTATTACGGAACTTGATATGCTGAAGGAGTATGAAATCTATGTTACCGGTGTCAATGAATTAGGCGAAAGTCCTGAGTCTATTCACTGTGCGGCGAAGACAACGGATCTGAATCCGGCAGCGATGATTAAGTATAATCTGATTAACCGGGATGAGAAAGGAATACCCGGAGCAGCGCATATCATCAGCGCTGTTAGAAACGGCGGAACCATGACAGACAGCCCGTCTGATACCGAAAGCGGTACCGCATGGGGCACAGTGGATGATGATGCGGCTTCTTATTATTCCAAGACCACATGGGATGACGGCGGATACAACAATATAGGTTCAAATGGTCTGACTTATGAATTTGATCAGGCTTACGAATTAGATTCCATTGCCCTGCTCCCAACAGACGGCATGCAGTATTCTTATGCACAGGTACGCTGGTGGGCAGAAGATGGAAGCAGTGCTGTGGTTCGTGCTGCGGTACAAACCATGAAGGACTCTGAGAATCGTACATATTATATGTTGAAGCTGCCTAATGCAGTGACGGCGAAAAAGGTTCAGATTGGATTGGCACGGTATTTAGCCGGCGGTTCATATAATCTGATTACTGTGTCAGAAGTTTATTTCTATCATTACGACACCTTAAGAGATGAGATTATGGCTCTCTATGCAGATGATCTGCACACTGTCCTGAAAGAGGATGTTACGCAGGAAACCATTGATGCATTGAGAATTAAAGTGAACACGCCGGATGAATTCGGAGAAGAGAATCCAAATAAAACGCTGTTGTTGAAGGAACTGGATACGGCAGAAAAGATTTTAAAGGATGAAAAGCTGAATGATCCGGTGGAAATACATAATGGTATTACAACTAATGATACAAATAGAGGATTTTCCGGGCTGAATGCATGGCAGCCTCTGGGCGTTGCGGCGGAAGCCGGAGAAAAACTTACGGTTTATGTGGGACATAATACCAAAAAAACCGGTGAAAACACGAATCTGCAGTTGGTAGCCACCCAGTATCATGCAGAATCGAATGCTCTGAGTTCCGTAGTAACGACGCTGAAAGTGGGCGCAAATGAGATTACTGTTCCAAAGATTGGCACAAGTACAGGTATTGAGGCCGGCGGAGCATTGTATGTTCAGTATACCGGAAATAACAGCTCTGATTTGTATGCAGTACGTGTCAGCGGAGGAACGCAGGCGCCGATTCTGGATTTATATAAGGTGACGGATGAGGCCGAGCGTTTGAATAGAACCATGGCTTATGTGGAGGCGTTGGATACGTATGTTTCACAGATAGAAGCAGTCCATGGCGAGCGGCATAAAAATTCTGAAAACAGTAATGTAAATTATGACTATGATAATCGGAACTGTATCCTTGGGGCATCTGATATTATGCTGGATACAATGATGTTCTCTCTGCCGGCACAGCAGATTCTTGCCGGTGCAGGCAGCGGAAGTGTACAGGAAAGGGCCGGCAGGATTTTAGATTCTATGGACGCGATGGAAGATATGATGTATCTGTTCTACCAGCACAAGGGTCTGAATACCAGTGCATCCGAACCGTTGAATCAGATTCCAAAGGGGCATCTGAACATCCGTTATCAGAGAATGTTCTCAGGGGCATTTATGTATGCATCCGGCAATCATATCGGTATCGAATGGCCGGAGACCGCCAGTATGGTACGGGCCGTGCCGATTGTTTCCGATGAGAGAGGCGGTTATGTCAGCGGCAGCTATTTTGGTTGGGGAATTGCCCATGAAATCGGTCATTGCATCAACCAGGGCAGCTACGCGGTGGCAGAAATTACAAACAATTACTTTGCACAGCTTGCTCAGGCAAAGGATACGAATGAGGGAATGCGTTTTGATTATAACAATATCTATGCCAAGGTAACCTCCGGGACAAAAGGAAATTCTGCGAACATAGCGACCCAGTTAGGCATGTACTGGCAGCTTCATCTTGCCTATGATAACGGTTATAATTATAAAACATATTCAGATTATACAGAACAGCTCGCAAATCTGTTTTATGCAAGAGTAGATACTTATGCCAGAAATACTGCGGCCGCTCCGGCTCCGGGAGGTGTGGCTCTGACATTAGGAAGCAGCACGGATCAGAATCTGATGAGACTGTCCTGTGCAGCCGCGGGAAAAAATATACTGGAGTTCTTTGAACGCTGGGGCAAGACTCCGGATGAAGCAACGATTGCTTATGCGGAGCAGTTTGAAAAAGAATCCCGGGCAATTTATTATGTGAGTGATGATTCACGTGTTTATGCCTTGAATGGAGGCGGAAGCAGCTTAAGTGAAGACGGCACAACGGAAGCGGTAGGAAACGTGGAGCTGGAGATTAGCGCCGATGCTGCCAATAAGGTCAACATGACATTTACTCCTGTGAATGTTCCGGAAAGCGATGTACTGGGATATGAAATCGTGCGCTGTACGATTTCCCAGGGACAGATTGAGAAAACGCCGGTGGGCTTTGCGGCAAACGGCAGTTTTGCGGATACAGTCACAACATTGAATAATCGAACAGTATCCTATGAGGTTACTCTGGTGGATAAGTATTTGAATCGTTCAGCAGTTGCGGTGACAGAGGCAATAAAGATTGAACATGATGGCGCTGTGGATAAGACGAACTGGACAATCAGCACCAGCGGTCTTACGGCTGATGCGGAAGTGCTGGATGCGGATGAATGGCTGCCTTGCGAGACAACTGTGGAGAACCCTGCAAAGAAAGCGATTGATATGGACAGCAGTACTGTTTATGAACCCGCAGTAACTGATTCAGGCAATGCGGAAATTCTTTTGGAATTTAACCGCACACTGGTAGTTTCCGGTTTTAAGTATACCGCAGGGACAGGCACATCGATGGGAAGCTGCGAGATTCAGGTCTGCCAGGATGGTCAATGGATTTCTGTGGCAGAGGAGACCGTTACCGGGGGCAATACCATTTATTTTGCAAATGCAGATAAAGCCTATATCAGTACCTATGCAGCTACGGCTGTGAAGGTGATCATCAAAGGTCAGAACGGTATGAAATTATCGATTGCTGAATTGGATGTGCTGGGAGTGACAGGAGACAACGTAGATTTCCGGCGTACAAGCGATGATATGAATACGGCTGTGATAGGAAAACTGGCAGCGGATTATCAGTACGGAGAGGCAAGTGAAGACTTCATTCCGGAAGGTTCTCTCATCTTTACAGGTTCCTATAAGGGCAATCCTGCTTATAATGTAGTTCTGCTTTATGACCAGGATGGTAATATTGTAGGAGGCGTGGATGCAGAAGGAAATCTTCAGGCGCAGCAGATAATTCTTGCGGATGTGCCTGCGGAAGGAAATCTTGCGAATGTTTCCGATGGAACCTGGATTTACTGGATAGAACCGGGACAATTGGCAGAAATGAACATGCCGGTGAAAGTCCGTGCGGAATTGTACCGGGTCAACGATGCTTTAACGAACGAGGGCCAGCGACTGGTGAGTGATTCCCTGTTTGAAACATTACCGGATACATTGCCGAATATTACATTGGGCGGTAGTGAAAAACAGTGATAAAAAGGAGTATGACATGAAAAAACGAATTTTTAATATAGTACTTACAGTATTAATAATTGTTTTCCTGCTGCCTGTTCATGTACTGGCGGCAAATGCCAATGATGAAATCCGGATTACGGATCAGGGCATCGTAGAAATCACTTCTCAACATGCGGCCGGGGAGGGAGTTACCTCCCTCCAGGTTAGCCTGCTGGTTCAGCCTGCGGAGGAAAATGCCGAAGTTTCTTTTATGTTTTCTGACAGCGCGGCTAAGGTTGCGGAGTTCCGCTATCATGAAGACAGCGGACTGCTGAACATTTATCTGTCAGGGACTGAAGCGCTGTTCGGGGGCTTGGATACGCTGTCAGTGGGTACCGTTGTTGTTCAGGATCAGGATGGAAAAGATGTTATGGCGACTGTCAGCGTGGAAACACAATCTCTGAAATATGTTTATGGGACAGAACTGATTACGGAAGATGCGGAAATTCCGGAACAGCCGGTTACAATTAATACAGGACAGCCGACAGATCCGGAACAGCCGGAGGACCCAGAACAGCCGGAGGACCCAGAACAGCCGGAGGATCCGGAACAGCCGGAGAATCCGGATCAACCAACAAATCCGGATGACGGCAATGATGATATTTCAAAGTCGGAAACATTTAAAGTACTTCAGGAAACTTTGATAAATGCGGAATCCTATGCTGCGGATAACTATACAAATGAGAGTTATCAGGCGCTGAAAAAGGCGATAGAGGAAGCAAAGGCAGTTTTGGATAGTCCGATGCCGACAGAAGAGGAGCTTGTGAACGCACTTCAAAATCTGCAAAATGCCATAGGAGGATTGGTGCTGTCAAACAATGACTCTAAGACAGACAGCGGTAACGGAGGAGCTGGTAACGGTGGTTCCGGCAATGGAAATGGCTCCAATAGTAATGCCGGAACAAACAACAAACCAGAGTCCAATGGAGCAAGCCAGAAAAATGATACATCGGTGGAAACCGGAGATAATATGAACATTTTGCTCTTTGCAGGGTTGTTGGTAATATCTGTCATTGGAATGGGGTATTCATGCGTTTCATTGCATAAAAAAAGAAAAAAATAAGATAGAAAGGGCTGTCGGGAATAGATAGTCCTAAACAAGGAAGCCGGTAATTCACATGATTTACTGGCTTCCTTTGAATTTACTTTGGTGGCGAACATGCTGTGTGTGCAGCAAGGAGTGATTATGAAGAAGATTATTTTGTATGTTAGATATCCATTGACAAATAAAGCGCCGGAAACGATTGTTGTGCCAGTGGAAACTTTGCAGGAAAATTTATGGGAAATTTGCAGGAAAGCCTGTCCTTCGGCGCGGTATTTTTCCTTTGACTGTTATTACGGTAAGTCGGACTTAATGACGCTTGGGAGAATGTTTCCGTATATTTTAAGAGATGATGCATTTGTCTGGAATGTTCCTTATAGTGAAGTGACTGTTGAGGAATTTCTTGGTACGCATGGCCTCACAGAGCAGGATATGATTCAGGTTGAGGTGGATAATGTCGGCAGTGCCAGTGAGCTGCTCATGAGGCTCTATCAGGAGTGGGTTTCCTTTTCTCAAATTGCGGTGCAGGCCATTGACTGGATTGGACGAGGTCTGACGGTATATTCCATTGTGAAATGGGTTTGGACATCCTTTGGGAAAAGAAAGGAAGAAAAGCCGCAGGTCAAAGAATTTTATGATTTTCTTTTGCGGCGGAAACGTTGGAATATGAAAATTTTAGCAAAACAGCTGAATGCGGATGAGCAATTTTTAAAATCCATGTTAGAAGTTGTTGGTTTTGAAAATATGGGGAATGGTAACTATATTTTTTCAGATGTGAAAAATGAAAAGTTTAAGGAGATATGTCTTTCATATCAGGATGCCTGGCAGGATAATCATGGAACGACTGTAAATTGTTATGGAATAAATGAAGAAGTCTTTCTTCTTAACCGTAATATGCTGTATTTGCAGATTTTATGTTCTGAAATTCAGACAGATGATGTTTGGAAAACGGCACAGAAGCGGATTCAGGAATTTGTTTATGGACATTCGGACTGTCTTTTAATGGCAGGTGATGAAGGGACTATTTGCTTAAAAGAATATTTCCAGAAGGATTTTGAAAATGCAGAAGAGATGGAATTGTGGAGTGGCCTTCATAATTTGAATACATATTTAGATGAGAAAATATGGCCGTTGGAAGAGCTGTTGGAGCAGAAAACGTAGGCAGAATCCAAGGCACTGTAAAATCTTACTAAAAACAGGTGAAAGCGGATTTACATTAAATTACACATTGTGTAATAATGCTTTTGGAGTTATAATTAATATACAATGTGTAATAAATGAAAAGGTTATGGTATCATGGAGTGTAGTAAGAAGATTAAAGAATTAAGAGAGAGTACAGGGATGAATAGAAGAGAATTCTGTGAATATTTTGAAATTCCCTACAGAACAGTTACAGAATGGGAAAGAGATAACAGACATGCGCCGGAGTATGTACTGCGATTATTAGAATATTATATTCGCATGGAGAATTTGATAAAGGATAAGGGGGCGGAAAAAACGGATGAGTGATGAAAATACAAAGGTCATAGATGAAAAGGCAGCAGAAAATGGAAATGAAAAGCAGGAAATTATCCTGATTAATAAAGAAACTATTCAAAATAAAATACATATAATTCGTGGGGAGAAGGTTATGTTAGATTTTGAGTTGGCTGAAATATATGGATATACGACAACAAAATTTAATCAGCAAGTTAAAAATAATATTGAGAAGTTCGATGATGATTTTATGTTTCAGCTTACGAAAGAGGAGTTTGAAAACTTGATGTCAAAAAATTTGACATCAAGTTGGGGTGGTCGAAGAAAGCTGCCTAAAGTATTTACTGAGCAGGGAATATATATGCTTATGACGGTGCTGAAAGGAGAACTTGCAATAAAACAAAGCAAGGCGTTGATTCGCACATTTAAACAGATGAAAGATTATATCATTGAGAATCAGAATTTGATTGGAGAACGTGAATATTTGCAGTTATCCATGCAGATATCAGAGAATGTACACACTACTATGGAATTGCGTTCTGATTTAAACAACGTGGAAGGCCAGATGGCAGAGGTGATGGACAGACTCAGCGATGTTGTTACCCGTTCTGAATTGTCTGAGGTTATAAATGAATTTGGAGAGCCGCATATTAGGCGAGGATATCTGGTACTAAATGGAAATCCATTCAAAGCAGATATTGTTTATGATGAAATTTACAGGCAAGCAAAGCAAACGGTTTTTATTGTAGATAATTATATCGGTTTGAAAACTTTGGAGAAATTAATTAATATTCGGAACGGAGTGAGTATTTCCATATTCAGTGATAATCTTGCAAAGGGACTTAGAAAAAATACATATGAGGATTTTTGTAAGGAATATCCTGATTTGAAAATAAATTTATTTCATTCCGGTGGCATTTTTCATGATCGATATATTATTTTGGATTATGGGACGGATGATGAAAAAATATTTTTATGTGGAGCGTCTTCGAAAGATGCTGGCGGTAGAATCACTTCTATTTTAGAGGATCCGGATGGACAGAAGTATGATTCGATGATAAAAGATTTACTGAAAAATAAACAATTAGTGTTGAAATAAAAGAACATCTTGCGAAAGTGCATGTGTCAAGAAACGCTAATTTTCGCAGGATGTTCTTGTTGATTTTTTTGGTAAAAGGTTAAAAATCTGTGTTAATCGGTACTTTATTATAATCTTATACCGTCTGTTTCCTCTTGGATATGGCCATGGCAATACACAGAAAAGCCAGAGCAAAGACACATTGGATGCCAATAGCCTGCAGGACTTCGGTTCGGACCTCTCCGGTGATGCTGCCGAACTGGGCAAGTATATCGTTTGTTTTTTCATACCAGTAGACAGGCAGAAACTGGGCGGCGGTCTTCACGTTGACATTCATGTATTCCAATGGAACAAAAACACCGCAGAGGAAACACATGCCGAGGGCGATGGTATTGACGATGCCTGACAGCATATTCTGATTGGTTGTGACGATGCCAACCAGATAGGAAATGCTCAGGGCAACAAGAAGCATGGTCAACGAGTTAAGGAGATAGTAGATAAATCCGGGATGCCCAATGAAGGTTTTGCGGTACAGGAGCAGCGAAACAACGGTGGTAATGCCCCAGAGGGCGAAGGCGACAGTCGCGGCTGCCAGCAGGCTTTCCATATTTTGACGGTGTGCGGATACGGAAGAAGCGCGCATACGCTTTGGCAAATCCCCTTTGCGGAAAGCGGATACGATATTCCCCATAACATAGCAGAGAATAGACAGGAATAAATATGGAATATAGCGGTAGTAGTAAACAAAAACAGGCGTTATACCGGCTGTACCTGTGTTGTCGAGGAGTGTGATATCGGCTGAAACCGGCGTTTTTGCCGCATTTGCCGCTTCTTCCTCGGAGAATCCGGCCGCCTGATAGGTGCGGACATTATTTAAAAAGCTGTTAATCTGCTGGTCCACATAGAAGGATGTATAGGACCCCGGAATTTTTGTCACGGGAAGCTTTTGGCCTTCAAGAATACAATCATCAAAAAAGTCGGATGGAATGTGGATGATATATTCAACATCCCGGTAAAATAATTTTTCCTGGAGGGCTGACGTATCATCGTCGAGCATAGTCACCTGATGGAAATGCTCCAGATAGGATTTCAGGCTTTGAGACAATTCACTGCTGCTTTTATCGACAATGCCGATTTTCAGACTCTCGGCGTGATAACTGTCCGTAAATTCTTTGTTGGCTGTACCCTGAAATATCATGGTAACACCGAAAAATATAACCAGGTAGAGCAGGATAAGAGATTTATTCTGTTTTACGATTTTCATATATCCTTTATATACTGTCATAACGTTCCCTCCTCACCAGGCAAAATGAAGCAAAAATAAGAATGACACACATAATCGAGAGTGTGATAAGGTTTCTTGTATAGCGGGCCGTATCATTATAGACGTTGATGCAGTAAAAGGCATCGGAAATGAGTGCGGCCGGATTAATGCGGTTGATGACAGGTATATGCTGCTCAACAATATTTTTCATCGTATTGTTCATCAGGCCGGCAAAAAAACTGCAGGTCATAGATACCGCAAGGAGAATTCCGATTTTTATCCCCTCGCCCATGCGCCCGATGCTTCCGATAAAAATTCCCATGGCAACGCCAATCATACCGCCAATCATGCTGATGAGCAGCATATCCGGGATTTGGCCTTCAAAATCCAAACGGAGGATATAGCGCAGGTAGATTAGCAAAACAAGAAGATTGAAAAAATGCAGCAAAAAAGATGAAAGCATTTCCGAAATAATCAGTTTTAATTTATGGGTTGGCGTGACGCAGCGTCTCGCAGCCAGAGCCGTCAGATTGGCCTGGAGGGTAATTGCCGAGCCAAAGCCGATAAATGCGCCGTACAGGCAGGCCATGGCGATGAGAGCATAGAAAAACTGGGCGTTGCCGTCCGTTGTTTTTCCGCCGAGAGAAACCTGCTGAACAAGGTCGGAGTATTCGGACATTTGCCCGATTGCCGCTTCCATTCCTTCCGGATGGGTGAGGGCAACAGTTTCAAGGGTTTTCTTACTGTTTTCATAGCTTTCGAGCAGGGATTGAAGAATACTTTCTTCCAGCCCGTTTCCGCTGACTGTCAGCGACGGCGTTTCATTTACCGTAAAAATCCCTGAGATTTTATGAGATTCCAGCGCCTCTGCGGCTTCCGCCTGCGACATTTCATTTAGTTGTATCAGCGGTTCATCGCTGTCGGATAAGCCCTTTAAAAATTCCATAAACACTGTGTCGCTCTCTTCCCCTGCGACAACAGCCGCCGGAACAGCTTCAAAGTCTGCTTCATCCATCTGGCCAAATGCAAAATAGAATAACGTTGCAAGGATTAACGGAAAAAAGAGGGGCCAGAAGATGGTATTAAAGTTTTTAATTTTGACAATAATGTCATATTTGATTAAGTGCAGCAATTTAAATTCCCCCTTTAATCGCGCAGTTGTTTTCCGGTAATTTCCAGAAAAACGTCATTCAGCGTCGGAAGTTCAGAAAATACCCGTCCAAAAGGAATATGCTGTTCCTGAAGATAATTTAAAATGCGGATGAGGTTATGTTCCGCGCCGGTACACCGCAGGGTCAATACCTGCTCTGCATAGTGCAGGTCAAATACATGGGGAATCCCGCGGATAGCCTGTAAATGCTGTTCCTCCAGGGCAACGGCTTCAATTGTGATGGTTTCCCCGGTTTTAATCATGTTTTTCAATTCCTCTTTTGTGCCGACGGCAATGCTCCGCCCGTGGTCCATAATGGCAATGCGGGTGCAGATTTGCTCCACCTCTTCCATATAGTGGGAGGTGTAGATGATGGTCGAACCCTGGCGGTTCAGTTTCTGAATACCTTCCAGAATTTTATTTCGGCTTTGAGGGTCAACGGCCACCGTCGGCTCATCGAGAATAATAAGCTTTGGCTTATGGGCGATACCGCAGGCAATATTCAGACGGCGCAGCAGGCCGCCGGACAGCTTTTGGGGACGGACTTTTGTGTATTCCTCCAAACCGGTGAATTCAATGGCTTCCTGAACACATTGTTCTCTTTTTGCCTTGTCTTTGATATAAAGGCCGCAGAAGTAATCGATGTTTTCGTAGACGGTCAGTTCATCAAAAACGGCGACATTTTGAAGGACAATGCCAATCTGCTGTTTGATATGATAACTGTCCGGGTGCATTTCCTCCCCCATGATGCGGATAGAGCCCTTGTCATATTTGAGAAGCGCGAGCATACAGTTAATCGCCGTAGTTTTGCCGGAGCCGTTTGGACCGAGCAGACCGAAGATTTCCCCCTCATGAATGGTCAGATTCAGATGGTCCAGGGCAACGACATTTCCATAACGCTTTACCACATTATTTATTTCAATCATAATCAAATACCCCCTTTATAGATGATTTTAGTATACGTCTCCGGCGAAATTTCCGAAAGTGTCCTTCGTCATATTTTGAATATGACAAATGTCATAATTGTTGGCGGGCTCTTTACCGGCAAAAGGTTTTTATACTATAATAAAATAAAAATAAAAAAAGGAGAGGCCCGTCAGGGCAGTATATGAAATACTTTCAGGATACAGGAATATTATTATTTTACGGGCTGTTTGCCCTGCTCTATGAGAAGGTAAGTCTGAATTTTGTTTTTGGATTTTTATGCGGGCTTATCCTGCTGAGCTTTGCTTATATTGTGGAGAACCCCAGGTTTCGTCTGGCTGCGGGGATGGGATTTGCGGTTTTGGCGTGGGCTGTCCCGACACTTTTGTTTTTTATGCCGCTGTCCATATATATTTTTATGCGCGAGCGGCAGTATATACTTGCCGGGGCCGCCATTGGGCTGGAGATATATTATGCCCTGTTCATTGGGGAAATGTCCTATATTATGCTCTGTTTTTGCTGCTTTGGAAGTCTGCTTGCCATATTGCTTGAAAAGCGGACGGAGCAGTATGAAATATTGGAAAGCAGTTTTAAAGAAAGCCAGGATGACAGCAGGGAGCGGAATTTCCTTCTTAAAGAGAAAAATAAGGCGCTGCTGGAAAAGCAGGAGTATGAGCTGTATGCGGCAACCCTTAGAGAACGAAACCGGATTGCCAGAGAAATTCATGACAATGTGGGCCATGTGTTGTCCCGTTCCATTCTTCTTGTAGGAGCCATGAAGACAATGAATCATGAAGAAGCGATGAATGTGATGCTGGAAAATCTGGACATTTCATTGAATTCAGCTATGGACAGTATCCGAAGCAGCGTCCACGACCTTCATGATGAAGCGTTGAATCTCAGAGAAGCTGTGGATGGACTGATAAATGATTTTGAATTTTGCCCGATAGAGCTTCATTATGATATGGGAAATGATTTGCCGAAGGAAATTAAATATTGTTTTATCGGTATTGTTAAAGAAGCGCTGGCAAATGTGATGAAGCACAGCAATGCCACCCATGTTGTGATTATTATGCGGGAACATCCGGCGCTGTACCAGTTGTGCATCGAGGATAATGGGACGGCGGTCTCTTCGGCGGCAGGCCGGGCGGAGAACGGCGATGCGGCCAGTTTCAGACAGGGAATCGGACTTGCCAATATGCGGGAACGGGTGAGAAATTTAAAGGGTACTTTTCAAATAATGGAGCAGCAGGGGTTTAAAATTTTTATAACGATTCCTAAAGAATTGTGAGGAGGCGGCAGAGATGAACATTATTATTGTGGATGACGACTGTCTTGTATCCGGGGCGTTGAAGACCATTTTAGAGGTCAACGGAGATATACGGGTGACAGCCATCGGAGCCGATGGCCGGGAAGCGATAGAGCTGTATCGGAAATTCCGGCCGGATGTTCTTCTGATGGATATTCGGATGAAGGAAATGAATGGGCTGGATGCGGCCGGAGAGATTCTTCGGGAATTTCCCGATGCAAAAATTCTGCTGCTCACGACATTTTCTGATGATGAATATATCATTAAGGTGCTGAGGCTTGGGGCAAAGGGTTATCTTTTGAAACAGGATTATGCCAGCATCCTTCCGGCGCTGCGGGCTGTGGATTCCGGACAGATTGTGTTCGGACATGAGATTGTAAGAAAACTTCCGAATCTTATTCAGGAGAAAACGCCGCTGGATTATTCGGAATATGAAATAAATGACCGGGAATATGAAATTATCCGCTGGATTGCCGAGGGATTGAGCAATAAAGAGATTGCGGCAAAAATGTTTTTGAGCGAGGGGACGGTGCGCAACTATCTCAGCTCAATTTTGGACAAACTTTCCCTCAGGGATAGGACGCAGATTGCCATTTTTTATTATCAGCATAAGTAGTTTTTGGGAAAAATAGACATAATTTCCAAAATGTGATATGATTTCCATAATTAAAAAAATGGGAGTAAGGGGTTTATTATGTTACAAACAATTGAAATGATCAACAGTGCGGTGAATAATTTTGTCTGGGGGATTCCGGCTATGGTCTGCATTATTGGCGTGGGACTGCTTTTGAGCTTGCGCACGGGATTTTTGCAGATTCGGAAATTTCCCTATGCCATAAAGACGACGCTTGGCCGGATGTTCCGTAAGCGGGAAGCTTCCGATGGGTCGATGACTCCGTTTCAGGCGGTTTGCACCGCTCTGGCGGCAACGGTCGGCACGGGAAATATTGCGGGAGTGGCCGGTGCGATTGCCATCGGCGGTCCGGGAGCCGTGTTTTGGATGTGGGTTTCGGCTTTTCTTGGAATGTGTACCAAATTTTCAGAGGTAACTCTGGCCGTACATTTCCGGGAGAGAAATGCCCAGGGAGATTTGATTGGCGGCCCGATGTATTATATTAAAAACGGGTTAGGCAGACACTGGCAATGGTTGGCGGTAGCATTCTCAGCCTTTGGCGTGCTGACAGTGTTTGGCACCGGAAATGCAACGCAGGTGAACACAATTACTACAGCGATTAATTCAGCGCTGTTGAATTATCATATTATTTCGGAATCATCCGTTAGTTTTGTCAATATCCTTCTTGGCATTGGCATTGCAATTCTTGTGGGGCTGGTGCTTCTCGGAGGGGTTAAACGTATCGGCAGCGTTGCCGAAAAACTGGTGCCTTTTATGGCGGTTTTCTATATTATTTTGGCCTTAGGCGTTGTTATTTTGAATATTGGCAGAGTGCCGCAGGTATTTTATTCGATTGTGTATGGAGCGTTTAATCCGAGTGCGGTGACCGGCGGCGTGGTGGGCGGATTTTTCCTCAGTATCCAAAAAGGCGTATCCAGAGGGATTTTTTCCAATGAGGCCGGCCTCGGTACCGGTTCCATTGCCCATGCCTGCGCGGATACCCAGAAACCTGTAAAACAGGGATTCTTTGGCATTTTTGAAGTGTTCACGGATACTATTTTAATTTGTACTCTGACTGCGCTGGTAATTCTGTGCAGCGGTGTGCCGGTGGGCTATGGGAGCGCGGCCGGCGCCGAACTGACAATTCTCGGGTTCACTTCGACTTATGGCAATTGGGTATCGATTTTCACAGCAGTGGCCATGTGCTGCTTTGCCTTTTCTACCATCATCGGATGGGGACTTTACGGCGCCCGGTGTATCGAGTTCCTTTTTTCATCCCAGGTGATTAAGCCCTTTATGGTTGTATATTCTCTGGTGGCAATTTTGGGAGCGACGGTGGATTTGGGATTGCTTTGGAGTATTGCAGAGACATTTAACGGATTAATGTCCATTCCAAACCTGATTGCACTTTTCCTCTTATCGGGCACTGTTGTCCGGCTGGTTCGGGAGTATTTCAGTACGGAAGGGCAAGATGCCTGAAAATTAAAATAAGAATGATAGAAAGCGATGAGTTTGATAAATATAAGTCAGGAATTCATCGCTTTTTAAATTGTTTTCGAATTGCTTTGTTTGTTTATAAAAATTTGAAAAATGGTTGTTTCGTCTCAACAATTGTGTTAAAATAAAAAGCAGATGGTAAATATGAAAAAGGAGGATGGATATGAGCGTTGAATTGTTAGACAAAACTAGAAAGATTAATAAGCTTCTGCATAATAATAATTCCAATATGGTTGTTTTCAATGATATCTGTGAAGTGTTGAGTGACATATTGGAGTCCAATATTCTTGTAATCAGCAAGAAAGGTAAGATTTTAGGAATAAAGAATCGGTCCGGACAACCGTGTATTCACCAGTTGATCAGTGACAGCGTTGGCGGTCATATCGATTCGATGTTGAACGAGCGTCTGCTCAGCGTTCTTTCAACAAAAGAGAACGTTAATTTATTAACCCTTGGGTTTTCGTGTGATAACGTATCAACTTATGAAGCAATCATTACGCCGATAGACATTGCCGGAGAACGGCTGGGCACCTTATTTATTTACAGAAATGATAACTCTTATGAAATTGACGACATCATTTTGAGTGAATATGGAACAACGGTTGTGGGACTTGAGATGCTGCGCTCCGTTAATGAAGAAAGTGCGGAGGAATCGAGAAAACTTCAGGTTGTGAAATCAGCCATCAGCACACTGTCGTTTTCTGAGCTTGAAGCTATCACCCATATTTTTGACGAACTGGATGGCAGCGAAGGCATACTTGTAGCCAGTAAGATTGCCGATAGGGTGGGAATTACCCGTTCCGTTATCGTTAATGCTCTGCGGAAATTTGAGAGCGCCGGGGTTATTGAATCCCGTTCCTCCGGTATGAAAGGAACCTATATTAAGGTTATTAATGACGCCGTATTTGACGAATTGAAGAAAATAAAGAATTAATATTAAAAAAGACATAAAATATGGATATAAAAGGCTTGCTTAATGCGAGCCTTTTGTGTTATAATCCTATTTTGTAAAAATATGACACGTGGGTCGATTTTCGGGCAGGTGCCGGCAGGTCGCCCGAAAAGATGAAGTCCACGGATGTAAAAACCAATGGAGGTATGATTATGAGCGTTATTTCTATGAAACAGTTGCTGGAAGCAGGCGTGCATTTCGGACATCAGACAAGAAGATGGAACCCTAAGATGGCTGAGTACATCTACACAGAGAGAAATGGTATTTATATCATTGACTTACAGAAATCTGTAGGTATGGTGGATGATGCTTACAATGCCATTAAAGATATCGTTGCAGACGGCGGTACAATTCTTTTTGTCGGAACAAAGAAACAGGCCCAGGATGCTATCCGTATGGAAGCAGAACGCTGCGGTATGTTCTATGTTAATCAGAGATGGCTTGGCGGTATGCTGACAAACTTCAAAACAATTCAGAGCCGTATTACACGGTTGAAACAGATTGAAGCTATGGCAGAAGACGGTACATTCGATGTATTGCCTAAGAAAGAAGTTATTGCACTGAAGAAAGAATGGGAAAAACTTGAGAAAAACCTTGGCGGTATCAAGAACATGAAGAGAGTTCCGGATGCAATCTTTGTTGTAGACCCTAAAAAGGAAAGAATCTGCGTACAGGAAGCTCATGTATTAGGTGTTCCGTTAATCGGTATTGCTGATACAAACTGTGATCCGGAAGAACTGGATTATGTAATCCCAGGTAACGATGATGCAATCCGTGCGGTTAAATTAATCGTTTCCAAGATGGCAGATGCAGTTATCGAGGCAAATCAGGGTGTTCAGATGGACGATGCTGAAGAAGCAGCAGAGGAAGTTGCTGAATAATCAGAGCTTACGACTTAAAGTGCTGTCTCAAAATTAGTTTTAATCTTGAGACAGCTTTTTTAAGCAAACAAAGCACGAAAAGAATTAAGAAATTAAAAATAAAGAAAAATTTATGGAGGAATGAATCATGGCAATTACAGCAGCAATGGTAAAAGAATTAAGAGAACTCACCGGAGCAGGTATGATGGATTGTAAGAAAGCTCTGAACGAAACAAACGGAGATAAAGAGAAAGCCGTTGAATTCTTAAGAGAAAAAGGTCTCGCAGCTATCGCTAAAAAGGCAAACAGAATTGCAGCAGAAGGTCTTGTGGCTACAATCCTTTCTGATGATCATAAAACTGGCGCAATCGTAGAAGTGAACAGTGAAACAGACTTCGTTGCAAAGAATGCAGAATTCCAGGCCTATGTTGAAAGAGTAGCAGCTCAGGCATTGGCTACAAATGTTAAAACAGTTGAAGAATTCATGGCTGAACCATGGATTGACGATGCAAGCTTAACTGTAGAGCAGGCATTATCCCAGAAAATCGCTATCATCGGCGAAAAATTGAGCATCCGCCGTTTTGAAAAAGTTGTCAGCGAAGACGGCGTTCTCACAACCTACATCCATGCCGGCGGAAAAATCGGTGTTCTTGTTGAATTAACAACAGATTCCGCAGATGCTGCAGTGCTTGAATGTGGTAAAAATATTGCTATGCAGGTAGCAGCTCTGAAACCTCAGTATACAGACCGCTCCGAAGTTGATGCAAGCTACATTGCACACGAAAAAGAAATCCTTCTTGCTCAGATTATGAACGACCCGAAAGAGTCCCAGAAACCGGAAAAAGTTATCGATGGTATTGTTACAGGCCGTATCAATAAAGAGCTTAAAGAAATCTGCCTTGTTGACCAGGTATATGTAAAAGCTGAAGACGGAAAACAGTCCGTAGGCAAATACGTTGAGTCTGTAGCAAAAGCTGTAGGAACAAAGGTTGCTGTTAAAGGCTTTGTACGTTTCGAAACAGGCGAAGGTATGGAAAAGAAAGAAGAAAACTTCGCTGAAGAAGTTGCAAAACAGATGGGTGGAAACTAAGGTTTTATAATTTAGTCGGATTGAAATGAAATATTATCGCTAATAATAAGACATCATTGCTTGGATGTATTTTTAAGCAATGATGTCTTTTAGTATAGATAGACTTAATATTTTATTTCTCGGTATTACTTTTCGGCCCGCAGCATAACATTAGCATAGAAGGTGCCGTTCTCATGGAAAAACCGGCTGTATCCGCCGTTTTTATCCGCAATGCGGCGGACGGATTGGATGCCGATTCCCTCGCCTTTGCGTTTGGAGGATAGGAACACGCCGTCTTTTTCACGGACAACTCCGTCAAAGGTATTTTCCACCGTTAGCAGCAGCATATGCTCGGAATACATGTAGGCTTTTACTTTAATCTGCCGTCTTGCGGGTTCTGTTTTCAGGCTGGCCTCCAGGGCATTTTCCAGAAGGTTGGACAGCACGGAGCAGAGGTCGATTTTTGGCACCGGAAGTTCAGCGGGCAGGTCAAGCTTAAAGGAAAAGGGGATGCCCTGCTTTCGGTACAGCATCCCGTAATGGCTTGCCACAGTGTCCACAAATGCATTGTCGCACAGCGCCAGCCCGGAATCCGGGATGCTGTCCTGCACATCAGAGAGATATTTTTCCAGGCTTTCCCAGTCTTTCTGTCCAGCCAGATTCTGAAGGGCATTAAAGTGGTGGCGCATATTGTGGCGCGCTTCTCGGGTCTCCTCAATGGCGGTGCGCAGACTGTTATACCGCGTTTGCTGCATGGCAAGAAACTGATTCTCCTGCCGGAGATGGTCATTTCTGTTCAGGCTGGCGGCCATGAGGTAGAACATGGCATATAAAAGCAGGAGCAGGGTCAGCAGCGCAAAGCTGATGACAATATAGCCCTGCATCATACGGCCGAGATACATCAGTTCCGGGTGGATAGGAGTCATAAACAGATTCAACCCGGTGAACAGCAGCGGAAGAATCCAAAATATGTACCAGGTTTGGGCAAAGGTATTATCTTCTAACAGTTCCCTCACCGCATGGGTGGCAGGACGCCAGGATATACCGGTCGACAGCCAGCACATCAGATTATAGAGCAGGGCTGCGCGGAGAGAAAGCCAGGGAGAGTCATTTCCGGGAGCAAGAATCAGGTCCAGGGCTCTTGACATACTTCCGAGGCAGGAATACATACCGCATACGGCCAGAAAGACGCTGATGGACTTCCATTTTCTTATATGCAGCGTGCGGACGTAGACAACCCCTGCTATGGCGGCTGCAAGGAAAAACAGCCATGTGGTTTTAAGGGAAAGAAAATAGCACAGGCTGCCGCCTGCAAGGGCAAGCAGGATGGTAAATGGAATTATCGCGGCCGCCAGTCTGCCCGGGCGTATCCGCAGATGCTGCTTCATTGGCAGGTAGGCAATCAACATCCAGGGCAGGAGAATCATAAACTCCAGGGTAGGACAAAGAAATTCTCTCATAATCCGGGCCCCCTTTTGAACAGAAAATCGCCGAAGGCAAGGCGGGCGGTTTTGGAAAGGGCACGGCTGACCGGGAGCTTTTTACCATTTTTCATAATAAAGTCAGAACCGTCAAAATCTGCCGCATGTTCCAGATTCACAATAATGCCCCGGTTGCACGGAAAGAAGCGGTCATCAGAAAGAGCCTTTGTAAATTCACGAAAGGTTTGACGGATGACAGTACTTTTCCCATCCGCTGTGTAGATATATATTTGGTGCCGATAGTGCTCGGCATACAAAATTTCTGAAAACCGCAGCCGGATAGTGCTGCCGGAAATATTCATTTCGATATATTTGCTGGGCGCCGGCAGGCGCTTTGCGATTTCATCAAACAAATCAGCCAATTCTTTATCGGAATAGGGTTTTACCAGATACTGAAATGCCCGGACACGGAAACCATCCAGGGCATGGTCCATGGATGACGTGGTTAATATCAGCAGGCAGTTCGTATCAAATTGGCGAAGCGCTTTGGCTGTATCTATCCCGTTTTCATTTCCCATATAAATATCCAGAAAGACCAAATCAAATCTATTTTTTTCGGCGGCGGAAAGAAACTCTGCGCCGGATTCATATTCTAAAATTTCAGCTTTCAGAGAAAGGCGGACCAGTTGACTGTTCAGCCGTTCGGCCAGTATTGTCCGCTCCGGCGCAATATCGTCTACAATGGCAATTCGCATGCTAATACCTCCTTTGCATTTAACCGTATATTAATCTAAAATTATACCAAAAAATATCATTTTTTGCAGGTGCAATTTGTGACAGATTCCTGCAATTTATGACATTTATATGGGAAATCGCAGATAATCCCTATAAATTCAGAGTGAATAGCTTGCATAAAGGGTAAAGCGCGCTTATAATAAATTACGAAAAACTGGGAATATAACATATAGGAGTGATTCGTAATATGAGTATAAGAATTGGTATTTTAGGTTACGGCAATCTGGGCCGGGGTGTGGAATGTGCTGTTCGGCAGAACCCGGATATGGAATTAAAGGCCGTATTTACAAGAAGAAACCCGGAACAGGTCACAATTCTCACTGAAGGTGCAGCGGTTTGCCGGGTGGAAGAAGCGGGCGAGTGGAAGGATAAGCTGGATGTGGTGATTCTCTGCGGCGGCAGCGCTACGGATTTGCCGGTACAGACACCGGAGTATGCCAAGCTGTTTAATGTTATCGACAGTTTTGATACCCATGCCAGAATTCCGGAACATTTTGCCAACGTCGATGCCTCGGCTAAAGAGGGAAATCATGTGGCGATTATTTCTGTCGGTTGGGACCCGGGCATGTTTTCTTTAAACCGGATGTATGCAAATGCCATTTTGCCGGAGGGGAAGGATTATACCTTCTGGGGCCGGGGCGTCAGCCAGGGACATTCGGATGCTGTCCGCCGGATTGACGGTGTTAAGGATGCAAAGCAGTATACAATCCCTGTGGAAAGCGCATTGGCCTCCGTGCGGGCCGGAGAAAATCCGGAGCTGACGACACGCCAGAAACATACAAGAGAATGTTTTGTCGTGCTGGAGGAAGGTGCGGACGCCGCGCGGGTTGAGGCGGAAATTAAAAACATGCCGAATTATTTTGCGGATTATGATACAACCGTACATTTTATCAGCGAGGAAGAGCTGAAAAAAGACCACAGCCGGATTCCTCACGGCGGCTTTGTGCTTCGGAGCGGAGTGACCGGATGGGAGAAGGAAAACAGCCATCTCATTGAATACAGCTTGAAACTGGATTCAAATCCTGAATTTACGGCCAGTGTGCTTGTGGCCTATGCCCGTGCGGCTTATCGGCTGGATTCCGAGGGGCAGAGCGGCTGCAGAACGGTATTCGATATTGCTCCGGCTTATTTGAGTCCGAAGAGCGCTGAAGAACTGCGGGCTTCCATGCTGTAAGGAGATGTGAAACATGTGCACGGCGATAACCTATAAAACAAAGGCCCACTATTTTGGGAGAAATCTGGATTTGGCCTATTCCTATCATGAGACAGTCACGGTGACACCGAGAAATTATCCCTTTCACTTTCGAAAGGTCAATGCTTTATTGAATCATTATGGGATGATTGGCATGGCTTATGTGGTGGAGGGATATCCACTGTATTATGATGCGACAAATGAAAAGGGCCTGAGTATGGCGGGATTGAATTTTCCGGGAAATGCCTGTTATAAGCCGGAGGCTCAGGGCGTGGACAACGTGGCGACTTTTGAGCTTATACCGTGGATTCTGGCTCAATGCAGCGATGTGGGAGAAGCCAGGGCTTTGCTGGAGCATATAAATATCTGGAATGAAAATTTCAGCGCCGGACTGCCGGCTTCGCCGCTTCATTGGATGATTTCAGACAGGGAGAAGAGTATTGTTGTGGAGGCTGTCAGCGACGGCATTAAGATTTATGACAATCCGATAGGGATTCTGACAAACAATCCGCCCTTTGATTTTCAGATGTTTTATTTGAACAATTTTATGAATATCACGGCGGAACAGGCGGTGAACCGCTTTTCGGAAAAAATGGATTTGAAGCCTTACTGTCTGGGAATGGGCGGTCTGGGGCTGCCGGGGGACTTATCGTCGGCTTCCAGATTTGTGAAGGCTGCTTTCACAAAAATGAATTCGGTTTCCGGGGATTCGGAATCGGAAAGTCTCAGCCAGTTCTTTCATATTCTGGCCGCTGTGGAGCAGCAGCGGGGCTGCGCAAAGGATGAAAATGGACAATATGAAATGACGGTTTACAGCTCCTGCTGCAATACGGACAGGGGAATTTATTATTATACTACCTATGAGAATCGCCAGATTACTGGGGTGGATATGTATAAAGAAGATTTGGAAAGCTGTCGGCTGATTTCTTATCCTTTGATTCAGGGACAGCAGATAAATATGCAAAATTAAGCCGTGTCGGCAAAAAAACAGGTCATTCGCCGTATCAATAAGCGGCTGAACGACCTGTTTGCATTTTTAAGCGGCCGGATGGCCTTTTGGATTTATTTTTTTCCGTCCCAACAATAGGTGCAGATTTTTTCACGGTCGATGCCGATGGCTTCCAGCAAACCGTCAAGGGACTGGTATCCGAGGGAGTCAAAGCCCATTTTCTCGCAGATGGAGCGGAGCAGACATTTACCTCTTTCCGTGGAAGCGTCTGCATATTCATCCAGATGGGCCTGTCCCTCATCGCCTTCCAATTCCTGGATGGTGCTTCGGGCGATTAAGTCCATATCAGAGCCGTTGCTGGAGAAATTCAAATATTTGCAGCTGTACATGATCGGCGGACAGGCCGAACGGATATGTACTTCAGCCGCGTTGGAATCATAAAGGAATTCGACAGTTTCTCTCAACTGGGTTCCGCGGACAATAGAGTCATCGACAAATAAAAGTTTTTTCCCTTCAATTAATTCCTGAACCGGAATCTGTTTCATTTTAGCGACCTGATTGCGGATGTTCTGATTGGCCGGCATAAAAGAACGGGGCCAGGTTGGCGTATATTTTACAAATGGGCGTGCAAAGGTTTTTCCGCTTTGCTTTGAGTAACCGATGGCGTGAGGAATTCCGGAGTCGGGAACACCGGCCACATAATCCACATCCGGCAGTGTTCCGGCTTTCATTTCATCCCGGGCCATAATCTCGCCGTTGCGGTAACGCATCACTTCGACATTCACGCCTTCATATTTGGAGTTTGGATAGCCATAATAGCTCCAGAGAAAGGCGCAGATTTTCATCTCTTTTCCGGCTGGCGCCAGAGTTTCAAAATGGTCAGAATCCATAAATACAATTTCCTGCGGACCAAGTTCATAAGCATTTTCATATCCAAGCTTTGTGTAAGCAAAGGATTCAAAGGAGACGCAGTGTCCGTTTTCATTTTTTCCAATTAAAACGGGAAGACGTCCGAGCTTGTCTCTGGCGGCGATAATACCGTCCGGCGTCAAAATTAAAATGGTTGCGGAGCCGTCAATCGAATCCTGTGCATGGCGGATGCCGGAAACCAAATCCTCCTTCTGATTAATCAGAGCTGCAATCAATTCGGTGCTGTTGACTTTGCCGGAGCTCATCGCCATAAACTGATGGCCGTGGTCAGAAAAATACTGTTTGATAAGGTCATCGGCGTTATTGATAATGCCGACCATGGTAATCGCATACAATCCCAGATGGGAGCGGACTAAAAGCGGCTGAGGGTCCGAATCGCTGATACAGCCGATGCCGGAGCAGCCGTGAAAGTCATACAAATCTTTTTCAAATTTTGTTCGAAAAGGTGTATTTTCAATGTTATGAATCTGACGCTGGAAACCCTGCTCTGTGTCATAGATAATCATACCGCCTCTTCGGGTTCCCAAATGCGAGTGATAGTCAACTCCAAAAAAAACGTCAAGAACACAGTCCTGCTTTGAAGTGACGCCAAAAAAACCGCCCATGGTTTTAATCCTCCTTTATAATTCATGTCGTATTTTATTGTATATGAAAATCGCATTTTATACAATTATACAAGATAGAAAAAGTTTTTGGATATTCGGGGAAAATTTTGTTAAAAATTCAGATGTGGGGAATCCGCTGAGGATATGGGGTGACTTTTGGTTTTTTTTGTGTTATAATATTTCAATAATGCCGTTTTGTGCTTAGAAAAAAGTAAGAGGCAGGAAAAACAGAAAAATGTGAGGTGTTTATATGCTCAATAAAGATAAAATCCGTATTATGAGCCGCTGCGCCATGTACGAAAAGAGTCAGGGCAAGGAGGATTTGGCGATTAACCGGTATTACCAGGGGGATTATGTCCGGCTCAATACATTAAAAACATTAATTGGAGTGACGATAGGGTTTATTCTCTGCCTGGGGCTTTATATAGTGATGAAGGCAGAGTATTATATGGAAAATATCGTGGGCATGGATTTTTGGGCGCTGGCCAGAGGCATACTAAAGTATTATGTCATTGTTCTGATTGTGTTTGCGGTAATCAGTATCCTGTTTTACGGCTGGAAATATGCGGATACCCAAAAGCGGGTGCGCTGGTACTATAAGGACTTGAAGAGTCTGGATGAGATAAATGATGGATACGACAAAAACAATTCAACGGAGGACAATAGATAATGACAAATTTATTAGTGTTAAAGGAAAAACTTGTTGGTTTTTATAAGAATTTTGAATATCCGGTGCAGATGGTCGGAAAATTCATTCTGGCCATTCTGGCATTTAATTATATCAATAATGACCTCGGTTATTTTGAGGCCTTAACGGGAACTGTGCCGATGCTGTTTTTATCGGTTATATGCGCCGTGGTGCCGGTATCCATATTTGTATTGATTTTTGCGCTGGTTGTTCTGCTGCATCTGTTTAAGCTGTCGATGGTGCTTTCGGCCGTTGCGCTGGTTGTATTTTTGCTGTTCTATTTTATTTATTTAAAATTTGCCCCGGATCAGGGAATTCTCATTGTACTTTATCCGGTTCTGGCCCAGTTTAACCTGCATTATATGATTCCGCTGGTTGGCGCGATGGCCTTTAATCCTTTTGCCGCGCTTCCGATTGCCTTTGGGGTAATCTTCATGAAAGTTGTGGGATATCTGCAGGAGGCCGCCAGTTTAGGAGACCCGGGAACGGATGTCAAAGAGATTATGACGAGCTATCAGTATATTTTTGATAAACTGTTCGCCGATAAAGAAATGGTTGCATATATTATTGTGTTTACACTGGTTATTCTTATTGTTTACGGTATTTCACGTTTGGCCATAGACTATTCCTGGTATATTGCCATTGGTGTCGGCACGCTGGTTAACGTGATCGGGCTGGCAATGCAGTCTTCCGGTATCGAGGGAATGAGCGTGGCTATGGTGGTTGTCGGTTCAGTGATTGGCGGACTTCTGGCGGCGGTTGCCCAGTTTATGGGCTGTACGCTGGATTATGCCCGAAAAGAATCCCTTCAGTTTGAAGATGACGATTATTATTACTATGTCAAAGCCGTTCCAAAGATTCAGATTACCCAGGCGGAACGCACAGTCAAAACCTATGGTAAAAAAACGAAAACAAAGAAAGCAAAAAAATCGAAAAAGGGCTCTGAAAAAGAGGAAGATTTCATGGATATGATGGAAGCTGAGAGAACTTCCGGGCCGGAATCGACGGCTTATGAAACGTCAGCGCCGTCAGAGAGTGTGCCGGCGCAGAAACCGGTCGGCGATTTCGACGAATTGTCCTTTGATGGGTTTGATTTTGACGAATTGGATCAGAAGTAAAAATTCGTGATAAAAATCATGATAAAAATAATGAAAAAGGAGGTGCAGCATGGGAGCGATAGTAAATTGGATCAGCCGTATAGTATCATTTATACCGGCCATACAATGGAACAATGTACTGGAGATTCTGATTATCAGTGTATTGATTTATTATATATTGATTTGGATTCGGGATACGCGGGCCTGGACATTGCTTAAAGGAATCTTTGTCATTTGTGCTTTTGTGCTGTTTGCCTATGTTTTTCATATGGATACGATTCTCTGGCTGTTCCAGAATTTAATCAGTGTGGCGATCATCTCCATATTTGTATTATTTCAGCCGGAACTCCGGCGTGCGCTGGAACAGCTTGGACGGAAAAATATTTTAGTGTCATTCCTGAATTTCAGCGGCAATGTGGTTGCGAATGAGCAGGAGGCAAAGACGGCGGAGAAAACGAAGACAGAGATTATCAAAGCCTGCATCGAGATGTCCAAAGCCCGTACCGGCGCCCTGATCGTCATCGAGCAGGATGTTCAGCTCAGTGAATATGAGCGCACCGGTATTTTTTTGGATTCTCTTGTGAGCAGCCAGTTGTTGATTAATATATTTGAACATAATACGCCGCTGCACGACGGCGCTGTATTTGTGCGTGATAACCGCATTGTGGCGGCGACATGTTATCTGCCGCTGTCGGATAATATGCTTCTCAGCAAGGAACTGGGGACCCGTCACCGTGCCGGGGTGGGAATCAGCGAGGTATCGGACAGTATCACGTTGATCGTATCTGAAGAAACAGGAATGATTTCCGTTGCGCATGATGGAATGCTTTTCCGCGGCCTGAGCCAGGAGGAGCTTCGTGAGCAGCTCAGCACTCTGATGAAGAATCAGGATGCGCCGAAACGCAGCCGATGGAGGAGAATCATCAAAAATGAGAAAAAAGCTAACGAATAATTTGGGCATGAAAATAATATCTTTAATGTTGGCGATTGTCTTCTGGCTTGTTGTTATTACAATGGAGGACCCGGAGCAGACGAAACCTCTGGAACTTCCGGTAACGAAAATCAACGAAGAATTAATTCGTGAAAACGATAAAACCTATGAAGTCATTGAGGGCAATACGGTGACAATCACTGTCCGCGCCCGCCAGTCTGTTTTAAAGGATTTGACGGCGAAGGATTTTGAAGCGGTGGCTGATTTTGCCAATTTATCATTTACCGGCGCTGTGCCGATTGAGATTACGGTGCTTCGCAATTCGAATCAGGTGACGATTGAGAAGGGCGCCAATACGATGATGCGGGTCAGCATTGAAGACTTGTCCAGCGTGGATAAGATGGTGGCAACCAAGGCCGAGGGAACGGTAATTACCGGCAAGGCTCTGGGAAATGTCAGTGTGGAGCCGAATATTATCCGCATTGAAGGAGCGAAGACAACAATTGACAGGATTTCCAGCGTTTATGCGATTGTCAATGTATCAGGAATTTCGAATGACTGCTCCTTTGTTGTGGAACCGGTACTTTATGACTCCAATGGAAATAAAATTGACAGTACAGATATTACTTTCAGTGAGGAGAGTTTAAAGGTAAATGTTTCCCTGCTGGATACAAAGACAGTTCCGGTGAAATGGACGATCAATGCAAGCCCGGCGGAAGGTTATGGCATTGAGTCTTCCGATTTTTCTCCGGCGGAAGTGGAGATTGCAGGCAGCCAGGATGTTCTGGATAAGATTAATGAAATTGCTTTGGATGATTACGTGGCAGAGGGCATTTCTGAAAATGTAGAAGCCGAGATGGATCTGGAAGCGATTGTAAAAGGTATGGGGGCCGTGCTTGTTCATCCGGAAACAGATAAGACAGCCAAACTGGCCATCAAGGTGTCAGAGTACAGCCGTTTAGGCGCAAGTGTTAATTTTGATTCCGTGGAGCTGATTGGAAAGTCCGATGAATATACCTATTCTGTCATCGGAGATTCCACTATTTCATATATATTGTATGGAATGGATACGACTTTTGAGACGCTGGACCGTTCAAAAATGGAATTCAGTCTCGATGTGACAGGCCTTGAGCCTGGAATACATACCGTGAATCTGCAGATGACGGCAAACCAGAAGGTTTCGCTGGCCTCTGAGGTGCCGGTAAAAATTAAAATAGATTCTCAGTAAAAAAACAGTTGCCATCCTGGATAAAAAGTGGTAACATTTTATTTGTTCCGATTTTTAAATGAAAGACTGGGCATTAAGACGGGGAGAGATAATGTTATGATATGCGATAAAATTACAATCACAAATCCTTCAGGGCTACACCTACGACCAGCCGGAATTTTTTGCAAAGAAGCGATGAGATTTAAATCACAGATTACATTTGGGGCAAAGGGAAGCATAGCAAATGCGAAAAGCGTGCTAAGTGTTCTTGGCGCCTGTGTTAAATGTGGAGATGTCATTGAACTATGCTGCGACGGCGAGGACGAGGAATTGGCTTTGGAAGCTATGCGAGGAGTCATCGAGACCGGCCTGGGCGAATAGTTTAATCATTTATGTATCTAAGTGCGTTTAAAGAGTATTGCTTCTGCGATACTCTTTTTTTTAAGAATTAAGGTGTACCCTGTATTTATTATTGAATTAGGAGGAAGAAAAATGTTGAATTATCAGAGATATAAAAGAGTACCTGTATTGGATTATAAAGAGCGGCAGTGGCCGAATAAAGAAATTCAGAAAGCGCCAATCTGGTGCAGCGTGGATTTGAGGGACGGTAACCAGGCATTGATTGAGCCGATGGTTGTTGAGGAAAAACTGGAATTTTTCAATATGCTTGTCAAACTGGGATTCAAAGAGATTGAGATTGGTTTCCCATCGGCATCCCAGTTGGAATATGATTTCCTTCGCACGCTGGTGGACCGCAAAATGATTCCGGATGATGTGCGTGTACAGATTTTGTGTCAGTGCCGTCAGCACTTGATTGACAAATCTTTTGAAGCGATTAAAGGTATTAAGAACGTTGTCTTCCATATTTATAATTCCACATCCACTCTTCAGAGAGATGTGGTATTCCATATGAGCAGAGAAGAAATTAAACAGATTGCCATCGATGGAACAAAGATGGTTAAAGAGGGCGCAAAGAATTTTGATGGCAATCTCTGGCTGGAATACTCCCCGGAAAGTTTTACCGGGACAGAGATGGATTTTGCCTTGGAAGTATGCGAAGCTGTCAAAGAAGTATGGCAGCCAACGGTTGAAAGGCCGATTATCTTTAATCTTCCGGCAACGGTTGAAATGAATACTCCGAATGTCTATGCGGACCAGATAGAGTGGATGAGCACCCATTTTACAGAGAGGGACAAAATCATTTTAAGTATCCATCCGCACAATGACAGGGGCTGCGGTGTGGCGGCAACAGAGCTGGCTTTGCTGGCCGGAGCAGAACGTGTCGAGGGAACATTATTTGGCAATGGCGAGCGTACCGGCAATGTGGATATTTTAAATGTCGCCTACAACATGTTTTCCCAGGGAATCAATCCCGAATTGAACATCGAAAATGTCAATGAGATTATTGAGGTAACGGAACGCTGCACAAAGATGGGAATTCCTCCGAGACATCCGTATGCCGGAAAACTGGTATTTACCGCCTTCTCCGGCTCTCATCAGGATGCCATCAGCAAAGGTATGCAGGCCCTTCATGAGAGAAATTCAAAGATTTGGGAAGTGCCGTATCTGCCGATTGACCCATCCGATGTGGGCCGTGAATATGAACCGTTGGTACGAATCAACAGCCAGTCCGGCAAGGGCGGCGTGGCCTTTGTTCTGGAACAGTATTATGGCTTCAAGCTTCCGAAAGAAATGCATAAAGAGCTGGCCGATAAGATTCAGGCCATGTCCGAGGTTCAGGGCGAAGTATCGCCGGAACAGATTATGGACACCTTCCGGAGTATGTATATTGATGCCAAAGAGCCGCTGCATTTCCGCAAAGCGAGAATCGAAGATATCAGCGATGACCAGGGTGCATATGATACAAAGGTTATTCTTACTTATACGGATCACGGCGAAGAGAAGGTTATCGAAGGCTTTGGCAACGGACCGATTGATGCGGTGAAACATGGCCTTTGCCATCAGTCCGGCTTCCGCACAAAGCTGACCATGTATCACGAGCATGCGTTGACACTGGGTTCCGATTCCCAGGCAGCCAGCTACATTCAGCTGGTAAATTCCGATACCGGGGCGGCCGCTTATGGCGTAGGTATCAGTTCGAATATTAACCGTTCTTCCTTCCGGGCAATTTTCAGTGCGCTGAACCGCCTGTTCTATCCGGAAGCATAAGTCGGGGAATACAGGAAATGTTCTATGGGAAATGTGATGATTGAAACGCCTCGTCTGATTCTCCGGGAATTTGTCCCGGAGGATTTGGCGGGGCTGTATTCTTTATATGAAGAAAGTGATACAAGATTTCTGGAGCCTTTATCAAAGGATAGAAAAGAGGAACTGGAAAAACTGGAAAGCTACATTCATTATATTTATGGTTTCTACGGTTTTGGGCTGTGGGCTGTCTGTCTGAAGGAAAATGGCCGGCTGATTGGACGGTGCGGCCTTCAGGTGGAATTCATTGGCGAGCAGGGCGACTATGAGTTGGGCTATATGATTTCGGGAAAATGTCAGCGGATGGGATATGGGGGAGAAGCAGTGCGGGGAATTCTCGACTATGCCAGAGATGAACTGGAAGCTCCGAGGGTGATTCTGCGGATTGACAGGGAAAATGCCCCTTCCCGCTGCTTCGCAGAAAGGATTGGTTTTCATTTATCGCCGCAAAAACTGGAGAAAGAACCGGATGTCCTTTTATATATTTACGACTTGTGAATAAAAAGTTAATAAAATATTACAAAAACACTTCAAATTTTGTGCGAAGTATGTTAGAATATAGAAGAAATTTTATAATTACGATTATTGGAAGGGACATGTTATGAATAAGAAGCTTATCCTTTTTTTAACTTCATTGTCATTGGCAGTAACGCCGATAGGGGCTTTTGCCAGTGAATATAATGGGCCTGAGGCTTCCATAAAAGCATTGGAAGAACGGGCGCATCTTCAGGCGGCCACCGGTGAATACCGGTCATGGAAACAGTATGACAGCCGTTGGGCTAATCAACTTTTAGGTTCCAGCTCGGATACGATGTCGGCTTCGGGATGTCTGGTTACAGCGATTGCCACCTTGATGGTACATTCCGGTTGTGCCGATGAAAATGGGGTTGACCCGGGAAAATTGTGTACATATTTAAGCAACAACGGAGGCTTTACATCGAATGGCGAGCTCTACTGGGGCAAAGTCACTGGTGCGGTTGATGGCTTTAAACTGGAAAGTTGGAAGGTTATGCTTTCGGGAAGCCGTTATGATAAGACAGCCCAGATTAAAAGTTATCTTGACAGCGGTTATTATGTAGTTGTTTCAGTTGGATATGGGGCCCATTGGGTTGCGGTAGATTCCGTTGACGGCAATGGCAATGTCAATATTTTTGACCCGGGTTATTCTTATACAAAATTATTTGGAGGTTATTCGGATGCCGGGGTTGACCGTATAGCGTTGTTTTCCAGTAATGGCAGCGGCAACGGCAATATTGATGTGCCGACGAACAATAACCCGGTGATGGAAAGCTATAATGCAACCGGTAAAGTTAATGTCGGCGTTTCCTATTTGAATGTGCGAAATGGCGTGGGTACAGATAAGGGTTATCTGACAGACAGTTCAGGAAACCGGATTACTCTGCAGAATAATGAAACAGTAACAATCACCGGTAAAGGCAATGACAGTTCAGGAAGCCTCTGGTACCGAGTGGCTATTAATGGCATGACAGGTTATGTTTTTGGAGCTTATGTTGATATTACCGGCAGCGGCGGCAATACTTCAACAGACTATCCGGAAAAAGCGGCGAAAGTCAACGCCAGCTATGTCAATGTCCGCAGCGGCGCCGGAACAAACTACTCCGTAGTTACAGTGGCTTCTCAGAATCAGGAGATTACCGTTATCGGCGAGGAAAACGACAGCGCAGGCGCTAAATGGTATAAGATAAAGGTGAACAATACAACGGGCTTTATGCATTCCGATTATGTAACTTTGGATCAAAACCATCATGGTGGAGGCAACAGTGCGGTAACATATCCGGAGAAAGCGGCGAAAGTTAATGCAAGCTCTGTTAATGTCCGCAATGGCGCCGGAACAAACAACGGCGTTGTGGCAACGTTGGCTTTGAATACATCCATCACTGTTATCGGCGAGGAGAAGGACGGCAGCGGGGCGAACTGGTATAAGATTAAGTTTGACGGCGGCGAAGGCTTTATGCATTCGGATTATGTAACTATTAGCGATGACAACAATAATGGCGGCAGCACGGGCGGCACGACAACTGAACCGCGCACGGGCACAGTCAATGGCGATTATGTCAATGTCCGTACAGGGGCAGGAACAAACCATAGCCGCGTTACCAGCCTGAACAGCGGAACCGCAGTAACGATTGTCGGCGAAGAAAAAGACGGCAGCGGAGCAACCTGGTATAAGATAAATTATGCAGGCGGTTCGGGCTATATGATTGCCGATTACATCACTGTTGGCGGCGATAACAACGGCGGCGATAACAATGGCGGCAACACCGGCGGTTATGAAAAGAAGTCCGGCACGGTCAATGCAAACTCGGTGAATGTCCGCAGCGGCGCAGGAACCGGAAACCGCATTGTGGGCAACCTTTCCTCCGGAGCAGCGGTAACGATTGTCGGCGAGGATAAGGACGGCAGCGGAGCAACCTGGTATAAGATTGAGTACGACGGCGGTTCCGGCTATATGCACTCCGATTATATCACTGTTGGCGGCGGAAATAACGGCGGCGGAAATGCCGGCGGCAACAATAACCCTGGAGGCAGCGGCGGCGGAAACTATCCGATGGAAGGCATTGAGGGCAAAGAAGGCGTCATCAATGCAGCCCTTGTTAATGTCCGCGTGGGCGCCGGTTCTGACCAGGAGGTTATGACGACCCTGAAATCCGGCGTGTCCGTTCTCATCGAGGGCGCTGAGCGGGATGCCAGCGGTATTATCTGGTACAAAGTGGCATTTGCCGGAACAAGCGGCTATATGATGGCTGAGTTTGTTTCGATTCAGTAGAATATAAGGTAAAAAGAGAAAGAGAACTTTTTGAGGATTCGGTTTGAAACTCAGAGAGTTCTCTTTTTATGACTATAATAGATAACTGTTATGTACTGAAAAAAATACTGTCAAATACTGTATAATCGGAAAAAGGCTTTGACAAAAATTTTAAAGCATGTAGAATATATCATGTATAGTATAAAGATAAGTTATATTTAAATGAGGATTTAAGAATGAGTATTCAGGGTTTTACAGACATTCACTGTCATATTATTCCTTCCGTAGATGATGGTGCGCAGAGTATGGAGATTGCTCAGGAGATGATTCGTCTGGCCCATGCCGGAGATACTCGAAAAATTATAGCCACCCCTCATTATGGGACAAGCCGGGCAAAAGCCTCCGGAGGGATTATTATTGAGAGGTTTCGCGAGCTGCTTCGATGGACTGCTGATAATTATCCGGATATGGGGTTGTTCTTAGGGCAGGAGCTGACTTATAATTATGGACTTGAAAAACAGATAGAGCAGGGAAGGGCTTTTACCATGGCGGGGGGACATTATGCCTTGGTTGAGTTTCAACCGCAGGATGATTACAGTCGTATCCGGCAGGGACTTCAATCGGTTCAAATGGCTGGCTACTGGCCGATTCTTGCTCATGCCGAGAGATGTCAGAAATTGGCGGCGCATATAGAACATGTGGAAGAACTGGTACATATGGGAATATATATACAGGTGAATGCCCGAAGTGTCACCGGCAGAAATGGCTGGCAGTGCAGGAGCTGCACCAGGAAACTTTTGAAGCGGGAATTAGTTCATTTTATAGCCAGCGACGGGCATGATGCAAAAAAGCGGACGCCTGTGCTGCTGGATGCAATGAATTATATTGCCAGGCGCTATGGGAAAAGGTATGCGCTTCAGTTGGGCGTTGACAATCCGGAAAAAATTATTTCAGATACATTTATAGATTAACAAGGGGAAGAAAATTATGCAGAGTATACAAATCAAAATACCATCTTTGGACCGTCGAAGCGATGAGGCTTATAAAACACTTCGGACAAATCTACAGTTCTGCGGCAAAGATATCCGCAGTATTGTTATTACAAGTTGTACGCCCTCCGAAGGAAAATCTGAAATAAGCCTTCACCTGGCAAAATCTTTGTCTGAATCAGGAAAAAGAGTATTGTTTATTGATGCGGATCTGAGAAAATCAGTGATTATCTCAAGATGCCAGGTCAGCCAGACAGTAAAGGGGTTGAGCCATTATCTGTCAGGGCAGAGTTCTTTTGCGGATATTGTCTATTCGACAAATATTCATAATCTGCATATGATTTTTGCCGGACCGGTACCGCCGAATCCGGCTGAGCTCTTGGGAACAAATAATTTCAAACTTGCCATAGAGAAATTTAAAACCGTATATGATTATATTATTGTCGATACACCGCCTTTGGGAAGTGTTATTGACGGGGCTGTGGTAGCCAATGAGTGCGACGGTTCGATTTTGATTATCGGGGCAAATGAAATCAGCCGGCGATTTGCGAAAAAAGTGGTTGAACAGCTGAAACTTGCAGATTGCCCGGTACTTGGCGTTATTTTAAATAAAGTAGATTCGAAACAAAATGGTTACGGCCGTTATTATGGCAAATACTACGGCAAATATTATGGCGAAGCCACAGATAAATATCTCGAGGAATAGGAGGCGGGAAAATATGTATCAGGATAACAGAGATGAAGACGTGGAAATTGATTTGGTGGAAGTCTTTCATTTGATGCTCAAGCGATGGTGGCTGATTTTAATTTCGGCGATTGTGTTTGCGGCGGCAGCTTTTGGATACACAAAAATATTAGTCACGCCTCAGTATGAAGCAACTTCGATGATTTATATTTTGTCCAAAACAACGAGTATTTCTTCTTCCTTGGATTTGCAGTTGAGCAAACAGCTCACCGTTGATTTCGAAATTTTAGCAACAAGCCGACCGGTAGTGGAGAAAGTTATTGAAGAATTGAACCTGGATACAGATTATGAAACACTGGTTCAAAGCATCCGGGTGACAAATCCGGCGGATTCCTCGATTTTGAAAATTTTTGCCCAAAATCCGGATCCGAAGCTGGCCTGCGATATATCTAACGCCATGGCCGATGCCACTGCGGAGCAGATTGCCGAAGTTATGGTGACGGATAAACCGAGCACGGTGGAGAATGCGGTGATTCCGGAATATCCGGTGAGTCCAAACGTGAAAAAGAATACTTTACTGGCCGGCTTGGTCGGAGCCTTTTTGGTGATGGCTATTATTATGATTGGCTATTTGATGGATGACCGTATTAAAACAGAAGAGGATGTTATGAAATATCTGGAATTAAATACATTGGCGTCTATTCCATTAAATACGGGAGATAAACCATCCAAAAAGAAAAAGGGTGGAAAGAAGGCAGCCTAAATGAAAACCGGTTTTAAAAAGATATTGTACATACTCTGTATTTTGGGCGCCGGATTGTGTATCGGTTTTCTTGCATATTATTATTTTCAGCTTCAGGAAAATAAAAAAATTTATGACGATTTGCAGAGCCAAACGGAGAGTGGAACCGAAATTTCTGAAATTTTGACCGAAACCGCTGAAACTTCGCCAGAATCCGCAGTGAGCCGGAAAAGCCCGGAAATCCCTGTGGATTTTTCGGAATTGCAGCAGATAAATCCGGAGATATATGCCTGGATAGAAATTCCGGGAACAGAGGTTAACTATCCGATTGTTCAGAGTGCATCGGACAATTCCTATTATCTGAATCATACCATCGAGGGAATTGCCGGTTATCCGGGGTCGATTTATAGCGAAGGAATTAATTCTAAAGATTTTCAGGATTATAATACACTCATATATGGCCATGACATGGAAGATGGTTCTATGTTTGGAAGTTTATATAAGTTTAAGGATGCCGAATATTTGAAGGCCCATGAGAACTTATTTATATATACGCCGGAACATAAATTTACCTATCGGATATTTATGGCGGTAACTTATGATGACCGGCATATTATGGGAAGCTTTGATTTTTCAGATAAAAAAGACAGAGAAGTTTATTTGGCTTCCATTGGCAATACAGATTCGGAAGTTTCGGCAGATGACCGGATTATTACATTGAGTACGTGTATTGCCGGGCAGCCATCCAATCGACTTTTGGTAGAGGCGGTTTTAATCAATGAGGAATAAAAAAATATTTACAATAATCGCTGCATTGATTGCGATTGGGGTGATTGCTGCTGCTTTTTTCTTTTTCCTAAAGGCAAGGAATGTTCCGACGGTCACTCGAAGCAATGCAGAAAACTCTGAGAGTGATTCATCGCAGCAGAATGCAGAAATGACCTTGTCGGACAAGAAGATTTCCTGGCAGGGTAAAGAATACATTTACAATACAGATATTCGGAACATTCTCTTTTTGGGTATCGATAAACATGAAGAGATGCAGGCTCAGGAGTATGCCGGCCGGGGCGGCCAGGCCGACTGTATTATTCTTTTGTCTTTAAATACAAAGGAGAAAACGGCTTCGATGTTGAACATATCCAGAGAATCCATGACGGATATAGATATTTATGATATGTCGGGCAAGTTTGTGGAAACCCAGGAAGCCCAGCTGGCTTTACAGTATGCCTATGGGGATGGGGAAAAGCGGAGCTGTTGGCTGATGAAAAAAGCTGTGGCGAATCTTTTGAAAGATGTTCCGATTCACGGCTATATGGCGTTAAATATCGATGGAATTTCAGCCATTAATGATGTCATTGGCGGTGTGGAGATTACCGTGCCGGAGGATTATACATCCATTGATGAAGCCTTTGTTCAAGGGGCAACGCTGACATTAACCGGCAGCCAGGCAGAAAAATATGTCCGCTACAGAGATATCAACGTAACCGGAAGCAATGACGGCCGTATGGAGCGGCAGAACCAGTTTTTGAAAGCCCTGGTTAAACTTCTGAAAGAAAAGAATCAGGAAGATTCCAACTTCATCAATACCTTATTTTCTGTTGGAAAGCCCTATATGACGACAGATTTAACGGCAGAACAGATGGAAAAATATGCGTCTTACACGCTGGATGATACATATATAAAGATTCCGGGGGAGACGCGGGCAGGCGAAAAGCATGACGAATTTATTGTAGATGAAGAAAAAATGATGGATGTACTGATAAAAATACTTTATATACAAGCCTGAGTGTGTTACAATTGCAATATATTTAGATAAGTTATAAATAAAAATAATAAGCAAGGAGTGAGATGATATAAAAAAAATCAAACGGCTGGCCGGCTTTTGTGCAGCGGCAGTAATTGCAGTGAGCATGAGTCTTGGGGCATTTGCAGCGCCGAGTCCATCAGCAGACGGAATTGTCATTAGCGGTAAAACAGAAGATGCCAATGGTGATGAGTTTCAGGTTACCCTGGAAGAAGTCACGGATGAAGAAGCGAAAGAAAAACTTGAAGATGTAGATTATCTCAAGGAAATTATCGGCGATGACTATATTGAAGGCATGTCGGTTGCCGATATGAAGGACGTTTCTGTCCCTGAGGGCACTCCGATGCCGGTGACGATTGAGTTTGAAGTTAACGGCGTGAATAAAGATACAAAAGTTGTTGTTCTCCATTATGACGGTGCTGAATGGGAAAAGGTTGAAGTCAATGCGGTGGCATACCGCTCTGTTACGGCGACATTTGACAGTTTATCACCGGTGGCATTTATTTTGGACGAATTCGATGAAACTGCAGTTGTCGGAACAACTTCACCAAAAACAGGAATGTCTCCACTGTTAATCATGGCAGCTTTTGGCGCAGTCATCTGTGTTGCAGGAGCCGTAGTGCTTAGCAAAAGGGAAAGATTATAATTTATTAAGGTAAACCGAAGGGCTGTATATGGAAACTTATATAGTCCTTTTTACTAGAAAGCTATACCTTATCGCGCGGAGCTTGACGAAGCGCGCCTATGCGGAGCATTTGATATACAGGATGCCCGAATGGGGATAGTAATACGCGGAAACACGAAATTGGGGATAAGAGATGTATAGGAAAAGCGCTCAGGGATGGATAAAACATCTGGATTTTATTATTTTAGATATTATATGTCTTCATATAGCCTTTGTTGTAGCCTATGCCATTCGACATGGAGTATGGAATCCTTATGCGGTTCCAATTTATCGAAATATTGCGTTTGTCATGACAAGCATAGATATTTTAGTAATCCTCTTTTTTGAAACCTTAAAAAATGTGTTGAAGAGAGGTTATTATAAAGAGTTTGCCATGACAGTGAAACATGCCTGTCTTGTGGAATTGCTGCTTATATTTTACGTGTTTATCATACAAAGCGGCGAAGAATATTCCCGGACAACCATGATTATGTGGGGCGTTATCTATAGTGTGCTAACCTATGTCATTCGCATTTTGTGGAAATTATATCTTGGTAAAAAGCGAGATATTGGCGGAAATCGTTCACTTATCATTATCACTACGGAGAATATGGCTGATAAGGTAATAAAAAATTTTAAAAATCGCAATTATGAAGGTTTCCAGCTAACCGGTATCGCAATTGTTGATAAAGATTTAAAAGGTAAGGATATCAATGATGTGCCGGTTGTGGCGAATAGGGAAAGTGTGATTGATTATGTCTGCCGGGAATGGGTAGATGAAGTTTTTATAAACCTTCCGAAATCAGAGCCGTACCCCGAGATGCTGATTAAACAGTTTACTCAAATGGGTGTTGTTGTACATATGAAGCTCGCAAAAACATCCAATCTTACAGGTCAAAAACAGTTTGTCGAACGGTTGGGAAACTATACGGTTTTAACAACGAGTATCAACTATGTCAGTATTCGGCAGGTTTTTTTGAAGCGGGCATTAGATATCCTGGGCGGCTTGGTTGGCTGTCTGATTACAGGCATCTTATGCATAATTATAGGACCGATTATTTATATGAAGTCCCCGGGCCCGATATTTTTCACCCAGATTCGGGTTGGCAAAAACGGCAAGAAATTCAAAATGTATAAATTCCGAAGCATGTATATGGATGCAGAGGAACGCAAAAAAGAATTGATGGCTGAGAACCGGGTGCAGGACGGCATGATGTTCAAACTGGACTGGGACCCGCGGATTATCGGAAGCCGTCAGTTGCCGGATGGCACAGTCAAAAAAGGCATTGGAAACTTTATTCGCGACTGGAGTCTGGATGAATTTCCACAGTTCATCAATGTGCTTTTAGGCGATATGAGCCTGGTGGGCACTCGCCCTCCGACAGTGGATGAATGGGAAAAATACAATCTCCATCATCGTGCCCGATTGGCCGCAAAACCGGGGGTTACCGGGATGTGGCAGGTCAGCGGCCGGAGCAATATCACAGATTTTGAAGAGGTTGTCAAGCTGGATACCCAGTATATTACCGGGTGGAGCATGGGCCTGGATATAAGAATCCTCTTTAAAACAGTGGGCGTTGTCTTTAAACGGGAAGGATCGATGTAGGTAGGGCCCAGAATATTGAAAGTAACTCGCTGTGGAGATTTTAGATGGATATCTGGTATTCACAGCGTTTTTATAGATTAAAAGGTTTATAGAGCTTATTAAGATAAATATAAGCAGGTTAGACGAGGAGCAAAGAGATGAATAGCAACTGGTTTAAGCTTTTAATGAAAGTGACAAAAGTTAAATATGGTAGGAATCTGCTATTAAAGGGGATGCCGGTTATCTTTAATAAAGGTGGAGCAAAACTTTCGATAGGAGAAAACTGCACCATCAAGAGTTCTTTTTTATCAAATCTGGTGGGACTTTATTCTCGGACCATAATTGTAACCAGAACACCTGAAGCCGAGATTGTGATTGGGAACAATGTAGGTATCTCAGGCGCTACTATATATTCCCGGAAGAAAATTACTATTGGAGATAACACATGTATTGGCGGTAACTGCAAAATTCTTGATAATGACTTCCATCCGATTGAAGTGGAACAGAGAAATAAACTACTAATGGATGTCCATGGCGGCGATTCGGATTTAGTTCGTTCAAAGGAAATTAAAATAGGAAGGAATTGCTTTATCGGTTGTAATAGTATCATTTTGAAAGGGACTGTTTTAGGGGATGGCTGTGTTGTCGGTGCTGGAGCAGTTGTTGCTGGTGAATTTGAACAGAACTCAGTGATTGCTGGAAATCCGGCGCGAGTCATTCGAAAATTGGAGAGTTGATATGGGCAAGAAAAAGATATTGATTTTCGCTCACTATTATGTCCCTGATACAGCATCCACTGGTCAGATTCTAAAAGATCAGGCAGAGGGGATGTTGAATGAGTTTGATGTGACGGTTATTTGTGTGGTTCCAAGTTACGGAGGAACAGTAGATTCAGAATATAAAACACAGAAGTATTATTTTGAAAAACTAAACGGTGTGAAAATCATTCGAGTCCGAGTTCCGGAATTCACTAAGGCGAATAAAATGAGCCGAATTAAAAATATCGTGGCTTATTTCTTTGGTGCGCTTGGAGCGGCAAAGAAGATGGGGAAGCAGGATTATGTGTTTACCATATCACAGCCACCAATTCTTGGCGGCCTACTTGGTGTCCTGGGTAAGCGGATGAAGCATGCTAAGATGATTTATTGCATCCAGGATTTCAATCCGGAACAGGTTATGGCTGTCAGTTACAGCAAAAACAAGTTGATTCTGAAAATGATGATGTCTTGCGATAAGTTCAGTTGCAGGCACTCTGATTTGGTTATCACAGTGGGACGAGATCTTGTAGAAACACTTAGGAAAAGATTCCACAATCACAATGTACCAAAGTATACGATGATTAACAACTGGATTGATGAGAAAAAAGTCTATCCGCTTCCAGAAGATGATGAGAGGGTAATAGCTTTTAAGAAGCAGTATGGGATGGATAACAAGCTTGTCATCATGTACTCTGGTAACATTGGTTTGTATTATGATTTAGAAAAACTGATTGAAGTTTTGAAGCAGTTCCGTAAGGGCTATACGTTGAAAGGTGTGTATGAAGAAGGCCCAAAGACGACTGGTGGAAGAGAGGTAGTGTTTGCATTTGTCGGTGGCGGGTCAGTGTTGGATAAGTTGGTGCTATATGCAAGGAAGCATCATTTTGAGAATATAATTTTTATTCCTTATCAGGATAAAGAAAATCTTATTTATAGCCTGAATGCTGGTGATGTCCACTGGTGCGTAAATGCAAAGGGCATCAAAGGGGTTTCTTGTCCTTCTAAAGCCTATGGGATTATGGGAGTAGGTAAGCCTATCATTGGCGTTTTAGAGGAAGGAACAGAGATTCGTAGCATTATTGAGGAGTGCAACTGCGGTAAGTGTTGCGATCCGGGTGATTATGTTAAGGTTACAGATATCATCCGTTGGTATATAGAAAATGCCGAAACTGATGAAGTAAAAGAAATGGGTGTAAATGGAAGAAAGTATCTGGAGAAGAATTTGACAAAGGATGTCAGTATTCAGAAGTATATAGATGCTATAAAAGTATTATGAAGATGGAAAGGAAATGCTTTGAAGTATTAACCGAGAGCATGACCTTAAATTACTTAGTTAGAGAAAGCAAAATACAGATATGAATTTTATAAGTAAGAATTTATTGGGATACTAAAAGGCTTTTCTATTTTTAACGATGTGTGGGCTCATGTGGCTAAGGCTAAGTGTAGGTAATATATAATTCATTGTTGGAATTAGCGTTGTACTGTTTCTAATTTGTTTGGATTATGGACTTGGATGAAGTTATAAGAAAAATGGAAAAGAAGGGTCTAAAAGAAGAGTGTTTTGAATGATGCGGTTTTTCGAATAAACAGGAATTGTTTCTATGAATTCAGCTGTTTGGTTTTTGGGGGCTATGAAAGGATAATGACTGTCAATGGCGGTATATTTTTGGGGGGAGCAAGACAAATGCTGCTTTTCTTTAGGTTCGTTTACTGCAAAGATTAAAGAAGAAATAGAAAAGTCTATCAATAGCAAGAAACTCACTTTGATGGGAAATATAATAAGCATAATATTTAAGAGAATAATACGGATCGATGTCATAAAAGTAATGTTATATGTATTTTTTTATGTATTATTTTTGTTGTATTGTTTTTTGCTAGCAGTTGTAGTAATAGCGGTTATAACGGTTTAACTGTGTTGCCACAAAATAGATTCTTGAAATGGATTGGAAGCATTTTATATGAGTATTATATATTTTATGCGTTTATGCTGACATTGCTTGTGGAAAACATATGTAGTATATTGATATTTACAGTTTTGACAGTTGTTTTAGTGTAGGAAATCCATTGGATAATAAAAAGAGGGCTTAAAGAATGGTTGATTTAACTATAGTGATACTTACAAAAAATGAAGGATTGAATTTAAAAAAGTGCATTGAATCATTTCGAGATGTGGCGCAACGCGTGGTTATTGTTGATAGTTATAGTACAGACAATACAGTAGAATTGGCAAAATCACTTGGTGCAGAAGTATATGAGCATCATTTTGAAAATCATGCCGCTCAGTTCAACTGGGCAATTAAGAATATTAATCTTACTACTCAGTGGGTTATGAAGATGGATGCTGATGAGGAGCTTACATTTGAATTGGCAGAAGAAATAAATGAGAAACTGGATCGGCTTCCTAATATAATTAATGGCGTTATTCTTAGACGGCGTGTTTACTTTATGGGACGCTGGTTAAAGCATGGTGGTAAGTATCCAGAATTTTTACTTCGTATATTCCGTGTGGGACATGGAATGTCGGAGCTGAAAATGATGGATGAACACCTTATTGTCACAGATGGAGAGGTGGTTACTTTTCAGTATGATTTTAGTGACAATAATAATAAGTCACTAGAATGGTGGATTAATAAACATAATTGGTATAGCAATAAAGAAGTACTGGATCAGCAAATAAAGACAGATGCAGCAAATAGAGAAGAATCCGTTGGTGAAGCAACATCATCTTTTCAGGCTAAGGCAAAACGACTTATCAAAAATTATGGTTACTATAGCTTACCGAAATTTTTAAGGGCACACTTATATTTTTTTTACAGATATTACATACGATTTGGTTTTTTGGATGGAGTTGAAGGAAAGATTTATACGTTTTTGCAGGCATATTGGTATCGGTATTTAGTGGACGCAAAGTTGTATGAGTGTGAAAAGTTTGGAGTAAAAATGAAAGAACAAGGAGATTTAAAGGCATAAAAGGAGAAGAAGCATGGGGGAGAAAAAAAGAATTTTGATAATAATGGGACGTTATCTCCCTGGCTATAAAGATGGGGGGCCGGTTCGCTCAATCATTAATCTTACAGATTATTTGGGAGATGAATATGATTTTCGCATTTTGACATGTGATCGGGACCATGGAGATAGGACCCCATATGCAAATATCAAAGTAAATGCATGGAATCAGGTTAGAAAGGCATTGGTTTATTATGTTCCTCCAAGGGGGTTCACGTTTCGGACAATCAAAGCATTAGCAAATGATGTAGATTTAGTTTATGTGTGTGGATGCTTTAACGATTATGCCATCAATACCTTGATATTAAATCGCTTGGGACAAATTAAAAAAACTGTAGTGGTAGCTGCAATGGGTCTTTTTTCTCCAATGGAGTTTAGACTTAAATATAAAAAGAAAAAACTATTTACAACAGTATTTAACTTTTTGGGAATGTTCAAAAATATTTACTGGTCAGCGACTTCAGAAATGGAGATTGGTGAAATTTTACAGCAGGTAAAGGGAGACAGAAAGCAATTCTTTATTGCTGAAGATCTTCCGAGGATGGTTGATTCAACACATATAAGAAAAATAAAAAATCAAGGAACTGTAAAAGTAGTTTGGATATCTAGAATTGCTCAAAAGAAAAATTTGATTGGAGCTATTGAGATACTTAAACATGTAAAGAAGAATGTGGAATTTACAATTTATGGGCCTATACATGTGAAAGAGTATTGGAAGCAGTGTGAAGATGCGTTAAAAATGCTTCCTGCAAATGTAAAATGGATTTACAAAGGAGATGTGGATGCAGAACAAGTGGTTGAAATATTAAAGCCTCAACACGTATTTCTTTTCCCAACACTAGGGGAAAACTATGGACATGTAATTCAAGAGGCTTTGTCAGCAGGATGTGCTTGTGTTTTAAGTAATCAAACACCGTGGCAAGATTTGACAGCTAAGGGAACAGGATATGTTTTTAAAGTCGATGAAATTGATGAGTATGTAAGGGTAATTGACAATTACGCTTTAATGAGCCAAACAGAAATCCAAGAGGTTGCAGATCGATGTCTTGCGTATGCAATTGAGAATAGTAATGAAAAGATAAAAAATACAGGTTATCGTCAAATATTTGAAATGGGGAATTTGAAATGAGATATATTTTGTTCGCTCATGGAGGAAGTGGAAATCACGGTTGTGAAGCACTTGTACGTAGCACTGTGAAAATAATTAAAGAAAAAAATCCGAATGCAGAAATAATTGTTGCTTCTCATGCAATTCAGGAAGATAAAAAATACGGTATAGATTTTGTTGAATATGTGGAATATCTGCATTTCAAATCATACAATCCTATTAGATATATTGATAAATTCGCTAGAGAAGTTCTGAAATCAGGTGTTTTTAGAAAAAGGCTTATTGCTCCGGTTACTAAAATACTGCAACCGGATGATATTTGTTTATCTATAGGTGGTGATAACTATTCATATAAAAATGTAATTCCGTATGATGTTATCGGAGTACATAATGCTGCAATTAAGATGAGGTGTAAGACTATTTTATGGGGATGCTCAATTGACAAAAAAAATATGCAGGGTACGATTTTGAAGGATTTATTACGGTATGATTATATCGTGTGTCGTGAGAGTATTACTTATAATAACTTGCTTGAAGTAGGAGTTAATAAAGATAGAATTTTACTTTGTGCTGATCCGGCCTTTTTACTTGAAAAAGAAGATCGGATTTTACCTAAGAAATGCATAGGTATAAATGCAAGTCCGGTTGTTGTTGCAAGTGAATCAGAAAAAAATATAGTTCAAAAGAACTATGTTAATCTAATTGAGTATATTTTAAAATATACCAATGACGATATTTTATTAATACCTCATGTAGTGTGGTCTAATTCAGACGATAGACTCATCTTAACAAAATTATATCAAAGATTTAGGAACGATTCAAGAGTCCATCTTGTTAATGATGATAATGCAAAGAGACTTAAGGGTATTATTTCCAAATGTGAAGTATTCGTTGGTGCGAGAACTCATTCAACAATTGCTGCTTATTCTACATGTGTACCTACATTGGTTCTTGGTTATTCAGTAAAGGCCCGAGGCATAGCAAGAGACATATTTGGAACCAGTGAGCATTATACTATTTCCGTGCAGTCCCTTACTGATGATATGCAATTAAAAGAAGCATTTATATGGATATATAATAATAGAAACAAAATTAGGCATCATTTAGAGAATATTATTCCAGAATACTGTAAAAAAGCTATAAATGCAGGGAAAGTGTTGTGATATGGAATTTTTAAACGAACAGGAGGAATGTACAGGTTGTATGGCTTGTACCGCTGTCTGTCCTCGAAATTGTATTGAAATACAGGAGAACGAGATGGGATTTAGATATCCTATAATTAATGGTGAGAAATGTATTCACTGTCGTAAGTGTGAAAAAATATGTCCAATAAAGGATAGAATACGGTTGGAGCATACCAAAAGTTATGCAGTATTCAACGTAAAAAATGTGCAGCAGGTCATTTGCTCATCAAGTGGATTGTTCGGAGAACTTTCAAATCAAATTCTCATGGATGGGGGAGTTGTATATGGAGCGGCTATGACCTCCCCATATCAGGTAAAACATATAAGAATTAGTAATCCAGAAGAAATTGACAAGATTTGTAATTCTAAGTATGTTCAGAGTGTTATTGAGAAAGAAATGTATTTGCTCATATCAGAGGACCTCAAATCAAAAAAAGTGTTATTTTCCGGAACTCCGTGCCAAGTTGCTGCAGTGCGCAGGTTTGTAGAAACAACCTCAAATTTAATATTAGTTGATGTTGTATGTCATGGAGTACCAAGTCCAAGAGTATGGCGGGACTATGTTAAAGAAGTTTCTAATGGGAAAAAGCCAGTAGCAGTATCCTTTAGAGACAAAAGAAATGAAGAATGTTATGGGCTTTGTATAAAGTATGAAAATACAGAATTCTATGAAAAAGTGGTGGATAATGCATATTTGCAAGGCTTTATTCAAAATTTATATTTGAGGCAAAGTTGCTATGCATGTGCCTTTAAGGGAGAAAATCGTGTTGCTGATATAACACTCGGAGATTTATGGAATGCAGAAAAAATTAACAAGTCATTTGTGGGAAGAAACAATGGTTCTTGGGTTTTGACCCATTCTTCTATTGGGGAAGAATTGCTAACTCGCATGCAGGGAAAGTTTGATATAATTGAGATTGAAATGGACGATGCTGCAAAATATAATGCCTCTTATTTTGAGTCTGCGGAATGTCATAAAAAAAGAGAGGCTTTTATTGAAAATTACAATTGTACCTCCGTAAGTCAGGAGATAGAGATGGCCATAAAGGAAAACTTTGTCTGGCAATATGTAACAAAAATCAAGCATTTTATAAAGAGGATTATACTGTGAAAGAAAGTAGAGGACAGCCAATAAATGGCGCACTTTAACAAGCTGTCTTATGGTAGCACCAAAAATGTTGAATTTAAGTATTAAGAAGCTAATTGTTCTTCGGAAAGGATTCCTTCGCGGATGAGCAGTTTCTTAGCTTGTTTGATAGCCTTTTCCTTCTGCTTTTCTTTCAGAGGTTCAGGCATATCAATCTTGTATAAATCGGTCGGATTCCACGTTTCACCAGTAGACAACATCTGGTAAACAGCAGTGAGAACCATCCGGGCGATGGCTATAATGGCTCTTTTCTTGCCCCGGCGTTTGGAAATTCGTTCATATTTGGTTTTGTAGTAAGGAGTTTTATCAGATTTCACGGCTGCATGAGCAACTTGTACTAATGCAGGTTTGAGGTAGACACCGGCACGTGTTATTCTGACAGACTTCTTCTTACCAGCGGATTCGTTATTACCGGGCGTT
>ENA-ORML01000342-ORML01000342.1-human-gut-metagenome-genome-assembly--contig:-NODE-342-length-58995-cov-14.009993_pt1 | contig 58995 bp, 56 predicted proteins | sample MGYA00242103_ERZ508995 | MGnify/ENA primary metagenome ERZ508995 (study PRJEB26280, sample SAMEA2338702) | human gut metagenome | biome: human gut; feature: human-associated habitat; material: faeces... | reverse complement strand
TATTGTTTCATATTGGAGAGCCTTCCGCAAGTCGGTGGTAGGTTTGACGCTTACGTTTAGAAGATGATGCCTACAATTATAAGCAGAAAGGGGGCGCTGATATGGCGCATGAGATTCTTACCGTGAAACTATGTGAGATGGATGAAACGATTGGCAGACTGCATTGCCGAATCCATCTAAGCGAGACGGCCAAGTATACTCAACTGTGCCAGGAGATTGAGACGATCAGCCGGGAATACGCTGAAACAGAACTGGCTTTACGAAAAAAACTAAAGTATTCCCATTCGAAAATGGTTTCCTTACTTGCGGAAAACTATGAGGAAATCGAGCAAATCATACAAAAGTCCAAGGCTGATATGGAGCAACTGGCGGAAATGTCAGGGGAGCCAGACGCCGCTGCAGAAGAAAACATCCTATTGGCAGAGTATGCACTGGATTTTGCCATGCAAGCCGCGAACCGGGCGCTGCTGTTCTCCCTGGAGGCCATTAAGGCCCAGTTCCCGCAACAGGAGGAAAGGAGACCGTCATGAAGGAAGTAAAATCGCCTAAAAAACCATTGATCTATTACTATTGCATCGTATTGCTGTGCATTCTGCTGTTCAATTTGCTCGTTACCCCTCTGCTCACACGCAACCAGGTTGTGGAAGTGGACTATGGCACTTTCATGGATATGATCGATGAGCGGAATATTGATGTGGTTCAGGTGGAGGACAACCAGATCCTCTTCACCAATAAAGATGGCACTGCCGTCTATAAGACCGGACCAATGGATGACCCTACTCTTACGGTGCGCCTCCATGACTCCGGAGCGAAATTCGCACGGGTGAGTGAGGAACCTGTCTCTCCGCTGTGGAGTGTTCTGCTGACTTTCGTACTGCCTATGCTCATCTTCATTGGGTTGGGCCAGTATATGAGCAAAAAGCTGATGGAACAAGCTGGGGGCAAAAACGCCATGGCCTTTGGCATGGGAAAGAGCAATGCCAAAGTTTATGTCGAGTCCACAAAGGGGATAAAGTTCTCCGATGTGGCCGGAGAAGATGAGGCCAAGGAGAGCTTGGCGGAAATCGTAGACTACCTGCACAATCCGGAAAAATACACAGAAGCCGGTGCGTCTATGCCCAAGGGCGTGCTGCTTGTCGGCCCTCCGGGTACCGGTAAAACGATGCTGGCTAAAGCTGTGGCAGGCGAGGCTAATGTTCCGTTCTTTTCTATCGCAGGCAGTGAGTTTGTCGAGATGTTCGTCGGCATGGGCGCATCCAAGGTGCGCGATCTGTTTAAGCAAGCCAAAGAAAAAGCCCCGTGCATCGTATTCATTGATGAGATCGATGCCATTGGACAGAAACGCAACTCCGGTAATATGGGCGGTAACGACGAGCGGGAGCAGACCTTGAACCAGTTGCTCACCGAGATGGACGGCTTTGAGGGCAACACCGGTGTTATCATTCTGGCGGCCACCAACCGCCCCGAATCCCTTGATCCGGCTCTGACCCGGCCCGGCCGCTTTGACCGGCGGGTTCCTGTGGAGCTGCCCGATCTCCAGGGACGGGAGGCCATCCTGAAGGTCCATGCGAGGAAAATCAAAACAGCGGAGGATGTGGACTTCCGCACCATCGCCCGAATGGCCGCCGGGGCCTCCGGCGCGGAGCTGGCCAATATCATCAACGAGGCCGCCCTTCGGGCTGTGCGCAATGGACGTACCATCGTCAACGAGGCTGACTTGGAGGAAAGCATCGAGGTGGTCATCGCCGGCTACCAGAAGAAAAATGCCATCCTCGCCAGTGATGAAAAGCTGGTGGTTGCCTACCATGAGATCGGACACGCTCTGGTAGCGGCCAAGCAGACCAATTCCGCTCCTGTGCAGAAGATCACGATCATCCCTCGTACCTCCGGCGCCCTGGGCTACACCATGCAGGTGGATACTGGGGATAAGTACCTGTTGACGAAAGAGGAGCTGGAAAACAAGATCGCCACCTATACCGGCGGCCGGGTTGCGGAGGAAGTCGTCTTTGGCCGCATCACCACCGGAGCGTCCAACGACATAGAACAGGCCACCAAGCTGGCTCGTGCCATGATCACCCGCTACGGCATGAGCGACGACTTCGGCATGGTGGCTATGGAGACGGTCCATAACCAGTATCTGGGAGGCGACAGTGCCTTGACCTGTTCTCCGGATACGCAGAAGGAGATCGACCGGAAGGTCGTGGCGCTGGTTAAGGAACAGCACGATAAGGCAAAAAAGCTTCTGGAGGATAACCGCGCCAAGCTGGATGAACTGGCTCAATTCCTTTATGAGAAAGAAACCATCACTGGCGATGAATTTATGGAGATTTTGACAGGAGGCGAAAAGCAATGAGAAATCGCTCTGTTTTTGGCTGGCTTGAACTGGCCATCGGTATTCTGCTGATCATATTGGGAGTCTTGTCCTTTGCGAAACCCGGCTATGCCCTCACTGTCCTGGTGCTTGCCTATGGTGTTGTTGCCATCATCATGGGCATTGCGGATATTATTCTGTACATTCAGGTGGAACGGCACACCGGGTTTGGTCCCATCCTGTCGCTGATCTCCGGCATATTGAGCGTCATGTCCGGCCTTATGCTGATCGTCCATCCCCAGGTGGGTACTCTTGTACTGACCCTCCTGTTTCCCATCTGGTTTATTGCCCACTGCATCTCCCGGCTATCCAATCTGCATCAGATCCGTTGGGTAGCCGGAAATGGATTGTACTATTTCTCACTGGCCGTCAACATCATCGGACTGATTCTGGGCTGTATGATGCTGATGAGCCCTGTGTTTACGCTGACGACGATTCGCTACTTTGCCAGTGCTTATCTGATCCTGCTGGGTATCGACGCAATTGTGATGGCGGTCAGCCGCGTGGGGAGGCGGTTGTAATATGCCGCGCAGCGCGCCTCTCAAGGGCATTTTTATTGCAAAAAGCGGTGAATGAAGCAGATGAAGAACTGTGAAAAGGCGCATCCCACATACAAGCAATACAGTCTGCATAGTATAGATAGATATTCTGACTTCAGGCCCTGCCAAAACGGCAGAGCTTGCGTAAGCACGCCCGGATTGTGAAAAGCTTTCCAAAGTCCGGGCTTAATTCTCTGCCGGTAACGAAAATTGGCGTAAAGCTGGGCCTGCTGCAAATTCCTGTTTTGCAGCAGGCCCATTTCTGGTTGCGGGAGGAGGGCTTAAACTCCCGACCTCGGGGTTATGTGCCCGTCGCCGGCTTTTGGATTGGGTATGGGATTTACATGGGGGAAGAGACCCGGTTCAGAACTTCTCCGTCCAGAGTCTGGAAGATAAATTCTCCCGCCTCATAGATGAGAAAGCTGTGCGTGCCGTCTTTGGGAATGGAGACGCTGCCGGGGTTCAAAGCCAAAATTTGATCGACCTGGCGGACGGTTTTGATATGGGTGTGGCCAAACAGGAAGACGGTTCCCGGAGCCAGGGGCGGCAGGTGGTCCGGATTCCACAAATGGCCATGGGTGGCGTAGAGGGTGAGGTTTGGCTCCGGCTGAAGCAAAGCGTAGTCCGCCATGCAGGGAAAGGGCAGGACCATTTGATCGACTTCCGCCTCGCAGTTGCCCCGGACGGCCAGAATATGGTCCTTCAGACCGGAGAGCATCGTGATGACCTCCTTGGGCCGGTACCCTTCGGGCAGATCATTGCGGGGACCATGGTACAGAAGATCTCCCAGCAGCAAGAGCTTGTCCGGCATTTCTGCCTCCACCCGGTCTAAAAGTCGGCGGCAAAACAGGGCGGAGCCGTGAATGTCGGACGCGATCAGTAATTTCATCGTAGCATTCCTCGCTTTTTCATGTTTCTTGTATGATAACACGTCCCGGAATCGTTTGCAAGGCGAAGCCTTTACGGGCAGGGGAGGATCTGGCCTGGTGAATTGGAAAGAAATTGGTACTTTTCAGCCGACCAGTTTGGGCTATAATAGAGCCGGAATTTGTAACTGGGAGGTAAATTTTATGAAGACCAAACGTTCTGGCTCTATTTTAGCAGGTGCAGGCTTCCTTTTGCTGGCAATGGGGACGGTTTGCAGCGTATTGGTTCGCGGCAGCGCCATTGCAGAGGGCGCCCGGCAATCCCGGGAGCTGCTGTACGCCCTGAGTTTGATTGCAGCGCTGGTGGGACTGGTGCTGTGCGCAGCCGGCCTGCACCGGGTCCGGAGGGGCCCGGAGATCCGGAAGACGGACGTCCGCACCCTGGCGCAGGCTTCGGTGTTTGCAGCGTTGTGCTACATTGGCTTTGCTCTTTTCAAAATTGATATCCCTGTGGGAGCGGAAAAGACGGCCTTTCACTTGGGCAATGTCTTTTGTGTCCTGGCTGCCCTGTTTTTAGGCGGCCTGTGGGGCGGCATGGCGGGCGCCGTGGGGATGACTATTGCGGATTTGACCAGCGGCTATGTGACCAGCGCGCCCAAGACCTTTCTGCTGAAGCTGGGAATTGGCTTGATTGTGGGTCTGGTGGCCCAAAAGGCGTTTCATTTAAACCAAGAGAAGCAGGGGCATAAAAGAATGTGGGGCACAGTGGCTTCCGCAGCTGCCGGCATGGCCTTTAACGTGGTGGCCGATCCGGTGGTCGGTTATTTCTACAAGACTTACGTCCTGGGGGTTCCACAGGATGCAGCCGCCACGTGGGCCAAAATCGGAGCGGTTACAACATTGGTTAACGCGATCGTAGCTGTGGCGGCCGCCAGCGTCTTTTATCTGGCGCTTCGCCCTGCGCTGGAGCGCGCGGGCCTGATCAAACCGGCTGTCTGAGGGGCAAGGGCCCTAAGCAAGCCGCAAAAGTAGGTTTAAGACCATGCATAGAATGACGCCGAAAGCTGTGGGGAGCAAGAATGCCAGAGCGGTCCAGCGGAGGCGGCCGGTTTCTTTTTGAATGGTAATCAGCGTGGTGCTGCACGGCCAGTGGAAGATGATGAAGACCATGACGCACAGGGCGGTTTGCCAGGTCCAACCGGCGGCCAGGAGAAGCTCCTTGGTCGCCCCGGCAGAGAGCTCTGCCCCTAGAGCGGTTCCGCCGGTGAGAATCATGAGAAGGACGGGCATCACCAGCTCATTGGCCGGAATAGCCAGGAGAAAACTGAGCAGTATCCCGCCGTTCATTCCCAGCAGCAGGCCTGCCGGCTGCAGAAAATCCGCCAAATGCACCAGAAGACTTCTTTCGTTCCAGCCCAAATTGCCGCAGAACCAGAGCAGGAGTCCTGCCGGAGCTGCCACGGCTACGGCACGGCCGGCTACAAAAAGAGTCCGGTCCAGCAGAGAGCGAACAATCACCTGTCCGATTCTGGGTTTGCGAAAGGGCGGCATCTCCAGAATGAGGGCGCTGCTCTCTCCGCGCAGAACAGTCCGGTTTAACAGCCAGGAGGCCGCCATGGATGCGCCTGCTCCCAGGGCGATGAGGCCGGTGACCAGCAGAGCGCCGGTCAAGCCGCCAGCCCCAAAGAAAATGGTACCCAGTAGAATCAGGCTGGGAAACCGTCCGTTGCAGGGAAGAAAGGCGTTGGTGAGGATGGCGATCAGCCGCTCCCGGGGGGAGTCGATGATCCGGCAGCCGGTGACCCCGGCGGCGTTGCAGCCCAGACCCATACACATAGTCAGCGCTTGTTTGCCGCAGGCGCCGCAGCGGGATAGGCCGTGGTCCAGGAGAAAGGCGGCCCGGGGCAAATATCCCACGTCCTCCAGAAGCGTGAACAGCGGAAAGAAAATGGCCATGGGCGGCAGCATGACGGAGATCACCCGGGCAGCTGTGGCGTAGATGCCGTCTAACAGAGGGCCGGACAGGTACCAGGGAAGTTCCCAGGCAGTGAAAAGCCCATGCAGCCAGAGGTAGCCTTGGTCGAACAGGCTTTGCAAAAGCCGGGATGGATAATTGGCCCCGGAAATCGTCAGCCAAACCACCAAAAGCAGCAGCGCCAGCATCACCGGCAGGCCCGTCAGGCGGCTGGTGAGGAGCCGGTCCAGCTGGAGCTGCCGCTTTTGATAGCGGCTCTCTCCCCGTAGGACAACCTGTTTTGCCACAGCCTCGGCCCGAGCCACCAGGTCCCGGGGGGTATAATCCGGCGGAAGCCGGTGCGGGGTGCAGATTCTGCGTCCGGAGGATACTTGCTCGATGGCGCTTCGCAGCTGCGCCATACCTCTGCCTTGCCCGGCGGCTGTGGCGACGACTGGAACGCCCAAGGCCGCTTCCAGGGCAGGGCAGTCGATTTGAATGCAGCTGCGTTCTGCTTCGTCCATGAGGTTTACGCATATCACAGCCTGGGATTGACGCTGCAAGACCTGCAAGGCTAAAATAAGGTTTCGCTCCAGACTGGTTCCGTCGCAAACCACAACCACGCAGTCTGCCTGACCGGATTGAATGAATTCCTCAGCAACCTCTTCTTCCCTGGAGCGGCTGTTCAGGGAATAGGTGCCGGGAAGGTCTACCAAAATGTACGGATTTCCGCCGTACCGCATCCGGCCGCTGGCCAGACTGACGGTTTTGCCCGGCCAATTGCCTGTATGTTGATTCATGCCGGTGAGGCTGTTGAATACCGTACTTTTCCCGACGTTGGGGTTCCCGGCCAAGGCGATGATCCGGTCCTGGGAACCGTGCTTCTTTAAAATGCCGTTCAACCTCCTCCCTCCAGTCTGCACAGGATGTGTTTGGCATCGGAGGCACGCAGGGCGATGACGGCGCCGCGCAGCTCAAAGGCCAACGGATCTCCAGGTGGCGCCGTCATCCGGCAGGCTACCTGGGTCCCTTCCACCAGGCCCAAATCCGTCAGACGCTGTTCCAGAGCCCCGGAAAGATCTATTTGCAATACAGTCCCTTTCTGTCCGGTGCGCAGACAGTCCAGGGGGACCTGTACATCGTTCATATGCATCAGCCCCTTTGTTTGGAAAGCAGGAGTCCCGGGTTCCGTACACAGAATTCCGGCCGGCTTCTTTTGCCTGCCGTACAGGTTGCCGGTCTGAAGGCCGCCTGTGCGGCATTTGTGCGTTCTGAGCGCAATCTGCAGAACCCACCCTGGCTCCTTATTCCCAATGTATCCACCGGAAGGGAAAATTGTGCTGCCTGCGGCTGAAAATAGCCTGCTGTTGACCGGCCGTAATAAAAGCCCCGGCAAACCCATCGGGCCGCCGGTCTCCGCCAACCGGCCGCAGACTGTTTTTACGCAGAAACCTGCATGGCGATGGAAGAAAGAGAAAAAAGGCTGCTGCAGAGTTGCAATCTGCAGCGACCAAGAATTTCAATTTGCATCCCAAGCGTACGTCAGCCTGACTCGTCTTACGATTCTGCGATCAGTTTGCCGTCTTGCATGTGAAGAATAACGTCCGCAGCCTGCGCAACTGCGGGATCGTGGGTGACAATGATGACACACCGGCCTTCTGCATGGGCCGACTGCTGTAAAATCTCGACAATCTTTCGGCTGTTCTCGCTGTCCAGATTGCCCGTGGGCTCGTCGGCCAGAATGATTTCACTGCCCGCTGCCAGCGCCCGCGCGATGGCGACACGCTGCTGCTCGCCGCCGGACAGCATATTGGGAAAACGCCTAAATTGCTCGTCTTTTAGGCCCACGCTCAAAAGCTTCTCTCTGGCCAAAATATCGGCTTCCCGCTTTGCCATTTTTCTGACATACAGCGGATAGGCGGCATTTTCCAATACAGTTAAATGAAAAAACAGATTGAAATTTTGATAAATAACAGAAACATACTCCAGCCGGTAGTTGTCCCGGTCAATCCGGGTGGTGGATTCTCCATTCCAGGTGATGCTGCCGGCAGACGGCACATCCAACCCAGCCAATAAGGATAAGAATGTGGTCTTTCCGCTGCCGGAGGCTCCTATGATGGCATACATTTTCCCCAGTATAAAGTCCGCGCTGACACCGTTTAGTGCTCGTACGGTTTGGTATTTATTTTGATAGGCATAGACGACATCATTGGCCTGTAAGCATTTCATGGCTCATTCCTCCACTTTCATTAACTTCATGACGTTCACACGCGTTACATTCCAACTGGCAGCAGCTGCCCCTCCGAGGAAAATAACCAAGATCAGCCCGGCCTTGGCAATCGCTTCGCCGGAGTAAGAACCTTCCAGCAGGAAACCGGCAATCCCGCCTGCCGTTGCTCCCATAATTGCCAGTATGGCTTGCTCTTTAAATACCTGGCCGAATATGCTGTTCCGCTTGAGCCCCAGACACCGCATGACCGCAAATTCTCGGACCCGGCCGCGGGTGGTGAGATATGCGGCTAGAAATCCCATGCAACCGCACAGTACAATCAGGATGGGCAACAGCAGCCGCAGTATGGAGAGGTTGGAGCGCAATTCCGCCAAAGTACTCTGATAGGTTTCGTCCTGAATGAACACCCCGTAGCTTAGGCCATCGCTGACATGGGACAAGCCCGGCACGATAAAGGTTTCGTAAATTGCGGTCTTGCACTCCTCCAGTCTGGCATTGTCCGAAATGTCGAATGAACAACTTTCCACCCGAAATGCCTCTGAAATTCCTTCTTGCTGTTGCAAGTAAAAGGGACACCAGATCACATTTCCAGCGCTGCCGAAAACCGTGCCAATCACCTGAAGCTTGATAGGCATATCGTTCATGATGATCGTGATATAGGTCTGACCATCTGCGCCAATCTGCGTTTCCAATCCAGAGGGAATGATGCACACCCGGGAGTTTGTTTGAAATGCGGCTTCCGTCCAACCTGCCGTCAAGGAAATGCGGACGCCTGCTACCGCTGTCAGAGCGCTGTCGGAATCAAAACTTAAAATCCGCCGCAGGGTCATGCCCTGTGGCTGGGACAGTGAGAAGGAGGCCTTTGCCCGCACATTTTTCACATATTCATCTAGATAACATCCCCGCTCGTGCCGCTTTCCCGTCAGCATATCTACAAAAGCGGAGAACATCTGTAGGTTGTCGCTGTTTGAGCCTTGGGGGTTGGTAACCACGCAATGGATTTGGGTATTGCGTACCATATCTGCCATGGCTGCCTCTTGCCGAACGGTCAGATTTTGAAGAGCGGCTGAAGCAAACACCCCCAAAGCCGCTACTGCGGCGAGAAACATACTGGTGCCTTTGCGCCGCCACAATACCGCCAGTGTGATCCACTGGAGCGCCTGCCCCATTTTTTTGTTTTGCTTTTTCATGCCTGACTCCTCATAAGATTACGCCTTGCTACAAACCACGCACATACAGCCGCCGCCAGGATCAGCACCGCTGCTAGGACCCCAACGCAAAGCAGGAGTGCCTGAGGACGCAGAGCAACGGCTTCTGATAACACCTGTGCCGTTACTGCCCTATATAGCGCCGAACCCAATCCGGCCCCCAATATAACGGAGATGAAAATCAAAGTGGCCATCGTTTGGAACTGCTCCAACCAAACTGCTGTTGCCTTAACACCTAACAACCGCATGCCCCGAACGACGGTTCTCATTCTTCTAAAATTCAGAAACAGGAACAGCGACATGGCCAGCAAGAATACGCTGCATCCCATAAGAAGCAGGCGCAGAGCGTTGGCAGAGATCACCGAAAGTGTATTGGCCAGCGCGTTATAGCCCTGATTAAAATACGCAAATGAACCCCCATAGCCCAGGGATTCCATGTATGCTTCAAATTCGGCTTCTCCACCATTTTTCAGAACGATGGAATACAGAAGCGGACTTGTTATATTTTCATATGCGGAAGCATTGGGAACAGACGCCTTGGGAATCAAAATCGTGTCTGCCTGAAAGCTGTGCAAGCCGGAAGAGAACTCCGGCGCGGTATAAATTCCGACGATGGTATAGTCCTTCTGCACCCCAATTCGATTGCTCGGTTTACAGGGGGACTGAACCAACACCGGCTCCATTTCCTCATGAAAAGAGCTGCTGGGGTTTTCCCTAAAACCCAATTCCGCCTGATACAGATCCAGATTCACGGTATCGCCTACAGAAAGATTATTCTTTAGCGCATAGGCGGCACTGACCAGGCATACAGCTTCGCCGTCTGCATATTCTTCGGCTTCAAAGCTGCGGCCCTCCAGGATACCGGCTTCACCGGTATTAAACAAGAGTAGGCTGTTTACATAATCAGTTAAAATGACACTTGCACTTTCGTAGTTCAACGCACACATGGGGATTATTTCATTTTGCCACACTTTCCCGGCATCACTATTTAGAAAATCCTGCAATTCCCCATGATACTCTGCGTAAAAAGGAAGGGAGTCCTCCGTGAGACAGAGATAGACATCCTCTCCTTCTTTGATCTGCTGCCAGGAAAACAGCATGTTTCCATCGTCGCTGTTCCGGGATGTTCCATTGTCTCTCTTACCGTCAAGAGTAAAGCGGTGTTCTCCCGGGGAGGGAAACGTCCACACAGGCTCCGATTCCTCGAGTTCATAGTTCTGCACAGCATATGGACCTTCATAAGTACCAAGAAGCAGGTAAGTTTTGCCAACTGCAAAGGGGACCTGCCCATCAGCGGTGAACAAAGAGGAACCCAAGGTAATCTCCGTTGCCTCAGGCAGAATGTCATAAGCTGGAAGACGGCAGACGACTGTTTCCAGAGAAAAATTGGCATAGTAGCTTCGCTCTACCACTGTTTCATAATCTACAATTTCACCATTTTCATCAAAAATCGCCTGCTCAATCGGTGCATCCATTTCTGTGACAGAGGAACACCGCACTGCGATAACAGCCATAGAATTTCCGTATGCATCAAAATCTGCACTGCTATAATTGTTTTGTTCATAAGCAGATAGGGAATCGCACCCAGATACATGAGCCATTAGAAAGCCCCGGCGGTCGTCCGCCAACAGCCCTGGATAGTTCCGCTCTGTCTGCAGTGTCAAAGGTGTCAGTTGCTTTTTTTCGTACAGCAGGCCAGTCCAAAACGCGTCTCCACGCGGAACTGCAATGGTGGTATATTGCGCATCTACCTGTTTAAACTGTGCTCTTGCGCCACTCCAAGCAGCGAAGCCGATGGCGCAAAAGGCGATTGCCACCGCCATCAGCAGTGCCAACAGCGCGGTAAACGCAGGTGTACGCTGCAGATGCTTTCTGAATAGGTTCATACGGCACCCCTCCCCCATATTGTCTATCTGGCGCATGGCTTAGGCCATGCGCCAGATGTGTTGCAATGAATCGCTTACAGAAGTCTGATGCAGGCAGGTAATGGCAACTTCCTAAAGTTGCGACACGGAATATCAAAGACACCATTTTAGAAAACGCGCCATGTAATTGGAGAACCAACAGCATAACATATATGGAAAAAGCGATGCGTGTACATGCCGACAGGCTCTCGATTCGGAAAGACATAGAAAAAGCATATAATTTCACTTTTAAGGAAGAGGTTTCTTCGCTGTATTCTTATAGTAGCATAATTGAAAAAGCTTGTAAAGAGTTTTGACATGAACAGCAGGTAAATGTAACGAACATAGCCCGCAACCCCGAAGGGAAGCGGGCTATGCTTGTTTCAATCAGACGGTCATTTGGTTGCTGTTGGGACTGCTGCCGGTTCAGCATGCCAGACTGCTCTGAGTGCGGTAGAGGTCTGCGTAAAGACCGCCTTTCGACAGAAGCTCCGTATGGGTTCCCTCTTCCTGAATGACTCCGTCGGCAATGGAGACAATGCGGGAAGCCGAGCGTATGGTGGACAGGCGGTGGGCGATGATGAGGGTGGTTCTGCCCTGGGAGAGGTTGTCAAAGGCTCTCTGAATCTTGGCCTCGGTGACGGAATCCAGAGCGGAGGTTGCTTCGTCCAAAATCAGGATGGGGGGGTTTTTCAGGAAAATTCGGGCGATGGATACCCGCTGCTTTTGCCCACCGGACAAGAGGGTGCCTCGTTCGCCCACATAGGTGTCAAAGCCGTCCGGCATGGCCAGGATATCGTCGTAGATTTCAGCCTTCTTAGCGGCTTCGTAGACTTCTTCTTCCGTGGCGTCGGGCTTGCCGTAACGAATGTTTTCAAAAATGGTGTCGGCAAAGAGGAAAACGTCCTGCTGAACAATGCCGATGTTCTGATGAATGGATTTTTGCGTAACCTTGCGCACGTCGACGCCGTCGATGCAAATGCTGCCGGAGGACACGTCGTAGAACCGGGGGATGAGCTGACACAGGGTGGATTTTCCGCCGCCGGAAGGACCGACAATGGCTACAGTCTCACCGGGCTTTACGTGCAAATCCACGTTGTGCAGGACGGCCAGATCCCCATCGTAAGCGAAGCTGACATGATTGACGTCGATTTTGCCGGTCACATGGGACAAGGTCTGGGCTTCCGGGGGATCTTTTTGACTGGGCTCGGTGCTCATGATATCCCGGAAACGGGCTAGACCGGCAAAGCCGCTGGCAAACATCTCGGAAAAGTTGGCCAATTTCCGCATGGGATTGACGAACGTACCGATGTACAAGGAGAAGGTCAAAAGGTCCACCAGGTCCATCTGCTCCCGCATAATCAGCCACCCGCCAAAGGCGATGACAACCACCTGCAGGCTGCACAGGAAAAATTCCATAGTGGAATTGAACCGCGCCATGGCTTTGTGAAACTGGCGCTTGGAGGTTTTGTACTTCCCGTTGGCCCGGCTGAAGCGGTGATTCTCCCAGCTTTCGTTTGCGAAGGCCTTAGCGGTCCGGATGCCGGAAAGAGAGGATTCAATTTCCGTATTGATGTGCCCGATTTTCTGCTTGACCTCCTTGGAGACCGCCGACATACGCCGGCGCTGTGTGGTAACCACCAGGGCGAAGATCGGAATCAGGACGGCAACCACCAGGGCCAGCTTCCACTGTATGGAGAACATAACCGCCAAGGCGCCCAGGATGGTGATGCAGGAGGTCACGGTGTCTTCCGGACCGTGGTGGGCCAATTCCGTCAGGTCGAACAGGTCGGAGGTCAGTCGGCTCATCAATTGTCCGGTGCGGTTCCGGTCATAGAAATCAAATCCCAGGTCCTGCATATGGGTGAACAAATCCCGGCGAATGTCCGCTTCTACCCGGATGCCGAAGGTGTGGCCCCAGTAACAGATGATATAGTTGAGCGCACTGCGCAGGACATATGCCGCCACCACGCCGGCCATCACAAGGAAGAAGGTGCGGTAAGCGCGATTGGGGAGCCACTCGTACATGGCAGTCCGGGATATTAAGGGAAAGGCCAGGTCGATGACGGAGACCAACATGGCGCAGGACATATCCAGGAGAAACAGCCGCCGGTGGGGCTTAAAGTAGGAGAAGAAGATGCGCAGAGACCCCTTGGTCTGATAATCTTTCGTGGTCATAACTGTCGATTCCTCGCTTGTATTGAATATTCTGGCCCTATTATAACGATTTTTGCCCAAAAAGCAAGGGTGCAACGGTTGTATCGGCATGCAAAATCGTGTATACTCAGAGAAAATCTAGGGGGAGTTCAGATGGAGCTGTTGTATCAAGATGCGCAAATCGCCGTTTGCATCAAACCGCAGGGCGTCTTATCCGAGGCAGGACCCGGCTCTTTGCCGGGGCTGCTGCAGGACGCGCTGGGCGGGAGCATATATCCGGTCCACAGACTGGACCGCAATGTAGGCGGCGTCATGGTTTATGCCCGGACCAAGGCTGCTGCGGCAGCCCTGTCCCGGGCGATTCAGGACGGAGGCATGGCAAAAGAGTACCTGGCTTTGATCCACGGCCGCCCCATGGGGCCGGAGGGGGTGTGGGAGGACCTCCTTTGGAAAGACAAGGAAAAAAATCATGTCTTTGTGGTCCGGCGCATGCGCAAAGGGGTGAAGGCGGCCAAGCTGGCTTACCGGACGCTGGAAGCCCGGGAAAATTTGACCTTGGTTCACATCCGGCTGTACACCGGCCGGAGCCATCAAATTCGGGTTCAGTTTGCCAGCCGGGGATTTCCTTTAGCAGGTGACCATAAATACGGCAGCCGCGACAAAGCTGCCGCGCCTGCCCTTTGGTCCTTTCGCCTGACGTTCCCTCATCCGTCCACAGGCCGAATGTTGACCTTCTGCCGGCCCCCGGCGGGGGAAATCTGGTCTTCGTTTTCCTCTGCCTTTCCGGAGGCGTCTCCATGGGACGGCCGGGCTTCTGAAGGCGGTTCAAAGTCTGCCGTCTTTAAAGAAGGGGATCCGGCTCACGTTGTGCGGTGAGGGCGGAAATTTCATAAGCGGTACGCAGCTCTACCCCCTCCTCGGTGGCTTTGCGGTAGAGCCTACTCTGTAGGCGTCCGGTCAGGCGAATGGTGTCTCCTGTGGCGCACTGGGAGAGGGCCTGTGCAGTCCGGCCCCACAGGATACAGGGTAAGTAATCCGAGCGCCGGTATGAACGGGGCACGGCCAGCATAACATCGCAAATTTCCCGGCCCAGAGGGGTCCGCCGGTAAACAGGAGCCTTACAAATGGCGCCGGTGAGGAGGATTTCATTGCAAGGCTCCTCCCGGCTGGTTTGCACAGAGCTGGCGAAGACGAAGATTAAGAGCCGCTGCCCCGTTGGGCTGTGGTTGTTAAAGGAGCGGACTTGGCCCCGTACCTCGATCCGCTCTCCGCCGGACAGATCCATTTGATTCAAGACCTCTTCCCGGGCAATGACCGGCAGATGATCCACGGCTCCGGAGAGCCGGGGGACTTCCAGAACAAAGCGGTAGAATCGATTGCCGTGATTCTCGTGAGAAAACTGCGGCAGCTCCAGCAGAGAGCCCCGGATGGCGGCCTGATTGGCAGTGTGTTCCATACTTCCACCTCAAATTCCAGTTCGTATGGAATACTCTATGACAGGCTCTACGGGGATATGCGGACTATCTGCGGCCTTTGGCGGCCGTCCGTCGCTTGGATGCCGGTTGCGCGGCGGCTTTGGGCGGCCGGATCAGGCACTTTGGGCCGGTCCCAATCAAATCTTCTCGACCGGCCAGATGAAGCGCTTCATAAACCAGCTTTTGATTTTTGGGGTCCCGGTATTGAATTAAAGCGCGCTGCATGGCTTTTTCGTGGGGAGTCCGGGGTACAAAAACCGGCTCCATGGTCCTGGGGTCCAAACCGGTACAGTACATCACAGTGGAAAGGGTGGACGGTGTGGGATAAAAATCCTGAACCTGCTCCGGCATGTAACCCAGATCTCGGACGAACTCCGCCAGCTCGACCGCCTCTTTCCAGGTGGATCCGGGATGAGAGGACATCAGATAGGGAACCAGGTACTGCTTGCGATGATACTGCCGGTTCAATGCAAAATACTGATCGGAAAATTGCTGGTAGACGGCATGGCCGGGCTTCCCCATTTTGGAAAGCACCGGCTGAGATACATGCTCCGGCGCCACCTTCAGTTGGCCGGACACGTGATGCTGCACCAGCTCCCGGAGGAAGGTATCCCGGCGGTCCGCCAGAACGTAGTCGAAGCGGATGCCGCTGCGGATGAACACCTTCTTCACGCCGGGCAGCTTTCGAAGCTTTCGCAGAAGGCTCAGGTAATCGCTGTGATCTGCCCGGAGGTGGGGGCAGGGGGTGGGAAATAGGCACTGCCGCCCGGGGCAAGCACCCTGCGTCAGCTGCTTTTCACAGGCCGGGGCGCGAAAATTGGCGGTAGGACCGCCGACATCGTGAATATATCCCTTGAAGTCCGGGTCCTGCGTCATGCGCTTTGCCTCGGCCAGAATGGATTCATGACTGCGGGCCTGAATGATTCTGCCCTGATGAAAGGTCAGAGCGCAAAAGGAACAGGCCCCGAAGCAGCCCCGATTGGATACCAGACTGAATTTCACTTCCCGGATTGCGGGAACGCCGCCGGCTTTGCGGTAGCTGGGGTGCGCATTCCGGCAGTAGGGCAGGTCATAGACGGCGTCCATTTCCGCTTGGCTCAGGGGCTTCTGCGGCGGATTCTGCACCACGAATTGCCGGGGGCCGTAGGGCTCGGCCAGCCGCTTGGCAGTGTAGGGGTCCGTGTTCCGGTACTGCGTTTGAAAGCTCTCGGCATACCGCCGGGGCTGGTTTCGGACTTCTTCAAAGGCGGGTAAAATCACAGTGGGCAGACTGTCGTCCAGGTCCCGACACCGGTATACGGTGCCGTCGATGTAAGTCATATCGGAAACGGCCAGGCCGCTGTTCAGGCCGTCTGCAACCTCCCGGATGCTCCGTTCGCCCATGCCGTAGAGAAGCAGGTCGGCTTGGGCGTCCAGCAAAATGGACCGGCGCATTTGGTCGGACCAATAGTCGTAATGCGCCAGCCGCCGCAGGCTGGCCTCCACCCCGCCGATGATGATGGGGATGTCCCGGTAGCTCCGGCGAATCAGATTGCAGTATACAATGGTGGCCCGGTCCGGCCGCAGATTCATGGCGCCGCCGGGGGAGAAGGCGTCGGTTTTTCGCCGGTGGAGGGAGACGGAATAATGGTTGACCATGGAATCCATGTTGCCTCCCGTGACCAAAAAGCCGAGCCGCGGCCGGCCCAAGGCGCAGATGGATTCCGGGTTTTTCCAGTCCGGCTGAGAGAGAATCCCAACCTTGTAACCGGCTGCCTCCAGGACCCGGCTGATGATGGCGTGGCCGAAAGAGGGATGATCCACATAGGCGTCTCCCACGACATAGACAAAATCACATTGCTCCCATCCCCGGGCCTTCATATCCGCCCGGCATACGGGCAAAAATTCAGGCATAGAAATGCCTCCTAGTAATTTTATATTTTATCTCAGTATAACAGAAATTGCGCCAAAAGGGAAGCCCCGCCGAAATACGGCGGGGCAAAGACGTCCGGAAAACAGACCGACCGGCCGGTCCCTGCAAGCTGTGGGACGCTTGCGTATTTCACACGGAATGGCCGTTTTGTTCTACTCAGCAAGTGACAGCCGGCAGACGTCCCTGACTGCGCAGCCAGGCTACGGTTTCCGTCAAAGTCTGACGCAGGGGCCTGGGATGATATTTCAGTTCCAGAGAGGCTCTGGCGTGAGAGAAGGAGGCGTTGGTTTCCAGAGTATACAGCGAGTAGGAGGTGTACAGAGGCGGCTGACGCCGGAGCCGGTAATATTGCTCGGAGAGAGGCGCAGTGAGCCGGGCAAACCACAGGGGCAAATAGGTTTTCACGGGCTTTTGGCCGGTGATCTCATGCAGCATCGCAAGCAGATCCCGTACGCTGGCATAGTGGCCGGAGAGAATATAGCAGGCGCCCGGCCGCCCCCGCTTACAGCAGGCCAAGATGCCGCCGGCCACGTCCCGCACGTCTACAAAGTCATACCCGCCCTGCACACCGGCGGTGAGGCGGTGGCGGCAATAGTCCATCACTAGGGCGGTCAGATGCCCCATGCCCCAGTCGTAGGGTCCCAGGATGCCGGAAGGATGCACCACACTGGCATTCAGCCCCGCACCGGCGGCGCGGAGCACATAAGCGGTCGCTTCGGCTTTGGTCTTGGCGTAGGCGCCCACCACCTGGTCCGGATTGAAATTTCCAATTTCCGCAATGCGCTCCGGCCGGGGTAGCTCTGGGATTGCGTGAACAGAGCTCACATAAATCAGCTTCTTGACATGATGGGCCAGGCACAGGTCCACAATGTTTTGGGTTCCTCCCACATTGACGGCCCGCAGGTTGGGACCGGGCCGGGCGGTGATGCTGACGACACCGGCGCAGTGTATCACCACCAGCTCCTCGTCCGGTTCCTGCCGGAAGAGGGGCTCCAGGCTTTCCCGGTTTCGCACGTCTCCATAGACGAGCTCCACAGGGTGCTCCGGCAAATGCGCTTCTCCGGGAAGCACCAAAGCGCGTACGGCGTCTCCCCGGGCAGTCAAGGCCCGAACGACAGCAGTGCCCAAGTGGCCGGCTGCGCCGGTGACCAAATAGCGGGTTTTCATTTCCGACACCTCCAGTGCGTATCAGTACCTTTATTATAATAGAATAGCGCTTCAAATTGCGTCTAATTCGTGAATAAATTTTAAAATAAGTAGAAATTTCCCGGGCAGCCCGGTATAATAGCTGGAAACGAGAATTTTTCAGGAAAGGGTGAAGCATATGGAGTATCGGGTATACCGCCGCTGGCAGGATTTGCCGGAGGCGGTGGAGGCAGATGTGATGCGCTTGCTGGAGGAGGCGTTTCCGGAGGAGGAGCGGCGGGAAGCGGCGGAAATGCGCCGTCTGTTGGGCAGCTCCAGGCTGGAGCTGCTGACGGTGCAGGAGGGGGGAAGCGCGCAGGGCTTTCTCATGCTGTGGAATCTGCAGGATATGGTCTTTTTAGAAAACTTTGCAGTGGCCCCTCCGCTTCGGGGCAAAGGGATGGGAGCCGAAATTTTGGAATATGTGTGGGAACACTGGGGCAAACCTATGCTGCTGGAGGTAGAACCGCCGGAGGGGGAGCTGCAGCGCAGAAGAATTGGCTTTTATGAGCGAAACGGCTTTTATCTCAACCGGTATCCCTACCGGATGCCCTGTCTGCGGGGGAACGGACCTTCGCTTCCGTTGCTGCTCATGTCCCGCCCGGCGCCGCTGACAGACGGACAAGCCAGGCAGGCGGCCCGGCGGCTGTACCGGGAAGTCTATGCCGGAAAGCCTGCGCCGGAGCTGCCGTGACGGAAGAGGCGGGAAGCGTGTTGCGTGGGACCTGCCGGGGAGTCTGCGACGATTGCGATATTTGCAGGGAATCGAAAATAATCCTTGCTTTTTCTGAGACCGTATGGTAAAATGAACCGGTCTGAAAACAGGTGGGTCCTCTGCCGCGCCGGGCTGTCAGCGCCGGATGTCACGCAGGCACGAACGCCTTAATGGAAGGAGAACATGACAATGGATTTGATGAAGGCATTGACAAGCCAATACATGAAGCCTGAGCTGCCTGAGATGCGGGTAGGCGATACCGTCCGGGTTCACCAGAAGATTACAGAAGGTACCCGGGAGAGAATTCAGGTGTTTGAGGGCACCATCATTGCCCGTAAGCACGGCGGGATTGGCGAGACCATTACGGTGCGCCGGGTTTCCTATGGCGTCGGCTGCGAGAAGGTGTTTCCGGTTCACGGCCCTCGGGTGGTGAAGGTGGAGACCGTTCGCCACGGCAAGGTCCGCAGAGCAAAGCTGTATTATCTGCGGGATCGTTTCGGCAAGGCTGCCAAAGTCAAAGAAAGGGTTTGATCCCTATTCCAGAACAAGGACGCGCCGCAGTGGGCGCGTCCTTGCGCGTTGGATGCGCTTTGCCGGTTGCAGAGGAGGGGACATGTCGTGCAAGAAAACCGAAGCCGTATGCGTAAGCCCACGCGAAAGACGCCTCTTTGCAGGGCGGTCCTTCACACGGCCCTGGTGGCTGCGGCCGGTGTGGCGCTGGGAGCAGCGGCAAAGCTGCTGGATTTGTACGCGGCAGCTTGGGGCGATGTTTTTTCTCAGATGTCGGTGTGGATTTTTTTGTGTACGCTGATTTCCGTATTCAGCAGTACCCCCTGGTGGGCTGCAGCCCGTGTGTTTTTCTTCTGCGGCGGAATGCTGTCGGCCTACTATGTCACTGCAGAGCTGACCGCAAGCGTTTATGCCATGCAATTCGTCTGGGGATGGTTTCTGTTTTCCTTGATCTGCGCCGTTTTGGCATTTGTCCTTTGGTACGGGCGGGGCAGCGGTTGGGTTTCCTATGTCATCGGAACCGGCGTAATTTTGATCATGCTGGCGCTTGCTGTTATTTTATTTGATAAAATCCGGGTTGCAGATTTGATTTTTGCCGCGTTGACAGGGGTTGTTTTGTTCCGAAAGCAGCCGTTGGCGGGAAAATGAGAAGCAGAACCGGGATGACGGGTTCGCGTTGCAGGCCTTCTTGCAACGCGTTCTGTTTTTCGTAAGGGCTGAAACACGCCGTTTCCCCCTTTGATTTTAAAAAAACGTAAAAAAAGTGCCCGCCCCCTTTCTTTATCTGTGCCTTTTGTGTATAATAGAAAAAATCCAATTCTATAGAGGGATGATCGCGATGCAAAATGAACCACAAAATTCTATATCTCCTGAGAAGAGCAATCAGCTGAACGAAGAGCAAACGAGTCGGACGGAAGAGCCCAAGGAGCTGGAGCAGAGGCCTTCCCGATGGGGAGAATGCTATACGCTGCTCCATGACTTGGTATATATTCTGGCGTTTATTACCATTTTATTTGTGTTTGCCCTGCGGGTGGTTTCCGTGTCCGGTTCGTCTATGTACCCGACCTTGGTGCATACAGATTATGTGGCGCTGCTGAGCAATGTCTTCTACTCCGGCTCCGACATTCAAAATGGAGACATTGTAGTGGCCCTGGCGCCTCGGTTTGACGACGAGCCCCTGGTCAAACGGGTGATTGCCACAGCCGGCCAGACGGTGGACATTGATTTTGAACAGGGCGTCGTTTATGTAGACGGCGTTGCTCTGGAGGAGGACTACATCAATGAGCCCACCTACCGCCAGTTTTATGACCGGGGTGTGACCTTTCCTTTGACGGTAGAGGAAGGGCATGTATTCTTAATGGGTGATAACCGGAACGACTCCTCGGACAGCCGTTTGGCGGCTATTGGGCAGGTGGACACCCGATATATTTTGGGTAAGGTATTGTTTATCATGCTGCCGGGTTATGACCAGGTGACGGATTCCAGAGATTTTGGCCGGATCGGGGTTGTTTCATAAGGAGATTGCAATGGAGCAAATGAACATTCAGTGGTATCCCGGCCATATGACCAAGACGCGCCGGCAAATGGAGCAGGATTTGAAGCTGGTGGACGTGGTTTGTGAGCTTTTGGACGCCAGAATTCCCATTTCCAGCCGAAATCCGGACCTCGCCGCCCTCTGCGGTCCCAAACCCAGACTGGTGCTTTTAAACCGGATGGATATGGCGGATCCTGCCGCCACCCGCGCTTGGTGCGCCTCCTTTCGCGAGCAGGGTTTGGCGGCGATTGCCGTAGATTGTAAGAGCCGGAAGGGGCTGTCTGCGTTTGTTCCCGCGGTCCGGACCTTGCTTCAGGAAAAGCTGCAGCGGGATGCGGCGAAGGGACAGAATCGCCCGATGAAGATTATGGTGGTTGGGATTCCCAATGTGGGAAAATCCACTCTAATTAACCAGATTTCCGGCCGGAAGGGCGCTAAGGCGGAAAACCGCCCCGGCGTCACGCGAGGCAAGCAGTGGGTGACGGTGGACAGCGGCCTTTTGCTGCTGGATACGCCCGGCATTCTCTGGCCCAAGTTTGAGGATCCGGAGGTGGGCGTCCGCCTGGCCTATACCGGCGCGGTGAAAGATGATGTCCTGGACACGGAGGCCCTGGCGGCACGGTTGATGCAAATGCTGTGGAAGCATGATCCTCAGGCGCTTCGGGACCGGTACCGGTTGGAGGACTTCCCGGAAGACGTACCGGGATATGCGCTTTTGGAGGCGGCAGGACGGAAGCGGGGCTTCTTGCTGTCCCGGGGGGAAATTGACACCGAGCGAATGGCCCGGGTTTTGCTGGAGGAGTACAGGAACGGAAAACTGGGGCGCTTCACCCTGGAGGTCCCGGAGGATCTGGAGGTGCAGGCATGAGTCAGGTGGATTTGTGGGAGCTGGAACGGGGCCTTGCCGCCCAGGGACTGGGCGCGATCTGCGGCGTGGACGAGGCCGGGCGCGGGCCTTTGGCCGGTCCGGTGTGCGCAGCGGCTGTTCTGCTGCCCTTGGGCGTCGAAATACCGGGCCTCAATGATTCCAAGAAATTAAGTGATAAAAAGCGGCGGGAGCTATTTGACGTCATCTGTCAAAAGGCGCTGTCCTTCGGCATAGCTTTTGCTACAGAACAAGAGATTGACCGGATTAATATTTTGCAAGCAACCTTTCTGGCGATGGCCCGGGCCGTGTCCCAATTATCTCAAAAGCCGGATCTGGTTTTGGTGGATGGAAACCGGGAACCGGAACTGGATGTGCCGGTGCAGACGGTGGTGGGAGGAGACGGCAAAAGCGCCAGCATTGCCGCCGCATCCATTTTGGCGAAGGTTACCCGGGATGACGTTATGATCGCCGCTGCCGGGCAGTACCCCGGCTATGGGTTCGAGGTACATAAGGGATACGGGACGAAGCGCCATTATGCGGCTCTAGAGGAGCTGGGTCCATGTCCCCTTCACCGGCAGAGCTTTTTGAAAAAATTTTATGCCGGGAAGTAATCTGACCGGCCCTTGGGGCGAGGCGGTGGCGGCGGCGTACTTGCGAAAAAAACGGTATTTGCTGGTGGCCTGCAATTACCGCTGCCGTTTTGGCGAGATTGATCTCATCGCGGAGCGGGGCGGATATCTGGTATTTGTGGAGGTAAAGCTTCGGAAGTCCGACCGTTTTGCCGCTGCTGCAGAGTATGTGGACCGAAGGAAACAGGAGAGAATCAAATCTACGGCCCAAATGTGGTTGAGTACCCATCCCAGTGGATTGCAGCCTAGATTTGATGTCATTGAAATTTATGCGCCGGAGGGCGTAGAGACGCGCCGTCCGAAAATTTATCATTGGGAGGATGCGTTTTCATGAATTTGCCGGTATGTGACCTGCACTGTGATACGGCCCTGGAGCTCATCAGTCCGCAAAAGCTGCAGAGGTTTTGCCGTTTGGCCCGCAACGAGGGCCATGTGGACCTGGAACGGGGCGGCCGTCTGGCCGCTTACGCACAATTTTTTGCGGTGTTTACCACGCCGGATATGGACCCCAATGGGGTCTACGGGCCGGAGGAGATTTTTTCTGCGGTTTTGCACAATCTCTTGGCTGAAATCGAAGAAAACGAGAGAATTCAGCTGGCCGGAACCCCGGCGGATGCCGGGAGAATCACACAGGGGGGAAAGATTGCGGCTTTTTTATCCCTGGAGGGGCCGGCCGGCATTGGGTTTGATCCGGGCCGTTTGGAAGAGCTGGCGGCCAGGGGCTTCCGTATGACGACGCTGACCTGGAATGAACAAAACCCCCTGGCCGGCTCTCACAAAACCGGCGGCGGCCTGACGGCCCGGGGCCGGGCCTTTGTGGAGGCGGCGCAGCGCCATGGCATGGCGGTGGATGTGAGCCACCTCAGCGATGAGGCGTTTTGGGATATTATGGATATCACCCAGGCGCCGGTGTCGGCCAGCCATTCCAACAGCCGAGCTGTGTGGCCGGAGAGCCGGAACCTCACCGATGCCCAGTTCCGGGCCATCTGTGAAACCGGCGGCGTGGCGGGAATCAATTTGTTTACCGGCTTTCTTGGAGAGGAGCCGGTTACTTTGGAAACCGTTTGCCGCCATGTGCTGCATTGGCTGGACATGGGAGGAGAGAAGCATATAGCGCTGGGCGGCGATTTGGACGGCTGCCAGCGTTTGCCCGAGGGCTTTACCGGTGTGGATTGCTATCCCGCGCTGGCCCGGGCGTTGGCGGGCCATGGCGTGCCCCGCCGGACGCTGGAGGATATTTTTTGGAACAATGCCATGAGGATGCTGGAACGATGCTCTATGTCACAACCTTAGACCGTACGGTCACTTATACGGCGCAGGCCACTTTGGAGCGGGCGACCGGCCCGGACGGCGGCCTGTTTATTCCCCTGACGCTGCCGCAATATGATGCGGCGGCCCTGGCGGCCCTGCTGGCGCTCCCGTTTTGGGACTGTGTGGCCGGCGTGCTCAATCAATTTTTTCCGTTGCGCCTTCAGGGCGGTGAATTGCAGGGGCCGGATGGGATTTTGCCGGAGCTGGTTTTTATCCGCCGTAAGATTGCCGTGGCGGAGCTGTGGGACCGGAAGACCGGCTCTTTCCAAGGCCTGCGGGCCTGCCTGTGCGACCGGCTGGGTTCCCGGCTGCGTTCCCGGGGGAACTGGCCCTTTGTAGCGCTGGACGTGGCGCTGCTGTTTGGGCTTTACGGTAGTCTGTGCCGGTCCGGCTGGCTGCGCGTGGGCGCGCCGGTTCATTTGGCTGTGGCGTCGGGAGAGTTTACCATGCCCATGGCCGCCTGGTATGCCCGGCGCATGGGACTTCCCGTGGGGGATGTGATATGCGCTTGCAATGACAACGGCTCGCCCTGGGAGCTTCTGCACCGGGGAGAGCTTCGCCTGAGCGGCGACTGCCTGCCGACCCGCTTGCCGCTTTTGGATGTGGGTCTGCCCTGCAATCTGGAGCGTTTGATTTGCCAGGCGTTGGGATCTGCCGTTGCGGCGCACTACTGTCAGGCCCGAAGCCGGCGGGGAACGTTTACTCTAAACCCGGAGCAGCATGCCAATTTAAGGGCGGGCTTTTTCGTCGGCGTGGTCGGCGCGGACCGGGCCAACGGGCTGATTCCCAGAATTCTCAGCACGTCGGATTATTTGCTGAGTCCCTACAGCGCCTTGGTATACAGCGGCCTGATGGACTACCGCGCTTTGGCGGGAGAGGGAACGCCGGCTCTTCTGGTGGCGGAGGAAAGCCCGTTGCGCTGGGGAGAAGAGGTGCTGACGGCGCTGGACATGCCGGTGGAAAATATTGTGGGGCAGATCGACAGCCTGCAGCGGCAGGCCGCGCTGCGCCGGAGGGGGGACTAAATGGCGCTTTACGCGATTGGCGATTTGCATCTGTCTTTAGGCGTGTCCAAGCCGATGGATGTGTTCGGCGGCGTTTGGGAAGGTTATTTGGAAAAGCTGAACCGGGGCGTGTCCTGCATTGGGCCGGAGGATACGACGGTGCTTTTGGGCGACCTGACCTGGGGAATGGACCTGACGCAGGCCCGGCCTGATTTTGCCTGGATTGCCCGGATTCCCGGGAAAAAGATTATCTTAAAGGGAAATCACGATTACTGGTGGACCACTGCTGCGAAATTTTACCGGTTTTGTGAGGAAAATGGGTTTGAAAACCTGTATGTACTCAATAATAATTGTTACTTTTACAACGGGTATGCCATCTGCGGCACCCGGGGCTGGTTTTATGAGGAGGAGCGCAGCGGACAGCACGATGAAAAGGTTTTCCGCCGGGAGCTCTGCCGGCTGGAGGCTTCGCTGCAGGCGGCAGGGGAGCGGACCAAGCTGTGCTTTCTGCACTATCCGCCCCGGTACCGGGGGTATGTGTGTTCTGAGATTTTGGAGTTGATGCGCCGGTACGGGGTGCGGGCCTGCTATTACGGGCACCTCCACGGCAGCAGCCATCAGCTGGCCGTAGAGGGCCTTTGGGACGGCATCAAGTTCCGCCTCCTTGCGGCGGATTATCTGAACTTTCAGCCGGCTAAGATTATTTCGGAAGAAATGCAAGAAAATGGTGGACAATTTGCCAATCGTTTGCTAAAATAGGACGGATACCTGTGGCAATGCGCCGTTTCGGACGAAAACCGGACAGAAGAGTATACCAGGATGGCTGTCAGAACAGCCTGTAATATAGGAGGATAAAACGACATGAACGTAAAGAACATTGAGAAGGAAAGCTCCAAGGCCAAGATTACCGTAGAGATTGAAAGAGATCTCATGGACTCCGGGGCCAACCAGGCTTACCTGAAGGCGCGGAAGGACATTCAACTGCCCGGTTTCCGCAAGGGCAAGGCGCCCCGGAAACTGATCGAATCCATTTACGGCGCGCATGTGTTCTATGAAGATGGTCTGGAAGAGATTTTCCCCCAGGTCTACCAGTTTGCAGTTGTAGAGCAGGAGCTGAAGGCGGTGGGCCGTCCCAGCTTGACCGGCATGGATATCGCGGAAGACGGTTCTGTGACGATTGTGTTGGAGACGGAGCTCTACCCGGAAGTAACTCTGGGCCAGTATCGGGGCCTGGAAGTGGAAAAAGTGGAGCCCTCTGTTACCGATGAGGAAGTCGAGGCGGAGCTGGACCGGATGGCCAAAAACGTGGCCAGCCGTGAGACGGTAGAGCGCCCGGCGGCCGACGGCGACACGGTGAATCTGGATTTTGAGGGCTTTGACAACGGTGTTGCCTTCGAGGGCGGCAAGGGTGAGAAATTTGATCTGGTTCTGGGCTCCGGTTCCTTCATCCCCGGCTTTGAAGAGCAGGTGGTGGGCATGTCCGCCGGAGAGGAGAAGGACATTGACGTGACCTTCCCGGCCGATTACCATGCCAAAGAGCTGGCCGGTAAGCCGGTTACGTTCCATATCAAGGTGAACGGCATCACGGTGGAGCGGATTCCGGAGAAGGACGACGAGTTTGCCAAGGACGTGTCGGAGTTTGACACGCTGGAGGCGCTGCGGGCGGACATCCGGGCCAAGCAGCTGGAGTCGCGGAAGCAATCCATCGAGCGGGCTTTTGAGTCGGCAGCGGTGGAGAAGGCGGCGGAGAACGCAACGGCGGACATTCCGGAAGCCCTTGTGGAAGAAGAGCTGGACCGCCAGATGAACAATTTCGCTTACCAGCTGCAGAGCAGCGGTATGACGATGGAGCAGTATGCCAAGATGATGGGCGGCGACCTGAGTACTATGCGCAAAGCCCTTCGCCCCTCTGCGGAGAAGCAGGCGAAGGTGGATGTGACTCTGGGTGAAATCGTGAAGGTAGAGAACCTGGAGGTTACCGACGAGGAGGTCGAGGCGGAATACCAGAGCCTGGCAGATACCTACCACATGGAGCTGGAAAAGGTCCGGGGATTGGTGGAGGCGGAGAGCCTGAAACAGGATTTGCTGACCCGGAAGGCTGTTAAGCTGATTGCGGAAGCGGCTGTGCCTGTGGCGCCTAAGCCTGAGGAAGAGACCAAGACGGAGGAATAATTCTCCGGCTTTCTGGTTAGAATGTCTCAGCTTTGAAAGGAGATTTTGACCATGAGTTTAGTTCCGTATGTTGTGGAGCAGACCAGCCGGGGTGAACGGAGTTATGATATTTTTTCCCGGCTGCTCAATGACCGTATTATTTTCCTGTCCGAAGAGGTCAACGATACCACGGCAAGCTTGGTTGTGGCGCAGTTGCTGTACCTGGAGTCTCAGGATCCCGACAAGGATATTCAGTTTTACATCAACAGTCCGGGCGGCAGCGTCACGGCCGGAATGGCAATTTTCGATACCATGCAGTATGTAAAGTGCGATGTGGCCACCATCTGTGTGGGAATGGCTGCCTCCATGGGCGCGTTCCTTCTGGCGGCCGGCGCCAAGGGCAAGCGCATGGCGCTGCCCAATGCGGAAATTATGATTCACCAGCCCTCCGCAGGCACCCAGGGCCAGATTACCGATATGGCGCTACATTTGAAGCGGCTGGAGACGATTAAAAAGCGGATGAACCAGATCCTGGCGGACCGCACTGGAAAACCGGTGGAGACGGTCACAGCCGACTGTGAGCGGGACAATTTTATGTCTGCACAGGAGGCGCTGGAATATGGCCTGATTGATAAGGTCATCACCACCCGCTGAGTTTTCGGAGGATATGCATGGCAAGACGCGATGAACAGGGAGTCCGCTGCTCCTTCTGCGGGAAGCGAGAGACTCAGGTGGAGCGGATGATTTCCGGTCCCGGCGTATATATTTGCAGCGACTGTGTCCGGGTTTGCAGTTCCCTTTTGGATGATGCGTACACGCCCCAGCCGGAGGCGGGAAAACTGCGGGTTCCGGAGACGCTGCCTACGCCGAAGGAGATCAAAACCTTTATGGATGGCTACATTGTGGGCCAGGAGGAGGCAAAGGTTGCCCTGTCGGTGGCGGTTTACAACCACTATAAGCGGATTTACTTTGGGGGCAACTCGGATGTGGAGCTGCAGAAGAGCAATATTTTGCTGATCGGACCGACCGGTTGCGGCAAGACGTTGTTCGCCCAAACCTTGGCCAAAATTCTCAATGTCCCCTTCGCCATTGCCGACGCCACCACCCTGACGGAGGCGGGTTATGTGGGCGATGATGTGGAGAATATTCTTCTGCGCCTTCTTCAGGCTGCGGATTTTGACATTGATTTGGCGGAGCGCGGAATTATTTACATCGACGAGATGGATAAAATCGCTCGAAAGAGCGAAAATACTTCTATCACCCGAGATGTGTCCGGTGAAGGCGTGCAGCAGGCGCTGCTGAAAATTGTAGAAGGTACGGTGGCCAACGTGCCGCCTCAAGGAGGGCGGAAGCATCCCCAGCAGGAGATGATCCAGGTCAATACCTCCAACATTCTCTTCATTTGCGGCGGCGCCTTCGACGGTCTGGATAAGATCATCGAATCCCGCACGGACCGCTCTGCCATTGGCTTTGACGCTCCGGTTCAGAGTAAAAAACAGCGGGATGTGGGCAAGCTGCTGGCCCAGGTGCAGCCGCACGACCTTTTGAAATTCGGCATTATTCCAGAGCTGGTGGGTCGGCTGCCGGTGATTACGGCTCTGCGCAGCCTGACCAAGGAGGACTTGATTCGGATCCTCACAGAGCCCAAGAATGCCCTGACCCGGCAGTATCAGAAGCTGCTGGAGCTGGACCACGTGGAGCTGGAGATGGAAGACGACGCTTTGGCTGCCATTGCACAAAAGGCCATCGACAGACAGATCGGCGCCCGGGGACTCCGGGCGGTGATGGAAGAGCTCATGACCCAGATCATGTACGAAATTCCCTCCGACTTGTCTATTCAGAAGGTGATCGTAACGGAATCCTGTGTCCAAGGGGGGCAGCCGCAGATTATCCGGGATGCAAATCACCCCAGGGCAAAGAGCCGGGTTCGGCCCGGCGCCTGAACCGGTGGAATTGGCCCTACACAGAGAGGAAGCCGACAGATGCGGGAAGGGGGCAGGGTAACTGCCTCCTTTGTGCTGTTTTCTGCAGGGGCAGCGTGTTAATTTCCACAGGCGCCGTACCCGGCGGCTGTGCGGAAAGGAGACGATACTATGAGTGAAATTTTGATTTCGGAACAAATGCCCATTTTAGCCCTGCGGGGCTTGACGGTATTTCCCAAACAGATGCTTCATTTTGATGTGGGCCGGGAAAAATCTGTGAAGGCGCTGGAATTGGCGATGAAGGGAGATCAAAGGATTTTCCTGGTGACGCAAAAAAATATCCTAGACGACGAGCCCACGGAAAAGCATCTTTACCGCATCGGCACGGTGGCAAAGATCAAGCAGGTGCTGCGTACCCAGGGGGACCTGGTTCGGGTCCTGGTGGAAGGGGAGTACCGGGCCTGTATTGGCCAGTTGCTTCAGACCGAGCCCTGTTTGTCCGGCCGGGTGGAATCCGTGCCGGAACAGAACAGCGATGCCGGAGCGCCCAGAGCAGAGGCTCTGATGCGGGAAGCGGTGATGCTCTTTGATGAATTTTTGGAGCTCCTTCAAAAGCCTGCCCAAGAGCTGCAGCTCCGCCTTTTGGCTGTGCATGAGCCGGGCTTCATTGCCGATACCATCGGCCAGCACGCCACCTTCGGCTACCAGGATAAGGCCAAGCTGTTGGCGCAGCTGAACCCGGTGCGTCGCTTGGACGCAGCGGTGCGCCTGCTGCGTCACGAGCTGGAGGTTTTGAAGCTGGAGTCTGAAATGCAGGACAAGACCCGCGAGCAAATTGACAAAGGCCAGCGGGACTATTACTTGCGGGAGCAGCTGAAGGTCATTCGCAATGAGTTGGGCGAAGACGACGAGGAAGAAGACGCGGCGGCGTACCGGGCCAAGATTCAGGCCCTGCATCTGGAGCAGGATGTGGAAGAGAAGCTTCTGAAGGACGTGAGCCGTATGGCGAAGCAGCCCTTCGGCTCCTCTGAGGGAGCTGTGCTGCGCAGTTACCTGGACACCATCCTGGAGCTGCCCTGGAATAAACGGACCCGGGAGCGGGTGGATATCCAGGCTGCCAGAAAGATCCTGGATGAGGACCATTTTGGCCTGGAGAAGGTCAAAGAACGGATTTTGGAGATTTTGGCGGTGAAGCAGATGGCGCCGGAGCTGCCGGGACAGATCATTTGTCTGGTTGGTCCCCCGGGCGTAGGTAAGACCTCCATCGCCTATTCCATTGCGCGCTGCTTAAATCGGAAGATGGCCCGGATTTCCTTGGGCGGCGTTCACGATGAGGCGGAGATCCGGGGTCACCGGAAGACCTATGTGGGCGCTATGCCGGGCCGCATCATGACGGCTTTGTCCCAGGCCGGCTCTCGAAATGCGCTGCTGCTTCTGGATGAGGTAGACAAAATGGGGGCCGATTACCGGGGGGATCCGTCTTCTGCGCTGTTGGAGGTGCTGGATGCAGAGCAGAACGGCACGTATCGCGACCATTATGTTGAGGTCCCCTTTGACCTGAGCGAATGTATGTTTATCACCACGGCCAATACCACCGATACCATCCCCCGGCCCTTACTGGACCGCATGGAGGTCATTGAGTTGGGCTCCTATACCGATGAGGAGAAGCTGATGATTGCCAAGGATCATTTGCTGCCCAAGCAGATGAAGAAGCACGGCCTGAAGCGAGCCCAGCTGCGTCTGACCGATGATGCCGTTCGGGAGATCATCACCTGCTACACCCGGGAATCCGGCGTCCGGAATTTGGAACGCCGGCTGGGAGCGCTGTGCCGGAAGGTGGATATGCGCCTGGTGGGGGAGGACGCGCCCAAACGGATTACGGTATCCGGAAGCAATTTGGAGGAATTTCTAGGCGTTCGCAAGTTCCCGGCGGATCAGCTTCCGCCGACGGATCCGGTGGGTTTGGTTACCGGCTTGGCTTGGACTGCCGTGGGCGGAGAGACCTTGGAAGTGGAGGTCAATGTGATGGAGGGCTCCGGGAAGCTGGAGTTGACCGGCAACCTGGGCGATGTAATGAAAGAGTCCGCCCATGCTGCCCTCAGTTATATCCGTTCCCGGGCGGAGGTCCTGGGGATTCCGGTCGATTTCTATAAAACCCGGGATATTCATGTGCATTTTCCGGAAGGAGCGGTTCCCAAGGACGGCCCGTCGGCGGGTGTTACCGTGTGTACCGCGATGGTTTCTGCCCTGACCGGGACGCCGGTGCGGCGGGATATTGCCATGACCGGGGAGATTTCCATCCGAGGCAGGGTGCTCCCCATTGGCGGACTGAAGGAGAAGACCATGGCGGCCCTGCGCCATGGCATCCAGACGGTGATCATTCCCCAAGCCAATCTGCGGGATTTGGAGGAAATTGACCAGACGGTGAGAAAGTCCTTGAACTTTATCACGGCGGAGCATGTGGACACGGTTTTGGAAGCGGCGCTGTTGCTGGAAAAGCCGATTCGAGATCGCCTCAAACGGGAGGACCTCACACCCATTGCCGTGGAGGGAAAGAAATCCGGGCGCAAGCCTGCTATTCGCCAGTAGGAGAGATATATGAATCTGCACAAAGTAGAATTTATTCGCTCCGTTGCCAAGTCCTCGGATTTCATCCAAGACGGCTTGCCGCAAATTGCCTTTGCCGGGAAGTCCAACGTAGGAAAATCCTCTGTGATTAATCGACTATTACAGCGAAAAAACTTTGCTCGAGTGGGCGAGGCGCCGGGAAAAACCGTGCATGTCAACTATTTTCTGGTGGATGGAAGGGTCTATTTGGTCGACCTGCCCGGCTATGGCTATGCCAAGGTGTCCCGCGAGGAAAAGGAACGCTGGAGCAAGCTGATGGAGGCGTATTTTGCGCAAATGCCGTTGCATTTGGGCGTTCTCCTGGTAGATGCCCGCCATAACCCGACTCGAAACGACTGCACCATGGCGGACTGGTTTTTGGCCTCGGGCTGTCCCTTTGTGGTGGTGGCGAACAAATTGGACAAGGTGAAGAAGACCGAAATTGAACCGAATCTGACACAGATTCGTCAGGATTTGAAGCTTCCCGCCGACTGCCCTGTGATTCCTTTCTCTGCTGAAAAGGGGGACGGGCGGGAGACGCTTTTGCGTCATATGTTATCTGTAGTCCAGGAATGACGGCAGGGTGCGCCCCGGAAACGACTTCCGGAGCGCATCTTTTTATGCTGCCGGGTTCGGAAGAGGTATATCCGGCGCCGCAGCCGTCCAGAATGTCTATATCTGCATCCAATGTGGGAAAATGCGGAATTTTTCTTGCAGAAAGATAGAAAGAGTGGTATAATTTCCTCTGAATACGCTGCTGGCTTGTAATCCCGGCCATTTCTGCAGAAAAGAGGAATGATATGAGCGCCTTTCAGAACTGGCTGAACCAGCTGAATTTTGAAAAGTTGTTGGAGCTGTTGATTACCATAGCGGCGGCCTTGGTTTGTATCACCTTGCATGAGGTGAGCCATGGCTATGCCGCTTACCGGCTGGGAGATCCCACGGCTAAAAATGCCGGCCGTTTGACGTTGAATCCCATCCGTCATATTGATCCTGTGGGACTCCTGGTGATGGCGGTGGCCCGGTTCGGCTGGGCGAGGGCGGTTCCCATCAATCCCGGCAATTTTAAACACTTCCGTCGGGATACGGCGATCACGGCGCTGGCTGGCCCGGTGGCCAATGTACTAATTACCGCTTTGGCGTTGCTGCTGCACAGCACGACCATAGGCGTGTATCTTCGTTGGGACCGGCCGCAGTGGCTGCTGTATGTGGATCAGTTTTTTCAGTATACGGCAGTCCTCAGCGCGGGCCTGGCGGTTTTTAATCTCTTTCCCATTCCGCCGTTGGACGGCTCCAAAGTGCTGTTTTCCTTTCTGCCCCGGCCGATGTATGGCAAGCTGCTCCAATATGAGCGGTTTGGATTTCTCGTGTTGCTTTTTTTGCTGTGGTTCGGCGTGCTGGACGGACCTCTGGTATTTCTGCGGGAAGGACTGCTGGATTTGCTCTGGCCGGTCTGCCGCTGGCCCTTTGACCTGTTGATACGCGTATCCGCGTAGGAGTTTGGAATGAACGAACCCAATTACCATCTGGAGGGAATTGTCCGCACCCGCACGGAGGAGATGGAGGACTTTAACGGCCCGCTGGATGTCATTCTTTTGCTATTGAGCAAAAATAAAATTGAAATTGAAGATGTGAGCATCACGGCGATTTTGGAGCAGTATCTGGCATATCTGGACGAAATGAAACGGCTGGATATAGAAATTGCCAGTGAGTTTATTACCATGGCGTCGCATCTGATGCTCATTAAAACCAAGATGCTCCTCTCTGCCAGTGAACAGGCGGAGGCGGAGAGTGAAATGGAGCTTCTGCGGCAATCTTTGGTGGAGCGCCAGCGGAAAGAAACTTTGGAACAGATCCGGCAGGCAGTTCAGTTTCTGGAGGCCCGAAACGAAATCGGCCGCGCTCTGTTCACCAAGGGCCCGGAGCCTCTGCCCAAGAGTACGACGTATCAGTACCGGCATGAGCCGGCGGATTTGCTCCGTGCGTTGGCTGCTGTGGCAGAGCGCCGCCGCCGCCGGTTGCCGCCGCCGGTTACCAGCTTTCAAGGCATCGTCGGGAAAGAGCCTTTCCCTGTGACCAGAAAGGCCAAGGAGGTCATCCGGCGTCTGGTGCTTCATGGGGTCATGCGTTTGCGGCAGCTGTTTCAAGACAGCCGCAGCCGGTCGGAAATCGTGGCGACATTTCTGGCGGTGCTGGAATTGTGCCGGACCAGCTCGGTCTGGCTGACGGATGACGGTACAGGTGACAACCCGGAGTTGAAGCTGATTCGGACACCGGAAGAAGCCATAGGGAAGGAGACGGATGACTGATGGAGCCGGAGGAATTGGAACGTGCGGTGGAGGCGATTTTATTTGCTGCCGGAGAGCCGGTGGAGCTGAAGCGCCTGAGTCAGGCTCTGGGCTGTGAACCCGGCGAGGTGCAGGAGGCAGTCGACCGGCTGGCCGATCAATTGGCCTTTCAACGGCGGGGAATTCGGGTGGTACGGCTGGATGGGGCTTATCAGATGTGCTCGGCCGGGGAGATGGCGGACCTGGTGGCCCGTGCCCTGGAGACCCGAAAGCCTCCCAAGCTCTCTGCCTCTCAGCTGGAAACACTGAGCGTTATTGCGTATTATCAACCTGCAACCAAAGCCATGGTGGAGCAGATCCGGGGCGTGGACAGCTCCTACTCGATCACCGCCTTGCTCAATAAGAAGCTGATTGAAGAGTGCGGACGCTTGAATGTGCCGGGACGGCCCAATCAATATCGGACGACGCCGGACTTCCTGCGGACCTTCGGCCTGTCCGGCTTGCAGGACATGCCGGAACTGGAGCTGGCGGATTTGGGAACGCAGGAGCAGCTGACTCTGGAGGAGGCGGCTCCTCCGGAGCCGGAAACCGCCTCATGAGTTTTATGTCTGTGCTGCTTTGGATCTTGGGAGGATTGTTGGCGCTGCTGGTACTTCTGCTGGTTCTGCCGGTGGGCGTGCAGGTTTGCTATGATGCCTCCGGTTTTACCCTCCGCTTGGCGGCCGGACCCGTTCGCTGGCAACTGCTGCCTTCCCGCTCCGGTTGGCTGTGGAGAAAGCTGCAGAAAAAGCCGGAGGCGCCGCCAGCGCGTCAAGCTGCACCTGCGCCCAAGGCAGAGCCTAAAAAAGGCGGGTCCTGGACGGAGTTCCGACCGTATTTGCCGGTTTTCCGTACGATGCTGGGCGATGTACACAGGCGCCTGCTGGTGCGGCGCCTGGTGCTCTGGGTGAAATTGGGCTGCGAGGATCCCTGTGATTTGGCGGTCCGGTACAGCCGTGCCTGGGCGGCGGTGGGAGGTGCGATGCCCCTGCTGGAGCGTGCTTTCCGGTTGCGCCGCAAAGATATCCGGATCTTTTGTGATTTTTTAGCGGAGACCACGGAACTGTATTGGAATCTGGAGCTGGTGGCCTGCCCGGCCCGCCTCCTCTGGGTCCTGCTTCGTCAGGGACCGGCGTTGCTCCGGATTTATGAACAACAAAAAAATCAAAAGGCGGTGTAGAAATATGAGTCATCCTCTTTCTGGCATGATTGATTCGACTTTACAACGAATTCGGGATATTGTAGACGTCAACTCCGTGGTGGGAGATCCCATTACGACTCCGGAGGGCGTTACCATTCTCCCGATTTGCAAAATCAGTTACGGTTTTGGCGGCGGTGGCTCCGATTTTCCCGCCAAAGCTGCTTCCCGGCAGGAATATCCTTTTGGCGGCGGCACCGGGCTGGGAGTTCGGATGACCCCCATTGCTTTTTTGGTTATCAAGGGGGAATCGGTTCGCATGCTGCCCATTGCGGCGCCGGTCAGCTGCACAGCGGACCGGGTGGTGGAGCAGCTGCCGGATTTGGTGGACAAGCTCTGCGCCATGTTTCACCACGAGGGAAAAGAGGAAGACGGCCAGGGATAAGCTGTGAAAACTGCATAATTTTTCACGGACGGGGGTAAGCTACCGCCGGTGATGTTATGAAAAAGCGATTGACGCGTACGGCGGCGGCTGTAGCTGCCCTGGTTCTTCTGTTTTCTTCGTTGACAACGGTCCGGGCGCTGGACCTGTCGGCGGAGCATGCCATTTTGATGGACGCCGGCTCCGGCCGCGTGTTGTATGAAAAAAATGCGGACGCCCGGAGTCTCATTGCCAGTACCACAAAAATCATGACGGCGCTGGTGGTCTGCGAGCAGTGCAATGTGTTGGACCGGGTCCGCATTATGCCCGAGGCTGTGGGCATTGAGGGCTCGTCTATGTATTTGCAGGCGGGCGAGATATTGACCGTGCAGGAGCTGCTTTACGGTTTGATGCTGCAGTCCGGCAACGATGCCGCAGTGGCATTGGCCATATATTGCGGCGGAACGGTGGAGGGCTTTGCACAGCTGATGAATGATGAGGCCCGGCGTCTGGGCCTGACGGGGACGCACTTTGAAAACCCCAACGGACTGGATAACGAAAATCATTATTCCACAGCCCGGGATTTGGCAAAGCTGACGGCTTATGCCTTGGAAAATGAAGTTTTTTCCAAGACTGTGTCGACCAAGAGCATCCAGGTGGGAGACCGGAGCCTGACCAACCACAATAAGCTTCTGTGGCGGTACGAAGGAGCCGACGGCGTGAAGACCGGCTATACTAAGGCGGCGGGCCGGATTTTGGTTTCCAGCGCCACCCGGGACGGACGGCAGCTGATTGCTGTGACGATTAATGCGCCGGATGATTGGAACGACCACACCCGCTTGCTGGACTATGGCTTCCAGCAGTTTGAGCCCCGCTGCTTGGTTCAGGCAGGCCAATGTCTGGGGCAGCTCGACGTTCTTTCCGGCGACGGCGCGACGGTGGACCTGATAGCGGCAGAGGACTTTTCCTATCCCGTGGCCCAGGGGGAGCAGGTGGAAACCCGTTTTCCGGGTCCCGGTTTTGTGTATGCCCCGGTTTTGGCTGGAGAAGAAGCCGGTATGGCCCATGTGCTGCTGGACGGCGTGCCGGTGGGAAAGATTCTTGTGGTTTGGGGAGAGTCGGTGGCGACTCCTACCGAACCGGAGGAACCCAATTGGCTGGAACGTATTTTGGGAGGAAAGAAATGAAAGAACGCTTGCAGAAAATTCTGTCTGCCCGAGGCGTAACCTCCCGCCGGAGGGCTGAGGAATGGATTCTGGCCGGCCGGCTACAGATAGACGGCAGGGTGGCAGGCCTGGGAGACCAGGCCGACCCTGCCGTGCAGGAGATTTTGCTGGACGGCAGGCCCCTGCCGGAGCCGGACCGCTTGCTGTACATGATGTTAAATAAGCCCCGCGGATATGTATCGACCCTTCGGGACCAAAAGGGACGCCCGGATGCAGCCCGGCTGGTTTCCGACTGCGGCTGCCGGGTCTGGCCTGTGGGCAGGCTGGACATGGATTCCGAAGGGCTGTTGCTGTTTACCAATGACGGAGATTTTTGTCAGGCTGTGACCCATCCCAGCTGCCAGGTGGATAAGGATTACCTGGTCTGGGTGCGGGGCTATACCAGGCAGGGAGAACAGGCGCTTGGCCGTCCCGTGACGCTGGATGGCTACACCATCCGACCGCCCCGGGTTCGTCTTTTGCAGCGTCATGGGGAGACAGCTTGCCTGGAAGTGATCATTCACGAAGGGAGAAATCGCCAGATCCGCCGCATGTGCGATCTGGCCGGCATGCAAGTCACCCGCCTGCAGCGGGTGGGAGAGGGACCGCTCCGTTTGGGGGATTTACCTTTGGGTGCATGGCGTCATCTTACTGCGCAGGAGCTGACGCTTATACGCCGGGAGCTGAAAAAGGGGAAGCCGTTATGACAAGGGACATTCTGGCGCAGCTGAGAGAAAAGGCTCCGTCCTTTTCGAAAGGGCAGCGGGCCATAGCCAATTATATCATGAACACCTATGAGAAAGCCGCCTTCCTGACTGCCGTCCGGCTGGGCCGGGCGGTAGGCGTATCGGAGTCCACCGTGGTCCGATTTGCTATGGAATTGGGGTACGACGGTTATCCCAGCATGCAGCGGGATTTGCAGGAGCTGGTGCTGAAAAGGCTGAATTCCGTCCAACGCATTGAGGTGGCTTGCGACCGGTTGAAGGACCAGGATGTCGTGGATACGGTCCTGGAATCGGACATGGATAAGATTCGGAAGACCATGGAGGGACTGGACCGAGGGGACTTCCGGGCGGCTGTGAGTGCGGTACTCCGTGCCAGGCGGATCTATATATTGGGCGTTCGGTCCTCGGCGTCGTTGGCTGAATTTTTGAAATATTACCTGCAATATATGTTTGATGATGTACATTTAATTACAGCTTCCGGAGCCGGAGAGATGTGTGAACAGCTGGTGGGCGTCAGCTCAGAGGACACGGTTTTGGCGCTGAGCTTTCCCCGGTACGCTGCAGCCACGGGAAAAGGGGTTTGCTTCTGCCGGGACCGCGGCGCGGTGGTGGTGGGTATGACGGACAGCCGGGAGTCCCCGGTGGGGGTGTGCTCCGATTTTGTTCTGTGCGCGAAAAGCGATATGGTTTCCCTGGTGGATTCTCTGGTTGCGCCGTTGAGTTTGATAAACGCCTTCATCGTGGCCGTTGCCGCCCGGCGGAACCGGGAGCTCACCAAGACGTTCGGCCGTTTGGAGCGAATTTGGGAGCAATACGATGTGTATGAAAAAGCAGATGGGGAGTAGGGCGGATGCATGACCGGTACGATGTAATTGTAGTAGGCGGCGGCGCGGCCGGAATGTTTGCCGCCATTCATGTGGGACTGGGCGGTCGGCGGGTGCTTTTGCTGGAACGAAATGACCGGCTGGGAAAAAAGCTGCGGATTACCGGGAAAGGCCGGTGTAACGTGACGAACTGCGCCACGGCGGAAGAGGTCCTGCAGAATATCCCAAGGAACGGAAAATTCTTGTATAGTGCCTTAACCCGGTATCCGCCGGAGAAGTTGATGAAATTCTTGGAAGCAGAGGGATGCCCGTTAAAGACAGAGCGGGGCAATCGGGTTTTTCCCGTTTCCGACCGGTCGGGCAGTGTATTGCAGGCGTTGGAGCGGGCCCTGGAGCGGTCCGGTGCGGCGGTTCAGCAGGGGCGGGTAACGGAGATCTGCACAGAGGCGGGGCATGTCTCCGGAGTCCGGACGGAGACGCAGGTCTACGGCGCAGAAAAGGTCATTTTGGCAACAGGCGGCTGTTCTTATCCGGCCACCGGTTCCACAGGGGACGGGTACCGTCTGGCTGCCCGGCTGGGCCACACCATCATTCCGCCCACCGGCTCTTTGGTTCCGCTGGAGGAGCTGGGTACAGACTGCCGGCAGATGCAGGGTTTGTCCCTGCGCAATGTGGCGGTCCGTCTGTATCACGATGGGGGAAAGTGCCTGTACCGGGATTTCGGCGAGCTGCTGTTTACGCATTTTGGCCTTTCCGGCCCGACGGTGCTCAGCGCCAGCGCGCATATGGGAAAATCCGGCTCTTACCGCTTGGTGATAGATCTGAAGCCGGCCTTGGACGAGGAGAAGCTGGATGCCAGAATCCTGCGGGACCTGGAGCAATATCAGAACCGGTCTATGGCCCACGCTCTGACGGATTTGCTGCCCAGGTCTATGATTCCGGTGGTTTTGCGGCGGGCGCAGATTCCGGAAAATTTGCCTGCCCATTCCCTGACGCGCCGGCAGCGGCACAGTCTGGTTCAGGAATTGAAGGGCTTTGCAGTATCGATCTCCGGAAAGCGCCCGGTAGAGGAGGCCATCGTGACCTCCGGCGGCATCAAGATCGGAGAAGTGGATCCCAAGACGATGGGCTCCAAGCGGCTGCCGGGACTTTATTTTGCGGGAGAGATTTTGGATTGTGATGCCTATACGGGCGGATTTAATTTGCAAATTGCCTGGTCTACCGGATACGCCGCCGCCATGGCTTGCTTGTAAGCGGTCTGTTGCAGCGGCATGAAGGAGCCGGTCCCTGCGAGTGAAATCCGAGGCTTCGTTTTTAGGAGAAAGAAATTGGACGGCGGACGGAATTTGTCCATGTGTCTAAAAATATTGTATTGCGGAGGGAGACGCTATGGGGGAGAAGAAGGTATACAGCGTGGCCATTGACGGCCCCGCAGGAGCGGGAAAGAGCACACTGGCCAAGCAGGTGGCTCAAAATCTGGGCTTTGTGTATGTGGATACCGGCGCGATTTACCGTGCGGTGGGTTATCATATGGATCTGATGGGAATTGGGCCCAAAGACAAAGACGGAATTGAACGGCTGTTGGACGATGTGAATCTGAAGCTTACATACGATGCAGGTGGGCTTCAGCATGTGATTCTCAACGGGATGGATGTGACGGGAGAAATCCGTACGCCGGAAATGTCCCGGATGGCGTCTCTGATTTCCGCCTATCCTGCCGTTCGGGATTTCCTGCTGGACTTGCAGCGGGATATGGCCCGGCAATACAGCGTTGTGATGGACGGCCGCGATATCGGTACCGTTGTGTTGCCCCATGCAGATGTAAAAATTTACCTCACGGCTTCTCCGGAAGTTCGCGCGCGCCGGCGGCAAAAAGAGCTGGAGGAGAAGGGATTCTCCTGCGCGTATGAGACGGTTCTGAGTGAAATACGGGAGCGAGATGCCCAGGACATGTCCCGGACCGTTGCGCCTCTGCAACAGGCGGCGGATGCGGAGGTTCTGGACACTTCGGATTTGAACCGAGAGCAAGCGCTTGCTGCGTTGGAATCGACGATCCGGAGGCGTCTTGGCCTATGAGGATCCAGATTGGGAAATACGCCGGTTTTTGCTTTGGAGTAGACCGAGCGGTGCGCCTGGTGGAAGAGGCTGCTGGGAAGGGGGACCCGGTTCAAACCCTGGGGCCCATTATCCACAACCATCATGTGGTGGAGCGGCTTGCCCGGATGGGTGTGGAAGCCGTAGAGGATCCCACCCTGGTCCGGCCTGGAGGGACGGTGGTGCTCCGGGCTCACGGGGTTCCGCGAGATGTGGAGGAGGCGCTGTCCAGTATGCCGGTTCGGGTGGTGGATGCCACATGCCCCTTTGTCAAGCGAATTCACCGCCTGGTGCAGGAGGCGGAAGCGGAGGGCAGGGTTCCTGTGATCATAGGAAGCCGGATTCACCCCGAGGTGGTGGGAATTGCCAGCTGGTGCCGGACCGGCGTGGTGCTGGAAAGCGCCCGGGAGCTGGAGGACTGGGCCAAGCAGCCGGAGATTTCTCCGGATTTGCCGATTTGTCTGGTTTCCCAAACTACGCTCACCGCAAATTTGTGGAATTTGTGCGTCGAAATCGTAAAAAAACAGTTTACTAACTTCCGAATTTTTGATACAATATGCAGAGCAACAGAATATCGGCAAAAAGAAGCGGCAAACATGTCAGAAACCTGTCAAGCTATGGTTGTTGTGGGTGATGCCAAAAGTTCCAACACGAGCCGCCTCGCCATGATTTGCCGAGAACATTGCGGCAGAGTTGTTCTGGTGGACCGGTCTTCCGAGCTGGATCCGGATTTCTTCCGCGGTGTTTCAGATGTTGGAATCACGGCAGGCGCGTCGACGCCGGCGTGGATAATAAAGGAGGTCAACAACACGATGAGCGAAATTACGACAGCTGAGTCTGGCCAGGAGCAGTCCTTCGAGGAACTTTTGGAGCAGTCCATCAAGACTTTAAATACAGGAGATAAGGTAACCGGTACAGTCACCCACATTGGCGCAACGGAAGTCCAGGTAGATCTGGGCACGAAGCATGCCGGCTACATTCCCTGTGACGAAGTCAGCAACGATCCCAGCATCAAGCCGGAGGATGTCCTGAAGGTGGGCGATGAAATTGAGGTCTTTGTGGTTCGGGTCAACGACCAGGAGGGTACCTGCCAGCTGAGCAAGAAAAAGCTGGACGGCCTGAAGGTCTGGGATATCGTCAACGAGGCCTGTGAGAACAAGACTGTGGTGGAAGGCAATATCACAGAGGTCAACAAGGGCGGTCTGGTTGCCAACATGAAAGGCATCCGGGTCTTTATTCCCGCTTCTCAGACCGGCGTTCCCAAGGGCGGCGATATGAGCGGCCTGGTGGGTCAGACGGTAAAGATGAAAATTACGGAAGTGAACCGCTCTCGCCGGAGAGTCATTGGTTCCATCCGCGCTGTGACGGCCGAGGCCCGGAAAGCCGCTGCGGAGAAGATCTGGAGCGAGATCGAGGTAGGGAAGAAGTATCATGGCGTGGTGAAGTCTTTGACGTCCTACGGCGCTTTTGTGGATATCGGCGGTGTGGACGGCATGGTCCATGTGACCGAGTTGTCTTGGAACCGGATTAAGAATCCTGCCGAGGTGGTTAAGGTAGGCGACGAGATCGACGTCTTCGTCATTGCTTTTGACCCCGAAAAGCGGAAGATCTCCCTGGGCTACAAGACACCGGAGATGAATCCCTGGAACCAGTTCCTGGAGAAGTTCTCCATAGGTGATGTGGTTCCTGCTAAGATTGTGAAGCTGATGACGTTCGGTGCTTTTGCGGAAATTATTCCCGGCGTGGACGGTCTGATTCACATTTCCCAGATTGCCGACCGCCGCATTGGCAAGCCCGAGGATGTGCTGAGCGAGGGCCAGGATGTGACGGTGAAGATCATTGATGTGGACGCGGAGAATAAGCGGATTTCTCTATCGATTCGCGCCCTGTTAAACGATCAAGCTGACGATTCCGAGGAAAACTAATGCAGACTACATACCGGGGCTGACGCTTGCCAGCCCCGGTATCGTTGCTGGAGGGAAATAGAATGGTGAAGCACATTGTCATCTATAAGCTGCAGGACGGCTGCGATAAGCAGACTGCCGTTCAGGAAATCGCCCAGGCGCTGGAGCCTCTGGTGGGCGTCGTTCCCGGTTTGCAGTGGTTGGAAGTCTGCCCTACTTATCAGGGCGATGCGGATTATGTCCTGTATTCTGAGTTTGACAGCGCGGAAGCCCTGGCGGGCTATCAGGTCCATCCGGACCATGTGGCTGCCAAGGAGGTTGTCCACAAATATGTGGCTACTCGAATGGCTGCGGACTATGAGTATTGATGTAGCGCGCTCTGCCGCTTAGCTGCGTGCTGGGGGAAAGCGATCTGCAAGAGCTGTATTGAGAAACTGACTCGTACTCGTTTCGGCTGAGTATGAGTCAGTTTGTTCTTCTGGAGTTTCATATATGAAAATGTGACTGCTTGGTTGTTTACCTTGCAGTCACATGATAGCAGAGGACATATTTGGCTTGCTTATATGGGAAGCGACGTTCAGAATATCCCTTTGAACATGTCGCTTTCGATCTTTGCAATGTCGTCCAGCGCAATTTTCGTGCCGTCTGTAAGCTGTATCCAACGCTCAAGCGGATTCAGCTTTTTGAGATTGCCGCATTTTGTTACATAAGAGCCGCCGGTCTTTTTTGCATCCGGGACAAAGTAAGTGATGGTTACGCGTGGTTGTTCCTCCATCATAGAGATGAGATACTGCTGCTTTCTGTCCAGAGCTTCTTTTTCCTCCTCGCTGAGCTCCCGTTTCTCGTGGGTCAGCCTTCCGGCTTCCCGGATCGCAGCATCATATCCGGAGAGGGCGGCAAAGGGAGAGAATTGCGCTGCGCGGTCCGACATGGGCATCTGCGGTCTGGTAGCCGAAACATGATGCGGCAAGTGGATCAAATCCTCGTACACGTCAATTCCTCCTATCCCAAGTTGATTTTCAAGTCCATGACAAGGTATATTCTAAAACGTGACTCAGCAGTTTTTGCGGCGCAACGCCGAACTTCTTTGCAAGTTCTGTAATCTGACCATCTATTTGATGCAAATTGTCTTTTTCACATTGCGCAAGAGCTTCTTCATCGTGAATCCACAATTCTGATATCCCATTGGGAACAGCTCCCAGCTTCTCAAACATTTTTTGACTTGCTTGGTTTGCCGGATCAATCCGTACTCTATACTGGGTCACACCGGAACGAGATTTGATTTCGTTCAACATAGCAGAGATTGCGATGGGACCGATGCCCTGTCTGGTCCATTCTTTCTGTATTTCAATTACAATTTCCCAGGGTTTGTGTGAGATGTTTTTGATTCCACAGTACCCGACGTATTTGCCGTCTTTGAGTATAGAAAACATGAGGGTCTTGCTTTCTGTATGCTCATTCCACACCAGGTTGCAATATGCCTCTTCCCGGAGCATTTCTTTCATCACAGAGTATTCTCGTTGTATTTCTATAAAAGCGTCACGATCAACATCTTGAACCCTTCGCAAAGCGACATGTTCATCGCCGTAGAATACCGCACCGGATTTCCAGAACTCGTTTTGTAGTTGCAGTCCTGCTATATCAGCAACGGCAAAATCGGCTAAAGTTTCTGCTACGAATTCATCCTGGCAGGTTCTTAGACGATTTACTGCGGCTTCTTTCTTCTCCTCAAAGGACTTCCCGTCGTCTGCCTCTAAGATATCCAGCACTTCTTGCAATACAGCATCCAGGCTACGCTTCATAGAGTTTTCTGCAACTGATCTTTTCTGCATATTGACCTCCCTTTCATGCTACGCCTTATGACCGCCGATCTGCGAATTGCGGTCTTTTGCAGTTGCACCTTCTTCTAAATTCATGCCTTTCAAAATTGCGTTTTTCCCGAATTTCTTTTTGATCATCAACAATGCTTTTTGCATCCTCTTTTCCCGTTCCAGGGCGGCTTCCTCTTCTTTTCCTTTCGCCGCAAGGTCGGCATAATCCGTAAAAAGGTCGAGCTGCTCATAGCCGGCTTTTTCTTTGGAAGCGGTGACCTCGTCTATCACATGATTGGCAGTGATATTTAATCTGCGAATGAGGAGGCTTTTGTCTACGATTTGGTCGAAAAGCTCCGCAGCGGCGTTCATAATCTGCCTTGTGGAAGAAGTGTATCTTTTCAAATTGATGGTTCCGTGTACGTGTTTTGGAGGTAACCGCCTGTCGCGTCCATTGCGCTCCGGGCCGGTGAGGCTTTCTGCGTCATAGCCTACGGTGACCACGAGCTGATCTGTTACAAGCTTTTGGTCCACCAAGTCTAGGGCGAGTAGATCGGCCATTTCCCGCAGGACGAGCCGTGCCTTGTCTGCTTTGTAAGGACTGTGTAGCACCTGTCCTGAGCCTAAGCTGTTGGTGTCCGGCCTGTATGCTTTGATTGCGGCAATGGTGCAGGGTTCCCATCCCCACGCGTGGTCGATCAGCAACTCCGCATTTTTCCCGAAAAGGCGGTATAACAGGTCCTCATTTTCGTGAGAACACCTTGCCACATCGCCCATGGTAAACATCCCGTTTTCTTCCAGTTTTTTTGCATACCCTCTGCCGACTCTCCAAAAATCAGTCAATGGCCGGTGCGTCCACAACGTCCGGCGATAGGTCATTTCGTCCAGCTCAGCGATGCGGACGCCATGGCTGTCTGCCGGCATATGCTTCGCCACAATATCCATGGCTACCTTGCAGAGGAACAGGTTTGTCCCGATCCCAGCGGTTGCCGTGATGCCGGTTGTCTCAAAAACATCCAGAATGATTTTCCTGGCAAGGTCGCGGGGAGAGAGCCGGTAGGTGGTCAGGTAGTCTGTGACATCCATGAACACCTCGTCGATGGAGTAGACGATGATGTCCTCCGGCGCGACATACTTCATGTAAATCTCATAAATGCGGGTACTGTATTCCATGTAGTATGCCATGCGGGGCGGCGCAATGATGAAATCAACCGCCAGGGTTGGCTTCTCTTGCAGCTCGGAGAAGTGATAGGATGTTCCATCCAGCTTCCGCCCCGGCGCGTTGTGCTGCCTTCCGGAATTGACCGCATGGATGCGCTGCTTGACCTCAAATAACCGTGCCCGCCCAGGGACGCCATAGGACTTGAGCGAGGGGGTCACTGCAAGGCAGATCGTTTTGTCCGTCCGGCTTTCATCTGCAACGACCAGGTTGGTGTCCAGCGGATCCAGGCCGCGCTCCCGGCATTCCACCGAAGCATAAAACGATTTCAGATCTATGGCGATGTAGGTTTTATCCTTCATGCTTCGGCCGGCCTCCTTTTGTGTTAGAACGAATTAATTTCATATGTGATTAACCAAGTAAGTGCACGTCAAAGATGAACAGCGCTTCGCTGACCTCAAACGCCTGGTAGCCTCCCTAGCAATTTGGACACGAACGCTTTTGGGCTTCCGTATATTCATATAAAAATAAATCATGCCGCAATGGAACAAAAGCACAAAACCCTGTTCGTGTTTTCATGGTAGCACACGAACACCCGGATGTCAACACAGGCAAGAAGAACCGTTTGTGTGGTATTTCTCTCTTTGTGGCGGGAGGTTTGTGATGCCCGGAGCGCTCCATGCAGGAAAGGAAATGGTTCTGTGTACGCCGGTGCGGAACTCGCGCTCCGATTGGTCCGTTGCAATACGGACTGTTTGTGGGTTAGATGTCGATACGGACGGCGAAAAAACGGACAGAAGCCGGCCAGCCGTTGTGTATCATGGCTACCATATGCCGGCGCAAGCTACGTCCAACTTGGAAGGAAAATTTGTGTTGTATCGGGGTTCGGCAAGAAAAGTCTGGAAAACCCGGAGACTTTGTGATATCATACTCAATGAGACCAATTTTCATGAGGAGGGTACGCCGTGGCATTGAACTGGGTGCAGATTATCGTTCTGGGGGTCGTGCAGGGAATTGCGGAAATTTTACCGCTTTCCGCTTCCGGCTTCTTGATGCAAACCCGTCAGTTGCTGGGCTTGCCTTTGGATGGGAGCGGCGACCGGTTGTATACTGCATTGGTGCAGCTTGCTGTCTGGTTGGCAATCTGTCTGGTGTTCCGCCGGGATCTGTGGGCCTGCTTGCGGGCGCTTGTTACCTCATCCCGGAGGCGGAACGGCAAGGGCCAGGAAGCATTGCGGCTAAACCGCCGGATGGTGCTTTTCATTGTCTTCGGCACGATTCCGATGATTCCGGCCTGGTTTTTGCAAAGTCGGGGCGCGGGGCATGGCCTTTTGTGGGCGTCGGCGATGTTGCTGCTCAACGGCTTGCTCCTTTTTCTCACGGATCGAATTGGCCACGGAAAACGGGATGTGCGGTCGGCCACAGTGGGAGATGGACTGTGCCTGGGTGTGGCCCAAGCGGTTTCCGTTGTGCCCGGTCTGTCCCGTACCGGGCTGACCATGGCAGCCGGTGTGTTTTGTGGCTTGGACTTGGAATTTTCCTGGAAATTCTCATTTCTTTTGGCCGTTCCCACCCTGTTGATTCAGGCCATAGTGGCTCTTGCCGGCGCTCTGCGGGAGGGCGCGGAATTTTACACGCCTTATTTGGCCGGTATGGCCCTGGCGGGGGTGTGTAGTTATTTGGCGCTGCGATTCCTGCGGTTTGTGATCCGACGGAACGCTTTGGGTAGCTTTGCCTATGCGGTTTGGGCGGCGGCCCTGTTTGCTTTTGTTTTGTATCTGATTTGCTGAGGAGAGAGTCTGTATGGCGCAAAAGAAGCGTGCCCCCCAAACGGGGGCGAAAAAGAGGAAAAAACCTGACACAGCGGCAAAGCGGGCTGCAGAGCAGGAGCCGGTCCGGCTTCCCGTCCGCCAGATGCTGGCGGGCGCCTGCCTCCTTTTGGCCGTGCTGGCCCTGTTTGCCTGTTTGGGAGCGCAGGGTTTTCTTCTGTCTGGTGTGAAAAATCTGCTGTGCGGTTTGCTGGGAAGCTTGGGCTTTTATCTGTCCCCGCTGTTATTTGGGCTTTTATTTGTTCTGCTGGTTTTGGGACAGAGTAGGCCGGTTGGTCTGCGCTGTTTGTCGGCTGTGCTGTTCGTGGTGTTGGCATCTGCCGTCATGCATTTGTTCCTGAAGCCGGGAACGCTGCCCGGCGGCTTTGCCATGCTCGGGACGCTGTTTCAAACCGGTGTAGCCGGAAAAAGCGGCGGCGTCCTGGGGGGACTGGTCGGTATTCTGTTTGAATTGGCTCTGAGCAAGGTCCTGGGGGCAATCATTTTGTGCCTGCTGGCTTTGCTGTCGCTGTTGGGCGTTTGCAATATTACGGTGGGGAGCATTCTGCATGCCATTCAGAACCGGCCTAGACCGGATTTTGAGTCCCCGTCCCGGTCTCGGGAGGATCCGGCGGCGTTGGTGGTCAATCACATTGCCAACAAACGCATCGAGCATTTGGAGCGGAAACGCCAGGCGTCGGACTTTGATGTCCCGGTAGACGGCTTGCCGGTGGGCGCTTCGGGCAAGAAGTCCGGCCGTCCGCGGAAAGCGGCGGCTATTTCGCCGGATGCTTTTCCGGTAGAGCAGCAGTCCCGTACCCATAAGCCGCAGGAGGCGCCTTTTGATGAGGAGCCCATCTCCGGGAATACGGTAATTCCTCCGGCTGCGCCTCTGGAGCCGGAGGAGAAGCAGGAAGAGCCGGATTTCGACCTCCTGCCGGAAGATGCTCCGGAGGAGGAGACGGTGGATCTGGGGGCGGATGCGGAGGTTGCCCAGGCTGTGATCCAGGCGGTGGCTCCGGTGGAACCGACCCTGGAGAAAGTAAGCGCCAAAGATGCCCGTGCTTCGGCGCAAAAGGTGGCGCAAGAAATTGCGGAAAACGCCCAGGCACCAAAACCGGAGTATCATTTTCCGCCGGTGAATCTTCTGAAGCATGCCCCAGGCGGTGCGGCTGACGGCACGGCAGAGATGCGGGAAAATACCCGGCGGCTGAATGAGGCCCTGCAAAGCTTTAAAATTGAAGCCCGGATCTGTAACGTTACCCGGGGTCCGTCGGTTACCCGGTACGAGGTAGAGCTGGCGCAGGGGGTACGCCTGGCTAAGGTGACGGCTTTGCAGGATGATATTGCCCTGGCGCTGGGCGCGGTAGGCGTTCGGATTTCGGCCATTCCGGATAAAATCGCAGTGGTGGGCATTGAGGTGCCCAATAAGCAGGTGACGACTGTAGCCCTGCGGGAGGTGATTGATTCGCCGCAATTTGTCAAGGCGAAATCCAGGTCCTCTTTTGCAGTGGGAAAGGATATCGGCGGCGCCTGTGTGGTAGGCGATATTTCCAAGCTTCCCCATATGCTGATTGCCGGTACCACCGGCTCCGGTAAATCGGTATGTATGAACAGCATCATCATTTCCCTTTTATATAAGGCAAAGCCGGAAGAGGTCAAGCTCATTATGGTAGATCCCAAAATGGTAGAGCTGGGGATTTACAACGGCATTCCACATTTGCTGATTCCTGTGGTTACCGACCCAAAGAAAGCCGCCGGCTCCTTGCAATGGGCGGTGACGGAGATGATGCGGCGGTACAAAATCATGTCCGACGCGGGCGTCCGGGATCTGGAGTCCTTCAACCGTATTATGGACAGCAGCGGGGAGGAAGAACCTCTGCCGCAAATTGTGGTAATCATTGACGAATTGGCCGACCTCATGCTGGTGGCGGCTAAGGAGGTGGAGGAATCCATCTGCCGGATTGCGCAGATGGGCCGCGCTGCAGGAATGCATCTGATCATTGCCACCCAGCGTCCGTCTGCCGATGTGATCACAGGCTTAATGAAAGCCAACATTCCCAGCCGGATTGCATTTGCAGTGGCCTCCGCTATGGAATCCCGGATTATTCTGGATACTCAAGGTGCGGAAAAACTGGTGGGCCGGGGCGATATGCTCTATGCCCCCCTGGGAAAAGGGAAACCGAAGCGAATCCAAGGGTGCTTTGTCAGCGATGCAGAGGTCGAAGCAGTGGCGGAGTTTGTGAAGGAACATTATGTTCCGGATTACAGCCAGGAGGTTTTGGAAGAAATTGAGCGGAAAGCTGAGCAAAGTGGCAAAGGCGGAAAATCCGCCGATTCCATGTTGGACTTTGAGTCTGAGGATGCGCAGGGGGATGAAATGCTGCCTGCTGCCGTAGATGTCATATTGGAAACCGGCCAGGCTTCCGTCTCCATGCTTCAGCGCCGTCTGAAGCTGGGCTATGCCCGAGCGGCGCGCATTGTGGACGAGATGGAGGAGCGGGGAATTGTAGGCCCGTTTATGGGCTCCAAGCCACGGAATATTTTAATTACCAAGGAGCAATGGCAACAGATGCAGTCCGGGCAGCTGCCCCTGGAGGAATTGACGGAAGAAGAAAGCGCCGACTCGATTTTGGAGCAAACTCCTGAAAGTTATCTTTGACACCGGCCGTTTGCCGGTGTACAATAGAGCCCGCCGGAGCTTCCGGTAAAATAATTTGCGCCGCATCCGGAAGGCCGGAGCGGCAGCAGGAGGTTATGTTATGTCAGACAAAAAGATCAAGAAAATGGTGGGGCTGTCCATCTTCACTGCAATCGTCGTGGTGTTGCAGCTTTTAGGCAGCTTCATCAAGATCGGCACCTTTTCTTTCTCTCTGGTGCTGATCCCCATTGTGGTCGGCGCTGCGGTGTATGGTCCCGGGGCAGGCGCCTTTTTGGGCGGAGTATTTGGTGCGGTGGTGACCATCGCCTGCGCCAATGGTTCCGACTACGGTGGATCCATCCTGTTTACTGCCAATCCGTTTCTCACAATTTTCATCTGTATGCTAAAAGGTATTTTGGCAGGCGCCGCTGCAGGTGGGGTGTACAACCTGGCTGCCAAGAAAAACGTCTATTTGGGTGTGTTTTTGGCTGCCGTTGCAGCGCCTGTTGTCAATACAGGTCTGTTTTGCCTGTCCCTGGAGCTGTTTTTCCGCTCGATCTTGGTAGATTGGGCCGGCGGGAAGGATTTGGTCTATTACATTTTTGTCGTGCTGGTTGGGGTTAACTTTTTACTGGAGCTGGCAGCCAATGTGGTCTGCAGTCCGGTTATTTTCCGGATTATCAAGCTGGTTCGGAAATCCTGAATTGTACCATATGCGCCCCGGAAAGCCGTGTGCTTCCGGGGCGCTCTGACGGCAGTTACGCTTTTTGTTTTTGTGCGACTCTTGACTTTTGTACATAGGTGTGCTATAGGTAAAAGAAAACAACAAACATGCGGAATGTGGGAGGGTATGACGTGCAGACGGATCAACATGCTTTGACAGAGGGCGTGATTTGGAAAAAGCTGCTGCTTTTTGCGCTGCCAATTCTACTGGGAAATATTTTCCAGCAGCTGTATAATACGGCGGACGCTTTGATTGTAGGAAGATTTATGGACAAGGCGGCGCTGGCTGCCGTTACGTCATCCGGCAGTTTGATTTTTATGCTGGTGGGCTTTTTCAACGGCATAGCCCTGGGTGCTGGTGTGGTCATCTCGAAGTTTTACGGCGCCAAGGACGAGCGTGGAATTCGTTTAGCGGTACATACGGATATTGCCTTCGGTTTGGTGGCAGGCATTGTCCTGACGGTTCTGGGCGTATGCTTTACCCCTACGATTCTGCGGTGGATGGGAACGCCGGAAAACGTATTGCCTAAGTCTGTGGAGTATTTCCGAATTTATTTCATGGGCGCAATTTTTGTGGTACTGTACAACATTTGCGTAGGTATTTTGCAGGCAGTGGGGGACAGTAAGCATCCTTTGTACTATTTGATCTGTTCTTCTCTTCTGAATGTGGTTCTGGATTTGCTGTTTATCGGCGGATTTGGATGGGGCGTCTGGTCGGCGGCGTTGGCGACTACCATTTCTCAGGGGGTGAGTGTGGCTCTGTGCCTGTATCGTCTGATGAAGTATCAGACACCTTATCAACTTCATATCAAGCACATTCGGTTTCATGTTCCGACTTTAAAGAACATCATTCGATTGGGCCTTCCGTCCGGTGTGCAGAATTCAATTATCGCTTTTGCGAACCTGGTGGTACAGTCCAATATCAACAGCTTCGGGGATGCGGCTATGGCAGGGTGCGGCTCTTACTCCAAGGTGGAAGGCTTCGCCTTTCTTCCCATCACCTGTTTTGCTATGGCGCTGTCCACCTTTGTGGGGCAAAACCTGGGCGCAAAACAGTATGATCGGGTGAAAAAAGGAGTCCGGTTTGGCATAATTTGCTCTGTGATTTTGGCGGAGTTGATGGGGGTAGCGATTCTTTTCTTAGGGCCGAATTTGATTGCGTTGTTTAATGGAACTGCCGAGGTGGTGGATTACGGTACCAGGCAGGCGCGTCTGGAAGCGTTGTTTTATTTCCTGCTGGCGTTTTCCCACTGCATTGCCGGCATTATGCGGGGCGCGGGAAAAGCGATGGTTCCCATGCTCACCATGCTGGCCTCCTGGTGCCTGCTGCGCATTACCTATATTACCGTAGTGATTCGTTTTGTGCCCAAAATTGAGGTGGTGTTTTCTGCCTATCCTTTGACGTGGTTTGTGAGCTCCGTGATTTTCCTCATCTATTTTTTCAAGGCCGATTGGCTCCATGGCTTTGATAAATTAGAGGCCAAGCAGGCCAAAACTGCTTGAATCCTCCCTTATTTGAGCGCTTTGGTATCATTTTACGCACTTTTTTGGAGGCGGATTCGCCTCTCAAAAAAGTGCGTTATTTTGATTTCACTCGCCTTTCTATCCCTTCAGGATGACCAGGAGATTTTCCAGCCAGCTGATTTCTCTGATACATCGCCTATGGCAAAATTCCAAATTCCTTCGCGTAACAGACGGTTCCACATAAGGGAGCAGCTGTCTCCTGCAGTGTGATGGCCATCAGATTGGCGGCTGGAATACCGGCAGGGGCCTGGATACCGAACTGTGCAGCCGGTCGGTAGCCGGTGCGTGCGTAATAGGCTGGGCTTCCCAAAACCAGACAGTGGGAATACCCCAACCTCTGAGCCATTCTGTGACCTTCTTGTATTAAGGCAGTGCCGATGCCCCGCCCCTGAAAGTCGGGTAGTACAGACAACGGCGCCAAAGCCAGTACGGTATGCTTCCCCACACTGGCTTCCGTCAGCAGAATATGGCCGACGATTTTTCCGTCGAACTCTGCGACCAAAGACAATCCCGGAATAAAAGCGGAGCTGGTGCGCAGGGATGCGACCAGCTCTTGCTCATTTCCATCTCGATGGGGCGCAGTTGCAAAGGCCTGTTTTACAACCTGATTTACAGCCTCGTAATCCTTTTTGGTTTCCGATCGGATTTTCATGTGAAATCACCTGCTTCTAATCTGTTTGGCTGCGGTCTGCGTCTGCTGCTTGCGTGTCGGAAGGCGCGGTCCATGAAATGGGAGAGACCGTATCAACCGTCATGTAAGGAAGGTCGTCCTGTACGGTAACGTCATATAAATATGCGTACGTAAAACGAATCACGTCCCCGGTGTCTAAGCTGGTACCGCCGGTTATGGCGTGATATTGAACCAAAAGGATCGTTCCTTCATCAAAATGAAGGTTGCTCTCCAGAACCTCTACAGTCAGGAGCTTCTCCTGTTTGTCCGTAATCCGGCACGTCAAGGTGGAATCGCCCTCCGGCAGTTGAAAGGGAAGACTGCAAGCGGACAGGGAGAGAAGAGCGGCTATGAAAAGAATACCGGCTATTTTTCGATGCTTCAAGGATGCCCCTCCTATCATTCAGAGATACTGCCATCATACACGAAAACCCGTTAAAAATCAATGACTAATGCGGTGAAATGGCAAGTGGGCAGGAGGTTTTTCTTTGTGTTATCTCATGAAATGATGCCGGAGTAACACAGCAATCCCAATTTGGAACGCCAAAATTAACGGGATGCCGATGGTGAATTTGCGGTGTTTGGTTTTGTGCCGGAAACAGTACATTCCGAAGAGGCAGCCCAGGCTGCCGCCGAGGATGGCTATGAGCAGCAGCGTCCGTTCCGGGATTCGCCAATGGCCATGCCGGGCTTTTTCTTTATCTGAAAACATAACTAGAAACCCTGCTGCATTCATTAGAAACAGGGAAACAAGCAGGATGGTCTGTCCGGGATTGTTCATGTGTCGCTTCCTCTCTATTTTGTGAAATGGGGGTTACTTGGTATGAGACGTTTGGGAGCTTTGTTGGCGCTTGGTATTTTGTTTTGCGCTCTGTCCGGCTGCGCCGGTCAAGAGACGGTGGTTTGGGAGACGGTAGGTGATTCCTTGGAGCTTCCGGCCGATATTCAGACGCCTGCCTACTCCATGCAGGTTGCCGCGCCCATGGATGCGCCGTTGGTTGAGGCGTTTTCAGATGACACGACACAGGTCTATATGCAGCGCGGTGGAGCGTATGAGTTGACAGCGCAAACCATGACGGCGGATAGCTTGGAGAACTTGCTGTTGACCATCACCGGCTTCCCAATGGAGTCCCTGCAGGTTTTGCAGACGGAAGAATTTGGCTTACCTCGGTATGACGTGGCGTGGAGTACCAGCGGAGACGAGGGCGCAGAGTCCTGCCGTGCGGCGATTTTGGACGATGGGATTTACTATTATGTTTTGATGTCTACTGTGGCTCAGGATTTCGCGGCGGAAAACCGGGAAACACTGGATGAGGTATTTTCTTCACTAGGATTATACACCGACGAGGGCTTTTAAGGAAGAGCCGGAGTAAAAAAACGACAGGAGCTGCCGGAGATCGGGCAGCTCCTGTAGGTCATAGAGAATGAGTGCTACGGGGCGGATGGGACAACGGATTAAGAGAGAATTACATACCGCTACCAATACGACAGCAATAATTGTCTGTTACAGGTGTAAGATTTGATTGCCGGAATGGTTGACAGCGACGAGGAAAACCTTTATTATGGTAGAGATAGAAGCGGCATGTGAGCTTGTATGAATGGGGGACGACGCATTCAAAAGCGGAAAAACAAGTAATTTGGGGCCCACGGTTATATAAGTACATGCAGAGGAACTGACCGTGCCGACGGAACGTGAGAATATGATTATAATAACAGAAACATTTAGATTTTTATATAATATAATTGGAATGACAGAACAACACATATTTATGCTAGTTATCATGTTGTTGGCAATACTAGTATTTTTGCTGGTTGCTGTAATATATAAAATAAAAAGAAAATACAAATATGTAATAACGGTATATATTATTGTGTGTATAATAAAATTGGTTCCTTTTTTGAATTGCAGCACGAAAACAATAGTTCCAGAACAGGTATCATGTATGAGCTCTGAGAATATCACAAACGGAATGATACATACTTATTATGATATTGATGCGTGGCCATTTAGAATACAATCAATATGCAAAAATACGTCATCATTTGCGCAACCAAGCGAGGGCGACTGGATTTCTGAAAATACAAAAGAAACTGATAAATACACATATATAGTATCTTACGGAAAGGTGATTAATAGCATAAGATATAATATATTAGATGGATATGATTGCTTTGCGTCGCTGTGGAATGGCACTGTTATGAGACCTGAATTTGAGTGCGTTGATGATGCGGGTAAAATATATATTTATAGAATTAATAAAATTGCAATTGAAAATGGATTATAATTTAGATCTGTTCAAAAGTATAAAACGTTGTGTTCGGGTGCAATTTTGCGTTTAGCCGCCCGATGTCACATATCTTGGAGACGATCCTAGGAAGGCGCCTGACGGTACGGAATGGAGGGGTAAGGGGAGCAGGGTAGTAGTCAAGGAAATTATTACAATCAAGAAACGGGAGAGAGTTGGCATTCGAATTTGGACCATGAGGAACCAATAGGTCCACAGGGATTGTTAAGGAAGGATCCGCAAGGGAACTGGTGGCGAGTAGGATGAGCAGGAAGAGGCACTGTGCTGACTCCTAAGTAATAGTATATTAATAAAATGTGGACGCACTATGGCAATGTAGGTATTGCTATAGTGCGTCCGGGATAAAGAGGTAAAAATGAACGGCGACTGGAGATTGACAAATCAAATAAATTATTTATATATGTTGAAATTGAAAAAAGAAGCATTTAAAAAAACTGACCGAAGCGACCATGAACATTGTGAATTCTGCTTTGGAAAATTTAGCGAAAATCAGGGAGACTTACATTTTGGTTATTGTACACATGACGGGTATCACTGGATATGCGATAGATGCTTTGACGATTTTAAAGATCTGTTTAAATGGACATTAGAATAGATTGTTAACTTGATGGACGCATTTGACCTTGTGTGACTACCGGTGGCACCGAGGGAGATTCCTTGCGTTATTTCGACGGCAAGGGCCACTGTATGAACTGATATGAGTACAGCGGAAACGGACAGCGGATGTGGAAAAGCGAAGCGAGATGATTGTTAAATGGTTATATATCAATTGGAACATGCACATGGAAGTACAGACGAGTACTGTGGGTGTGTGAAAATGTTGGGTCTTTATTCTAGTTTGGAAATGGTTGAAAACGCCATAGAGAAGTACAGAAATATTTGCGGGTTCTCGTTATTTAAGAATGGATTCTTTTTTATAAAGAGATACGTAGAATGCGAAGATGCACTCGAATACGTATACTTTGTGGAACTGTATATGCATGACAGAGAGTATGATTTTGAACGTGGTGAGTTCATGCAAATATTTGCTAGCGAAGAAGATGCGAACAAATATGCAGAAGAAGCAGACTTAAACAGATTTGATTTTGCAAAAGGAGGTGAGATTGAGTATGAAATAACTGTATCAAAGTATAAGATAAATGAAATGGAATGGAGATATGGATTTGACTTTGATTAAGATATGTGGTGGGAGGATCAGGGATTCCCGCAGTTGATTTGTGGAAATAAATACTGGGATATTACATGCAGGAGCTGCCTTCTTCGGCAGCTCCTGTAATTATATAGAGAAGTAGGAACAAATGGTGGGATAAAACAGGGGAGTAAGACAGTTAAAAGAAGTTTTTAACATATAAATGAGAGCGGTATCGGATTGTGATTGACAGGGCTAGGAAAAGGTGATAATCTATAAAATATGGACGCAGTGTGAATCAACAGGAAGGGAGTTGAATGGTAGAAAGAGCAGAAATAAGAATGAAACCGAGAGAAAAGAACCTAGAGAAGCACGGCGTCAAAAAAGAAAAAATAGAAGGAGAAAGAAAAATGAAGAAGCGAATGGGATTGCGGGTGTTGTCCTTGCTGCTGGCAGCAGTGTTGGTAGGGCAGCAGGTTCCGCAGCTTCGGGCAGCGGGAAGCCCGGAGGAAGCGGGAAATGTAGAAGCAGAAGAGGCCGCAGGGAGCAGACCGGAGGAGACTGCAGAGGGAAAGTCCAGCGAAGTAGTCGTGGGGGAGGTCGTGGAGAACCGAGCCGAACGGGAGAAGCACTTCCGGATGGAAGACGGAAGCTTCCTGGCAGTGGACTACGGCGTGCCGGTACATTATGAAGCGGAAGAGGAATGGGAAGAGATCGACAACACGCTGATTCCCCAGGCGCCCAGCGTGGGGCTGGCGCTGGAGGGGGCGTGGAGACCGGTGGTGCAGTACCGAGCGGAGAACGGAGAGGAGAGCCGGAGCTTTGCCGGGAGTCTGGCGGGGGGCTATGTGTTTGCCGCCGAGACAGGGGAAGTAGGCGTGCGCCTGTCTCTGTGGGAGGAAGCAGGAGAGCCGGAGGCAGCGGAAACGGAGGCGGAAGAGACCATGGGAACGGAGGCTTCCACAGCGCCGGTTTCCGACGAGCCGGAGGAAACAGTTCAGGAGACGGAGCCGTTGGAAGAGCCGGAGGAGCCGACAGAGAGCCCGACGGCGGAGGCGGCGATTCCCAGCGAGGAAACCGCTCTGGAAGCCACAGCGGAGTCAGAGGCGGAGCCGGAAACAGTGCCGGAGCTCAACGCGCTGGGAGAGATTCCCGGTTCGGAGGAGCTGGAGACAGTAGAGGAAACAGTTCCGGAGACCCCGACAGAGCCTGTGGAGGAGCCGGAAACAGAGCCGGAGGAAGAGGTTTCCAAACCGGAAAGCCCGGAGGAAACCGTCCCGGAAACGACGGCGGAGCCGACGGAGGCCGAGGAATTGGAAAGGGCGCCGGAGGAGGAAGGGGAGGAATCTCATCCTACCTACAACCGGAATTCGGTGGCCCAAATCAGCTATCCGGACCGAAAGACCGGCAGGATCCAAAGGATGTCGGCAGAAGGGAGCTCCGAAACAGGCGAGCCTGCAGACCTGGGCGAGCAGATTACACCGGCCCGGCTGCGGACACAGGTGCGGTATGAGGAAGTGTACCCCGGGGTGGACCTGGAGTATGAGCTGTACAGCTACCATGTGAAGGAGACCATTGTGGTGAAGGAGCGGCTGTCGGGAGGATACGCCTTCTCCTTCCGGCTGGGTCTGGAGGGACTGACGCCGGCGCTGCAGGAGGACGGGTCTGTGATGCTGGAGGATGCGGAAGGAAACGCCGCGTACTGGATGCCGGCGCCGTACATGACGGACGGGGCAGGGGCGTATTCGGAGGCGGTGCGGTATGAGCTGGAGCAGGAGGAAGACGGCGGCTGGGTGCTGACGGTGGCAGCGGAGGAAAGCTGGCTGGAAGCAGAGGAGCGAGTATTCCCGGTGGCGATCGATCCGACGCTGATCGACCAGACGAAGGAAGCGGACTTTGAGGGGACGGTGTGTACCCAGGGGATGAATTACACCATGACCGGAGGAAAGATCCTGTGCGGATACCATGGGGACTACCAGCAGACGGAGGTGTACTTCAAGCTGAACCAGTACCCGGAGGTACCGGCGGGGCATACGCTGGTGCGGGCGTATGCCGGACTGTATCAGAACGATTGGCGATCCGGCAGCAACAGCTCGGAGGGAGAGATGGTGCTGTACATGCACGCCAATACGGAGAACAAGAATCTGAACAGCAGCCTGAGCTGGTCGAACCGGCCGTCCTACGGACCGACGCTGGACTATGTGAACGCCAGCTACCATACCATCGGGGATATTCTTCTGTGGGACATCACACCGGCGGCAAAGGAGTGGTACGAGGACCGGAGCAGCAACTACGGATTGGCGCTGACGTCCAACGCATCGGCGACGAACAAATGCCGTGCGTGGTTCTCGTATTACCGGGTGTCGTTTGTGGTGGCGTACCGGAGCACCAACGGGATCGAGCCGTATTATACGTATCAGACGTACGGAGTGGGGAACGGAGGAACGGTGTACCTGTCGGATTATACGGGACAGGTGACGGTGTGCAAGGAGCTGGCTTCGTACGCATCCACGGTGAACCCGTTCAGCCTGGAGCTGGTGTACAACAGCAGCTATGCGGAGAAGTACGGGACGGAGAATTACGACGTGGGCGGCTGGCTGGGATACGGAATGCACCTGGGAGCCGGAGTAAACCTGAACGTGATGCAGAAGGTGGAAAAGGTGGAGCTGCAGAACGATGTGGAGCCGGGAAAAACGACGACGTATCTGAAGTACACAGACGGAGACGGAACGGTGCACTACTTTTCCAAGGACGAGGAGAAGAAGGACGGGTATTACTACGATGAGGACGGCCTGGGACTGAAGATCGACGAGTATGTGCCGAACTACTACGAAATGACGGACGATCGGGACAACGCGAAGTATTTTGTAAACGGATTTTTGACGGTGATGAAGGATGCCAACGGGAATGAGCTTCAAATCCGGTACATCCACAGCGACGGGAGCCAGGACGCCAACGGATACCCGCGCAGCTCCGGGGACCGAATCGACAAGATTGTGCAGAAGAATCGGGGCGGAACGGAAATCACGGTGGCGAGCCTGGGGTATAACAGCAGCAAGTACCTGACCAGCGTGACGGACGCGGCGGGACGCGTGTACAGCCTGAGCTACAGCGGAGGAAAGCTGCTGCAGGTGAGCCGTGGGGAGAGTGTGCTGGCGAAGTACGGAATGTACGCAGAGAATTCGTCGGGAACGCTGGATACGCGGATGCGGTATGTGTATGACGCGGAGGCGCAGTACGGGGTGCAGCTGCAGTACCGGAACGGCCAGGTGCGGTCCGTGCGGGAAATCACAACGGCGACGACGAATTCCAGCGTAGCAGTAGGCGCTATGGTCGAGATGAACCACCTGGTGAGAGGACAGACGAAATACCGGGACTACGGCAATGACCGGACCTACAACACAGACGACGACATTCTGACATACTATATTTTCGACTACGCCGGGCGGACGGTGAACGCATACAGCACGGACAACGAGGGGAAGCTGGTGGGAGCCAGTAACGCGGTGTACAGCGGAACGGGGACGACGGAGA
>ENA-ORML01000337-ORML01000337.1-human-gut-metagenome-genome-assembly--contig:-NODE-337-length-59297-cov-4.302471_pt1 | contig 59297 bp, 52 predicted proteins | sample MGYA00242103_ERZ508995 | MGnify/ENA primary metagenome ERZ508995 (study PRJEB26280, sample SAMEA2338702) | human gut metagenome | biome: human gut; feature: human-associated habitat; material: faeces... | reverse complement strand
TAAAATCCTGCGATCCTAACCGATCGTACCGGTTCGATTCCGGTCGCCGGCACTCTGTAAAAGTGAGAGAAACGTTGAATTTACAGCGTTTCTCTTATTTTTTTGTGCCGAAAAGTTTGAACACCCGTTGAACACCCGATTTCGGATAAGTATGCGGCTGCTGCGCTAAACAGCGGCATTTTTCTTTTTATATGAATGAAAAGTCTCTTTGTGGTTAAAAATACCTTGTAACAAGGAGGCGTATTATGAAAGATAAAGTATTTGGTGTTTTACAGCGTGTCGGGCGTTCCTTCATGCTTCCGATTGCGCTGCTTCCGGTTGCCGGTTTATTGCTTGGTATCGGCGGCTCTTTTACAAATGAAACCATGCTGAATGCCTATGGTCTTATGGGATTTATGGGACCGGGGACATTATTGTATGCTGTATTTACAGTTATGAAGCAGGCCGGAGATATTGTTTTTGCAAATCTTCCGATTTTGTTTGCCATGGGCGTGGCGATTGGTATGGCCCGGCGTGAAAAGGAAGTTGCCGCTTTGGCTGCTGCCGTTGCTTTTTTCATTATGCATGCGTCAATCAGCGCCATGATTACAATTAATGGCGGTGCGGAAAATCTTCTGGCAGGCGCTTCTGCTTCGGTGGTCGGCATTACATCGCTCCAAATGGGCGTTTTCGGCGGAATTATTGTCGGCCTGGGTGTGGCGGCGCTGCATAACCGTTTTTATCAGATTGAGCTGCCCCAGGTGCTGTCCTTCTTTGGAGGCACCCGTTTTGTGCCGATTATTTCCGCGCTGGTCTATACCCTTGTGGGAATTTTGATGTACTATATATGGCCGCCGATACAGGGAGTCATTTACAGTGTGGGCAATGTGGTGCTGAATTCAGGTTATATCGGAACCTGGGTTTACGGGGTTATGGAACGGGCCCTTATTCCCTTTGGCCTGCATCATGTTTTTTATCTGCCTTTCTGGCAGACGGCTGTTGGAGGAACGATGGAAGTCGGAGGACGGCTGATTGAAGGGGCCCAGAATATTTTCTTTGCCCAGTTGGCGGACCCTTCTGTGGAAAAGTTTGCCGTGTCAGCCACCCGGTTTATGTCCGGAAAATTCCCGCTGATGATTTTCGGACTTCCGGGAGCGGCTTTGGCGATGTATAAGACGGCCCGGACGGAAAAACGAAAAGCGGTTGAAGGTCTTTTGCTGTCGGCGGCTTTAACGTCTATGCTGACAGGAATCACAGAACCGCTGGAATTTACCTTCCTGTTTGTAGCTCCGGCCCTGTATGCTATTCACTGCGTTTTTGCCGGTGCGGCTTATATGCTCATGCATATATTTAATGTTGGCGTCGGCATGACATTTTCCGGCGGTTTTATCGACCTTTTCCTGTTTGGAATTTTGCAGGGAAATGCAAAGACAAATTGGATTTGGGTTGTTATTGTCGGCATTGTATATTTTATTGTTTATTATTTCCTGTTTACCTTCCTGATTCGGAAGTTTGATTTAAAAACGCCGGGACGCGAAGCATCCGATGAAGTTAAGCTGTATCATCGAAGCGATGTGGATAAGAAGCGCCGGGGCGGAAAAAGAGAGGGAATGAAAGACAACGGCGCCTTAAACAGCAGCGGTATATCCGGCGGCAGTGCGTCAGGGGGCATTTCCGGCGGCGGTATGTCAGAGAGGGATGAAATTTCGGCCAGAATCTGTGACGGCCTTGGCGGACGGGACAATATTTCCGATGTGGATTGCTGCGCTACCCGCTTGCGGTGCACGGTCTATCAGTCGTCAAAAGTTAAAACGGATGTGCTGAAATCGACAGGGGCTTCCGGCGTTATTCAGAAGGGCAATGGGGTACAGGTCATTTACGGCCCGAGAGTAACCGTTATCAAATCCCATCTGGAAGATTATCTGGAGAAAATGCCGGAGGCAGAAACCGGGCAGTCAACCCCGTCAGCTAAAGAGGAACCAAAAACATCCGTTATCTCCAGTCCTTATACGGGAATTGCGGCGGATATTCACAAAGCCCCGGATGAAGGCTTTGCCAGCGGTGCAGTAGGAGATGGAGCCTTTGTTGAACTGACAGGCCCGGATATTGTGGCGCCGGCCGATGGAACGGTATCCTTTGTTTTTGATACCCGGCATGCATTGGGCTTTAAAACCCTGAGCGGCATTGCCCTGTTGATTCATGTGGGAATCGATACGGTATCCTTAAACGGCGAGGGCTTTGATGTGCGGGTTAAAGAAGGCGATTTGGTCAAAAAAGGTGACTTGCTGATGCGGGTTGATTTGAATTATATCCGCCAGCACGCGCCGTCACTGGCTTCCCCGATTGTGTGTACCGAGCTCGATGAAAACAGCCAGGTGCGGCTGCTTCACAGCGGCCCGATTAAAGCCGGAGAAGATTTATTCCAGGTTCAGGTTGGAAAATAGAGGGAATTTAACAGAGGGTATCCCGTATGTCAGATGCTGCGCATGGGCGCGCTGCGTCAAGCTCCGCGCGATAAGGTATAGAATGGCTGCCGGGATGCCCTCTGTTTTTATGAATGAAAGACAAGCAAATAAAAATAAAATTCAGAAAAATAAACCAGAATGCTTGACAAAAATACTTCAAAATGGTAATATATCTTCGTTGCTGTTAAAGGTTAGCCTGTGGTTGCAGCTTCATTTGCCCAGATAGCTCAGTCGGTAGAGCAGAGGACTGAAAATCCTCGTGTCACTGGTTCGATTCCGGTTCTGGGCACTTTATCAGCGATAAGATAAATATCAACTGATATGGGGTATTAGCTCAGTCGGTAGAGCACTTGACTTTTAATCAAGTTGTCCGGGGTTCGAATCCCCGATGCCTCATTGAATGAAAGTCCAATTACATTTTGTGTGGTTGGACTTTTTTATTTTATAAGAATATGTTAGAATGAAAAATGACAGCAAGGGGTGATTTTTATTAATAAGAATTTAAAAATGTTTTTTAAATACGGCATATGTATCGCAGTGTTAATTTTAATAGTAATTCGTTTTGACAAAGTGTTTTCTTGGTTTAGCCAGATTTGGAACGTCGCCTTTCCGCTCATTTTAGGATGCCTGGTGGCTTATATTCTGAATATTATTATGAAGGCGTTGGAAAATCACTGGTTTCCGGATACGAATAGTAAGGCGGCTTTGCGGGCCAGAAGAGGCGTGTGTGTTTTCCTGTCCATATTTTTGATTTTTGCGGCCATATTCCTGATTATAAGAATTGTATTGCCTGAATTGGTGCAGGCTTTTTCCGTGATGGCTAATGAGATACCGGTTTATTTTGAAATAATTCAGGATTGGATTGTGGATAACGGGGATTTATTTCCTTCTCTGGCAGAGCAGATTGGCGCCATGGAAATAAACTGGCAGGAAATGTTTAATAAGATATTTACCTATGTAACCAGCGGTTTCAGTTCTATGCTGAATTCGGCTTTCAGTTTTGTTTCTCAGCTTTTAGGCTCGGTTGTCAATATAGCGATAGCGACTATTTTTGCCGTATATATTTTAATGAATAAAGAAAAACTTCAGTCACAGGCAAAAACATTGCAGAAAGTGTATATGAAAAAGTCCCATATGAAGACTATCAATCATATTGTTTATACGGCAAATGAATGTTTTACAAGTTTTATAACCGGACAGTGTGTGGAAGCTGTTATTTTGGGCATTTTATGTACTGTAGGTATGCTGATTTTGCGCTTGCCTTATGCGCCGATGGTGGGAACTTTTATTGGAGCGACAGCATTGATTCCGATGGTAGGCGCCTATATTGGTGCGGTTGTCGGGGCTTTCATGATTTTTACCGTGTCCCCGATTCAGTCGTTGGTTTTTCTTGTGTTTATAGTTATTCTTCAGCAGCTTGAAGGTAATTTGATTTATCCAAAGGTTGTGGGAGCATCGATTGGGCTTCCGGGGATATGGGTACTGGCGGCTGTTACCATTGGCGGCGGCCTTGGCGGAATTCCCGGAATGTTAATCGGAGTGCCGCTGGCGGCCACAGTTTATCGTTTAATATGCATGGATGTCCAGGAGCGGACCGGGAATGAAAATATATCCGCAGACAGCAAAGAAGCAGAGGAGTAGATTATGAGAAAGACAAAAATTATATGTACGCTTGGACCGGCGTCAGAGAGTGAAGATATTTTAAGAAAATTGATGATTGAGGGAATGGATGTCGCGCGGTTTAATTTTTCTCATGGCACACATGAAGAACAGTTGGAGAAGCTGAATCGTGTGAAAAAATTGAGAGAGGAATTAAATCTTCCTGTGGCGGCGCTTCTTGATACAAAGGGGCCGGAAATCCGTCTTAAAACTTTTGAAAACGGAAAAGCAGAATTGAAGCGGGGCGGTAAGTTTACGTTGACAACCCGTGATGTTGTCGGAAATTCAGAAATTGTTTCCATTACTTATAAAGATTTGCCGAAGGATGTGAAAGTCGGCGGACGAATCTTATTGGATGACGGCTTGATAGAACTTTGTATTAATGATATTGAAGATACGGAAATTCATTGTACGGTTGTCAATGCCGGTGTGATTTCAAACCAGAAGGGTGTAAATGTGCCGGATACAATATTGTCCATGCCTTTTATCAGCCAGAGAGATTATGAAGATATTTGCTTTGGCATCGAGAATGGTTTTGATTTTATCGCCGCATCCTTTACGAGAACAGCAGAGGATATTTTGGAAATCCGAAAGATTCTTGAGGAAAAGAATTGCCAGTCGATTAATATTATAGCGAAAATCGAAAATATGCAGGGTGTCCAGAATATCAATGAAATCATTCGGGTGTCCGACGGTATTATGGTGGCCCGCGGCGATATGGGCGTTGAGATTCCTTTAGAAGAAGTGCCGGTGCTTCAGAAAAAAATTATTCGCAAAGTATATCAGGCCGGTAAACAGGTAATCACGGCGACACAGATGTTGGATTCGATGATGAAAAATCCGCGGCCAACCCGTGCGGAGGCAACGGATGTGGCGAATGCTATTTATGATGGAACGAGTGCGATTATGCTTTCAGGAGAAACGGCAGCCGGCGCTTATCCGGTGGAAGCAGTGCAGACTATGGTAAAAATCGCAGAGCGCACAGAAATTGATATTAATTATCGCCGTCGTTTTTCTGAATTGGGAACAGAAGTGATTACTGATGTAACCAATGCAATTTCCCATGCCACCTGTACAACGGGTATGGATTTAAATGCGGCTGCGATTATTACGGTAAGCAAATCGGGAAGAACAGCCCGGATGATTTCCAAATTCCGTCCAACCTGCCCGATTATTGCCTGCACCATGTCCCCGAGTGTATGGCGTCAACTGAATCTTTCATGGGGCGTTCAGCCGCTGATTATTGAAGAAAAGGAAACAACCGATGAATTATTTGAGACGGCGGTCGAAGCAGCTATGGAAAAAGGCTATGTGAAGCAGGGAGATGTGACGGTTATAACGGCCGGGGTTCCATTGGGTGTTTCAGGCACAACAAATATGTTAAAGGTACAGGTTGTAGGCCATATTCTGGCGAATGGCGAGGGAATTAATAAGCAGAAAGTCCATGGACGTTTGTGTGTGTGCCGTTCAGAGAAAGATTTAATGCAGCATTATCAGCCGGGGGATATTGTCGTTACGAGTGATACAAATAATCATATGCTGAAACAGTTAAGGACAGCTTCCGGTATTGTTATCGAGAAATCCAGCCTGGATGCCCATGCGGTGACGGTTGGTCTCAGCCTGGATATTCCGGTGCTGATTAATGTCAAACATGCGACGAGTATATTAAAGAGCGGTGTGTTTGTAAATCTGGATTGTGAAAACGGCGTTATTGTTGCCGATTAAATATTGTTGCAGAATAGCAGGAAAGGCGGCGAATCGCCGCCTCCTGTTCAATTAAGATTTAGTTTTCAGCATATTTGACGGCAAGCTGGGCGCAGTAAGCAATAATTTCCATGCAGTTCTTTTTGCGCGGTTTGGAGTCAAAGTCGCCAAATGGCTGTGACATTTCACGGCAGATCAACGTGCCGTATTTGTTTTCAATTTCTGTTACCATTTCACCAAAAACAGGATAAATATCCCCCTGAAGATGTTTGATGCGCTGTCCCATTTCTTCTTTTGGGCCAAATGGGTTCCGCCGTCCTTTAACGGTTCCAAGGGCCATAACAGCGCCGGTGATGGCGCCGCAGATATTTTTGGTGTGGCCAATGCCGCCGCCAAAACCGGTAGCCATGCAGAGGACATCTTCCGGCAGTTCAACATCATACATATCCATGAATGTGCGAAGGACACATTCGGTACAATTTAACCCCTGACGGAAATATCCACGGCTGATTTCATCAGCCAGTGCCATTTTTTCTTCAACTGTTTTGTTTTTTGCAATTTCTTTTTCCATAGGTAGCCTCCCTCAATACATGATAAAAACAGTATACAATATTTACAAATATTTATCTAGAGTTTATTAATATTTATGAAATACTTAACTTGTATTTTGAGGCTGCGTATATTAGAATGATAAAAACATTAACCCGTAGATTAGGCTTAAGTAGAAAGGACTGAGGTTATATGGAAGCTAAAAAAGTATCAGATTCAAAAACGGTGCAGCATCGAATAGTGATGCCGCCGGACATTAATGGTTTTGGACGTTTGTTTGGAGGTCAGCTCTTAACATGGATTGACGAGGTGGCCGGGGCTACGGCAAGGCGCCACTGCGGCAGGGATGCCACAACGGTGGCTATCGATAACACTTATTTTAAATCGGGTGTTTATCTGAATGATATCGTTGTTTTAATTGGAAAGATTACCCATGTGGGAAAAACTTCGATGGAAGTTCGTATTGATACATACAGAGAAGATTGGGAGGGCAAACGTTATCCGATTAACCGTGCATATTTTGTTATGGTGTGTATGGGAAAGGATGATAAGCCAATGGAGGTTCCCGGATTAATTTTGGAAAATGATGGTGAGCGAATGGAATGGGAAACCGCTGTGAAACGCCGCGAGCTAAGACTTTCGCGTCGGCAGGAAGGTTACTAAAATTCTAAAAAGATGTTTTTCGTATAAATCAAAAATTTATGCGAAGAACATTTTTTTTGCAAAAAAGTCAATTGCCAAAAATTAACACTTTCCATAACAAATGTTAAGAGTTATAATGAAAAAATAGTGTTAATATTTTACAGTCAGGATATTGGGGGAGATTACAGAAAATGATTGAGATAACTTACATATCAAATGCAGGGATTCTGATTCAATGTGAAAAAACCAGAATATTAATTGATGCGCTGCAGGATGCCGGGGGATATCCTTTCAGCGCAACACCTGATGGAATAATAAATCAGATGTTTGATTCTGAGCATAAGAGTATTTATAACGATATAGATTTTCTTGTGTTTACACATAATCACCCGGATCATATAACGCCGAGGCTTGTTGAGGAATATTTGAGCAGGAATAAAGTGAATCGGATTGTGTGGCCGGAGGATACAAATCCGGATTTTGATTCACTAAATCAATGGATAGGGGAACATGGAATACGAACGTGGAATATGAAAATGGAACGTGGAAGATTTCATGAATATAAATTGGCCGAAAATATAAAATTATATTCTTTATGCACAAAACATATGAAACAGATATTCCCGAAGGATTTATGCAATTGCCTGTTGTTCAGAATTGAGGATAAGAATATTCTGATATTATCGGATTGTAACCCGGATGAGGGGGAATTGCTTAAAATTTTTTCTCAGATACATGTGGATATTGTATTTATGAATCCATATTTCTTTTATGATACTGCCGGCCGAAACATTATCGAAATGTATGTGAAGCCGGAGAAAATAGGAATTTATCATATTCCATTTGAAAAGGATGATAAGATGTATATTCGTACTCTTGCCCATCAGATGGTAAAGAAAGAAAAAAATTTGAGAGAAAAAATAGTTCTTCTTGAGGAAACAGAAAGAAAAATAAGGATATAATTAATTCATTTTAGTGATAATTTATAAAAATGGCGGATTTTGATTTTGAAATTCGCCATTTTTTGTTAATATTGTTGACAACTATAAAGGAATGATGTATAATTAGCAGTACAAAAACAAATGTTATAACAAATGTCAAGAACGGATTTTGTACCCATCCGGGTATCCCGTATGTCAGATGCTCCGCATGGGCGCACTGCGACAGGCTGCGCGCGGTAAGATATATAAGGGGGAAAGGAGAAGCTTATGATTCATTACGCAAATTTGCATTCGGAAGATGCGATAAATACAGGTGCAATATTTGAAGGTAAGGAGATTTACCGAAGTGTCAGACTTGAAAATCTGAGAAAAAAAGTATTTGCGTCAACACCTCGAATTGACTCGTCGAGGGCGAAAGCTGTCACTGAAAGTTATATGGAAACAGAAGGGTATCCCGTGCCGCTGCGCCGGGCCATGGCTTTGAGAAAAACTCTCGAAGATTTGCCGATACGAATCAACGATGGGGAACTTATTGTCGGCGAGATAGCGCCATATGACCGGTGTGCACAGGTTTATCCGGATTATGGAATTGACTGGTTCATAAAAGAATTGGATGGGGAGCCATTTCGGTTTGAAGACCGGCCGGGGGATAAGTTTTTAATCAGTCCAGAGGATGAAAAGGTTATACGGGAGATAGCGCCATTTTGGAAGGGAAAAACCCATAAAGACCAGGTATATGCAAGAATTCCGAAAGATGCATGGGATGCTTTCCAAATCGGCATGATAGATACGGATTATCTGGTTATTTGTGCAGAAGGACATGTTATTGTCAACCTGAAACGGATTTTGGATGAAGGTATGGCAAATGTCCGCAGGAGAGCGGAGAAGGCGATTGAAAAACTGGATTTGGCCGTCACAGAGGATTTAAAGAAACTGCCGTTTTTGCAGTCGGTTCTGATTAACTGCGACAGTGTAAAAATGTTTGCGGAAAGATATGCCGAACTGGCGGCGGAGTTGGCTGCGAAGGAAACGGACAGTCAGCGAAAAGAAGAACTTTTAAAAATCAGTGATGTGTGTCGGCGCGTACCGATGGAGCCGGCCAGAGATATTCATGAGGCAATACAGTCCATGTATTTTACCAATTTGGTTCTTAACATTGAAGGAAACGGAAGTGCATTTTCCTACGGGCGCATGGACCAGAAGCTTTATCCATATTATAAGTCGGCTTTAAAAGACGGTTGGACAGAGGATGATATTAAAGAGCTGTTTTCGAATTTTATGCTGAAATTATTCCAGGTAACCAGAGTGTTGGACTGGAGCAGCACATCATCTTTCCGCGGCTATGTCGTTGCACAGAATATGACAATTGGCGGCCAGGACCGGTATGGGCGCGATGCGGTTAATGAAATGACATATCTGATTCTGGAATGTCAGGCGATGATGCAGTTAAATAATCCGTTATCGGCAAGATATCATGATAAATGCAGTAATCGTTTTATGAATGCGGTTTTGGATGTACAGAAGCTCGGAGGAGGCCAGCCGGCATATTACAGTGATGAAAATTATGTTCTTGGACTGGTTAACCGGGGTGTGAGACTGGAAGATGCCTATGATTATGCCAATGTGGGCTGCGGCGAACCTTTAATTGAAGGCAAACAAAGCAATCGGCCGGACGGCGCTGCTTTTATCAATATTACGAAAGCACTTGAAATGACACTGAATGACGGTGTGGACCCGAGAACCGGGCGGTGTCTCCATAGAGGTAAGGGGACTTTGGCGACCTTTAAAACCTATGATGAATTGTATGATGCCTTTATGGATCAGATGAGATACTACATCCGTATGCATGTTATTTATGATAACTCTTTGGATTTGGCATCGGAAGAGGGAATCAGCGACCCATATATGTCTATGCTGATTGACGACTGTATCGAGCGGGGCAAAACAGTGAAAGAAGGCGGCGCTGTCTATGACTTCTGCGGACCGCTTTATATGGGCATTGCCAACACGGGAAATTCCCTTGCGGCAATCAAGAAATTAGTTTTTGATGACAAGCTTCTCAGCGGCGAAGATTTACTGCATGCGCTTAATACAGATTTTGAAGATATGACGACATCGCCTACCGGTGAAGAAATTCGGCATATGTGTCTGAAAGCTCCGAAGTACGGCAATGATGACGATTATGTTGATGATATTATGGCAAAATATTTGTACGATATTTTTGCGGAAGAAGAAAAATATCATACGACCCGATATGGAAGGGGCCCGATTGGATGTACCTGGGTTCCTTCGTGTAATACGGTATCCTCAAATGTTCCTCTCGGAAAGATTGTTGGAGCGACTCCGGATGGCAGAAAAGCCGGAGAGGCTTTGGCGGATACAACTTCACCAATGCATGGAAGCGATGTCAACGGACCTACGGCAGCATTGAAGTCTGTTGGAAAGCTGCCAAACATTTTATTATCGGGAGGAACACTCTACAATATGCGGGTGGACCCGAAAACAGTTGACAGCCCGGAAAGCCGGGAACGGTTTATAGATATGATGCGGACCTATCTGGGAGATTTCAAGGGACAGCATATTCAGTTTAATATGGTGGACTCAGAGGTACTGCAGGATGCAAAAATCCATCCGGAGGGATACAGCGATCTGCTTGTCCGGGTGGCCGGATACAGCGCGTTGTTTACGGCCATTGATTCGGATTTGCAGGATGATATTATAAATCGGACAATTCACAAAGTATGACGAGGAATTGAAAATTTATGAAAGGCAATATTTTAAATATTGAGCGATATCATTATACGGATGGTAATGGAATACGCATCATGGTTTTTATGAAGGGATGTAATCTGAGATGTTTGTGGTGCAGCAACCCGGAATCTCAGAGATATAACCCACAGCTCGCATTTAATAAAAATAAATGTGTGAACTGCGGCAGGTGTTTAACTCAGTGTCCGCAGCAGGCTATCTATATAGATGGCAGAGAAGTATGTATGGATTACAGTTTATGCCGGAACTGCGGCCGATGCGTGAATGCTTGTTACAGTGATGCCAGAATATTATATGGAAAAGAAATGTCAGTGGATGAGGTTATGACAGAAATATTAAAAGAAAGAAATTATTTTGTCAGATCCAAAGGCGGCGTTACTTTTTCAGGGGGAGAAGCCGCTCTGCAGGCGGATTTTGTCAGAGAATGCAGCAGGAGATGCCGGCTGGAGTATATCAATACGGCGATAGAGACGGCGGGGGCCGTGCCGTGGGAACAGTTATGGCATGCTGTGGAATATATCGATGAAGTTCTCTTTGATATAAAGACATTGGAAGACGCGGACTTCAAAAAAATATCCAGAGAGCCATTACAGCTTGTCCTTCAGAATCTGTCAAAACTCTGTGCAAAAGGAAAACTGGTGCGTATCCGGTGTCCGATTATTCCTGGTTTTAATTATTCTAAGGAATTTATAAAGAAGGTTGTGAATGTCGCTTTGGAGAATGGGGTTAAACAGATAGATTTATTGCCGTTCCATCAAATGGGAAGTTATAAGTACAAGTCATTAAATAAGCCATATGCGTTTAAGGAAGAAAAAGCTCTTGAAAGGGATGCGGTGATTCCTTATGCGGAATTCATCAGAGCAAACGGAATTAAATGTCTGATAGGTGGATAAATGGATTGGAGGAAATATGGGAGAACCTGTTATAAAACTGAACAACATATGTAAAAGCTTTTCCGGGGTAGAAGTGCTGAAAAATGTGGATTTTGAAATTTATCCCGGACAGGTGAACGCTTTAGTCGGTGGAAATGGCGCTGGTAAAAGTACGCTGATGAAAATATTGACAGGGGTATATACCAAGGATAGCGGAACCATTGTTTTGAATGGGAAGGAAGTATCTTTTTCGAATTATCAGGATGCCTTTAAACAGGGAATATCCATGATTTTTCAGGAAATGAGCAGTGTTTCCACATTGACAGTAACAGAAAATATCTTTTTGAACAACGAAATTCTGAATAAAAAATATTTTGTTGACCGAAAAGAAATGCGTAAAAAAGCTGTTGAACTGCTGGAGCGTTTGGGGGTGGATATTGACCCGGATACAACCGTAGGGGACCTTACGGTTGGTGAAAAGCAGATGGTTGAAATTGTCAAAGCTTTATCCAGCGATGCGAAGATACTTGTCATGGATGAGCCGACGGCAGCTCTCTCTGCAAATGAAGTAAAACGACTTTTTGAAATTGTAAATAATCTAAAAAAACTCGGCGTGGCTATCGTTTATATTTCGCATCGAATGAATGAGATACTTACAATAGCAGATAAAGTTACGATTTTATATAACGGAAAAATCAGTGCGGAACTGGAAAATGATAATTTATCGGTGGAGACAATCGTTGGATATATGATGGGAGACAAAAGGGGAGCCTCCTTTGAATGGATTCCGCCGAAAAAAGACGCCTTTGGCGAAACATTGCTGGAGGCCGAGAATCTTGAAATCAATGATTTGGTACGGGATGTCTCTTTTAAAGTTCATAAGGGTGAAGTCATTGGATTCGCAGGGCTGCTGAGCAGCGGAAGAACGGAGATACTGGAATGTCTGTTTGGAATTCGAAAGCATAAAAAGGGCAGTATTAAAGTCGACGGCAAAGAGGTATCGATAAAATCTGTTGGGGATGGGATTAAGGCCGGCTTTGGATTAGTTCCGGAGGATAGAAGAACGCAGGGGTTGGTGTTGATACATTCGGTGGAACAAAATCTGACATTGCCGATTCTGGATAAGGTAAAGAAGGGGGTATTTCTTGACCGGAAAAAGATGAAAGAGGTGACGGAATTCAGTATTGACGAATTGAGTGTTAAGACGGATTCTGTGGACAAAATTATCAATTTGTTATCCGGAGGAAATCAGCAAAAAATAGTTATTTCCAAGTGGCTGAGGTCCGACATGAAGATTTTGCTGCTGGATGAACCTACGGCCGGCGTCGACATTGGGGCTAAACGGGAATTAATAGCTACTGTTCGCAAATTCACCGATGAAGGAAATGCCGCTGTATTTGTATCATCTGAATTGCAGGAAATGTTATCTATATGCGACAGGATTTATATATTAAAGCGCGGAGAGATTATACAGGAATTAAAGCATGAAGATATTCAAGCAGAGGAGGTATTACAAAATGCAATTCAACAGTAGTAAGGGAAAAAAGAAAATCGAATTACAAAAGATTATTGTATATATTGCAATTGTTGTGGCTTTTTTGGTTTTTTCAATCACATTAGGCGATGCCGGATTCTTATCTGTAAACAACCAGATTAATATTTTAAGGCAGATGACAACAATAGGTATTATGAGTTTCGGTATGACCTTTGTCATTGGCTGCGGCGAAATTGATCTGACGGTTGGCGCTAATATTGCAACTTCCGGTTTGGTGGCGGCGATTGTGATGAGAGCCGGCGGCAATTGGGTGATGGGGCTGATTGCAGCGTTGGCTACAGGTCTTTTAATCGGACTGATCAATGGGGTGATTTTAGTTGTCACAGGTTTACCATCGTTCCTTATTACGATTGGTACGCTGACAATTTTAAACGGTGTATCAATGGAATTGGCAAATTCCAATTCGATTCCGATTTATGACAGAACATTTACCCAGGTATTCGGCAACGGAAAGGTTTTTGGAATTCCGGTGATGATTCTCTGGTGTCTGCTGGTTATGATTATTGCTTATGTTTTATTGCGAAAACTGCCTTTCGGAAACCGGGTACTGGCAGTCGGAGGCAATAAGCAGGCGGCGAAATATACCGGAATCAGTGTTTCAAAAATCAAATTATCCGTTATGGTTTTAAGCGGGGTTATGTCAGCTTTTGCAGGAGTCCTCTACTGTGCAAGGCTTCAGGCGGCAAACTATGTTTACGGCAGCGGAGCGGAAATGAATGTTATTGCTTCGGTTGTATTAGGCGGAACATTGATGTCCGGCGGCGTTGCATCGATTGCCGGAACTTTCGTTGGGGCATGGCTTATAGCAATGATTAGCAATGGAACGGTTATTGCAGGTATGACGGCTTCTCAGCAGAATATTGTCAGCGGTATTGTAGTTATCGCGGCTACTGCGCTTGGTTCTATCAGCGCAAAAAATAAACAGGAATAACATGATGTTATTACATATAAAAAGGAGGATTTACTTATGAAAAAAACAAAAATGAAAGCAGTATTGGGGATTGCTATGGCTATGGCAATGACTGTATCCAGCTTAACAGCATGCGGCGGCGGCGCTAAGGAAACAAAAGCGGCCACAGAGGCAGCTACGGAGACAGTAAAAGAAACGCAGGCTGCAGCAGAGGAAGAGACAAAGGCTGCCAGCGAGGCAAAGGTTGAGCTTCCGGACATGGCTACGCCGGATGAATGGGTATCCCGTTTTGAGGATGTATCTCCGACGGCTGTGGACGATTTCAAAGTAACTGATGATCAGGTAACAAAAATTAAAGATGCCGGATTAACTGCAGCATTATGTATGCATACTTCCGGTGAATCTTTCTCCGCCGCTGTTATTGCCGGTGCAGAAAAAGCCTGTGAAGAGTTGGGTATAGAGATTGTCGCTACAACAGATGCTCAGTGGGATTCCGATGAATTATCCAAAAACATCGACAGTGTTATGGCTAAAAATCCGGACATCATCATTCTTTGCCAGATTGACGTAGAAGCAATGACCGATCAGATTAAAGATTATGCAGAGCAGGGCGTTTCATTTGCATTCTTTGATAATATCAACTCCCATCTGGATGCGGATGATTATGCAAGCTTAGTTACAACAGATACTTATGGCGCAGGTGTTGAGGCTGCCAAGATTCTGGCTCAGCAGTTGAACGGTGAAGGACAGATTGCCATGTTTACATGGGCAACACCAAATTTAGGAAACCTTGCACGTTCTCAGGGCTTCAGAGATTATATTGAAGCAAACTTCCCGAATATTGAAATTGCGACAGAAGAGTTCTACACAGATGCCAGCGACTGTGCATCCTTAGCAGATGCTGTTTTTGCAAAATATCCGGATATTGACGGTGCATTCGGACAGTGGGACGTTCCGGCTGAAGGTGTTATTTCTTCCGCACAGGGCAATGGCCTGTCAAATGATTTCGTAGTTACATGTGTTGACCTTGGTTATAATGTTGCAAGACTTATGGCTGAGGACGGCATGGTAAAAGGTATTGGAGCTCAGCAGCCATATAAAGACGGATATTATTCCATTTATGCAGGCGCTTTGGATGCTGTCGGCGAAGAAGTTCCTAAGATGATTCTTATCGACCCGGTAAGCGTAACAAAAGAGAACCTTGAAGAAGCATGGCCGATTATTTATGATGAAGACCTTCCGGATGATATTCAGTCCTTATTAAAATAATATTTTATAATTGAAGAAAAGTAACTTTTGCTTTTGAGTAATGATAAAAGGCCGCAAGAAATGAGGACGTATTAACGGATACACATTTTCCTGCGGCTTTTTCATTTCAATAACAGGATGGGGGAGGAAGTAATCATGTACTGGCTTGGAATCGACCTTGGCACGAGTGGGATAAAAGCGGTTGTTATCGATGAAACGGGTAAGGTTGTAAGTATGGGATATGCGGAGCAGAATGTTATCACCCCAAAACCGGGATTTGCAGAGCAGAGCCCGGAGATTTGGTGGGAAGTCTGCGGCAGGGCAGTTCAAATGGCTGTGCTTAAAGGAAATGTCGATGGTTCAGAGATAAAGGCCATTGGATTTTCAGGACAAATGCAGGGAATCGTTATGCTGGATTCCGATGGAAATGTCCTCCGAAATTGTATTATATGGATGGACCAGAGAGCAGCCAATGAAGTTAAGGATATTGAAAAGACGGCGTTTCGGACAGGGATAAATACGTTAGATATTACAGCCAATGAATGTCTCCCTACTTTTTGGGCGCCGAAACTTTTATGGATGAAAAAGCATGAGCCGGAAATATATGAAAGAATAGATAAAATATTGTTCCCAAAGGATTATCTGGCCTTTCGTATGACAGGCGAGATGGCAGCAGAAGTCGGCGATGCCTCATTATCTTTCCTTTTGGATGTTCCAAATCGAAAATGGTCCTGGGACATATTTGATATGCTGGATATTCCGAGGACTTTTGTCCCGGACAGATTGTTGGAGTCGACGGAAATTGTTGGCGAATTAAGGAGAGATGTTGCCCGGGAATGGGGATTAGAGGCGGGAATTCCCGTAATTATAGGAAGTGGAGACCAGATAGCCAACGGAATCGGCACGGGAATCATCCGTGAGGATGTTATGGGTGCTTCTATAGGAACATCTGCCGTTGTTTTTGGGTGCAGCGGGAAACCATTTATTGATAATAACAAACGGGCAATACAGAGTCTTTGCCACGGCACCTCCGACTTGTGGTGTTATCTCGGGCTTTCCCTGACAGCCGGAGCATCATTGAAGTGGATGCGGGATGTCATATTTAAGGACAAAAAGCCGGAGTTTGAAAGGCAGGGAAAGGAAATATATGACTATATAACCCATATTGCATCAAAGGCGGAGATTGGCAGCGGCGGCGTTCTTTTTCTTCCATATTTTAATGGGGACTCGGCTCCAAACAATGATCCGGATGCAAGGGCCTGTTTTTTCGGGTTGTCTCTCAGTTCTTCGATGCCGGAACTGTGCCGGAGTGTTATGGAGGGCGTGGCCTTTTCTCTGAGGGAAACGATTGAGGTATGCCGTCAGACAGGGAAAACCATTGATACGATTCGGGTATCCGGAGGCGGCGCCAGAAGCAGGCTGTGGCGGCAGATTCAGGCGGATATTTTTGACGCTTCAATCGTCACAATGGGTGTGGAGGAAGGTCCGGCCTGCGGAGCGGCAATTATGGCTGCGGTCGGCAGCGGATATTTTTCTTCTGTGGTTGAAGGCAGTGACGCCATTGTTCGGATTAAGGACAGAATTGAGCCAATCAGAGAAAATGTGAAAATATATAACGAATACTTTCATCTGTACCGCTCTTTATATACAAATTTAAAAGCATCTTTTAAGGAGCGGGCAGCGTTAATTCGGTAAATTGAAGAAGTCTACGGCGATATCTACGGCGATATTGACAAATGTTATAACAAATGTTAAAATGTAATCAGGTTATATTTAAAGTACGAGGAGGAAGCGACGGAGAATGGAACATAGTAAGGAATTATATGAGCAGATGTGGCTCAAAATGAATTTGTCCCGCGAATTTGAGGAAGAAGTACAATGGCTGTTTTCTAAAGGGCTTGTACATGGGACAACCCATTTGGGCGTTGGAGAGGAAGCGACGGCGGTGGGTTCAATACTCGCGCTGAAGGCACAGGATTATGTATTTGGTACTCACCGGGGACATAATCAGGCGATTACAAAAGGCGTCAATATAAATCATATGATGGCTGAAATCCTGGCACGGGCAACCGGCGTTTGTAAGGGAAAAGGCGGTTCTATGCATATTGCGGACCCGGATATTCATTATTTTGGGGCGGATGGCGTATTGGGAACCAGCGCGGTGATGTGCTGCGGAGCCGGAATATCCATAAAAAAGAAAAAAGAAGAGGACAGAATTGCAGCGGTATTTTTTGGCGACGGTTCATCCAATGAAGGCGCTGTATTTGAAGCATTTAATCTGGCTTCCATCTGGAATCTTCCGGTACTGTTTGTGTGTGTGAATAACACTTATGGAATGTCGACGCCGATTGCTAAGGTTATGAAGGATACGGATATTTCAAAGAGAGCTATTCCTTTTGGCATGCCGTCGAAATCGATTAATGGAAATAATGTGGTGGAAGTCTATGACACCATTAAAGAAGCCAGAGAGTATGTGTTGAATAAGGGCCCGATGCTTGTTGTGGAAAATACATACCGAATCTCCGGTCATTCAAAGAGTGACGGCAATTTATATCGGACAAAGGAAGAAATCAATGCCTGGACGGAAAAATGCCCGATTAAATATTTTAGAAAATTCTTAATTGATAATAAAATATTTACGGATGAGGAACTGGATAAAATTGCAGAAAATGCAAAAGCACAGATACTGGAAGCTGTAGAGTATGCGAAGAACAGTCCGGAGCCTTCCGTGGACGATATTTATGAAGATGTGTATGCGTGAAAGGAGAAGAAATGAGCGAGATTACTTATGCGCAGGCAATTAACGATGCGATTTCAGAAGAAATGCGAAAAGATGATACCGTATTTATGATGGGAGAAGATATTGGATTATATTGCGGAGCTTTTGGCGTATCAAGAGGAATGGTTCAGGAGTTTGGAGAAGAACGGATTATTGATACGCCGATTGCCGAGCAGGCCTATGTGGGCGCCGCTGTCGGCGCGGCAATGACCGGTTTAAGACCGATTGTGGAGCTGATGTTTTCAGATTTCATGTGCGTATGTTTTGACGAGCTGGTTAATGAGGCGGCAAAACTGCGGTTTATGTTCGGAGGAAAAGTAAAGGTTCCGCTTGTTATGCGGGCGGCTGCCGGTGCGGGAACAGGTGCGGCGGCACAACATTCTCAGAGTCTCGAGGCCTGTCTTGCACATTTTCCGGGACTTAAAGTTGTTGTTCCGTCAACGCCATATGATGCCAAAGGTTTATTGAAATCGGCAATTCATGATGATAACCCGGTAATGTTCCTTGAACAGAAAAAGCTTTACCGCACAAAAGGCGAAGTGCCGGAAGAAGATTACAGCATACCGCTTGGAGTGGCCGATATTAAGCGGGAAGGAAAAGACTGCACGATTGTTACTTATGGAAGAATGGTTCAGGTTTGCCTGGAGGCAGCGGAAGCATTGGAAAAAGAAGGTATTCAGGTAGAAATCGTTGATATTCGCAGTCTCCTTCCGTTGGATACGGATACAATTATTGAATCCGTGAAAAAGACAAAACATGTGCTTATTGTGCATGAAGCTGTTCAGTTTGGCGGATTCGGAGGAGAAATCTGCGGACAGATTGCGGACAGTGAGGCATTTTACTATTTGGATGCACCGATTAAGCGGCTTGGGGGCAAGAGCACACCAATTCCATTCAATCCGACGTTGGAAGCCGAAACCTTCCCGACAGTGGAAAAGGTTATCCGTGCCGTTAAAGAACTGGTTTAAGGAGGAAAATTATGATTGAGATTTTCATGCCGAAGGCCGGAATGGATATGCAGGAAGGCACATTGATTCGGTGGTTAAAAAATATTGGCGATAAAGTAGAAAAAGACGAACCGATTATGGAGATTGAAACCGATAAAATAACAATGGAAGCGGAAGCTCCGGGCTCGGGAATATTCTTAAGTAAATTGGTGGATGACGGCACAGTGGTGCCGGTGCTTACGGTTATTGGTTATATCGGCGAGGAGGGCGAAAAGATTCCGGAAAAAGCGGAAGAGCCGTTGAAGGATGAAAAAGCGGAAGAATCGTTAAAAGCCGATAAGGCGGAAGAACCGGAGAAAGCGGAGGAGCCGACAAAGGCGGCCGGAACAGCAGGAGAAGTTTTGGCGACGCCTTATGCTAAAAAGATTGCCGCTGATAAAGGAATAAATCTGGAAGATGTTTCAGCAGATTCAAATGGAATCATACATGCCAAAGAAGTTTTGGCGACGCCGCTGGCAAAACGGGCTGCCGAAGAGGCCGGTGTGGATTTGACGAAGGTGAATGGTTCCGGCTTCAATGGTAAGATTGTAAAAGATGATGTTGAAAAGTATGTGCAGTCGGCAGAGACAATCACTTCTGCAAGTATGCCGGTTGAAAGTACGAATTTCAGAACCGTCGAGGAGAGAAAGCCTCTCAGAGGACTTCGCAAAGTTGTCGGACAGAGAATGTTTGAAAGTTACAGTCAGGTGCCGACAGTGATGCAGAGTATGAAAGTGGATATGACTGAGCTTATTCTGTTCAGAAAGAAGATTAATGAGGGACGCAGGGAAAAGGTTTCCCTGAATGACTTCATCATCAAGGCGACGGCGATGGCGGTCAAGGAGCTGCCTCATGTGCGTACGATGATTCAGGGGGATGAGCTTGTAACTTACGCCGAGGCAAATATTGGTTTTGCGGTAGCTGTGGACGGCGGTTTATTTGTACCGGTTATAAAAAATGCGGATATTTTATCTATCAGAGAAATCTCCAGACAGGCGAAGAACCTGGCGGCTGCGGCGAGAGAAGGAAAAATCAAACCGGATGACTGCAAAGGAGCCACATTTACGATTTCCAATATGGGAATGTTTGATGTGTTTACCTTCAATCCGATTATTAATCAGCCGGAAAGCGGAATTCTCGGCATTACAGGCATCGAAGATGTGCTGAAGATGCGGGACGGCAATGTGGTTGTCCGGCAGGAGGCAGTGCTCTGCATGAGCTATGACCACAGAGTTATGGATGGCGTCGGTTCAGCCCAGTTGAAAAAACGGGTGAAGGAACTGATTGAACATCCGATAGATATACTTGTTTAAATGGACTGAAATGGAGAAATGTATGGACAGTTATGATATTGCAGTCATCGGCGGGGGACCGGCCGGATATGTGGCGGCGATTAAAGGAGCCCAGTTGGGCGGCCGGATTGTGCTGTTTGAAAAGGATACGGTGGGCGGCACCTGTCTCAACAGAGGGTGCATACCAACAAAAACCTTTTTAAAAGGGGCTGAAATTATCCACACCATTCAGATGGCTGGAAAATATGGGATTAAAAATGACAGCAGCTTTTCAGTAGATATGGCTAAGGCAGTTGAAAATAAAAATCAGGTTGTAAAGCAATTGACCTCCGGCGTGGCCGGGCTGCTGAAATCCAACGCGGTGGATGTTGTTTACGGAGAAGCGGAACTGGTGGATGAGCATACCATCGAATGTCAGAATAAATTGTATAAAGCCGAGAATATTATTTTATGCGGCGGCTCAAAAACAAGTAAAATTCCGATTCCGGGAATTGAAAGCGCTGATGTACTCACAAGCGATGATATTCTGGACATGAAAGAACTGCCGGAGAAGCTGGCGATTATCGGCGGCGGCGTGATTGGCTGTGAGATTGGCGCGGCCCTTGCCTACTATGGAAGTAAAGTGACAATCATTGAGGCGGAGGCTCGAATTTTGCCGTTTATGGATAGAGAACTCTCCGCCGCTTTGGAAGAAACCTTCAAAAAGTTAGGAATACAGATGTATACCTCGACAAAGGTAGAGGCTATACAATCAGAAAAGGGCTGCAGAGTGATGTGCAGCGGCGGAAAAACGGTTGAAGCGGATAAGGTATTAATTTCAATAGGAAGAACTTCAGATTTACAGTGTTTGGGCGCTTTGTGCAAAAAGCTTCAGCAGGAACGGAATTTTGTTATTGCGGATGAGTATATGCGGACAAACATCCCGAATATCTATGCGGCCGGAGACATAACAGGAAAAAGTATGCTGGCCCATTCGGCATTTAAAATGGGTGAAGCGGCGGCAAAAAATGCAATGGGCGGCAGTGAAAAGTGTCTTTTGAAAACGGTTCCGAGCTGCGTTTATACGCTGCCGGAATGTGCCAGCGTTGGATTGAGCGAGGAAAAGGCAGAAGAAATCTATGGCAAATCGGAAATCACTGTCGGAAGATTTCCATTCAGAGCCAATGGTCGCTCTCTGGCTTCAGGCACAACCGAGGGATTTGTGAAAGTCATTGTTCAGAAAACATATAATGAAATATTGGGTATACATATATTTGGCGCAAATGCTGCAGAAATGATATCTGAGGCAACAAATTTGATCTGCACAGAAATTCCGGCGGATGAAGCTGCGGAGATTGTACATGCCCATCCGACATTTTCGGAGGCATTGATGGAAGCGTGTGCGGACGCACTGAATATGAGTATTCATTTGCCAAAGAAAAAATAAAGCCATTATATAAAACAGCGGCAGGGAGGTGTCGGGGATGAGTCTTATTTATATTGAATCAACCAACACATTGCCGGAATTTAATCTGGCTATGGAGCAGTATGTTTTTGACTGCATGGACAGAAAAAATGATTATTTTATATTGTGGCAAAATGAAAATACAGTTGTAGTGGGTAAAAATCAAAATACCTATGAAGAGGTAAGCCTTCCTTATATAAAGAACCATCATACACATGTTGTCCGCCGTCTTTCCGGCGGCGGCGCGGTGTATCATGATTTGGGGAATTTAAATTTTACATTTATTATTAACTCAAAAAAAAGTCAGAAGATTAATTTTGATGAATTTACGACAATTATCGCAAAAGCGTTGAATGAATTGGGGGTTTCAGCCTATGTAAACGGCCGCAATGACATCCTGGTTGATGGAAAGAAGATATCCGGGAATTCCCAGTATATTAAAGGGAACCGGACAATGCACCACGGATGTCTCTTGTATGAGACAAAGCTTGATGAAATGTCAAAGGTATTAAATGTTTCGAATACAAAAATAATTTCAAAAGGGATTAAGTCGGTTCAGAGCAGAGTGGCCAATATCTGCAGCTATATGAAGGAACCGATGACCATGGAAGAATTCAAATCTCACCTTGTGTCCTATATGTCAAAACGTGAAAAAATAGAAAAATATATGTTTTCTGAAGAGGATATAAAAGGGATAGAGCGTCTGAAAGCCAGCGTATACGATACATGGGAATGGAATTATGGCGCTTCTCCCGAATATAATGTGATTAAAAGTAAACGTTTTGAGGAATGTGGGGAAATCAAAGTATTTATGGTAGTAAAGTATGGAATTATCCAAAAGATACAGATTTACGGCGATTTTTTTGGCTGTATGGATGTAAGTCAATTGACATCATTGCTTGAAGGTTGTAAACTTCGGATAGAGGATTTAAGAAATGTGCTCGGACAGTGTGATATAGGGCAGGTTATTCACAACTTTTCTGAGGAACAATTTTTAGAACTTATGATGGAATAGAGAGCATCCAGTCTTTGGAGAGAGACTATAAACACTACTACAAAATATAAGAGGGAGAGAAAAAAGTTTTATGTATACGGATGATATACAGAAGCTGGTAGAGATTGCCAAGTTATATTACATTGAGCATATGACCCAGGATAAAATCTCAAAGATTTTTTCCATGTCAAGGTCAGCGATTTCCGTATGTTTAACGGAAGCTAAAAAAATGGGAATTGTAAATATACAGGTTCTGGACCCTTCTGAAAACAATCAGGAATTGGGAAAGATAATGGAAGATACTTTCGGGCTGAGGAAATGTATTGTCGTGCCGAACGCCACCTACAGCCAGGAGGTTTTGACCCGGGTCGTTACCTCGCAGGCCGTGAGATATGCGGTGGATTTGATGAAAGACCATTCGTGCATCGGTATATCCTGGGGAACTGCCTGCTATGAGTTCATGCATTCATTTCCCAAAGATTCCAATTTATGTGATATCACAGTCGTACCTTTAATCGGCATTTCGCCGCTTCTTACACGGGAATATCAATTAAATGAAAGTGTTCGAATGTTTGCGGATAAATTACGGGGAAATCCTATTTTTATCTACTCGCCGGGAATTGTCCAGGATGTCAGCGACAAGCAGAGAGTGCTTGAAAGCTCCTATATGAAACCGATATTGGAGCGGTGGGACAATATGGATATGGCTGTCGTTGGAATCGGAACAACCCAGGGGCGCAGTGAGCTGCGGCAATACGACTGCGAGGGCTTGAGCGTCCATGAGGAAATTATGGCGAATCGGGATATACCTGTGGGTGATGTGTGCGGGCGGCTTTTTAATATTGATGGAAAATTTGTTGAAGAAGAATATAATAATAAATTAATTGGTGTGGATGAGCGTATGCTTAGAAAGGTTGGCAATGTTATGGCTATTGCAGCAGGACCTTCAAAGTGTGTGCCTATCATTGGGGCTCTGAGAACGGGATTGATTCATTATCTGGCAACGGATGAGAACACCGTTATCCAACTGTTGGAATTAATGAAATTATTATAGTTTCAGCAGCGGGGCAGAGCTTATGGATATGGGGAATCGTTTGTCTCTCTTTTCATATAGGCATGTAATTAAGAAACATGCCGTTTCCTCTTCTTTTAGTTTTAAAAGAAAGCAGTAGATTGATGTTGAGTCAATCTACTGCTTTCAATCTTTTCTGAGAATTTAATTTTATCTTCCTGCCAGAATATCGGCAATCAAATCCCGTTCATCCATCGGGTATTTAATGCCTTTGATTTCCTGGTAGTCTTCATGGCCCTTGCCGGCCAGAATAATAATGTCGCCTTCTTCGGCGTTTTCAATACAGTATTTAATGGCTTCCTTGCGGTCCGGGATGGTGACATATTTTCCGGGGCCTTTGCGGACGCCGATTAAGATGTCATTGATAATATCCATCGGTTCTTCAAATCTTGGGTTATCCGATGTGACAACGGTCAAATCGGAAAGGGTTGAAGAAACTTCGCCCATTTCATAGCGGCGATGCGGGTCCCGGTTCCCGCCGCATCCAAATAAGGTCACCAGCCGTTTTGGCTGATATTCTTTCAGGGAAATCAGCAGGCTTTCGAGGGCCATGGCGTTGTGGGCATAATCAATCATCAGCGTAAATTTCGGGGAAATCGGAATGGTTTCCAGCCGGCCCTTGACATGAACATCTGTCAGCGCTTTCAAAATGTTTTCATTCGGTACATTGAAATGGTGGCAGATGGCAATGGCTGTCAGGGAGTTGTACACACTGAAACGGCCCGGAATATCGATTTCCACATCCATATCCATGCGGCCTGACAGGTGATAGGTAACGCCGAGCAGTCCCGGTTTTTGGAGCAATTTCATATCAGAAGCGCAGAAATCGGCTTTTTCCGACATGCCGAAGGTCTCTAAATCACAGGTATGCCCCTCGATGATCCGCTCCACATAGCTGTCATCGATATTGACGATGCCGTGACGGCACTTCTGGAATAATAAGGATTTGCAGTGTATATAGTCGTCCAAATCTTTATGCTCATTCGGACCGATATGGTCCGGCCCAAGATTGGTAAAAATACCATAATCAAAGGTGAAGCCGTCGACACGGTGAAGCATCAGCCCCTGGGAAGATACTTCCATAACAACACATTCGCAGCCCGCATTGACCATGTCGCGGAAATACTGCTGGACAAGATAGGATTCCGGGGTCGTATTATTGGCTTTGATGACTTTTTTGCCGATGATGGTTTCAATAGTGCCGATAAGCCCGGTTTTAAAACCGGAGTTTTCCAGGATGGAGCGCACCATATAAGTTGTGGTTGTTTTCCCTTTTGTACCGGTAATGCCAATTGTTTTTAACTGTTCCGCCGGATAACCGAAATAGGCGGCGGACATGTAAGCCAGAGCAACCCGGGTGTTTTCCACGCGGATGACAGTGACATGGGCCGGAGCCTTCACTTCCTTTTCCACGATAACTGCGGTAACACCCTTCATAACAACATCTGAAATAAAGGTATGGCCATCCATGACAGCGCCGCTGATACAGACAAATACGCCGTCCGGGCAGGCATTTCTGGAGTCATAAAGCAGATGCGATACAGGAATATCCGCCGAACCCTGGACACAGGTATACTCCATTCGTTCTAATAATTGAGATAATTTCATAATAAATTCCTTTCAAAAAATAAATTACAGCTCGATTTCACCGCTGAAAACTTCCGTGGCCGGCCCTGTCATAAAAACAGTATTTTTTTCAGCGTCATATTGAATGAGCAGATCGCCGCCCACAAGGTGAACAAGCACTTCGTTATCCGTCTGCCCGGTCAGAATACAGGCCATCGCCGTTGCACAGGCGCCGGTACCGCAGGCCAGCGTTTCGCCGGAACCCCGTTCCCAGACACGCATATCCACGGTATGCCGGTCAATCACATGGACAAATTCCGTGTTCACCTGTTCCGGGAAAAGAGGATGCTTTTCAAAAAGCGGTCCAATCTGCTCCAGTTTCAGGCTGGCTGTGTCGTCGACAAAAACAACGGCATGGGGATTTCCCATGGAGACACAGGTGATGCGCCACTCTTTTCCGTCGATTTCCACGGGCTCATCCACAGCCTGCTCTTTTGGAATGTTGACAGGAATCTCCGATGGCGTTAAAATCGGAGCTCCCATATCGACAGTAACCGTTTCAACTTTTCCATCTTTAATATTTAAATCCAGGTATTTAATTCCGCCGAGAGTTTCAAGGGAAATCTGAGTTTTATCCGTTAAATGATGGTCGTAGACATATTTGGCAATGCAGCGCACGCCATTTCCGCACATTTTGCCCTCGGAACCATCCAGGTTGTACATAGCCATGCGGAAATCTGCTTTATCTGATGGACAGATGAGAATAAGGCCGTCGGAACCGATTCCGAAATGACGGTCGCTGACCAGCCGGGCTGTCTCGGATGGATTTTCAATCTTTTCCTCAAAACAGTTTACATAAACATAGTCGTTTCCACATCCGTGCATTTTTGTAAATTTCATTTTAACCACCTCCAAAAGGGTTTTTACCTTTTTATCTTACTATGGATTTTTTAATAATTCAAGCGTTTGACCGGCTGATAACCAGTTATAGGAATTAAATTATTGAAAAAAAGGATACTGAGGACTATAATTAGATGGACTAAACGAAGCGGAGGAATTTTTATGAATATACAGCGATTATTTGAAAGTAAAAAGGTCGTCTACTCTCTGGAGGTGTTTCCTCCGAAAAAGACCACATCCATTGATACGATTTACAATACACTCTATGGACTCCGGGGACTGAGGCCGGATTTTATCAGTGTGACTTACGGGGCCGGCGGTTCGGAGGCCCAGAAGAATAAAACATGTGAAATTGCTTCTTTGATTAAAAGTGAATATCAGATTGAGCCGGTCAGCCATCTTACCTGCGTCGGTTCGACAAAACAGGATATTATCGAGTTTTTGGACCGCCTGAAGGCGGAAGGCGTTCAAAATATCCTTGCACTCCGGGGCGATATCACCCCGGATAATAATGTCATTGATTTTGAACATGCCAGCGATTTGGCCGCTTTCATTAAGAGTTACGATGACAGCTTTAATATTTCGGGGGCCTGTTATCCGGAGGGCCATTGTGATGCGGCGGATATAGACGCGGATATTGAAAATTTAAAGAAGAAGGTTGACGCGGGGGTGACCCACCTCGTATCCCAGTTATTTTTTGATAATAACCATTTTTATGAATTTATGGATAAGGTGGAAAAAGCCGGAATTCGGGTGCCGATTGAGGCCGGAGTTATGCCGGTCATTAATAAAGCGCAGATTGAGCGGACCGTTTCCATGTGCGGGGCAAGTTTTCCTGTGAAATTTTCCAAATTGTTAAATAAATATGCCCAGGACCCGGTGGCTTTAAAAGATGCGGGGATAGCCTTTGCGACAGAGCAGATTATCGATTTGATCAATAATGATGTGCGGGGTATTCACCTTTACACAATGAATAATGTGGAGACAGCAACACGGATTACGACCAGTATTTCAAATATACTGGCAAGCTGTAACAGGCAAGTATGATAGACCATTTAAACAGGGAGGAGATTCTCCGCTATCTTGGTTATAAAGATTCGGGGGTAACGGAGCGGATAGAGCAGCTTCTGAACCGGTGTGAGGCAGAGACATTGGAGATTCTCCAGCCAAAGTATATATATAGAAGATTTCCAATTGAAAAGAGAGAAGAAGGAATTTGTATTCCGGGAACAGCCCTTGTATTAAGCGGCAGAGATATTCAGGAGCATTTGAAAAATTGTGATGAAATGTTTCTGCTCGGCGCGACGGCGGGGATTGAGCTGGATAAGCGGATTCGCCGTTATATGGTGACGGAGCCGGATGCGGGGGTTGTGATGGACAGCTGCGGTATTCAGGCGGTAGAACAGATTGCAGATTTGGCGGAAAAGGAAATGGAGCAGGAGGTTATGGCGGAAGGCTGTCATTTGACCTGGCGTTTCAGCCCGGGATACGGCGATTTGCCGTTGGAGACCCAGAGGGAGCTGATTCGACTGCTGGACACCCATCGGAAGATTGGCGTATCCCTGACGGGAAGCTGCCTGATGATGCCGAGCAAATCGGTGACCGCCATCCTGGGAATCAGTGATACAAAGCGGGATGAGCGAAAGAATAAATGTGATTTTTGTAATAATCGGGGACGGTGTGCGTTTAGAAAGAGGGGAACCAGATGTTAGATTTAAAAAATGAAATCATCATGCTGGACGGCGGTATGGGAACGATGCTGCAGGCGGCCGGAGTTCCTATGGGAAAGGTGCCGGAAGCATTAAATGTGACTCATGCAGAGGCTGTCATTGATATCCATCGCCAGTATATCGAGGCGGGAGCGGATATTATTTATGCGAATACTTTCAGCGCCAATCGATATAAGCTGAGCTACAGTGATTATTCTGTCAGAGAGTTGGTTACAGCCGGAGTAAAAAATGCAAAGAAGGCTGCTGCCGATTCCGGAAGAACGGTGGCGGTGGCTTTGGATGTGGGCCCTATCGGGGAATTGATGGAGCCAAACGGTAGTCTGAAATTTGAAGAAGCCTACGATATGTTTAAGGAAATGATGACTGTCGGGGCAGAGGCGGGGGCCGATTTAATCGTTATAGAGACAAGTACAGATTTGCTGGAAATGAAGGCGGCTGTTCTTGCGGCGAAGGAAAATACTTCCCTTCCGGTCTTTTCAACGATGACATTTGAGAAAAATGGGCGAACCTTTACCGGGGTTACGGTGGAAGCCGCAGCGCTGGCCGGGGTGGATTCCGTGGAACACGGCGCGTATCTGGACACGGACGCCCTCCACGCCATGCGCGAAAACGGAACGGTGTGGGTGCCTACTCTGTCCACCATCGGGAATCTGCGGGGAACGGGGCGCTTTGACGAAGCCGCTGTGGCGGCGATTCTGGAAAGCGCCATGGAAAATGTGGCCGCTGCCGGTAATCATCAAGGCCAATGCGGGGCTTCCGAATTTGAACTCGGGCGGTTATGACATCAGTGCGGAACAATTTGCGGAGCAGATGGATAAATTTATGGATTTGGGTGTCCGGATTATCGGCGGATGCTGCGGAACAACGCCGGAATATATTCGTGAAATGAAAAAGATGCTTTCCCGGAGAGAAGCCGAAGGAAAGAAGGCAAATCGGCCGGCCTTTGTTCAGCGGGCGGCGGTCTGCAGCAGTACCCAGGTGGTGGAGATTGACGGTGTCCGGGTGATTGGAGAACGCATTAATCCAACGGGTAAAAAGCTGTTTAAAGAGGCGCTGTTAAATCATAATATCGGCTATATATTGACCCAGGGTATTTCCCAGGTGGAAGCCGGGGCCCATATTCTCGATGTGAATGTGGGGCTGCCGAAGATTGATGAAGCCGGATTGATGGTGGAAGTGATTAAAGAGCTTCAGGGTGTTGTGGATGTGCCTCTTCAGATTGATTCCTCCCATGCGGGGGTTATCGAGAGTGGGCTTCGCATCTATAACGGCAAGCCGATTGTCAACTCGGTCAACGGCGAGACAGCGGTTATGGAAAAGATTCTTCCGTTGGTAAAAAAATACGGGGCGGCGGTGGTCGGCCTGACATTGGATGAAAAGGGGATTCCTCTGCTGGCGGAGGAACGTTATTCGGTGGCCGAGCGCATTGTCCGTAAGGCGGAGAGCTACGGTATTCCGAAAGAAGATGTCTATATTGACTGTCTGACGCTGACAGCTTCGGCGCAGCAGAAGGAAGTTGTGGAGACATTAAAGGCGATGCAGCTCGTAAAAGAGCGGCTGGGCGTGAAAACCGTGCTTGGCGTTTCAAATATTTCTTTCGGTTTGCCGAAACGGGAACTGGTGAATGTGGCCTTTCTGACACTGGCGATGGCCCATGGTTTGGATTTGCCGATTATTAATCCGAATGTGGCGGCGATGATGGCGGCCATCGACAGTTTTAATGTGCTGTACAACAGGGATGAAGGCTCGAAATATTATGTGGACAAGTACAGTAAGATTGTGGAGGCGGAAAAGAATTCCCAGGCGAATTCCCAGGCGGCGGCTCCGGCGGCAAAGCCATCGGATACAAAGAGTCTTGAGTATGCCGTCTTAAACGGAATTCGGGAATATGCGGCGGAGGCCACAAGAGAACTTTTGAAAACAAAACAGGCGATGGAGATTGTCAATGAAATCCTCATTCCGGCGCTGGATAAAGTCGGGGTGGATTTTGAGAGCGGCAAGCTCTTTCTTCCGCAGCTTATCCAGTCGGCGACGACGGCCCAGGAAGCCTTTGATGTTTTAAAAGAATATATGGCCAGTCAGAAGAATGTGGAAACCGTGTCGAAGGGCAAAGTTATTATTGCCACGGTAAAGGGCGATATTCATGATATTGGCAAGAATATTGTTAAAGTCGTTATGGAAAACTACGGTTATGAGATGATTGATTTGGGCAAGGACGTTCCGATTGAGAAGGTTGTGGAAGCAGTTCAGAAAACCGGGGCAAAGCTGGTGGGCCTGAGCGCATTGATGACGACAACAGTGGTGAGTATGGAGGAAACTATTCGGGCGCTGCATGAAGCCGGATGCGACTGCAGGATATGGGTCGGCGGCGCAGTGCTGACCGAAGATTATGCGAAACAGATCGGCGCGGATTTCTATGCGAAAGACGCGAAACAGTCAGTGGATATCGCAAAAATGGTGCTTGGATAGGTGCAAAACGCTCAGTACAAGATGTTGTGCTGAGCGTAATTTTTTTTCTATATTTTGTATTTTGTAGTAGCTTTTTTTTTCATACAGTGATATAATGGCCTAGGACACAAACCGAAAGAAAAAAGAAGGGGGATAAATATGATAGTTATTAAGCGGGATGGCCGGGAAGTTAATTATGATAGAAGTAAGATTATTGTTGCCATTTCCAAAGCAAATGCGGAAGTTCCGCCGGAAGAAAAAATTACGGAAGATGTGATTGAGAGCATCGTTGAATATATAGAGACACGTCACCGTAAACGTATGTTAGTAGAGGATATTCAGGATATTATCGAACAGAAACTGATGGCCGAGGGAAAATATGATTTGGCCAAAACCTATATTATTTACCGTTATCAGAGAGAGTTAGTGCGAAAAGCGAATACAACAGATGATTCTATTTTGAGTCTGATTAAGAATAGCAACAAAGATGTTATGGAAGAAAACTCCAATAAAAATGCAACGGTGGCTTCCACACAGCGTGACTTGATTGCCGGGGAAGTATCCAAGGATTTGACCCGCCGTCTGCTTTTGCCGGAGAAGATTGCCAAGGCCCATGAAGAGGGCGTGCTGCACTTCCATGATGCGGACTATTTTGTTCAGCCGATTTTTAACTGCTGTCTGATTAATATTCAGGACATGCTGGATAACGGCACCGTGATGAACGGCAAATTGATTGAAAGCCCGAAGAGTTTCCAGGTAGCCTGTACGGTTATGACTCAGATTATCTCTGCGGTAGCCAGCAGCCAGTACGGCGGCCAGTCTGTGGATATCCGTCATCTCGGAAAATATCTGCGGAAGAGCTATAACAAATATAAAGCCCAGATTGAGGAACAGTATGGGGATAAGCTGGATGGGGAAACCATTGAAGGATTGGTGCAGACCCGTCTGAATGACGAGCTCCGTTCAGGGGTTCAGACGATTCAGTATCAGATTAATACATTGATGACAACAAATGGACAGTCCCCATTTGTTACCGTATTCCTGAATTTGGATCCGAATGATGAATATATCGAAGAAAACGCCATGATTATTGAGGAGATTCTTCGTCAGCGGCTGGAAGGTATTAAAAATGAAGTGGGTGTTTATGTGACGCCGGCCTTCCCGAAACTGGTTTATGTTCTGGATGAACACAACTGCCTGAAAGGCGGAAAATACGACTATATCACGAAGCTGGCTGTGCGCTGCTCCGCAAAACGTCTCTATCCGGATTATATTTCCGCTAAGAAAATGCGTGAAAATTACGAAGGCAATGTATTCAGCCCGATGGGATGCCGGAGTTTCCTGACACCTTGGAAGGATGAAAACGGTAATTATAAATTTGAAGGCCGTTTCAATCAGGGCGTTGTGAGCCTGAACCTTCCTCAGATGGGTATCGTGGCCCGGGGTGATGAGGAGAAATTCTGGAAGATTTTTGATGAACGTTTGGAGCTGTGTCATGAAGCGCTGATGTGCCGTCACAAAGCCCTTGAGGGAACAACTTCGGATGTCAGCCCGATTCACTGGCAGTACGGCGCGATTGCCCGCCTTGAAAAGGGTGAGAAAATTGATAAATTACTGCATGGCGGTTATTCCACACTTTCACTCGGCTATATCGGTTTATATGAAGTAACGAAGATTATGAAGGGCGTCAGCCATACCACACCGGAAGGTGAAGAATTTGCCTTAAAGGTAATGAATCATCTGCGTTCGGCAACGGACCGCTGGAGAAAAGAATCCGGTATTCATTTCAGCCTTTACGGCACACCGGCAGAGTCCCTCTGCTATCGTTTCGCCCGAATCGATATGGACCGCTTCGGTGTTATCGAGGATGTCACAGATAAGGGTTATTATACAAATTCCTATCATGTGGATGTTCGTGAAAAGATTGATGCCTTCAGCAAATTTAAATTTGAAAGTCAGTTCCAGAAGATTTCCGCCGGCGGCGCCATTTCCTATGTGGAAATTCCAAATATGCGTCATAACCTGGAAGCTTTGGAAGAACTGGTTAAATTCATTTATGATAATATTCAGTATGCTGAATTTAATACAAAATCCGATTATTGCCATGTATGCGGTTATGATGGAGAAATTATCATCAATGATGATTTGGAATGGGAATGCCCGCAGTGCGGCAATAAAGACCATGATAAGATGAATGTAACACGCCGTACCTGCGGTTATCTCGGCGAGAATTTCTGGAATGTGGGCAAGACAAAGGAAATCGCAGCCCGTGTTCTTCATATTTAGTCGGATTGAAGGCGGTAGACTATGTATTATGCAGATATAAAACAATATGATATATCCAACGGGCCGGGGGTGCGAATCTCACTTTTTGTGAGCGGCTGCACCCATCGGTGCAAAAATTGTTTTAATGAAGTAGCCTGGGATTTTAACTATGGCGAACCCTTTACGGAAGAGACAATTGATAAGATTATCGAATATTTGGAGCCGGATTATATCTGGGGGCTGACCCTTCTGGGCGGAGAGCCTCTTGAGCGGACAAACCAGCAGGGGCTTTTGCCATTGCTCCGCAGGGTGCGGGAACGGTATCCGCAGAAAACAATCTGGTGCTTCACCGGCTATCTTTTCGACCGGGATGTTTTGGGACGAATGGCAGAGGACTGGCCGGAAACAAAAGAACTGCTTTCTTATATTGATGTCCTTGTTGACGGCGAGTTCGTTGAGGAAGAAAAGGATTTGACCAAAAGGTTTAAGGGGTCTGCAAATCAGCGGACAATCGATGTTCCGGCATCGCTGAAGGAAGGCCGGGTTGTTATTGTCGAAGGTTATGAATAGGAGAAAGGCCATGAAACAGCAGGTTAAAGTTAAAAAGTTAAATGATAAAGCCATTCTTCCTACTTACGGAAGTAAGTGCAGCGCCGGTTCGGATTTGTATGCCTGTATGGATGCACCTGTAAACATTCTTCCGGGGGAGACCGTTTTGGTTAAAACGGGTCTGGCTATGGCCATTCCGGAGGGCTATGCGGGACTGATTTATGCCCGCAGCGGCCTGGCGACCAAAAAGGGACTTGCTCCGGCAAATAAAGTCGGTGTGATTGATGCGGATTATCGCGGCGAGATTATGGTGCCGCTGCACAACCATTCCCGCGTGGCAGTGACTGTCGAGCATGGGGAACGCATTGCCCAGATGGTGATTACGCCATTTTTGACGGCGGAATACCTTCTCACGGATGAATTGGATGCAACGGAGCGGGGCGAAGGCGGCTTTGGTTCCACCGGGACAAAATGAGAAAATTTGTATTTAATTTAAAGAAATGATGAGTATAAGTATTCATCATTTCTTTTTTTGTATAGGATTTTATTATAGGATTTAATTATCAGAAATGATATACTATGGAATAAAGGAAGGAGTTGAACAGTCGGTAATGGAAGATATTAAAAGAATCTGAAGGCAGAATATTGGCAACCAATGCATTTGCTTTATTGGTGAGCGATTATTTTCAGTTTTCTAAAATACAGTGTGCTTTGTTCAAAGGAAATGACAGAGATATTTTTATTGACAAAAAGGAATATAGTGGCCCATTGTATGAACAAATCGAATCGGCATACCAGTTTGTACTCAGACATATTAATTTAAGTGCAGAAATTGAAGGCTTAGTGCGAAAAGATTCGTATGAGCTTCCAGTGGCAGCTATTCGGGAGATGATTATTAATGCGGTATGTCATCGGAACTACATGGATAATTCTTGTGTTCAGGTTGCTATATATGATAATCGTGTAGAGGTGACTTCGCCTGGAATGTTGTTTGGAGGATTGACACTTGAAGAAGCGATGAACGGAAGGTCAAAAATCAGAAATCGGGTCATTGCTGAAATATTTAGCCGTATGGAATTGATTGAGGAATGGGGGACAGGAATTCGCCGTATACTGAGGAGAGCGGAAGAATATGAGCTGCCAGTTCCCGAATTCTTTGAAATCGGAGATACATTTAGAGTAAATCTGTACAAAAAGGCCGATAAAAAAGCCGATAAAAAAGCCGATAAAAAAGCCGATAAAAAGGCCGATAAAAAGGCCGATAAGAAAATTGAAAGGCAACAGGCAATTATACAGTATATAGAAACGGAAGGAAGTATCTCTAACAAGGAAGCAAGAGAAATTCTGGGATTGGCGGAATCCACGACAAAGAGATTTTTGAGACAAATGGTTAAGGATGGAATATTGAGCGAGAGTGGAGAAAGAAAGGCCAAGAGATACTTTATAATCCATTCACTTTGATTTGACTAATCTTAAGACGCTTCATTACTTGTGATGGTGAAGCGTCTTTCTTTTATAAATACAAAAGAAAAAGGCAGGAGGATTTTGTAATGTTAAAAATTGCAGTTGTGGATGATGAACCCGTTTTTTGTGAGCGAGTCAGCAGGAAGATTTATTCGGTATATGGAAGAATGAATCTTGCCGTGCAAGTAGACTGTTATACCAAGGGGAAAGAAGTATTGTATGAGGTGGACGATGGAAGGTATTATGATGTATATTTATTGGATATTGCGCTTCCGGATATATCCGGTATAGATTTAGGTAAAAAATTCAGGGAAAAGTCTCCCTATAGTTATATTATTTTTCTCACAGCTTACCCCCAGTTTGCTATTGAAGGGTATAATGCCAGGGCGTACCAATACATTCTAAAGGATGTGTGGGAAGAAAAACTTGAAACAACATTATATCACATTCAAAAAGAAATTGAATCCCGAACAGAACCGTCGTATCGAATTACGGTGGGAGCAAAATTGGAAAAAATACCGGTGAAGGATATTTATTATTTATATAAAGAAGGAAAAAATGTTGTATTTCAGACACGAAACGGTGAGAGCAGCGTTCGAAAGACATTGTCTGAGGTTTACGAAGATTTGCCGGAAGAGGAGTTTATTTATGTAGACAGAAGCTTTATTGTTAATGTGCAGCATGTGATGAAATTAAAAAACAAAGAGTTATATATGTCAAATGGGGAGCGGGTTCCAGTCAGCAAGCCTCAATTAGACAGAGTTAAAGCAGAAATCAATGCGTATTGGAAGAGCCATATATAAAAATAGGGGAAAACCCAGACAGATAAGACCTTCTTTGGATGTTCCATTGTATATAACAATGGGGCATATTTTTTATTATGGAAAGCTTGTGTAAAAATAATCCACAAGTTATAGGCTTTACGGTGAAAATCCGTGATGATAAACTGAGCCTAATGTAAGATGTATAGGAGCGCAAGAAAATAAGATTAAGAAGGTGATAACTAATGTTAAGGATTGCGGTCTTAGATGATGAACAAATTTTTTATAAACGGATAGAAAAAGAAATTTATGCTTACTATGCGAAAACCAATCTGGCTGTGATGGTGGATTGCTACTGCAATGGCAGAAGTTTGATGTATGAGGTGGATGATGGTAAATATTATGATGTTTATCTATTAGATATTGACCTTCCGGATATGTCAGGAATCGATTTAGGGCGGAAACTCAGAGAAAAATCACCCTATCCTTATATAGTTTTTCTCACGGCTTATCCCCAGTATGCAATTGAAGGATATAGTGCAAAGGCTTATCAATACATATTGAAGGATGAATGGAAAAAGAAGCTGGGCGAAACTTTAGGAAATATTCAGAAAGAGATGGAGTCTTGGATGGAACCGTCATATCGGATTATCGTGAGTACAAAGCTTGAAAAGGTTCCAATTAAAGATATTTATTACCTGTATAAAGATGGAAAGAACGTTGTATTTCAGACACGAAACGGGCAGAGCAGTATTCGCAAAACTTTATCTGAGGTATATGAAGAATTGCCGGAACAGAACTTTATATATGTGGACCGCAGTTTTATTGTGAATATTGAGCATGTGATGAAATTGAAAAATAAGCAGATTTATATGTCTAATGGCGAAATTATTCCTGTCAGCAAACCCCAGTTAGAAAGAGTGAAAATAGAAATTAATACTTATTGGAGGAACCATGTGTAAGCAATTCATATTTTGGGCTACAGAATACTTAAATTATTATTCATTGATTTTCTGGGGAATCAAATTATTTTTGAAAAAATATGGCGTGAAGACAGGAAGAAAAGAATGGGTTGAGAATGCCATTATCATAGTGGTAAGTGCGCCGGTAGCGGTTATTGGTGCTATGAATTATTATTCGGTTTCATATTCAAATATAATAACATATATTTTAACTTTCTATCACTGCATTTTAATTAAGTTATTTACACATGAACAATGTAAAAGAATATTTACATTAAGTGCAATGTATGTCCATTGTATGCGGTTAATAGATTTATTGATGGTTACTATAATTTATGAAGTTAATCAAGTTAGCCGTTATGTAAAATGGGATTTAGTTAATGTAGGAATAGAGAGAAGTGTCTTTTTAATATTTTTATCATTTAGTTATTATGTGATATATCGGATACTTCTTAAAAGTGAGTGGATTGATTATCTTAGGGAAAATTCATTGTTTTATGGATGGATATTTTGTATATATAGTTATTTGGGGATATCATGTTTTTGCAGGGTATATCGATTTTCATATACAAAACATTTGATTCAGTATTGGGCATTTTATTTAGTATGTGCCTTTGTGATGTGCGGTTTTTTCATATTTTATATTGTAAGAATAAAAGGAGAGGAGAAAAATAGAATTCTAAAAATGCGTAATGATATGTTGGAAGCTAATTACCAATCTTTGCGAAAAGTTTATGATGAAAATCGTATGATGTATCATGATTTTAAAAATCATATGTTGGTGGTAAATCAATTAATTCAAGAAGAGAAAAATAATGAGGCTTTAGAATACATTAATACATATATCCATTGGACACTAAGTATTAATCAAAGGGTAGAATCTGGATGTAAAATTATAGATATTATTGTAAACTGTAAGATTGCTGAAGCATTAGAAAAATGTATCCAATTTACTCATGAAATTGATTATATTGGAGAAATTGGTATAGCAGATATTGATATGTGTGCATTATTGGCTAATTTATTGGATAATGCTATTGAGGCATGTGAAAAAATTGAAGAAGAGAAGCGGAGGATAGATTTAAGAATTAAAAAGGTCAATGATATGCTTATTATATGGAGTGAAAATACAATGAAAGAAGGTGGTAAAGAAAGAGTAAATTTCTTTCAAACAGATAAGAAAAATAAAATTCTTCATGGTCTTGGAATGAAAAGTATTGATAATGTTGTTAAGAAGTATGAAGGGCATAAGGAATATGAGATCCAGCAAGATATGTTTCAAATTTATATAAGTATACCAGCGAATTAGCTATTCAGGGACAAAATTCGACAATTTAAGGACAGAATGATAAAAATTAGAAAATGAGGGGTATAATCAAAGAGAAAATTTTAGCAAAGGAGGAGAGAGAATGGAAAACAGAAAAAATGAAAATAGCAAGAATCTTGCTGGGGATATCCGCAAGGAAATGGAAGAAATTCAAAAAATGCAGACAACAATCCCATACTATTTAACAATGGTTACAAATACTTGCACAGATTTTATGACAGTTTTTTGCTGTTAATTTGTAACTAAAAAATGTAAAAGATGACAAAAAGTAAAAAAGAATTCGAGAATATTGTTTATCAAAGCTTAAAAGAGTATACGAGACTCGGGGAGAAACCAGGAGCGGTGTTTAATCCTTTTTTTGACTGTATTGCCGATGCGGCGCTGAAAGAAATTGAAGGCGAAACGGCGGCTGTAAAGCTACCGGGCCGTCCAGCGCGGGAGGTCGTAGATTTGGGTGTTTTGAAGCAAATTTTAATTAAGGTTTCAAAACGGCTTTTAATCTATGATATGAATGTTCAGCGAGAAGCCGGAGAACTGAAAGGCGATTCAGAAGAAGAGGAATATGCGGATTATGTTTGTCATCATCTGATGCAGCCGGAATATGTGCGAAATTTATTCACAGAATATCCGATTTGGCGAGACGCGATATTTCAGAGTTCGAAATTTTATATTCGAAATATAATAGAGGTTTTTCAGCATTTTGTTTCTGATAAAGAGGATTTAAATGCTGAATTTTTCGCGGAAAATCCTTTTGGGGAAGTCCTTCGGATATCAGGAAGCGGCTCGGATTCACATTGTGAAAACCGTGTTGTTTACCGTGTAGAACTGGATAATGGTGAGGTCATTTATCATAAATCCAGAGTGAATACAGGGGTTCGCTTTTTTAACGAGCTGTATGCGCGGATTGGCAATTCCTGTGGGGTGCCTGCATACATAAATCCTGCGTTGGAGCGGGATAGTTATGTTTGGGAAAAAGAGGCGTCCTACGGGGAATGTCAGTCTGAGCAGCAGGTAAAAAATTATTTTACACGGCTCGGAATGATTTTGTGCATTTGCCATTTGTGTCATAGCGGAGATATGCACTATGAAAATATGGTTGCCAGCGGCGAGTATCCGGTGTTGATTGATTATGAAACATTGATTCAGCTGCCTCCGGAGCAGATGCCGATTGGTGAGAAGCAGACCAATACTTTCATCGGAATGTCGGTATTGCCGATAGGAATACTCCCATTTTATGGGGCCAGAAATAAGAATTTCAATGCAGATTTCAGCGGTCTCTGCGGCGGCGGCCGGCAGATGATGGATTTGAAGATTCCGGTGATAGCTAATCCAGGTAAATCGACAATGTGTATTGCCTACAAATATGGTGAGACTCAGGAGAAAAATAACCGGGTACGGTTAAATGGACAGCTTGTTAATCCGGGAGATTATTTACAAAATATTTATGAGGGCTTTGAAGCTGGATATTTGTATATTTATGAACATAAAGCGCAGGTCAGCCAATTGGCGGAAATGATGAGCTCGTCCCTTTACCGGCAGCTTTTCAGGAATACTCAGGAATATCATATGATTCTTGATTTGTCCTATCATCCGCAGTTTATGCGCCAGGAGGGCATGCGGCGGGAATTTCTTAAAAATGCATTGGCCATACCTGAGTTTGAAGATAAAGCCTGGCTTGTGAATCAGGAAATTGAGGATATGCTGAATGGCGATATTCCTTATTTTCAATTTCATATGGGCTCGGGAGAAATTATTAATTCTCAGGGGAGACCATTAAAAACGTTTTTTAAACGGACAGGGATGGAATTTATTGAGAATCAAATTCAAAATCGGACGCTGGAAGATTTACGTGTGCAGAAACAGCTCATTGAGACAGCTTTAACCTATTCAAGAGTTGAGGTTTTAAAAACAAGTATACCGCAATTTTCAGCCGAGAATATCAAAGATATTTCAGTGAAAAATTTATGCTCAAAGATTGCAGATGTGATTTATGAGCATCGTGTTGAATTGCCCGGACAGATTCGGTGGATAAATACCCGGACAATGGCGGTTAATGTGGATAAACGCTATACATATTATATGGAAATGTCAGACAGATATCTTTATGAGGGAATCATGGGGATGGCTGTTTTTTCAGCGGCTATGCTTAAACTGATGCCGGAACATCCGATTTCCAGGGTGTATAAGCCGATGATAAGGGAACTGTTTGAATATACAGATTTGACGGTGGAAAATGGGACAGAGAATTTACCTACAGGGATTTTCTTTGGAGAAAGCTCTATTGTTTATGGGTATCAGTTACTGTATCAAATAACAGAGGCCCCAGTATATCTGGAATATGCGGCAAAACATTGCCGGATTACAGCAAGAAACCTTCCATCGGATAATCAGTTTGATATTGTCGGGGGAAATGCCGGTGCAATCATGGCCTTTTTGAATATGTACGATTTTCAAAAAGAAAGCTGCTATCTGGAAATGGCTGAGGTGGCTGCGGAAGTGTTGTTGGAAAATGCGGTATCTGCAGAAAAAGGAATTGGCTGGAAGAGGATCAGCAATGGGGCATTACTTGGCGGCTTTGCTCATGGGTGTGCCGGAATTATGTATTCTTTGGCCAGACTTGCCCAATATACGGGGAAGAGCAGATATCTGGATGCGGCATTTCAGGCATTTTTATATGAAAGGACTTTATATTGCCCGGAAGAAGGCGGCTGGCGGGATTTAAGGGCTGATGAGGAACTGTATATGTCAGACTTTAAATGGTGCCATGGGACCGCCGGAATTCTGTTGGGATGGAAACTCTCTTTGCCGTATTTCAGCGGGACGCAAAAAGAAATGCTGGGTCGGGAGATAGAAAGGCTGACTGTCGATTATCCGGATATAGTCTTTCGGGAGGAAGTCGGGCTGTGCCATGGCAATCTGGGAAATATCCTCATTGGAGAGTTGGCCGGAATGGACGTGTGGCAAGAGTCCATGCGGAAAAACATGATGGAGAGTCTTTGGATTTTGCAGCAGCTATTTATAGAAAATGATACGAAAGCTGTACTGCGCGAACACTATGATTACAGCCTGATGACAGGATTAGCCGGAGTGGGCTATGGTTTGCTTCACAGCCTGTTCCCGAATCTGCCGGGAATTTTAGATTTACAGCTTTGAAAAACAATGTCAGTGGACAGTAATGAGCAGGGGGGAGAATCAATGAATAAATTCGAAGAAACCGTATCTTATCGCTTTGCAGCATTTTGTGTAAAAGTATTGAAGCTGAGTGCACGAAAATGTTATGAAGAGATTGGAAGGCGTAATGAGAAAGAAATGTCTCTTTCTTTCCTGTGTGAGAATGCGTTGGATTATTTGATAACAGAAGACAAATATTTTGGCGTACCCCATCGTTTTGTTGTAAATGGTTATTTGGTAGAAATTCGGGATGATAATCTCGGCGAGGCAGTTAAACAACTGGACAAAGTATATCAGGATATTTTACTTCTGTATTACTTTTTAGGATTTACGAATAAAGAAATTGCAGAGATGACAGAATGTTCTCTGAGAACTTTAATTCGCAGAAAAGAGCAGGCGCTGAGATTAATGCGCGAGGTATTGGAGGAGTAGGTATGTCTAAAAAATTTACAGATAATCGCGTACCCTATTCGGTGGTAGAAGCGGCAGTTCGCGGGGATTCGGAAGCTCTGAAAAAGGTTCTTGAATGTCACAACGCTTATATATGCAAATTGTGTACACGAAAGGTTTACGATGATGTGGGAGATTTGCATTATGAGATAGATTGGGATATGAAATCACGAATTGAAAGTATGCTTGTAAATGCGATTATTATGAATTTCAAGATAGACTACGACTCCAATAAATGAATTGTAAAGAATGAAAAAGAGTGCTTTGAAAGTTGATAAAACGACAGGATAAGCGCTCTTTTTCCATGGATGCAGAAATGTGTCGAAAGATTTATATTGAAGCTGAGTAATTTTTTCGGTATAGTAAAACTGTCAAAGCGCACAGCTTCTATGTGCGGCAGTTTCCTTTCGGAAACAGAAATTTCCATTAATATTTTTAATAAGGCGGCAGAAAGCTATTGAGAAAAACAGACAGGTTTACTATAATAAAAATAAATTCATGTGTTTTTCCAAAGTTTCTGAGCCGGTTATTTTATGGTCAAAGGAGGAATTTTATGGGAGAGACACAGGATTTTATTATGAAGCCGAAAATTGATTTTTGCTTCAAGGAACTCATGGAAGAGGAATTGGTCCGGCGGGGATTTCTTTCCGCCCTTTTGGGCGTGCGGCCGGAGGATATTGTCGGGACAGAGTTGATACCGACAGTGCTGCGAAAACTTCATGCCGATGACAAACAGGGAATTTTGGATGTACGGGTGATGCTGACGGATGGAGCCCAGGTGGATATTGAGATTCAGGTGGCTTCTTACAAGCAGTGGCCGGAGCGTTCATTATTCTATTTATGCAAGATGTTTTGTGAGCAGATACGGGCCGGAGATTCTTATGAAAAGATGAAGAAGTGTATCCATGTGGGAATTCTGGATTTTAATTTGTTTGAAGACAGTTCTGAATATTATTCCCGGTTTCATTTATGGGAAGACCATCGGAATCAAATGTACAGCGATAAGATAGAGGTACATATTCTTGAATTGAAAAAAGTCCGGAAGAACCAGTATCTGGAAAATCCACTTCTGAATTGGACCAGATTTCTGGGCAGTGAAAAAAGGGAGGAAATGGAAACTTTGGCAGAAAAAGATGTGTATATCGATGCGGCCTACCAGCGATTGATGGCCCTCAGCGAAGATGAGCGGAAAAAACTGGAATATGATAACCGTATGAAAGCGATTCGAGATTACAAGAGTTTCAGGCAGGATGGAATTCTTGAGGGTATTGAACGGGGTATTAAACGGGGTTCGGTTCAGAAGTTGATTTCGATGGTCTGCAAAAAAATGGTGAAAGGTAAATCGCCGGAGACTATTGCGGAGGAACTGGAAGAAGATAAGGAAACTATTGACCGGATTTATACAGTGGCCGGAAAATACGCGCCGGAATATGATGTGGATAAGATTTATCAAGAAATATATCCGGAATAGCCGCATAATACGAAAGAGGAAAATTTAAATGAATACAAAAGATAAATAAAAGAGGTTCTTCGAAACTTGTTTGTTTCAGGAAGAGCCTCTTTTGCATTATTTAAAATCGACGATGGTAACGCCGGTTTCACCTTCACCAAAGGCGCCGAGACGGTAGGATTTAACATATCGGCATTTTTTCAGTTTGTTGTGAACGGCAGTGCGCAGTTTCCCTGTGCCGCGGCCATGAATGATGGTTACCTGATTTAAGTGGGCCAGATAGGCGTCATCCAGATATTTATCCAGTTCGGGCATCGCCTCATCTACTGTTTTGCCGATAATATTCAAGCTGGTGCTGATGGAAGCAGATTTGGCCATTTTGATTTTTCCGGCGCCGGTTTTCTTTAAGGTTGGCGCTTTAATAACTTCTTCATCCAGCAGTTCCAAATCGGTCAGGCTGACCATGGATTTTAAAATGCCCATTTGCACGGCTATCTGTCCTTTGCTGTTTGGTTTTCCGGTAATGGTCCCTTTAATGTTCATGCTGAGAACCCGGACGCTGTCGCCTGGGTGAAAATCCTCCGGCCGGTTTTTCCTTGCCTGGTCTTTCTTCAGGGCCAGCCGTTCATCGGTTTTGGAAAGCTTATCTCGGACGGCGGAACGTTTCTTTTCAAGCTCCTTCATGTTTCCGGTATTTCCGGCGGCCAGCTTATTCATATCCCGAATAGTTTGGTCCGCATAATCTTTGGCGTCCTGGAGAATTTTGCGGGCCTGCTCGTTGGCTTCGCGCAGAATTCGTTCTTTTTGTTTGGACAGATTATCCTGTTTGGTTTCCAGTTTTTGTTTTAATCCGGCAACCTCGGTTTTATATTGCTCAATTTCCAGCCGTTCTTTTTCAATGGTCGAACGGCTTGTTTCCAAATCGGCAATTAAGTCCTCGAAACTTTGGTCATTAGCGTCAATGAATTTTTTTGCCTCATCAATCATATAATCCGGCAGGCCAAGCTTGCTTGAAATGGCAAAGGCGTTGCTTTTTCCGGGAATACCAATTAAAAGCCTGTAAGTAGGGCTTAAAGTTTCCACATTAAATTCACAGCTTGCATTGCAGGCGCCTTCCGTGGAAAGGGCAAAGACCTTCAATTCACTGTAGTGAGTTGTTGCCATGGTGGTTACATTCCGGCGCAGGAAATTTTTCAGGATAGCCATAGCCAGAGCAGCGCCCTCTGTAGGGTCCGTTCCGGCGCAAAGTTCATCCAGAAGGACAAGGGAGCGGTAATTCGACTTATCGATAATAGAGACAATATTTGTCATATGGGATGAAAATGTACTGAGGCTTTGTTCAATACTCTGTTCATCGCCGATGTCGGCAAATACGTCTTCATAAACGGCCAGTTCGGAGTGGTCAAATGCCGGAATATGCAGTCCGGCCTGGCCCATTAATGTCAAAAGGCCGACTGTTTTCAATGATACGGTCTTACCGCCGGTATTGGGACCGGTAACAATAAGAAGCCGGTAATCTTTGCCGACAGAAATATCAATAGGTACGACTTTCTTGTTATCCAGAAGCGGATGACGGCCCTTCTTTATATTTATATAGCCATTTTCATTGAATAAAGGTTCCGAGCCGTTGTAGCTTCTGGAAAGATTTGCTTTGGCAAATACAAAATCCAGGTGAGCCATAACGGTGATATTGGTTGATAATTCTTCCTGATATTCGGCGCATTGATTGCTCAATTCGGCAAGAATCTTTTCAATTTCTTCTTTTTCTTTTGCAGCCAGTTCCCGCAAATCATTATTTAATTTGACAACAGCCATCGGTTCAATAAACAAAGTGGAGCCGGAAGATGACTGATCATGAATCATCCCCTGAATCTGACTGCGGTATTCGGCCTTTACAGGAAGGCAGTATCTTCCGCCGCGCATGGTAACCAGATTATCCTGAAGCATGGAGCTGACGGAGGATGAATTGACCATGGCATTTAACTGGCTGTGAATCCTCTCATTGGTCAGCTTAATGGAACGGCGTACATGCTTTAAGCCCGGACTGGCATCATCGGCAATCTCTTCCTCGGAGAGGATGCAGCGCCGGATTTCCCGGCATACCGGAGACAGAGGTTCGATGGCGTTGAATAAACCGTCCAGGGAATCGGTGTTCATATCATCTGTTTCACGGCGGCCATAGGATTTTGCGCGCAAAGCTGTTTCCAGAAGAGAAGCAATGTGCATCAGTTCTGTTACGGACAGGCTGGAGCCAACCTTTAAGCGGAGCAGGGAATCCCGAATATCCCGAAGCCCGGAAAAAGATAAACTTCCTTTGGCGTAAATTCGGGAAAGCGCATCGCTTGTTTCCATTTGACTCTGGCAGATTTCACCCAAATCGGCCGTTGGCAGAAGTTTTTTACATATATCTTTGCCCAGCGGGGATGTGGCGTAATCCATTAATTTTTCTATGATTTTATTGTATTCTAATATTCGTAATGCTTTTTCATTCATAGTGACACCTCATACTATTGTATTTATCATTGTACCCTATAACAGGAAAAATGAAAATGGATTTTTTATTTTTATATTGGATATATTAATGTCAAAGGAGGTGTTATTATGTCAAACAGAGGATTTACGGACAAAGTAAAAGGTAAAACCAAAATGATGGCCGGAAATTTTAGCGGGGACCGCAAAGTAAAGGCCGAGGGAATTATCCAGCGGACAATCGGGATGACAAAGGAAGTTGTTTCGGATGTGAAGGATGTCGCGGAAGAAGTTGTTGAGAAGGTCAAAGACAAAATACAGTAGATTTTATAATTTGGGAATACCTTTTGGGGTATTCCTTTTTTATTGTGAGATTTGGTGTATCCTGGACCTTTCAGATGTGCTATACTATTTACACAATCTGGATTAGAAATGGAGATAAGCTATGAGATTTATTTGTGAATTGCGGGAGGGAGATAATATCTCCGGCATTTATTTATGTAAAAACAAACAGAATTTAAAAACAAAGGCAGGAAAAAGTTATTATTCTCTGCTTCTTCAGGATAAGACCGGTACGGTGGATGCGAAAGTATGGGATTTGAATAATGGTATCGAACATTTTGAATCTATGGATTTTATCAAGGTGGACGGTATGGTGACCAGCTTTCAGGGGGCTTTGCAGGTGAATGTGAGGCGGGTGCGCCGGACTCAAGAGCAGGAATACGATATGCGGGATTATTTGCCGACCAGTCGGTTTTCCATCGATGATATGATGAAGGAATTAACCGGTTATATTACGACGATACAGAATCCTTATTTAAAAGCGCTTTTGGAGAGCTTTTTTGTGAAGGATGCAGCTTTTATCAAAAGCTTTAAAGAACATTCGGCGGCGAAAAGTGTGCATCATGGCTTTGTCGGCGGGCTGCTGGAGCATACGCTGAGTGTGACAAAACTGTGTGATTTTTACTGCAGGCGTTATTCGATTTTGAACAGGGATTTATTGCTCACCGCGGCCATGTGTCATGATATTGGAAAGACAACGGAGCTTTCGCTTTTCCCGGCTAATGATTATACGGATGAAGGTCAGCTCCTCGGACACATTGTGGTGGGAACAGAAATGATTCATGACAGGATTCGGGATATTCCGAATTTTCCAAAGGTTCTTGCCAATGAATTAAAGCATTGTATTTTGGCCCATCACGGAGAATTGGAATATGGTTCGCCGAAGAAACCGGCGCTGGTTGAGGCTTTGGCATTAAACCTGGCGGATAATACGGATGCGAAAATGGAGACGATGACAGAAATTTTTGCAGGGGCAGCAGATACAACAGAGTGGATGGGATATAACCGTCTCTTTGAATCGAATTTACGGAAAACCTCGAAATAAAAGAGATATGAATAAAGGCGGTTTAGTAAGATGAAGGAAAGTTTAAAGAAAAATGATCTTGTGACACTTTCCATCACCGATTTGGGCAGCAGCGGTGAAGGGATTGGCAAGGTGGATGGGTTTACATTATTTGTGAAGGATGCTTTGATTGGCGATACAGTTCAGGCAAAGATTATAAAAATGAAAAAGTCCTATGGTTATGGCCGATTGATGGAAATTTTGAAACCTTCGCCCTATCGGACAGAAGCCCGGTGCCCTCAGGCCAGAGCCTGCGGCGGTTGTCAGATTCAGCCTTTGGCTTATGAAAATCAGTTGATTTATAAAGAAAATAAAGTCCGGGAGCTTTTAGAACGTGTAGGAAAAATCGGCGAGTACGGGATGGAGCCAATCATTGGCATGGAAGAGCCCTGGTATTATCGGAATAAGGCCCAGTTTCCTGTGGGGCAGAATAAAGAGGGGGATATCGTTGCCGGATTTTATGCAGGAAGAACCCATTCGATTGTCCCGGTGGATGAATGTTTTATTCAGCATCCGATGAACCGTCAGTTGATGAATATTGTGAAAAAGTGGATGAAAGATTATAAAGTGCCGCCATATAACGAAGTAAATCATACGGGTTTAGTGCGCCATATATTTACCCGTATTGGCAAATATACCGGGGAGATTATGGTTTGCCTGGTGATTAACGGAAAAAGAATTCCGGCGGCGGATGAATTTGTCAATGCGCTTAAAAATGTGCCGGGAATGACCAGTATTTGCTTGAATATCAATCAGGAGAAGTCCAATGTTATTTTGGGAAACACTGTGAAATGTTTGTGGGGCAAACCTTACATAACAGATAAAATTGGGGATGTCGCCTATCAGATTTCGCCCCTTTCCTTCTTTCAGGTTAATCCGGTGCAGACCCAGAAGTTATATCGGACAGCACTTGAATATGCCGGGCTGACCGGTGAGGAGACAGTGTGGGATTTATATTGCGGTATAGGAACTATTTCATTGTTTTTGGCTCAATGCGCTAAAAAAGTATATGGTGTGGAGATTGTGCCCCAGGCGATTGAGGATGCCAGAAAAAATGCTTTGCTGAATCATATTAAAAATGCAGAATTTTTCGTGGGGAAGGCGGAAGAAGTACTGCCCGAACAATATGAAAAATATGGTGTTTATGCAGATGTCATTGTTGTGGACCCGCCAAGAAAGGGCTGCGACGAGAAACTCCTCCGGTGTATGGTGCAGATGGCGCCGAAACGCATTGTTTATGTAAGCTGTGACCCGGCCACATTGGCCAGAGATTTGCATTTCCTCGAAGAAAATGGATATAAAGTTGAAAAAGTGCGGTGCGTAGACATGTTTTCCCACTCTGTACATGTGGAGACGGTTGTTCTTTTGTCCCAACTAAAACCAGATGACACCATAGAGATCGATTTGGATTTGGATGAATTGGATGCAACCTCTGCAGAAACCAAGGCTACTTACGAAGAAATCAAGGAATATGTAAAAGAAAAATATCAGCTGAAAGTGTCTAATCTGTACATTTCGCAGATTAAAAGAAAGTGCGGAATAGAAGTCGGAATCAATTACAATCTTCCAAAATCAGAAAATTCGAGAGTTCCGCAATGTCCACCGGAAAAAGAAAAAGCTATCCGGGAAGCATTAGAATATTTTCAGATGATTTCATAAAAAATATTTGCGAAGTAACAGAAGCGATCAGGAATTGTGTATCTTGATCGCTTCACTTATATGGGTATCTTATTCTTTTTGGGTTTGCTTTTTTTGAGAACTATCATAGAGATCATCAAGCTCTTCTTCCAGTTTGTAAATCCGGTGATGCTGATAACAGATTATTCCGGGAAATCCGGCAGCTATAATGAATGACAGCAATAGTATTTTTAAAGCGTCCCATCGGGTTTCCATGCCGTTCATTGAAAATCCACCTACCAAATTGAAAAACAGGATATAGAAATATCCGCAGAAAAATCCGATATAGCCCAGTGCAGATAATAGGTTTTTGAGTTTTTTATACATAATCATCTCACTCCTTGTAATAATGATTCTAGCGAATTATTCGCTAAAATTCAACAGCGAATATTCCGCTAATGTATGATGAGGATACGAGGTGGAAGCTATGTATCGAAGAATCAGAAATTTAAGAGAAGATGTTGATCTTACTCAGAAACAAATGGGTGAGATATTGAATTGCAGTCAGCGTATATACAGCAACTATGAATGTGGCGATGTGGATATTCCAACATCGGTGTTGATCAAATTAGCGGAATTTCATAAGACCAGTATTGATTATCTGTTGGAATTAACGGATGAGAAACGTCCTTATCCCAGAAAGAAAAGTGAGAAGTAAAAACAACCCAGATACGAAATCTGAGTTGTTTTTTTTGTAAGCGATATTGCTGGGAGATGCATTATCTTTCCTGGTCTTTATGGTATTTCGGAGTCCGTGACTGTCTCTTTAAGGCAGTTTCTTTTTGATGAAGTCTATGCAGGATAGAGTGTAAGGACTCGGTTTCCTGTAATTCAGAATTGATGATTTTTTCTGCCTTTTGTAGCATATCATTTCTGAAAGCTGACTGAAAGGTTCCCTCTAAGTGCTCTCTTACTTCCTGCATTTTTTCCGGTCTTAGTTTTTCACGTTCTTCTAGTACAGCATCCACATCTTCCGGAGAGATCTTTTCTTTTATTTCCAGAAAATTCAGAGTACCCGTTTCTTTTTGCTCATTCAGAGAAACTAACTGATCTTTCAAACGTTTTTGTGTGTCCTGCATTTTTTCTATCTTTTGTTGAATTGCTTTCATATCAGAATCATTGTGACAATTTAAACAGGAGAACAGATACGCTTTCCGGCTTTTTAGCTCTTCGATTTCTTCCGTAAGAGCAGCAATCTTCTGATTAAACTGCCGGATTTGTAAAAACTTCAGAGGACTGCAGATCTTTTTTTCTGCTTGTAAAGCTTTTTTCTCTGAAATTTTTCCAGTTATCTTTTTCTGAACAGATTTATATTCTTTCACAAGCGTGATGGCTTTATCTAATACCTCTGATATTGCACGTTGCTGTGAGGTATCATGGAGAACATGATATTGGAGTGTTATCAGACGGCTTCTCAGGGATTCCAGTGCTGATGCAATGGCAGGAATACTTTCTTTCAGGGCTTTCGTAAGTTTCTGGATCTGTACTTTTAATTCTTTCAGCAGACGGTTGTCTTCTTTGATCTGACGGTTTAAAGCACAGAGTGTAGATGGGATTCCCATTGCTTCCAGATTACGGGCATGATAACCTTCGTGAATGGTGGGCTGTTCTTCCAGCCCACGGTCTGCGTTGCTTCTGCAATCAATGCGGGCTGAAAGCTGATGCTGCTGCAGGGAAAGGTTTACCGCATCTTCCCAGCCCTTTCTCCAGCACAAAAGCTGTTCCTCGCTGTTCCATACTTCGGAAATGGGGTTCTGACGTCCGTATCGGGTGCTTTTCGGGGATTTCGATGTTCTGATATAGTCTGGATGATTTTGAGCCTCAGAGGGCGTTAAATAGACCTTTTTCTTCCCTGATTGATAGGGATATTGTTTTTCCCATCCATCCTGTTTTGCGATGAGAAATTCTTCTGCCGTAAAAGCCTGTTCGTCGGAATCACGGCGGCAGAGATATTCTTTCTGTGTTTTTGCCTGCCAGTGTCCGGCCTGATCCAATGGTCTGACAGTCAGAAGGATATGAGCATGAGGATTGTGACCGTCTGTGTCATGGATACTGACATCAGCACACATTCCTTTGGAAGTACATTGTTCCTGAATGAATTGCCGGAGTATCTGTTTCCAGTCAGACAATTCCAATTCTATAGGAAGGGCAACAATCAGTTCTCTTGCCAGACGGCTGTTCTTGGCTTTTTCAACGGTTTCCACAGCTTCCCACAAAGTCTGACGGTCTTTCCAGTGGACAGGTGCGGTATCGGATAAAAAGATTTCACTGTACTGACAGCCCCGTTTTCGGGTGTAGTCGTGGGTGATACCGTCATAGTCGTTGTAAAGCCGTGAACAGGAAGCATAGGCTGCTGCGGCTACAACAGAACGCCCCGTTCCACGGCTGATGATCTTGGCTTCTAAATGGTAAATAGCGATAAGCATTCCTCCTTTTGGTGCAGAATCATGAGGCACGAACAACTGCGAAAAGCTGCCGGTGACAGGTTTTGCAGACAGCCTGCCGTGGAATATCCACGACTGCAACGGATGATCAGCAGGTGCGGTGTTCTGGACAGCAGGGACAGAAAAGGCAGGCTGTACAGTCGATGACGTTTACGGAAACGACTGGCCCTCGGCAGAGCGTACGAGCCCCGTAAGGGGATACCACCGCCCCTTCGGGGTGGTGAGTAAGTGCGCCCTTCGGGATTGGAATACGTACAAAGATGCTTAATCATGCTTCTGAAGATGAAAGCTGAGAAAATGACGGAGTTCTTCCCGGCTCATTTCCCTGACTTCCGGAACAACATATTCCAGTTCCGCACCTTCCAGGATCAGCCTCCTGGTCCTTGCATTCCGCTCTTTTCTCCGGTCTCTTGCCTGTGCAGCTTCCAGCCGGTGTTTTGCCTGTAACAGGGCTTTTTCTTCTGGTGTCATTGTTTTTTTATCTGCCATATCTGGCACCCCCTTTGTGCCCGTATCCGGGCTGTTTTGTTCTTGTTTGGGTTATTCCTGGTACTGCTTTTTATCTGAACAGGGACAGATACCCTCATCCATATTTCAAGATACAGAAAGTAGTATCTATCCCGGTGTATTGTGGCAGTCCTGTAGTATTTCATCTTCCCATTGCTGGTGCTGCCCGTCATTCAGAGTAATAATCTTTTCGCTTCCTCCAGATTTTTGGATGCATTGTCCTGCCGGATGTTACGGTTGTTGATCCGGATGGGGACACAGCGCTCAAGGATCCGGTCATAGATCCGTCTGTGGGCCATATCCGCTGGGGTATTCAGTTCCGTCAATGTGAGATTCGTCGTTACGATCAGCGGTTTCCTGCTCCGATAGCGGCTGTCGATCACATGAAAGACCTGTTCCAGGGCAAATTCGGAGTTCCGTTCCATTCCCAGGTCATCGATAATAAGCAGGCTGTAACGGTTCATGCTGTCGATGAACAGATTCCTGTCCTCAGAATGCATACCTGCCAATGTATTGAGGATTCGGGCAAAGTTCGTCATCAATACGGGAATGCCTTTATCCAGAAGGGCATTGGCAATACAGCCTGCAAAGAAGGTCTTTCCGGTTCCGACATCTCCCCAGAGGAGAAGACCGGAAGACCGGTCTTTCATGCTGTCCCAATTTTCCACATATTTATGGGCAAGCGCCATCTCCGGATTTACCCCGCTGTCTTTGGCAAAGGTATAATCATAGAATGCCTTATCCTGCAGGCCGCTGGTCTTCATCCGTTGGATTTCCATCTGTTTTTCCTTAAGTTTTCGTTTGGCTTCTTCCTGATCATAGAGTTCCTGCTGGCATCTGCATCGGATGGGCGGCAGGAATATCCGGCCCTGTAAGGTATATCTTCCCTGCCGTGGTGTATGACACTTGGCACAGTAGATCAGGTGGTCGGATGGATTGAAATATTCATCCGGCTGCAACTCTCTGGCTGGAAGCGGATCGGTTCGTTTTTCTGTGAACTTTCTCATAATGTTTCGTACTCCTCACTTTCATAGAATTTTTGCCGGGAAGGGGGATTATCCTGTAGTGCCCAGCTGATGATGGTGGCTGCATGGTTCTGGTACTGTTTTCCGGTGGAAGCCATGTAGCCGGATAAACGCTCGATATAATCCTGCCAGTTGGGGACGGTCTGTCTGACGTTCTCCAACTCTTTTGCTGACAGGAACACATTCTGAAAGTTTCCATAGGGAGAGCGGTCCTCCTGACTCTCTCTTTTTGATAGATCGTTCTTTTTTATCTCTTTCTTATTACCGGACAGTTTTCTGTCTGTCTCAGGGAAAGAATCCTGTCTGTTATAAGGACAGTTTTCTGTCTGTCTCGGGGACAGGATCCTGTCTGTCTCTCTGAAAGCATCTTCTGGAAATTTTACATAGATCCGGTTTGGATGTCCGGCGCCCTGGCGTTTCCTCAGGATCAGTCCTTTGTTTTCCAGTGCAGCCAGTGATGTTTTGATGGTCATCTGGCTTTTATGGAGAACGTTTGCCATTGCTTCAATCGTAAAGTAGAGGAACACATGACCGGATGCATCGGTCCAGCCTTCGTTTCTTAGGGAGAGCCTTGCCCGGTCCAGCAGGATCATATAGAGAAGTTTGGTCGTTTCATTCAGATCCATATCCAGAAGGAACCTGGGAAATACCAGATAAGGCGGCAGACTGGTATCGACAGTCAGAAATTCCGTCATGTGTACACCTCCTCCCGGTTATTCTCCGAGAAACTCCCAGTCTACCTCTGCTTCTGGCTCCGGTTCTTTGGGAAGCGGCAGGGATGCCTTGTTTTGGGGCTCCCTTGGTGCCATCCCTGCTATCAGGCCGGAAAGGAAGAGGGGAAGATACTGCTCGAGGCACTTTTCCACTGCCTTTAGGATCTGATCCACAAAGCGTTCTTCCCGTTCTCTTGTTTCCAGATAGGGGTCTTCCTGTGTGCGGTAATAGCGGTCAAAATACTCGACCAGGGCAAGGGCGATCACCTGACTGTAGGATCGGAATTCCTGCTTGTCCATGGTCTGCAGGTATTCCCAGGCTTTTCGCTGAAGATCTTTTTCCAGGTTAAAGCGCAGGTTTGTGTTCCGGATGTTTGCTGCCATGGATCATCCCCTCCTTTTCAGGCTCATATAAGCCAGATATTCATATCCCTTGGCAGTGGAACAGATGTCATCAAGGATCGTGACACGGGCCCTGTCATACTTCCCGAAATTACGGAGCAGGCATCCGCCGCCGCCCACCACATACAGCCTCATCAGATCGGGGTTGTATTCATATTTTCGGAGTGTGGCAAAGATATCAGCCACATACTGCCTGGCGACAGCGGTAATGCAGTCCAGGTATGGGGCAGAGATATCAGCTGTTCCAAACCGCAGGATCTGCTCTACGGTAGCTTCTTCGATCTTTACCCCGAACTGGTCGAGAATGGCATTCTTTGCAGTGATCATGCACTGGTTCACCCCGAATTTCTCTGTCCAGCAACGGCTTTCCTGTGCTTTTTTGTTGGTGATATACAGGATGTTCATGGTTCCATTCCCGATATCCGCAAGGAGATTCGTACCTTTCAGTTCACCCAGACGGCTCACGATGGCAGGGTATCCCTGTGGATAAAGGCTGCATCCGACCAGGCGGATGTGGTAATCCTTATGATTGAAGCGGTAACGGATCTCCGGATTCTGGAGAAGATAAGAACGGAATTCTTCCCGCTGGTTCCGGATCCATGTCAGCGGAAGCCCGGCAGCCAGATGGACATCTGCTTCCTGGATGGAATGCAGATTCAGCTCCCGTGCAATGGCCATCAGTGTCAGGAGATAATAGTCCCTGTCCATGGCTTTGTCCGGTATAAATTCCTTGTGTCCTTCCCCGATCCGGTAATAGATACCGTTATATTCCAGAATGTTTCCGGTAAAGATCGGCTCTGATTCATAGGCAGTGATACCGGTAGGTGTGACCGTATTGGCGGTCTTGATATTGCCGTATCCATGATCTACGGCAATGATCTTTGTGTTATTGATCTCTCGCATGAAAAATCCCTCCATTCGTATTTGTTTTATCAGCAGCTTGTACCGGTCTGGTACTGCTTTGCTGTGGGATAAGCATACAAAAGATGGAGGGATAAGGCATTGAGTAGAAATTGAGTTCGAATAGACATCGCTGTTATTTTGCAACCATCGATAGCGTGTTTTTCGCAAACTCCGTTATCGTGGGAAGAATGGCTAGAGAATAAAAAGATACAAAAAAATCAGACCTTAGGGGCGTAAGCCTTTAAGGTCTTTTTCAATTTGTCCGAAAACTATCCGCAGTAGGTAGGGTATCAGAAGGGAAAAAGCACTATAATAAAATCGGTATAAAAAGAAGAGTAGGAACGCTGAAAACGGTGATCTTGATGATGGAGCCGGGCATCACAAAAAAGGGATTGATGACTAAGATACGGGACGTCTTCGGCATTCAACTGTTCCAGCAGTTTTTTATCATTTGGAGGGAGCGTGTGCATCATGAATGAAAAAATGGAAAAAAAGGCAGAAATACCGACGAAGAAAAAAATAAATAAATACGACATCTTGGCAATACTTCTGGGCATCGGACTCCTTGTTGCTGGGGTTCTCGGCATCGTAACCAGCTTGACCAATTCCGACGACTACAACAATTCCGACGACATCCGGACGGTCGACGCCGTGATCGAAAAGATCGAACGAAGCGAAGAAAAGCAGGAGGACAATGAAGATAGGAACGATAAGTACAAAAACTATATTAAGACGAACCACAAGATGAAACTCTCCTTTGTTGTGGACGGAAAGACTTATCAGGGCAAGTATTATTATCAGACTTTCTCGTACGACCGTGAAAAGAATCAATTCTACAAACAGCTTCAGCGCGGCGACAGCATCTTCGTTGAGGTCTACAAAAGCCAGGACGGTACGTATAAGATGTCACAGAACAATAACCCCGTAAACTTCCTTCTATATTGTGCAGCGGTCCTCGTGGGACTGATCATCACTGCCGCCATGATCTACGGGATTCTCAGACCGGAAGCAGAGCAGCAAAACGGCGGTAAAGGCAAAAAGGGTAAAAAACGCGTATAGGAATAATCGGGTCAAAAACACTGAATCTGCGAACAGGGAGGTGCATTATGAACTTACTGGAAGCTGCCATCATGGGTGCTGCATATACGATTGTTTTTCTTTATTTTATAGGGGAGAAGATTATCAAAGTAGATTTTTCCGGCCTTCTGAAGCGAAACTGGAAGAGCACCAAGTGTAAAAAAATGCTTGCCCAGTGGAAGGGACCGTGGCAGGGAACAAATCTGCAGAGCGAGATCCGGAGTGCTTTCAACATGGTATTGCTCCCTCTGGGAAAAGCGGACAAGGGGCTTCTCCCCGCCCGGATGGACATGACGTTCCGTAGGCGGATCGAGCAGCAGATTGGGCTTTTAGAGAGGCAGAAACTCTGCCGGGAGATCCGGCTGATCGACGTGGTTCCCCTGCCCAAAAACTCTTTCCGACATTGGAACGATGACGGCCGGGAATGGAGAGAGTCCGTGCTGCAGTGCAGCGCCCTGGAGCGCCTGCTCCCAAAGGAAGGCGGCAGCCCAGTCCATGTAGTCTACCGGAAAAACGCCTATCTCCGACTGCTCCAGTCAAGACATATCCGCAACTGCGACCGCAAGGAGAAGCGGGAGAGCTACTATGCTAATCAGACGACGATCAATTGTCCCTCCTGTGGCGCGGAGGTAAAGTTGAAGAGTCAGCAGACGGTCTGCCCCTATTGCGGTGGCGTGATCCAATGCGAATTTTACGACTGGCAGACCGAGGTTTTTGAGGTGTATGAGCAGATGGGGGACGAGTTGCTGCGTGTGCTGCAGTTGCTCCTCTGGGGTGCTTTGCAGTATGTCTGCCTGTTCCTTTGCCTCTGGCTCATCAAGGACACCCAGATTTCCCTGGCGGCGGGGGTGGGGGCTGCAGTTCTTGTTTTGGCTGCGGCAATCGCTGTTTTCTCCATCTCGTACGGAAAGCAAGAAAAATTGGAGAAAGAGATTGTGCGCTACTCTGAAAATTATCTGCGTACCTGCATCAACGAGGCACTGTATCCGGATGGAAACTACCCCGATCTGATGGATTACAGTGTGGGCACAATCCGCTTGAAAAGGGTGGTCAACACAGAGGAGATAACCAGAATAACGGCTCAGGTGTACATAAGCGAAACCTATCTTCCACAGGGGAGAAAACCGTACACCAGAAAATACAAAAGAACGCTTGTGCTACAGAGAGCCCGGTATCCACAACGAAGAAAAAGGGATGGCAAGTTTTTCACGGAACGGGAGTGCCCTTCCTGCGGTGCGAATTTTGTACCAGACGAGAACCACTGCTGTTCTTACTGTGGGTATAGCTTACAAGTCGATAACACAAAATGGGTCATGCAGACAAACAAAGAACAAAAGAGATACAAAATATATGAACGAAACAAATCATGCATATATAATAATATAATACGGAAAAAAGCGAATTAAGAATACATATTATTTATAAACGTACCCACAATTCTATACGGTATACAGCCTCCCAGGATATTTGTTCTGGGAGATTTTTTCGTATATTTTGTAGAAAAACTGTGGTAGAGTATTTTCAATACATAAAAGCGTACAGATGCACGGAATCAAGGAATGATACGATGGAGATTAGAAGAGATTTTTGCCAGTGAAAGACAGATATTTTACACGAACAAAACAATCCCCAGGCATATAGATTATTTGGCAGATGTCTTTTTGATTTCGAAAGCCAGCGGCTGGGATTTTTTGAAACTTTCTGGATTGGAAAAAAGACTACCCGCTGCGGGTAGTGCAGGAACAAAGAATTTATGTTATACTGAAGAATAACAATTTTTGACGAACGAAAATAAAGTTTTTTGGGAACAGCTGTTTTAGGTGATAGAATCAAACAATAAGTTAGTAGAGATACTAATAATGAAAAAGAAGAAGACAAGATGTGGAATAGGGGCAGAGGAAGATGATTCCTCTGTTTATTCTATAAATATGGGTTAGATATAGACAGATGTATAACAGATTGAAAAAATCAATTTCAAATTGAATTCGATGATATAATGAAAAAGAAAGCTGAATTGGAATCCGAGCTTCCAGTTTGCAAGTTTAAGTGAGTGTGTGAAACTTTTTCTGTAGAATAATGTTTATAAGGTTCTTCTATGATACAATAAATATCATTAGGAGGGCCTTTTATTATGGCAAGACAAAAGAAACCTGTACATCGTGTACAAATGACAGAAGGAAAACGAAACATCATCCATCAGCTCCTGGAAGAGTACGATATCCAGTCTGCAGAAGACATTCAGGATGCGCTCAAGGATCTTTTAGGCGGCACTATTAAGGAAATGATGGAAGCTGAAATGGATGATCATCTTGGTTACGAAAAATCCGAACGCTCAGATAATGATGATTATCGCAATGGTTATAAGCGGAAACAGGTCAACAGCCGGTATGGCTCGATGGAAATCGAAGTGCCACAGGATCGCAAATCAACGTTTGAACCACAGGTTGTGAAAAAACGTCAGAAAGATATTTCCGATATTGATCAGAAGATCATTTCCATGTATGCCAAAGGAATGACTACCCGGCAGATTTCCGAAACCATCGAAGATATTTATGGCTTTGAAACTTCTGAAAGCTTTATTTCTGATGTGACTGATAAGATCCTGCCACAGATCGAAGACTGGCAGAACCGGCCACTGGACGAGGTCTATCCCATTCTCTACATTGATGCAATCCATTATTCTGTAAGGGATAATGGCGTGATCCGAAAGCTTGCTGCTTACGTGATTCTGGGAATCAACACGGAAGGAAAAAAAGAAGTTTTAACCATCAGTGTTGGCGATAACGAAAGCGCAAAATACTGGCTTTCCGTTATGAATGAACTGAAAAATCGTGGTGTCAAAGATGTATTAATCATCTGTGCCGATGGTTTAACCGGAATCAAAGAAGCGATCGCAGCAGCTTTTCCAAAGACGGAATACCAGCGCTGTATTGTACACCAGGTAAGAAACACGTTGAAATATGTCCCGGATAAAGACAGAAAAGCCTTCGCTACGGATCTGAAAACCATTTATCAGGCCACAGATGAAAAGAAAGCTCTGGCAGCCTTAGAGCGTGTAACAGAAAAATGGACACCGAAATATCCGAATTCCATGAAGCGCTGGAAGGATAACTGGGACGCAATCTCGCCGATCTTTAAATTTTCAACGATGGTCAGAACGGTGATTTATACTACAAATGCTATTGAATCCCTGAATTCTACCTATCGGAAACTGAATCGCCAGAGAAGCGTATTTCCAAGCGATACAGCTCTATTAAAGGCACTGTATCTTGCCACATTTGAAGCTACGAAGAAATGGACCAGTACGATCCGCAACTGGGCACAGGTGTATGGTGAACTGAGTATTATGTACGAAGGACGCCTCCCAGAGTAACGAATAAACAGGCGAATAAGACGGGCGGAAAACCGCCTGCTCTTGACATGCCATTCAACAACTGTTATATATAAAACAAGGGTGAGAAGCCTGATTTTCAGGCTTGCCACCCTTGCATATCATAGAAGAATCTTATTTACAGACTTTTTCTCACAGTCTCCATTTCGAAGGCAATCGCCGAATTGCTATATATTATATTATTATATTAAATTACTGAAAATATTTTCTTTGCGTTCTCCAGGTTATTTTTTCCATTTATTTTTAGATATACTTTACTGATTTCAGAAGGCTCTCCTATTTCTCTGCAGAGATCCTGTGCCTGGAAAATGGGTATGTAGATTTTCCTGGAACCTCCGTTTCTCTGGCTTTCTTAATGCCCTCGGCTGTGGCTTCTATCAC
>ENA-ORML01000334-ORML01000334.1-human-gut-metagenome-genome-assembly--contig:-NODE-334-length-59606-cov-12.389985_pt1 | contig 59606 bp, 76 predicted proteins | sample MGYA00242103_ERZ508995 | MGnify/ENA primary metagenome ERZ508995 (study PRJEB26280, sample SAMEA2338702) | human gut metagenome | biome: human gut; feature: human-associated habitat; material: faeces... | reverse complement strand
CATGCCTCCCTGTCACGGAGGAGATCGTGGGTTCGAGTCCCATCTGGACCGCCATTTAGAAATTTAAGTCATCTTAGGATGACTTTTTTTCTTTATATTGACTATTATTTTGTTTCTTAGTTTAATAAAACTATGATTATTAATGCGAGTGGAAGAACAGATATTGTAGCATATTATATGGATTGGTTTGTGAACCGCTGGAATGAAGGATATTTTGATGTAAGAAACCCTTTTAATCCAAAACTTGTCAGTCGTATCTTTGTATCTGATGTAGATATGATTGTATTTTGTACAAAAAATCCATTGCCATTGTTAGATACAATACATTTATTTTCTGTACCCATTCAGCTACAAGTTACCATCACTGGATACTTTAAAGATATGGAACCTCAAGTACCTGATAAAGGAGAAATCATTGCGTGTGTTCAAAAACTGTCTTCTTATCTAGGAAAAGAAAATGTATGTGTGCGATATGATCCAATCCTTTTGAATTCCAAATATAATGTTGATTATCATATTCGTGCCTTTAATAAATTATGCGCAATGTTAAAAGGATATGTATCTAAAATGATTGTCTCTTTTGTGGATGATTATAAAAATGTTCGAAATAATCATTTGGATTATCATGAACCCTCTAATGAGGAATATCTTAAGTTAAAAGAAGCTTTTGAGAAGAATGATATAAAAGTTGTGAGCTGCATGGAAAATAAATATCAAATTGGTGATGAAAAGGATTGCTGCATCAGCATTAAATATGCTTTTGAAAGAACAGGCAAGCTTTTTAAAGAATGGAAGGCAAGAGATTGTCATTGTGTGAATATGGTGGATATTGGTGCTTATAATTCATGTTTACACGGATGCAAATATTGCTACGCCAATTTTGATTCCAAACAAATTGTATCAAACTATAAGATGCATGATGTGAACTCTAGTTTATTGATTGGACATTTGAATTTGGATGATCAAGTCAAAATACGAAGAAAATAAAATGAGTGAAGCTAGTTTATTTTGCTTCACTCATTAATTTTGTATAGATTTTTGTTAGTTGCTCTTTTTCATCGTTTGTCATTTTTCTTTCGGTCGCATCATGACTTTCTAATGTTCCTTCATGTCTATCAATGACTTTTCCATTCTTTACAACCAACACTAGAGGAACATATAAGGTTAGAATACCTTCATCGTTATTTGACATATAATCTTGGATATATGGTTCAATAATCGCTTTTTGCTCATCTGTATAAAGACGATTCTTTTCTTCGTCTCTTACTTTTACATATTGGATGTCGATTCCATTGTCTTTTGCGACTTTCTTTAAAATGGGTTTAGCTTCTTTGCACCAAGGACAACTTGAAAATCCGAAATATAAAACACCCGATTTTTTTTGAGTGAAGTATTGAATGGCTTCATCAAAGTTAATTTCATTAAAATTTGTTTTAGTATTGTCTTTTTCGTTGCACTTTTCTTCTTCGCTTGTTACATCACAAGCTTTTTTTGAAGTCGAAGTTGTACTCTTTGTTGGTGCTTGACACGCGCATAATGTAAGACTTAAAAGTATGAGTAATAATTTTTTCATGTTCCTAATATACAAATAAATTTAAAAAAAGTAAATAAAAAAGCTTCGATCTCTCGAAGCTTAAAAATCTTAGTGGGGCGGCTGACGCGATTCGAACGCGCGCGTGACGGAGCCACAATCCGCTGTGTTAACCAACTTCACCACAACCGCCATGTTTGCTTGACGCTTAAATAATATACCATGTGATTCTGTACTTTGCAAGCAAAAAAGTAAAATAAATTAAAAAAAGTGTATTTTTTTTCGTATAAGAGTATATGGAGGTAAAAGAGATGGAAGTGGAACAGCGCCCACGAGAAAAAGCGCTACGCTATGGTTTAGAATCTTTGAGCGATTTAGAGTTGGTTGCCTTGATTCTTCAAAGCGGGAATAAAAATCGTTCCGTATTCGAAATTGCATCCGATGTATTGAAAGAAAGTGAAGGTTTATCAAAATTAATGTCAATGCATGTAAATACATTGATGCAGATTCAAGGAATACGAGAAGTTAAAGCTTTACAGCTTCTGGCAAGTGTGGAACTCAGTAAACGTGTCATTAGATCAAAGGTATATCATGCCTCCATTATGAGACCTGAAGATGTGATTGAATGGTTTGAATTTGAGTATGGCTCTTTGCCACAAGAATGTTTTATTGCTCTGTATTTAGATACAAAAAGTAAACTCATTTCTCATCGTGTTTTGTTTAAGGGAACATTGAATGAAAGTGTAGTACATCCTAGAGAAGTGTTTAAAGAGGCTTTTCTTCAGAACGCAAACTCCGTTTTGATTGCCCATAATCATCCGTCTGGTGATTGTACACCATCCAAAGCAGATTTTGAGGTGACCTATAAAATGGTTCATGTCGCAATGACAATGGGAGTGAATTTAATTGATCACATTATTGTAGGACAAAATCAATATTATTCGTTTAAAGAGCATAAATATCTCGATTGAAAGAAGGAGGCTTTATCGCTATAATATAAGTTAGTTTGGGGGATATTATGCGTAAATTTACTCGAATTCAAAAAAGATTACTTACGACAATTGTCGTTTTATGTATACTAGCATGTGCAATGTTTGGCTTAAGACAAAACTCCATCACGAATATTGGATATAGTGCATGGACATACTTAAAATATGGATTAATTCAATATCCGCTGTCTTCAATCGGAAATGCAGTTAATGATTTTGCGAATCTTTGGCATGCTTATGATGATAATGAATATTTGTCAAAACAATTGGCAGAACAAAAGAATTATCAGACGGCATATGAAGATGAAAGAAATAAAAATAAACAACTTGAAGGGTTGCTTGAAATGAAAGACGGATTTGGGGATGCTAAAACAATCAGTGTATCTGTTTTAGAACGTTCAAGTGATTCGTGGTTGCAGACAGTGACAATTTCAGCTGGCAAAAAACAAGGGGTAGAAAAGAATATGCTTGTGGCAACAAGTGATGGTGCCATTGGCTTGGTTGAAAGTGTTCAAACAATGACGAGCACTGTACAATTGTTGACAAGCCAGCATTTAAGTAATGATATTGCGATAAAGATGTCTTTGGAAGATGGTACAAGTGTAGAAGGTGTTTTACAATCGTATGATACAGAAAAAAAGGCATATCGAGTATCTTTATTTGACAATGATGCGATTGTCACAAAAGGACAAAAAGTTGCAACAAGTGGTAAGGGTGGAAACTATCCGAGTGGAATTTTGATAGGTGAAGTAAAAGATGTATCTTTAAATGATGACTCCATTATTTCAACTGTCTATGTATCACCTGTATCCAATATGAAAAGTTTTGACTATTGTCTTGTGATTGGAAAAGAGGAGAGTAAATGATAAATAAGGAACGTTATTCATTTATTTTCTTAGCCATTTTAGCTATGTTAGATCAATTGATTGCTTCTTTGTTTGGCGTTGATTTTACATATTCCTCACTATCTTTAGTTAGCCATCTATGTTTTTGTGGATGTTTATTAGTAGTGTTTCATGAAAGAAGTTTAAATCGGTTTCTATATGCTTGTTTATGTGGCCTTTGTGTGGGAATGTTTTTTACTTCAGACTGGCTTGTTAAGATGCTTTTGTTTGGCTTGTTTGGCTGGGTTATTGGCTTTTTTCAAGAAGCGATGGATCAAGATCACTGGGTACAATTTGGTATTGTATTCCTAATGATGTTTGCGAATGATTTAATTTGTTTTTTTGGCGCAAAGATCTTCGGATATCTCACAATGAGCTTTGTGAAATGGTTTATTCACGTTGAAGCTTTGACATTGATTTTTAATGGTGTGGCTATATTCGTGTTGATCTATATTATTACAGTATTCATGCGATATGCGACAATCAAAGATATTCGATTTAAGCGGATGGAAAAGTTGAAAATGCAAAATATTCGAAGGAAATGAGTCAGGGATTCGTTTCCTTCTTTTCATATATGTTAAAATAGAAGAAAAGAGGTACGCGTATGAAAAAACTATTATTATTAGATGGAAACTCCATGCTATTTCGTGCATATTATGCAACGTTATATACACATAGAATGACTACATCCAATGGCATTCCAACCAATGCGGTTTATGGCTTTGTGATGATGTTGAACAAGGCAATTGACATTATTGAACCAGATAAGATTTTAGTGGCTTGGGATGCAGGAAAACCTACGTTTAGACACAAACAATTTGAAGCGTATAAAGGAACACGAAAACCATTGGATGAAGAATTGATTGTTCAATTTCCAATTGTTAGAGAATACTTGGATGCGGCTGGAATCAAACGTTATGAACAAGAAGGTTATGAAGCTGATGACATTATTGGAAGTATGGCCAAATGCTGCAAAGATGTTCAAACTACAATTCTGACTAGTGATCGTGATTTATTACAGTTGATTGATTCAAGTACACATGTTCTTTTGATGAAAAAGGGCTTAAGTGAAATGGATCTAATGGACGAACAAAATTTAATGGATACGTATGGAATTACTCCAAGTCAAGTTATTGATATGAAAGGATTAATGGGTGATACAGCCGATAATATTCCAGGCGTAGCCGGTGTTGGTGAAAAGACAGCCTTGCGTTTATTGAATCAATATTCCACTGTAGAAAATGTTTATGCTCATATTGATGAAGTAAAAGGAAAATTAAAAGAAAAGCTAGAAAAAGATAAAGATAATGCCTTCATGTCTTTAGAATTGGCTACTATTTATACAAAGATGGAATTGCCATTTGAATTATGCGATTGTGAGTTTACAGGAATTCAAGATAATGTGAATGCATTCTATGAAAAATATGAAATGCGATCATTGGTAAATCGTACGAAACAGACTAAAGAGGAAAAATGGCCTTTAAAAGAAGTGGACCATTTTGAATTTGAAAATATGGATGACGTTATGGTTATGCCAGTATGTACTCAAGAGCCTTATTTAGATCAAAAATTGTATGGTTTTATGATTCCAAAAGATAAAACTGTTTATTATATTTCAGTAGAACATGCATTAGAGGATACAAACTTTAAAACATTGTTAGAAACAAAAGAAGTGAGTACATGGGATACAAAGGAAATGATGCATCTATTAGATCGCTATGGATTTAAATGGAATACTTTTAGTAATGACTTGCATATTGCTGGATTCTTATTGAATTCTACCGCAACAGATAGTGATGCAGTCTTAGAAGCACTTCAAATTCACCTTCCAGAATCTTTCCATGATGTATCTAAGAAGACAAAAGAGGAGCCTGCTTATAGTTTGGAAAGAGAAAAGGCAATCTATCATAGTTTGACTCAGCAACTATATGAAAAAAAGGATAAGCTTCGTGCTTCTTTAAAAGAAGAAAATGTATTGTCTTTGTATGAAGATATTGAAATGCCATTAACACATGTCTTGTTTTCAATGGAACAAGAAGGTATTTCGATTCAAGAAAGTTTTTTAGATGAGTATGGAGCTTTATTAAACGAGAAATTGGATGCTCTTGCTCAAAAAATCTACTCACATGCAGGTATGATTTTTAATATCAATTCACCAAAACAATTGGCGAATGTCTTATTTGATGAGTTGAACTTAAGTTCAGGTGGAAAAAAACGTTCAACATCCGCAGATGTATTAGAGAAGCTTCGTGGAAAACATCCAATCATTGATGATATTCTTGAGTATCGAAAAATTGCGAAGGTATCCAGTACATATATTGATGGTTTGAAAAAACATATTCGTTCGGATCAAAAGATTCATACTTCTTTTAATCAGACAATGACACAAACTGGAAGACTTTCAAGTAGCGAACCAAACTTACAAAATATTAGTATTCGGGATGAGTTAGGTAAAGAAATTCGTAAGGCGTTTGTCGCCGAAGATGGCTATCACTTATTGTCTGCTGATTATTCGCAGATTGAATTAAGAATGTTGGCACATATGGCCAATGAGGATCACATGATAAAAGCGTTTAATGAAGGTTTGGATATTCATACAAAAACGGCAACTTTAATTTTTGGGTGTTCACCAGAAGAGGTAGATGAACATAAAAGAAGAATTGCCAAGACAGTTAACTTTGGTATTGTATATGGACAAACTGAATTTGGTTTATCTTCACAATTAAATATCACACGAAAAGAAGCGGGTGAATTTATGAAGATGTACTTTGAAAGTTATCCTCAGATTCACGAATATATGAATCAATTGATTGATTTCTGTAAGGAACATGGATATGTCGAAACATTATTCCACAGAAGAAGAGAGATTCCTGAAATCAACGATAAGAATTTTATGACACGAGAATTCGGTAAGCGAGCTGCCATGAATGCACCAATTCAAGGTAGTGCAGCCGATTTGATCAAGATTGCGATGTTGAAAATGGATCAAGCTTTAAAGGATGCCGATGTAAAATCAAAAATGCTTCTTCAAATCCATGATGAATTGATTTTCTTAGTGCCAGATGAAGAATTGGACTTGATGCAAAAACTTGTCAAAGAAACAATGGAAAGTGCAATGGAATTAAAGGTTCCATTAAAGGCGAGTATTAGTGTTGGAAAGTCATGGTATGAGGCAAAATAATGCCGGAAGCACCAGAAGTACAAACCGTATTAAGTACGTTGGAAGCACAAATTAAAGATGTTTCAATTGAAGATGTATTGATATATTATCCTAAGATTATTGATAATGTAGAAGTAGAAACTTTTAAAAATCAATTAATTGGGCAAACATTCCATTCGTTTAATCGACTTGGAAAATATTTGATTTTTGGTCTGGATGACTATGATCTAGTTGTTCACTTAAGAATGGAAGGTAAATTTTATCTTTATAATATGCTTTGTGAGAATAAACATATTCATATAGTATTTAAATTAAATAGTGGAACCTATATGTCGTATCATGATACAAGAAAATTTGGAAGAATGTATTTGTATCCTAAAAAAGAAGATATTCATGCATATCCTTGTTTTAAAAATGTTGGATATGATTATATGGATGAAAGAGTGAATGGAATGTATTTCTATACCTGTGTTCATTCGTTAAAACGAAATTTGAAATCCTGCCTGTTAGATCAATCGATTATGGCAGGTGTTGGAAATATTTATGCGGATGAGATATGTTTTGCCTCAGGATTAGATCCTAGAAGCCGTGCCTCAAAGCTTTCAAAGAAAGATTGTGAGAAAATAGTTTTTCAGACAAAGCGAATCTTGCAGGGAGCTACACGTTTTGGTGGAACAACCATCCGTTCTTATACCTCAAGTTTAGGGGTAACGGGACGTTTTCAACTCTATTTGAATGTACATGATCAAACACAATGTAAAGTGTGTCATCATGCTATTAAAAAATTAACTGTATCACAAAGGGGGACTTATCTATGTCCAAATTGTCAAAAAAGAAAGTAATAGGAATCACTGGATCTATGGGGTCAGGAAAGAGTGAGATTTCTCGATATTTAAGAAAAAAATATCCTGTTTTAGATTGTGATCAGGTCAATGCGGATTTATTAAAAAAGGGAAATTTGGGTTATCAGAAATTAAATGATTTGCGTATTGTTGAATTGGATTCAAATGGACAGATCATTAAGGAAAGTTTAGCTTCATATATGTTTTCTAAGGCAGAACATAGAAAACAAGTGGAAGCCATCTTGCATCCTTTGATTTTTGAACAGATGCATAAATGGATTTATGAACAAGAGAGTTCGATTGTCTTTGTGGAAATGCCAATTTTATTTGAGATTTCTGCACAAGATCATTTTGACTCAATATGGTGCGTTGTGGCTGATTTAGATGTAGCCTTATCGCGCCTACAAACCTATCGCAATTTTACTAGGGAACAAGCTTTGGCAAGACTTGTATCACAGATGAATCCGGAAGAGAAGATGGCAAAAAGTGATATTGTACTGCAAAATAATGGTACAGTAGAACAACTGCATAAACAAATAGAAGAAGCATTAAAAGAGGAGAAGGTACATGGCGATTGAAGTGCGTTGCATAGAACATTTATCTGTTGAACAAAGACGATCTTTGCATTTGTTGTATGGTCCTTTGATGGGTAAAAGTTCAATTTGTCTATATGAATTTTTAGGTTCTATTCAAAATTCTGTTGAATTAGAAGACGTATATTTACTGTTGAATATAAATGCTTCACAATTTGATAAGGCACGAAATTATTTAGAGCAATATCATTTAATTGAAACCTATGTTCATGAAGATGACATGTTGATTTTATTGTATGCTCCATTATTACCAGATAAATTTTTATGTCACGATACGTATTCAAGATTGTATTTGGCAAGTGTAGGATCAAAGTGTTTTGATAAAATAAAGGCAATGCTTCATAAAGATAAGACGATTTCTTCTGTATATACCAAAGTAGAAAGTCCTTTGGATGTTTCAATTTTAGATTCGTGGAACGAATCTAAAGAGATTGCGTACGAAAAGGTGAAACCGACAATCAAACAAAAATATGATTTTGATTTTGCGACACTCTTCAAAGGGATGGATCGTGTTTTTCCGGTGCGTTATCGAACTAATGAAAATTTAGATCGTATTGCACAGATGGCACAAATATATGGAATTGATGCCAAAGATATGCGTAGATACGTGCAAAGAAGTATTAATCCTTCAACACATGTATTTGATTTGGACAAATTAAAAGAGATGGTTATGCGTAATCGTAAGGTTATGGAAACAAGTAAAGATCCATATCAGATGCCACCTGTTAAATTCTTGCAGAATAAACAAAATGGTATTCCTGTTGTGAAATCGGATCAGGCATTGATTGAACGTTTATGCACACAATTCCAGCTTTCAGTTGAAGTTGTGAATACTTTGATTGAATATACTTTGCAGCAAACACATCAACAATTTTCTAGAAATTACGTTGAAAAAGTTGCGGCAAGCTGGGTTCGCCTGGGCGTGGATTCTAGGAAGAAAGCATTGGAAATTATCAACCAAGCGCCAACAGAAAATAAAAGAGAGAAAAAAGAAGAAAAGGTTGTACTTGATGAGAAGTTCTATACGCAAAAGGAAGAAAAATCAGATACGCAAATCCAACAGGAGATGCTAGAACTTCAAAAGATGTTGAAAGAAGGTAAGTTGTAGTGAATTTAAATATTAAACTTTCAGAAGAACAAATGATGGAAAGACAACAGAATATTGCTCGTTTAAAAGAGAATGAATGGATTCAAATATTTCTTGAACAGAATCATTTAGATGCATCTTTTGTAGAAGAAAATAGTGGCGTTTTGTTGCAGTGGATCAAGAGTGTGAGCGCATGTAGAAACTGTAAAGGATTGGATTATTGTGTACAGAAGATTCGTGGTAAGGCTACAAAATTAAAAATTGACGATTCTGGTTTCTTGAATGAATATTATGCTTCTTGTCAGTATGAACAAAAAAGAGATCAGCAATTGGCTCATCAAAGTAAATTTCGCTTTTCTCATATGTCTTTAAATGATTATTTAATCGATTTAAATGATGCCTGCTTTTTAAGTGCTGCCAAAGAAAAAGATTATATGGCAGCTTATACCCAAAGTGTGAGTAGTATACCACTAAATCAAGGTGTGTATTTATATGGAAATCCAGGGACTGGAAAGTCTTATTTAATGAAGGGAATCTGTAATTACTATGCCAAAAATAATAAGAGTGTTTCTTTTGTACAGGTTCCATTATTGATTCAGGAATTGAAACAGTTTATGACAGATAATGAATATCGTCAAAGAGTGATGAACCATTTACGCTACAGTGATGTTTTGGTTTTAGATGATATTGGAGCTGAAAGTATTACGCAATGGACGCGAGATGAAATCTTACTTCCCGTTTTAGATGAGCGTATGAATAAAGGAATGAAAACATACTTTACATCAAATTATTCAATGGAAGAATTAGAACAGCAGTATCGTCTTGTGAATAAACCGAATAATACAATTGCGAGTCTAAGAATTCTAGAAAGAATTCGTACTTTGTCCAAACCTGTTGAATTATCCGGAAAATCACGTCGTTAGTTAATAATTTCACTTTTCAAATTAGGCGTTATGGAGTAGAATAGTTATGACAGAAATGTTTAAAGGAGGAATAGAGTAATGTTAGTATCTGCTACTGAAATGATCAACAAAGCTCACGAAGGGCACTATGCGATTGGTGCTTTCAACATCAATAACTTGGAATGGACAAAAGCTATCTTAGCTGCTGCTGAAGAAGCTAAATCACCAGTTATGTTAGGAGTATCTGAAGGTGCTGCTAAATACATGTGTGGTTTCAAAACAGTTGCTGCTATGGTAAAAGAAATCCACGATGCAATGGGAATTACAGTTCCTGTAGCTTTACACTTGGACCACGGTTCATATGAAGGTGCAAAAGCTGCTATCGAAGCAGGATTTACTTCTGTAATGTTCGATGGTTCTCACTATGCATTTGAAGAAAACTTAGAAAAATCAAAAGAAATGATCGCCTTAGCACACTCAAAAGGATTATCAATTGAATGTGAAGTTGGTGGAATCGGTGGAGAAGAAGACGGTGTTATATCTGCTGGTGAATTAGCTGACCCTCAAGAATGTAAAACTATCGCTGACTTAGGTGTAGACTTCTTAGCAGCTGGTATCGGAAATATCCACGGTAAATATCCTGCAAACTGGGCTGGATTAAACTTTGATCGTTTAGAAGAAATCCAAAACGTAACAAACGGAAAACCATTAGTATTACACGGTGGTTCAGGAATCCCTCGTGAACAAGTTCAAAAAGCTATCACATTAGGTGTTTCTAAAGTTAACGTTAATACTGAATGCCAGTTAGTATTTGCTGAAGCAACTCGTAAATACATCGAAGCTGGAAAAGACCAAGAAGGAAAAGGATACGATCCACGTAAATTATTAAAACCAGGTGCTGATGCAATCACAGCATTATGTAAAGAAATGATGGAAAATTTCTTTGGTTCTGCTGGAAAAGCTGAATAATTAAAGTTTTTAAATAAAGCAGGCTTTAAGCCTGCTTTTTGCATAATTTGGAGGGGAAATATATGAAGTCAGTTGAAATTAATGATTTATTGTCTTATCACTTTTATGGAAATTTAAAAGTGAAAGATGGAGTAAAAGTTTTTGTTGATGGAGTAGCAGCTGAAAAAGACAATGCTTATGAATATACTTTAAAATGCGTAAAGGACGATAAAGTATATGATTTAACTTCTTTTGGAAGAGAAGCAGGGTTTTATATTGAAAATGAAAATTCGGTTCTATTCTGTGGAAATCGTAAGAATATTGAAAAATCTACATCTTTATATCGTTTGGCATTGAATGGTGGAGAAGCCAAAGAAATTGCTCGCTTTGATAAACCAGGAATGAATGTTTTGGGATATTTAAACGAGAATACTTTGGTTTTGATGACTAAAGAAAAACTTGTTGAAGAAGAAAGTGATTATGAAGTGTTTGATGAGATTCCTTTCTATATGAATGGTCAGGGAGTCACAAATAAACATCGTACGCATTTATATACGTATAATTTAGACACAAAAGAACTTGTTTGCGTTACAGAAGGTACTTTTGATGTGTCAAACGCAAAGATTCATGATGGCGCTTTGTATTATACAGGACAAAATTGGACAAGAAAACAAGCTTTATATGAAAGTCTTTATAAATATGATGGTTCTGTAAGTACAGTTGTAGATGCTAAGGAAAGAAGTATTCAAAGTTTTGATTTTGTGGATGGTAAATTGGTTCTTATCGCAAGCACACATGAAAAATATGGTTTGAATGAGAATCCAAAATTCTTTGATCAAGACTTTAATTTAATTGCTGATTGGCAAGAATGTGTTGGAAACAGTGTAGGTACAGATTGTGCTTTAGTTGCAGGTAATGCGACTCTAGTAAATAAAGATGCGTTATATTTTGTTTCTACGATCTATGATCACAATAATTTGTATAAATTAGAAAATGGAAACATTGAACTTGTATTTGAATGGCCAGGAACAATTCAATCTTTCGCATTTGAAGATGACACATTATATTTTATTGGAGCTGATGTGGCAAGTCTTCAACAATTGTATAAAGTTGTAGATGGTAAAGCCGTTCAATTATCTGATTTTAATAAAATGGAAGATACATATGTGGCAGATCCTGTAGAAGTTAATTTTAGTGAAGATTTAACAGGATGGGTATTATTGCCTAAAGATTATGATGAAACAAAAAAATATCCGGCTATTTTAGATATTCATGGTGGACCTAAAACAGTATATGGAAAAGTGTTCTATCATGAAATGCAAGTGTGGGCAAGTAAGGGATACTTTGTATTCTTCTGTAATATTCATGGTTCAGATGGACGTGGCAACGAGTTTATGGACATTCGTGGAAAATATGGAACGATTGATTATGATGAATTGATGCAGTTTACAGATACAGTCTTAGAAACATATCCTCAAATTGATTCAAGCAGAGTTGGTGTAACTGGTGGAAGCTATGGTGGATTTATGACAAACTGGATTATTGGTCATACGGATCGTTTTGCGTGTGCTGCTAGTCAAAGAAGTATTGCCAACTGGATTTCATTCTCTCAGACAAGTGATATTGGGCCATACTTTGCACAAGATCAACAATCTGCTACATATGATGAAAATCCAGAAAAATTGTGGTGGCATTCACCATTGAAATATGCACGTAATGTGAAAACACCAACATTGTTTATTCACTCTGATGAGGATTATCGTTGTCCACTTTGTGAAGGCCTACAGATGTTGAATGCTTTATTAGATCAGAATATTGAAGCTCGCATGTGCTTGTTCCATGGTGAAAATCATGATTTATCACGTACGGGACTTCCTCAACATCGTTTGCGTCGTTTAAATGAAATCACAAATTGGATGGAAAAACATTTAAAATAGATGGCTTTTGGAATTTACAATATTTTTCTAGATTATCCGGATTGAATAGGCTATAATAGATAGGCATTACCTTGAAATGGGGGAAAATGAATGGAAAAAGTCATTAAAATTGAAGGTGGACATGATTTAAATGGAACAGTACGTATTAGTGGTTCAAAGAATGCGACTGTGGCTTTAATTCCAGCATGTGTTTTAGGAAATGAGCCGGTTACAATTTATGGTGTACCTAATATTTCAGATGTACAGTCTTTGATCGTTTTATTAAATGAACTTGGTGTTTATGTTGAAAAACGAGATGAAGAAACATTATATATAGATCCTACTCATATGGAAAATATTCCTATGGTATCTAAAGCTGTTTCTAAATTAAGAGCAAGCTACTATTTTATGGGAGCTTTGTTAGGAAAATTTGGGCATGCAGAAATTAAGATGCCTGGTGGATGTTACTTAGGTCCAAGACCTATTGATTTGCACTTAAAAGGGTTTGAGGCTTTGGGTGCAAATATTCAATATGAAAATGGATGTTATATATTGGATGCGAAAGAATTAAAAGGAACAAATATTTTCTTAGATATTTCGAGTGTAGGAGCTACAATCAACATTATGATGGCAGCTGTTTACGCAAAAGGTAGAACGGTTATTGAAAATGCTGCACGTGAGCCTGAAATTATCGATATCGCAACATTATTAAATAAAATGGGTGCTAGAATTCATGGTATGGGGACAAGTACTCTTGTGATTGATGGTGTTGAATATTTAAAGGGCTGTATTCATGAAATCATTCCAGATCGTATTGAAGCAGCAACTTATGTGATTATGGCAGCCGCTATGGCCAATGACATGCGCATCGAAAATATTATTCCTCAACACTTGGAAGCCATTGTTATGAAACTTCAAGAAGTGGGAATCAATATGGAAGTTGGTTCAGATTTTATTCATGTATTTAAAACAGATAAACCTTTGAAACGTACAGAAATCTTGACAAAACCATATCCAGGTTTTGCCACAGATGTTCAACAACCATTTACTGTATTATTAACACAATGTGAAGGTCAATCTGTAGTAACGGAAACAATTTATACAGAACGTTTCAAACATTGTGCAGAGTTAAATAAGATGGGTGCTGACATTGATGTACACACACCAAGTGCGTTTATCAACGGAAAGACAAAGTTACATGGTTCTAAAGTAACTGCAACAGATCTTCGTTGTGGTGCTGGACTTGTCATCGCAGCTTTAATGGCTGATGGTGTGACAGAAATCCATGATATTTATCACATTGATCGTGGTTATGATAACTTGGATGGAAAGTTAGCTCATTTAGGAGCCAAAATGTGGCGCGAAGAGGTAGAAGATTAAAAGGTGTAAGGTGACATACATCTTTTTTCTTTGTATAATCATCTTATGAACATGATGGAAATAACGGCGCAGATGCGCGAAAATAAAAAAATAGAATTCAAAGATCAATTAAAAATCGTCGTTTTATTATCTGTACCTGCAATATTAGAACAATTAGTTGGAACGGCCATGAGTTATATTGATACAGCTATGGTTGGATCACTAGGTTATAAGGCTACGGCAGCCATTGGTGTTGTTGCCAGTACAACATGGCTTTTTGGAGGGATTTGTACAGCTGCGGTATTAGGTTTTTCAGTGCAGGTAGCTCAATATTTAGGGGCTGGTAAAAATAAATTGGCAAGACAGGTAGTATGTCAGTCGATTCTCTTTAATATCATCTTTGGTTTATGTATGGCATTGGTTGTGGTAGCATTCAGTTTTTATTTGCCAAAATTATTGGGAGCAGACCCATCAATTTGTAGAGATGCCACTTTATATTTGGCTATAGTAGGTGCTTTTATTCCATTTAATATGATGGCGATGTTACATTCAGGAATGTTAAGATGTTCAGGGAATGCTGTGCTTCCAAGTCTTATGAATATTTCAATGTGTGTATTCGATGTTATTTTTAACTATTTCTTTATTTATATACTAAATTTAGGCGTTGCCGGAGCTGCACTAGGAACGGGAATGGCGCAATTGGTTGTAGGCTTTATCTTAATGTATATTGTAGTCAAAAAGGAAAAATCATTACGACTTCTAGGCGATGAATCGTGGAAATTTGATAAAGATATCTTGAAGAATGTAGTGAATCTTTCAATTCCAGCAGGCCTTGAAAGAGTGACACTATCTTTAGCTCAAGTTGTGATGACGGGTGTCGTTTCAGGGATGGGTGCAATCAGTGTGGCTATTAATTATGTGGCTGTTTCAGCAGAAGGATTATGTTATTTGCCAGCTTATGGAATTGGTGGTGCTGCAACTACATTGGTTGGACAAAGTATTGGGGCCAATCGAAAGGATATGGCAAAACGATTTGCGTATTTAACAACCTTATTATCTTTTGCTCTAGTGATATTTATGAGCGTTATCATGTTTGTGTTTGCACCATTTTTGGCTTCAACACTAACGAATAGTCAAGAAGTTATTGATGGAGCTAGTGAGTGCTTAAGGATTGTTTCTTTTTCTGAACCATTATTTGCGATTAGTATTGTAGTAATGGGGGCATTACGTGGGGCCGGAGATAGTAAATGTCCTTTTGTTCTAAATGCGTTGAGCATGTGGGGAATGCGTGTTTTACCAATTATTATTTTCACAAAACGATATGGTGTTATTGGTGTATGGGCTACAATGACTTTCGAACTGGTATTTAGGGGTATTATATTCTTGATTCGTATGGTTCGAGGCAAGTGGTTAGATCAAAATTCAGTTAAATAAAAAAATTGAGTGGAATTTCCACTCATTTTCTTATTCACCAGGATTTGATTTTAATACTTTACCTGTATTAAATAATTCAGCGGCTCTTTTAGCAGCTTCTAAACGATCTTCTTCGTTTTTATAATCAACATGAACTGTATAGCAGCCACAATCCATGCATTGTGCATAGAATCCGTTTCCTTCTTCTTCTAGAATCGAACCACCTTCACATAGAGGGCATTCGTGTAAATCAACTAATTCATCAATGTTTTGCATAAGAATCCTTCCTTCTTTTATTCTTATCTATTGTACAATCAAATGCTAAGAAAGTTAAGAGAAATTTAAGGTTTAATAAAGGAATGAAATGATATAATACATCGGTAACAATAAGGGGATGTTATTATGGATCAAAAGGATCGTGTATTTACACCTGCATTTGTTGCGAATTTATTTTTGATTGCAGGAACTGTTTTCTTGCTTTTAAAGGGGAAAATAAACGCATATGTAGGGTATGATGGTGCGATGCATGATGGTACTGCCTTACTGCTGATTGGATTAGCTTTAGTATGTATTGGCGCAGGTATTTGGATCATGGTATGGATCAGTAAGAGGATGAATCGTTTGTGATTTATCCTTTTATTATTTTCTTGTGATAATTTCATTTTCTTAATACAATAAATATATAAGGAATAATTGTATGAAAGATAAACGAAAAAGACATATTTCAAAAATGATACGCTTTTTAATGACGGTTTTAACCAGTGTTTTGATTGTGCTGATTTTAATCATCATTTTAATGGTATCTCGAATTCAAGGAACGGCTCGCGTTGTCAATTATGCAGGATTGGTACGTGGAAAAACACAGCGAATTATTAAATTGGAAGATGCAGGAATGCCGCAAGATGAAATGATTGCGGATGTGGATGGATATATTGAAGGGCTTCGTTTTGGCAGTGAAGAATTAGATTTGGTTTCGTTAGATGACAAGGCTTTTCAAGCTAAGATGGAAGAATTAGATGCGTATTTTGATACTTTAAAACAAGAGATTGATCTTGTACGACAAGTTGGATATGAGAATACGAATATTATTCAAAAGAGTGAAACTTTCTTTTCTCTATGTGATGTGGCCACAGGGCTTGCAGAAACATATGCACAAAGAATCGCAACACGTTTAGGACAATTTGAAGCGTTGACAATCATTGATATTGTAATTCTCATCTTTATGATTTTGTATGAACTTTTTAAAGCTTTCCATTATGCGAAGGCGAATCGAGAATTAAAAAGTAAAATATATTTAGATGAAGCTACAGGATTGCCAAATAAAAATAAGTGTGAAGAGATTTTAACTTTAGAAGCTGAACAAAATATGGCAATCTGTGTGTTTGATTTAAATAATCTTAGAATCATCAACAATCAACAAGGACACGAAAGAGGTGATTTATACATCAATTCGTTTGCGAAAAGTCTTCGTAACGGTGTGGATGAAAATCAATTTGTAGGTCGCTGTGGCGGTGATGAATTCATTGCCTTCTTTAAAAATGTGACAAAGGAAGATGTAAAAAGAAATTTAGAAAATATCAAAAAAGAATGTACTAAATGTTCAGAAATTCCATTAAGTTATGCGGTTGGTTTTGAGTATTCAAATGATTTTTCAAAATTAACAATGCGCGAATTGTTTTGTCAGGCAGATAAAAATATGTATATTGATAAAAACCAGGCGAAAATCAATGAGGCTACAGAAAAACGTGATTTGATTCTTCGTGTTATACAACAATTAAAAGATAAAGGGTATAATTTTTCGAATTGTATTTATTGTGATGCTAAAATCGATGCATATTTTACTTTACGGGCTAGCTATTCCTTTTTCTTAGCAGAAGATGGTATCTACTCGGGTGCAGTTGAGCAAATTCTAAATGAATTGTTTGAAGAGAATAAGAAGGAAGAGTATCGTCATGTGTTACAGCTTGACTATTTAAATGAGTGTCTCACAAAGGAAAATCCTGTATTAGAAATTTCATATTGTCATCAAATTAAGCGTACAAAATTAAAAGGGAAAATTATAGCCGTTTATTTAGACAGCGATGAAAAGAATCATCTGCATCATTTTGCGTTAGGTTTTAAAATTTATTATGACACAATTGAAATGGATGAGAAGCAACAATTGATGCGTTATTATGATCAGTTGAAACAATCTATTTTAGAAAACGATCATTATATTGAAGCTTTGATGGCAATGGCACAATCAATTTTCTCCGTGAATTTAACGCAGAATCAAATCGATGGTATTTACGACAATTATATGTGTGCAGATAAAAAGCCAAATTTACCATGTGATTATAATGCATATTTTAAACAAATAAAAGCGAATGTGTTAGAGGATTGTTTGGGAAGCTTTAGCGTTGTTGAATCGAGTCAAAGCCTTTTAAATCGATATAGAGCAGGGGACAAACATGTTACGGTTGAATATCAGATTCAAATACCACATCAAGGTGTGATTTGGATTCAAGAAATGATATTGATGAGTGAAGATGTTATTTATGATATAGATATTCAAAAGGAACGTAATATAGTGCGTGCTATTATTTTGTTCAGAAATACATCGGCATTTCATGAGAAAGAAGATAGAGAAAAGAAAAAGTTACAATTAGCATATCAAAAAGTAGATTTAGAAAGTAAAGCTAAAACTGATTTTATGAATCGTATGAGCCATGATATTCGTACGCCAATCAATGGTATTTTAGGTATGATGCAGATTATACGTAAAAACTGGGGTGATATGGATAAGTTGGATGATTCTTTAAATAAGATGGAAGTTTTGACAAAACACTTAAATGAATTGGTTGAAGATGTTTTGAATATGTCTAAATTAGAATCAGATCATATGGAGATTGTGAATGAGCCATTTGATTTAAATTATATGGTTGAAGAATTGAATAGTTTGATAGATGCAGAAGTTTCTCTTCAAAATATTACATATCACAAGCATATGGAGAATGTAGTCCATACGCATTTAATTGGAGATGCATTACAACTTAGAAGAATTCTCGTAAACCTATTAACGAATGCCATTAAGTACAATAAGTCAAATGGCACGATTGATACGTATGTCAGAGAAATATCGAGTGATGATTCAAAAGTTACATTTGAATTTGAAATTAAAGATACGTTAGTATTTTACTACTTAAGAGAAAGCAAAAGCCTTTATATAAAGGCTTTTTTCTTTTGCCTAAGCGCCCTAAAATCGTGTGAGAAGGACACACACAGGACACTTACAGGACACACAACTTTATAGACTAAAAAACCTCGAAGAAATATCACTTCGAGGTCATTTTTATATTTTGTTGATCGCATCCAGTAAGGTCTGATAATCCATATGAGTATATACTTTTTCTGTTAAACTCATTGCGCCTTTATGGCCAACAATCTTCTTGATCGTAGTTGGATTCACATCCGCTTTTGTCAGTAATGATATACAAGTATGTCTTGTATCATGTGGAGTGTGTTTCATTTTTGTTCGTTCCATAATTGGATCCCAATACGTATCACGATAATTCTCATACGAACAATGCAAGTCATCCTTATTACAAATCAAGTAATCACAATCATGTTTCATCCATTGTTCATAAAAAGGAAACACCTTATCCGCAATCGGAACGACTCGAATACCAGCTGCAGTCTTTGCATCAACGATATTGAACACATGATGTTCTAGATCCACATCTTCTTTCTTCAGGTCCAACAGTTCAGAAACACGAACTCCGGAATATATTAGCATGAGTATAGCTTGTACATAAATATCATCTGAATCCTTCCAAAGCTTCTTGATCTGTGCATCTGAGAACACAGTTCGATTCAATGCATTCGGATTTCTGTCCTTATACTTAAGTATATCAACATACTCAGAATAGTCTTTTGTGATGATATCATATTTCATGGCATAAGCACAAAGCTGTCTTAAAGTCGTTTTAATTGATTTTAGTGTCGGATAGTTCTTACCGCACTTATCAATAATCTTTTGAAAATCATTCAGTTTTAATTCGTTAAAAGGAACATTATATATTGATTCAAATACTTTCATATTTCCTTTGAATCTGTTTATATTGTTCTTTTTCTTCTTTTCATATTCATAAGGCTCAAGATATTCCTTATAATATCGCTCATAAACTTCATAGAATGTCGTTCTGGTTTCGTTTAGATCCAGTGGATGATGATGGTATTCGGCCAACATCTGAATTGCTTCTTGACGTGTTTTTGCATATCCAATAGTCTTACGAACCTGGTTGCATTTCATTGTTTCCATATCAATTTCCCAATCGGTAGTAATTCGAACACGATATGGTTTTCTTCGGTTTCCTGACAGTTTATAAATTGAACCATATCCGCTAGGTAGTCTGAAATTCTTTTGTGCCATTTTAATTTCCTCCTATTCATGGTAAAATGAGCACATAAAAGCATTGATTCGGATTCATACTTTTATGGCAGAGTATTGGTAGTACTCTTGATTGTCCTGGATGTTGGTAGCATCCAGGATTTTTTGTGTAAATAAAAAATAGGAAGATGTTGCTGGGCACCATCTTCCCGGAAAAAGATTAACTTTTTTGTTCTTCGCTAAGATTATACACTCCAGAATCTAGAAAATCAATTATTTTTAGAATGAAATTATATGAAGAAACAAGAAGCAAATCTTGTTTAAAGTAATCTTGATGGCGCAAAAATCTATTTTCAAACAAGTCGTGCAAATCGTTATATATATTCCTTTTCATGGCTTTACTAACACAAACGCAGTCAAACAGCATAAGCGTAGCGATAAAATCGTGTGTCACAGGATTTGCCAACATACGTTTTTTTGCGTTTTTGCTTAACCCACTTATTCTGCTTATTTCTAATTGCAATGCTTTAGTAGGGACAATTTTATTGTTTTTTGATAGGTGTGTATGCACATAAGGATGTCTTAGCGAATTCAATAAACAATTATTATGCGCAGCAGCATTACGTATGAATTTAGCGGACCATAATAAATCCATTTCTTTTTTCGATTCGGAATCTGGGTATTTAATATAATAAAACCTAAATAATTTAATGAAATCTCCAAAAGAAAGAACTTCTACTATGGCCCATATCGGCCAATCCGGATGATATTTACATATTAAGTCAGCACATGCTGAATCATTTCTTTTAGTATTTATATTTTGAAGAATAAAAGGATATTGGTTTATAAAATCGGATATGATGGTATAACCATCTTCATCTGGATTATTTGTAAAGTCTCGTATTAGTTTAGTTTTCAAGGAATGTTCTATTGATAATGACAAATTCATAATAAATTGTCTTAAATGAGCATCTAGTGTAGATAACTCTACCAAATAAGCAAAATCTAATTTTAAATAGTTATTGCATGTATTCATTGTTTGAAAGGATTTAGCATATGATTTTAATTTAAAATAATAAGTCCTTGTTGATAGAAAATTTTTCGCATCGTCTTCGCTCATTATTTGAAACTTAATATTTTTTGACTTCATATGTTCGATTTGTTCATCAATCGTAATCTTATTTTTCATCTTCTATTCCTCCTAATCCTTCTTACTTTTCACTCTTTCGTATTCCATTTGCGTGACTGTATCCACTGTATGCTGGCCTTTATCATCTAGGGATCTATAAATAGTGAGATGTTCTTTTTCGTGGGGAGTAAGGATTAATTCAAGAGATTCTTCTTTTGTTGGTATTAAAGATACTTCACCATCAATCGAAGCAAGTAATGTATCGAATTCGATACCGGTACCGTTCGCAAGCTTTTTGACCGCTTGAATAGATGGAGTAATGTCTTTTTTTCTTCCAGAAGGTTTAAAGTTATTTTCTAACATTGAAATGTAACCTTTGCTTAGACCACATTTAGAAGCAAGTTCAGCAGTAGTTAAATTGTTTTCTATTCTATATTGTTTAATAATTTCTCCGAGTCTCATTTAATATTCTCCTATATATTTATACTATTCTACATTTAATATATTAAACAAGTTGAACCGTTTTCGCAAGAAAAAGTTTAATATTTTAAACAAAACTATTGAATTACGATGTTTAATATGTTAAACTCCAAGTGTACAAAAGAAAGGTGGTGATTGAGATGGGATTCAAAATTAAGGAATTGCGAGAAAAAGAAAATTTATCTCAGGCTGAATTGGCTCAAAAATCAGGTGTATCACAAAATTTAATTGCCCGTTTAGAGAGTGGAGCTTTAACGAATACCACTACAGATACTCTTTTTAAAATATCTAAAGCATTAAATGTGAAAGTTGAGCAAATTTTTTTTACAGATAATGTTTAACATGTTAAACATTTGTTGATGGTACTACCAACGATTGCCACAGAAAGGAAAATAGTATGGATCACGAAAGAAGAATAAAAGAACTCGAAGATCGAGTTCGAAGTCTTGATAGAAATATTTGCCTAAATTCAAGTAATTTTAATTGTTTTAGGCTGTTTTATCCAAATGCATAAGATCGGCGGAATCTACACTAAGATTAGCGAGCTCATTGGTGTCAATAATCAATTGATTGATTTCCTGCGTGAAGTTATCCGTAACATTTGAATTATCTGAATTATGGATAATGTGGTGCGGTACTTGAGGTGTCATTTCAGAACTAGAAAGGAAGAAATTCCATTAGTGCTCATTGCTGTTGTCAAGAATCACGATTTAGCTCTACCTCCCCATTCGCTTGATCTAGATTCTAAATAAGTGATATCCCCCTATCATTATCAAGACATAGCAAAGTCTGAATAACGTGAAGATATCTCTTTTCGCAAAACTTAGATAATAGGCTCATTGTTTCGTTTTTGTCATAAAAAAATGAGGTGATTAAAAGCCTCCAAAACTACTCTATTAAAAACAGTAGCCTGATCATGTTAATCAGAAGAAGTGGCATCTCAAGTGCTGCACCAGAACGTAGTAGAACATAGTAAAACACAGTAGAACGTAGTAGAAACGTAGTAGAACGCAGTAGAAAGGAGTAGAACATGCAAGAATTATTACCTATTGGAAGCGTCGTAGTTTTTAAAGAAGGAACCAAGAAGTTGATGATTATCGGAAGACTTCAAGCGAATCCTAAAACAAAGAATCTCTACGACTATGCAGGATGTCCATGGCCAGAAGGCTATATGGACAAGGAACATTGCTATGTATTCAATCATGAGGATATTGATCTTCTTTATTATCTTGGAATGCAGGATATTGAAGAGTTCAATTTCAGATTCAAATTGGATGAAGCAATCGAAAAAAATAGAAAGTGAGGGATATAAACATGCCAAGAGCAAACGCAGCAGCCAACAAAGCAACAGTTAAGAAAGCGGATCAAGTGATGGAGAATCAATTGGAAATCCCTGATTTCAACTTTGGACAACCAGTCAAGGAACAACCGGAAGTCAATGTTCAGGTAGTCTTTGAAAAGGGTGGAATCGACAAGGATGAAAAGGATGATTTATTTATTATGTATGCATTCGCAATCATCATTACAGTGTTGAATTTTATCTTATTGTACAAACAAGTGTGGTAAAGAAAGGAGGTTCCTATGGAGTTTAATGGAACGAGAGTGCCAATCGATGTGGCAGCAGCTGCATTGAATGTGACAGAAGCATTCATTCGAGTAGGTATGCAACAAGGAAAGCTTCCTATTGGATCATGTTTCAAAATGCCGGATTCAACCAAAACATCTTATTACATAAGCCCTAAGTTGTTGTACGACTATTCAGGGTATGCTTATGAGCCGGCAATAAAAAAAGACCACTCATGTGAAAGTGGCCAAACAAAAATGAACAACTAAATTATAAACAAATAACTCAAATCTTGCAACCTGGGTATTGCCGCAAGTGACGTGGTCTGCTAGAAAAAGGATCATTCTTTTCATAATAGATCGATATCTCAATACCTTCTTAAAAAATTGTCATAAATAATGCAAGCACGTCAAAAAATCCATAATCGTAATCGATAAAACTTTCCTAAAATTAGCAAAAAAAAACACGTTTGAATTTGGGCATAAATAATTAGCAGACTGCAGTACCTAGGTTGCAGGGTTTGAGTAAAAGGTAAAAAGGAAAAAATCAAAAATGAAACAATTTGTATTGAAAAAAAGTAGGAATGAATTCGATGATGAGTCGAAAAAATACACTGCAATGAATGACAAGCTAAATGAGCTTTATGAAAAGCTACAAGGTGATGTATCGGAAGAAGAAGGCGATGCAATTATAGAAGAATTCCAGAATCTAATTAAGAATTGCGGAGCAGCATTTGAATTGAGAGTGATTCCTGGATTCGATACTCCAGTTGTAACTGGTGAATCAAAAGCCGGCTCTTTAATCTTTGGAATTACTACAGAGATGAAGCCTGATCTAATCACTGAATGCTTCAAAGCGTGTACGCAGGCTTTTTCCAAAGAACTTGAAAGACAAATCAACATGAACAAAATCAATCATCAGATTCATTAGGAGAAAATATCAACATGGAAAAAAAGGGATACCGCGAACCAATAAAAGCGAGCTTAGAGGAAATACTTGAAAGAAATGCTCAAATCAATGAAATCAAGGAAAGATTCGACAAGCTGAAGGAAGATATCGCAAAATCTAACAATCCTGATGATCTTGCGAAAATCAAATCTGAGCTTAAAGAATATTTGGAATCTTTAGACAGTGCGTATGAAGTTAGAATTTCGCCTATGCTGGATATTGAAGCACATGCAAATCCTAGTATATATGCAATTGGATCTATATTCGATCTAAGTTCAGATCAGACGACCGATTGCTTCGAAAGTGCAGTAGATGCGTTCCAAGATAGGTTGCAACAGAAAATCAGAAGTTATTGCGATATCAACAACGCAAATAAAAGAGGTAAGTGCTATGTCCATTAGAGCGGGAAAGTACAATACAAAGCTGCATAAGTATGAAGATGTTCTTCTTTCTGATGAATGCAGAACATATGAAGAAGACATGGAAAAGATGGTGCCATGTGCACAATGTGGAAGAATATTCAGATTCGGTGAGATGTACACATCGAGAGAAGTACATAATGCATATGGATTTGGATATGCGGTATGTGCAGAATGTTACGATGGCGAAACGGACAGATTTCTAGCGGAGCATCCACCATTTAAGGAGGAATAGCAATGCCATTCTTTAAGGATATCGATGACTGGAGAGAATGGAACGACAATCGTTACATTGATGATCCAGGTGAACCAGAAGAAGAAAAAGAGGATGAATCAAATGAAGATGAATAAAGTAATCAAACATAAGTTACCAGCTACTCATGAAGAGTGGCTGGACAATCGTCTAAAAGGAATCGGTGGATCGGATGCCGGTTCTGTTCTAGGCATGAACAAATACAAATCGGCTTATGCACTATGGTGTGAAAAGACTGGCCGAATCCATAAGAACATTGACAATGAGCGCATGCGATTTGGTAGAGATGCGGAAGCCTATGTGGCCAGACGTTGGGAAGAAGAAACTGGCAAGAAATGTCGAAAGAGTGGATTCTCATTTCAATCTGTAGATCATCCATTCATGTTGGCCAACGTTGATAGATTGGTTGTTGGAGAGGATGCAGGTCTTGAAATCAAGACAACGTCTGAATACAACAAGGACATGTATCAGAAAGGAAACATTCCACCTCAGTATTATGCACAGTGCATGCATTATATGGCGGTTACTGGCCTTTCTAAGTGGTATATAGCTATTTATATTCCAGGGGTTGACTTGTACTGCTATGAAGTCCTTAGAAGCGATGATGAAGTCAATGCACTGATCGAGCAGGAGAAAGAGTTCTGGAACTGTGTGGAGAATGACATTGAGCCGCCAATCGATGGTTCGGATTCTACTGCACAAGCAATCAGTGAACTTCATCCAGTAGAAAATGATGAAGACAACATTGTGGATCTAACTCCATTGCAGCAGGAACTGGATGCATTGAAGATGGTCAAAGATAAAATCAAGGAGCTTCAGAATATTCAGAAAAAGCATGAGAATGAAGTTAAAAATTACTTAGGTGATTCTGGTATTGGAACATCTGACAAGTTCAAAGTTACATGGAAAACATCGGTATCAAATACATTCGATACTAAAGAGTTCAGAAAAGATGAGCCTGAACTTTATGATCAATACTTAACACAGAAGAAAATGAGAAGATTTTTAGTCAAAGAACAGTAGGAGGATAAATACATATGACAACAACAAATCAACAAGGAATGATTGCAAAGACGCAGTCAAACACCGTGGCCAAAAAGCAATCAAAGACCATCAAGGAGTATATCTCAGTGATGTCAGGAGAAATCGCGAAGGCATTGCCTAGTGTGATGACTCCAGAACGTTTTACACGAATCGCATTGTCTGCGGTATCTAATAATCCGAAATTGGCATCATGTACACCACAGTCATTCTTGGCTGCGATGATGAATGCAGCACAATTAGGATTGGAGCCAAACACTCCGTTAGGACAAGCCTATCTGATTCCGTATGGTGGAGCTTGTCAGTTCCAGATTGGTTACAAGGGATTGATTGACCTGGCATATCGTTCAGGTGAAGTCAAGATGATTGATGCTCAAGTCGTTTATGAAAACGATGAATTCGAGTACGAATTAGGTATGGATCCAGTGCTTAAACATAAACCTGCAAGAACAAATCGAGGCAAGCCAATCTATTATTATGCAACGTTCAAATTAGTGAATGGTGGCCAAGGATTCCAGGTCATGTCGTATGAAGATGTTCTTGATCATGCGAAAAAATATTCAAAATCATTTTCAAGTGGACCATGGAAAACAAACTTTGATGAAATGGCCAAGAAAACAGTTTTAAAGAAGCTGCTTAAATATGCACCATTAAAAACTGAATTTGTTAAACAAGTGAATACAGATGAATCAATCAAGACAACGATTGAAGAAGATATGACAGAAGTTCCAAATGAATTCTTTGATGCAGAATATCAGGAACAGCCTGGTGAAGATCCAGTGACCGGAGAAATCAAAGAATAATGCGTTATCAGTTTGTAGTACCAGGAGAACCGGGGTCCAAAGGACGGCCTCGATTCTCTAATCGTGGTAAGTATGTAAGTGTGCATACACCACCTAAAACAGTTGAATATGAGAATCTAGTACGATTAAGCTTCATGGAACAGTGTGGCACTCCAAGCATGCTGGAAGGGTCCCTGGAAGTGAAGATTTTCGCGTATTTCTCGCCACCTAAGAGTGTATCAAAAGTAAAGCTAAATAAGATGCTTGCAAATGAAATCCAACCACAAAAGAAGCCAGATTCCGACAACATTGCAAAGGTTGTACTGGACTCTTTAAATAAAGTGGCTTTCGAAGATGATAAGCAAGTATCAGACCTGCATGTCTTCAAGAGATATGCGCAAAAACCATACGTAATGGTAGTTATAAATGAAATAGAACCAGAAGAAGAATAGAAAGGATTGCATATGTCGGAAATCAAGGATAATAGCAAAGTTTATTATTGGATCAAGTTGAAGACTGATTTTTTCGAAAGTGACGCAATCGATTTTCTTTTATCCCAGGAAGACGGATGTAAATACGTAACCCTATACATAAAATTGTGCACCATGACATCAAATACAAATGGTGTTTTAGCCACAAAAATTGGCGATATATTAGTTCCATACACTGTCGATAAAATTGCACGTGACACAAAGTTTTTTTCCGCAGACACAGTCAGAGCGGCCCTTGAATTATTCCAGAATTTAAGACTGATTGTAGTGTCTGATAACAATGTGATGAAGATTGCAAATTATGAATCGATGATTGGATCAGAAACCGGATGGGCACAAAAAAAGCGATTGTATCGTGAAAATAAACAGAAAAATCCGTCTGAAAAGAGTCCTAAAAAAGGCTCAAAAAACACTCGAAAAACGAGCTCAAAAACAGAGAAAAAATCGAAGGACAAAGTAGAGGACATTGTCCCGGACAAAAAAAGGACATTGTCCGATAAGAGATTAGAGTCTAGAGATAAGAGTCTAGAGTCTAGAAATAAGTCAGTCAGTAGTCAGAAGTTAGATAGTGTGGCTGCGTCAAAAAGTGCAACAAACGAAAATGTGCAGACTGACTTGACTGACTGTTTTGTTAAACCGTCCATTTCAGAAATCGTGGACTACATCCAGGAACACAACTTGAACGTAGATGCCAAAAAGTTTTGGAAACACTACGAATCCACCGGATGGAAGACAGGCAATGACCCTATCAGGGAATGGAGAGGACTTTTGAAGAAATGGAGCAAAGCGGAACGTGAAGAAGACAATCCAGGAACCGGAGCAATCCAACTGGATGAGAAATTCTATACCCAACCAGTCCAGATGTCAGAAGAGCAGTTGCAAAGCGAATTAGAGCAGCTGCGGGAAAAAATCAAAAATGGAGAACTGTGAAAATGAAAACTAAAAAACAAACCGAAAAACAAGAACTCAAATACGCTCCTGGTGATAAAGTCGTTTATCACTGTGCAGGAGTGGACAGAGAAGGACTTATCGCATACGTTGACGACTCAGACAACGTAGCACCATACCGAATCAACGGCATGAACATTCGTGAATCGGATATCGTCGAGAAAGTGGCAAAGCGACGCAGAAGACCCGCTGCCAAAAAGCAAGTCGAAGAAAAAACGGAGGTCGTAGTCAATGCAGAACCTAAGCAGAAACCAGAAGGAACTCAGGCGGTTGAATCCATCCAGGAAGAAGAACCAGATGTCGAGCCGACACTTGTTGAGAAGTATCAAGCTTTCAAGAGCACGATCAACATGGCGGAATTCAACGACCTGGTCGACTTGGTTACTGCTGACACGAAAAAGATGCGTCAGATGATGGCCGAATCTATGCAGGCAATCGCGAATGATTGCGGATTGAAAGCGTGAGCCTATGCAGGATATCAACAGAGTCGTTCTGATTGGCCGATTGACACGTGATCCAGAACTCAGAAAGACACAGAGTGGAACAAGCGTGTGTTCGTTTACCTTGGCAGTCAATCGAAGACAGAATCAAGACGGAACACAAGATGCTGATTTCATCAACTGCGTTGCATGGAACAAACTGGCTGACAACATCCAGCTGTACCAGAAGAAAGGCAATCAGCTAGGCATCGAAGGCCGAATCAATACACGTTCATACGACAACCAGCAAGGGCAAAAAGTATATGTCACAGAAGTTGTTGCAGAGAATGTACAGTTTTTGACACCTAGAAATGATTTTAACGAGCAAAACACTCTAGGAGTTACAAATACCTATGGCGCTCAAAGTTACGCTCAGAATCAATCGTATGGAGCTCAGACAAGGAATCACAATCAATCGAATGTGCAATATGTGCAAAGCTTGACTCAACAAGCCGAAGTTGATGCTCTTGAGATTGCATCGGATGATTTGCCTTTCTGATGAAGAATGGCGAAGTTTTAAAGGAGAAAAAACAAAACGAGGAAACGTTCAAAACGCTTGAATGGATTTCCTCAAAAGACAACAAGGAGGAAAAGTAATGAAAGACTCAGAACTACGCATGATTGAGACAATGCTAAAGAAACAAGATGAGCTGAATTCGGCCATCATGAAAGAGTTTGGCTTGACTACGGTTTCAAAGGAACAGATTGACTTAGCTACACTCGATGAGATTGGTGAATTCACTCATGAACTAAAAGGAGACTGGTGCTGGTGGAAGAAGTCTCAGGAACCAGTCAACAGAAATAAAGCTCTGGAAGAGTTGGCAGATGTCTTCCACTTCGTCCTGATCTACGAATTGCTTTACGGGAAAAGAACCTATTTGACCAATTCTGGGTACGATCAGGAAAATGGTCAATATAACTATTCGCATATGGTGCAAGTTGATATCGGTTTTGGTATAGCAAATGCATTGATTACCATACTTAAACTTGTAGATTGTCGATTGATGTATCTATTGGCACTGAGTGAACACTTAGGATTCTGCCTGGAAGAAGTCTATGCAGCTTATATGAGAAAGAATGCAATCAATATGGAAAGGCTAAAGAATGGGTACTAGGTATGTGGATCAGGAGCCAAGATGGAACAATTTTAATGGATTGCGACTCTTTCGCAGTTGAAGACCACAGTGGTAAATATGAAGTGATTACATTAAGTGGTAAAAGCGGTATAAGTATTAGTTTAGGTACATACTCAACAAAAGAAAAAGCTTTAGCAGTTTTAGACGATATTCAAGAATGGTACGAATGTTCATACGGTGAAACGTTTCAAATGCCTGAAGACGAGGATGTTGAAGTATGACAGTCTACGTCATTTTGCAAATGATATGTATTTATTTTACGTCTGGATGTATTGTAGCGAAAATTTGTTGCAAAGCTGATTTCAGGTTTGAACAATGTTGTTTCGGAATCATACTCGTTTTTCCAATTGTTATTTTATGGGCAATTTGGAAAGAAATTAGAACACTTTTTAAAATTTTGAAAGAGGTTGGAAAATGAATAAGTACGAACAAGCTTTAAGAGATATTAAAATGGAATACAGAGAAATGAAAGAAGAACGAAAAAACCAATTAAGCGAAGATGAAAAGGTTAAATTCGATTTGTTGCAAGAGTTAGTAGACAGAGCAACACCAAAAAAGGCCGTTATTAAAGTTACATATAATTCACGCAGCAGTAATAGAGAACATCACTGCCCAAATTGTGGTAGGTGGTTGACTAGTCATGAAAAATACTGTAGCAATTGTGGTCAGGCTTTAGATTGGGGTGCTTGATCACATGGAACCAATAGAATTTATTAAGAGTTGCTTTGCTATTGCTTGCGTTATGGCATTCGGTGTTATCTCTATCAAAGTTTCGTTTGCGTTTGTAGATTGGATTGTTGAACGAATAAAGAACGAAGGTGAAAAGAAAATGGACCAAGAACAACACTCATATAGTTTTTTGAATTTTAAAAAGTATTCAAGAAACTATCTTAAAACATTTACAAAAGAAGAACTCATTGACTATATCGATATGATTTACAACAACTGGAGTGGTATGGATATCAGTGCAGTGCGTGTTAGCAAATTAGGAATCGAAACGTATAAAAAGTTATTGATCAACAGAGAAGCTCTTAAATTGTTTGTGGATTGGGCAGAGGAATGTGATTTTGGATACGATCAACTACCTGAGGAATATGAAAAATATAAAACGGACCTGGAAGAAAAAGGTTTAGATTATTGCGAAGGCTTGAGATATATTGCCATCCAGGAAGCAAAAGAAGCTCTTAAAGTGTACGAAAATCATGTAGAAATGATGGATGAAAAGTTGGATGAATGGGAGAAGTAAAGAAATGAAGACTTTAGAAGAATTAGAAAAAGACTATCTGGAAAAGAAAGAAGTGTACGAGAGCGCAGTTGTCGCTCTTGCACACTCTGGATCTAATAAGGTGGAAGTGAAGAATGCAGCGGAAATCTTAGATAGTTCATACGAAGAATGTCAGAAAGCTTACACAGCTTGGCAGGAGGCAAAGAATGCCTAGTGCATTGTGGTTCGTTGGCGGTGTGCTTGTAGGGACACTGGCTTCATGTATGTTGTTCCTGATTGTAATGGGATCGCATGAATTTGACGACTATGAAGGATTCGACGATACAAAATGAGCTTTGAAATTCACAACAAAGAAATCAAAGATGAATGTGATTCATTATTGAATTACTTTCGTTTTGTTCGAAATGCAACGAAAGACGAGCAGACACTACTGTGCTATGACGATCCATGGAATCGTGGTTCTGTCGTAGGCAGAAAAAGAATGAAATAGGATTTGGAGGCATTACAATATGACAAATGAAGAAGCAGCGTACATTCTGCATGAAATGAAAAGCATTAATTTTTACGAGCATAAACTGGCAGAACTGAGATGTCTATTGATTGACATTTCAGAGCACATCGAATCAATTCAAATGCCTTCATGTCCACTAGGTGGTGATGGCACAAAAATAGACAACCACAAGGAGAAGTCATCTATCGTCAATTCTCTTTTGTCTGACGAGCAGATGTACGTTGAAGAGCGGAACTACTACTCACTTAGTCTAAGTAAGGCAAATGGCTATGTTACAAAAATATGCACACACTGTTCTTTAAGGGAGAATCAATTCCTGCAGTCATACATTGAAGGATGGTCTCAAGATAAGTTAAGACGTGTATATGGATATGCGAATCCTTACCAGAGTGTGTTAGCTCTTATCAAAAAGACTTTGAAAAGCAGAAAAGTCGTATAAAACTACGCAGTCAAGCGTGATAAAATGATATATATGAATTGTGGTCAAGGTTAAAGTCTTGGCCTTTTTTTATTGCACAGAAAGGAGGTGTTCCATGGCTAAGTTGACAGAGAAGCAGAAAATATTTGTTGACGAGTATTTGATTGATATGAATGCAACAAGGGCATATAAAATTGCATATCCTCATGTAAAGTCAGAAGGTTCTGCAATGTCAGCTGCTTCAAGACTGTTAAGAAATGTTAAGGTCAAAGCTTATATAGGTGAACAGCTTGAAAAAATAAGTTCTGAAAAGATAGCGGATGCCCAAGAAGTCATGGAGTACCTTACTAGTGTGATGCGAGGCGATACCAGTGCTGAAGAAGTCCTGGTTGTTGGAACCGGTGAAGGATGTTCCGAGCCTCGTAAGGTTTCGAAAGCACCATCTGAAAAGGAACGACTGAAAGCAGCCGAACTGATTGGAAAAAGATACGCTTTATTCACTGGATCAGATACAAAAGAAGATGATTCAGACAGTGTGGTAATTGTGAATGATGCTCCAAAATAAAAATAGAAATTGCATAAAGCTTTCAGATATCATCATGCCAAGGTTTCTGCCTTTAGTAAATGACAGAGTCCACATGCATCAGATATTGACATCTGGTCGTGCAGGAACAAAGTCAAGCGCTATGGCCATACTGGTTGACTACTTGATAGTCTCTGAACCAGGAACTGCTGCAGTCGTGATGAGAAAGCATCATAACAAACTTAGAAAAACAGTATACAAAGAGTGCCTGAGGGCTTTGAAGCGCTTAGGACTCAACAAGAATTTATTTAAGATAACAAGCTCACCTATGCAGATAACTTACAAAAGGAACGGAAACACGATCTACTTTACCGGTTCCGACTCCATCGACGATACAAAAGGTATGATTGATGATCAGAACACGATCAAGTTGGTAGTGTTGGATGAGTTGACTGAGTTTTTTGACAAAGGTGATGGAGAAGATGAAATCAGTAATATCACTGCCACATTCGTTCGTGGTAATGAATCTGATTTCAGAATGATGTATTTATACAATCCCCCGAAGAATCCAAAGGCACCAATCAATGAGTGGTGTCAGAAGATGGAGAAGCGTGAGGACTGCATACACATCCATGCGACATATCTTGATGTTCCGAAGCAATGGATTGGTCAAAAGTTGATTGCAGAAGCAGAGGCCATGAAAAAGGTTGACTTCAAGATGTATCGCTGGGTGTGGCTTGGTGAATCAGTTGGACTGGATGACCTTATCTACTACATGTTTGATGAAGAGAAGCACGTTCGTGTTCCTGAACCTGCATACAATCAAATCGTTATAGGTGTAGACTATGGCCAAATGAACGCAACAACATATCAGGCATTCGGTATCAACTACAAAGAAAAGCGAATGGATGGACTCAAGGAGTACTACTATTCAGGAAGAGAAACTGGAAAGCAGAAGAGCCCTAGCGATTACGCTAAGGACTTTAGAACTTTCCTCGATGAAATATACAAAGAACACTCTAGATGTGCGGTGACAGTGTTCTATGATCCATCTGCAAGGGGTCTAGCGGAAGAAATCAAACGAGTATGTCCGGAGGTGTCAATGCGTAAAGCTAAGAATGATGTAAACTTAGGAATCAATCGAGTACAAAAGTTGTTGAACTATTGTGCTCTTTTATTTTCTCCTGATCAGAAACATGCAATCGAAGAAATGTACTTGTATGGATATGACCAGGATTCGATTGAAAAAGGAATCGAAAAACCAATCAAAGAGAATGATCACTGCATGGATGCAATTCGATATGCGGTAATGGGGGCATGGAAAGATATGAAGAGACTTCTTCCAGTGCTCGCAAGTGGAGAAAAGGAGGAATAGTCAATGATACAAGGCGGAAGAGGTGTGATAAGAACCTTTCTTGAAAAGAGAGGCTACAGGTCAGTACCAGAAGACTTCTATGGAAAGATTGAAGAATGGAAAGACTGGTATATCAACGGAACCGATAAGATGCACACGCGCACTGTCTACAACGGAAAAACTGTAGTCAATCAGGAAATCAAATCATTGGGCATGGCCAAGACTGTAGCCGAAACCTGGGCCAATTTATTAATGAATGAAAAGGTTCAAATCAACGTAGGGAATGAACATAGCAATGATGTTCTTCATGATATTTTGAAAGACAACAAATTCCAAACGAATGCGAATCGCTTATGCGAATTGTATTTCGCTCTAGGAACTGGAGCTTTTGTTGAGTATATTGGAAACGATGAAGTCCAGATTGATTACATCCAGGCCGACTTGATATTTCCTATCACGTGGTCAAGTAAAGGTGTAGAGGAATGTGCATTCGGTTCAGTGATTCGATACATGAATCAAGACTGTATCTACATTCAAATGCATATCAAAGAAAAAGGACAGTACATCATCGAGAATCACATTCTAGGATTAGAAGACCAAGGCTACAAAGAAATGGAACTGCCATTCGGTGTTGAGCAAATCATCAACACTGGATCTAAAACTCCGTTGTTCCAAATCCTGAAGCCGAACATTGTCAACAATGCCGATGAATCATTGTCTTTGCCGATGGGAATCAGCGTGTATGGAAATGCTACGGATGTGTTGATGGAAATTGACACTGCCTTTGATGCACTAGATACCGAAATCAATACTGGCCGAAGAATCATATTCCTTCAAGCTGCTGGATTCCAGACAGATTCAGAAGGAATCACACACAATATGATTGGCGACCATGAGACGATTTTTAGAAGCGTTGGTGATGCAGACGAAGATGGAAAAGCCATGGTACACGATTTCTCTCCTGCGCTGAGAATCAGTGAAATCAACCAGGCAATTCAAATGCAGTTGAATCTGTTGAGTGAGAAGTGTGGAATGGGAACGAATCAATTCGAATTCACTTTAAAAGGTGTTAAGACTGCGACCGAAGTCATTTCAGAAGACAGTGATATGTATTCAAATTTGAAGAAGCACGAAATCATCTTAGGTGATGCCTTAGAGAATATGATTGAAGCTATCTCATTCTTATCTGGTAAGATTGGAAATCCGATGGAAATTGACGAGATCACAATTGATTTCGATGATTCAATCATTGAAGACAAAGCCACTGAACGAAAACAAGATCAGGCAGACTTGGCCAACGGAACACTTAGACCAGAAGAATATCGAGCTAAGTGGAGAAATGAAACGATTGAAGAAGCTGCCAAGAATCTTCCACAGAGTGCGGATGTGATGGAATAAGATGCTAACAGAAAGAGAAATCGAGGTCTTTGGGTTTGGTCATGAAGCTATATTCAAAGACCTTGAGAAAGCCATCATGTCTGATATTGTACGAAGAATAAGACAAACTGATGTGATCACACGTTCTGCAGATTTTCAATTGAACCATTTAAAGATGCTTGGAATGTCTGACTACGAAATCAAAAAGATGGCAGAGCAGTACATCCAGGCTTCAGATGATTACCTGGATAGAGTATTCGCAAATGCCATTGAGACAGACTACATCGACAACAAAGAACTGTACAAAGCTCAAGGCAAGGAATTTATTCCTTTTGAAGACAACGAGATGATTCAACAATGGATTCAAGCTATCAAGCTGCAGACCAAAGACGAAATGAGAAGATTGACGGAATCTATGGGATTCGTTGTGCAGACCGGAAGTCGTAAAGTGGTTCAACCGGTCGGAGTTTTCTATCAAAACGTTTTAGATCAATCTGTTGTTGACATAATGATGGGCACATTTGACTACAATCGAGTATTAAATGATGCGGTACGAAAAATGACGCATTCCGGCCTTCGTTGGATTGATTATCAGTCCGGATGGCATAACAGAGTGACTGTAGCTGCAAGGCGAGCTGTCATGACTGGAATATCGCAGATAACGATGCAGATCTCAGAAATGAATGCCAACGAATTAGGAACAGATTACTTTGAAGTGACTGCACATGCAAACGCTCGTCCAAGTCATGCAGAATGGCAAGGGAAAGTGTATTCCAGAAAAGAATTAGAAACTGTGTGCCACCTTGGTGAAGTGACTGGACTTCTAGGCGCTAACTGCTACCACATGTATTATCCATTCATTCCTGGTGTATCAAAGCGAGCGTACACTGATAATCAACTAGATGAATGGAAGTCAGACAAGCCGATTGAATACAATGGCAAGGAATACAACGGATATGAAGCGACACAACGCATGAGGCAAATGGAAACAAATATGCGTGCACAACGTGAGAAAATCTATTTGTTGAAGCAGGGTGAAGCAAATAGATATGATTTACTCAATGAGCAGGCATATTATCGTGGCCAGATGGCAGAATACGCAAAATTCGCTGATAGAATGGGATTGAAACAACAGAAAGAGCGCATATCTGCAGACGGATTAGGTAAATTGGTGAATGCATCGTGGAAAAACAATCTTGGCATGACAAAAGAGAGAAAAGATGCTATATTTGAATCAGAAATAAAAAGGATTTTACACAAGCCGAATTCAGTTGTGCATCTACAAAAAACGCCTATAGATTGTGATGAATTAAGCATTGATATTATTCATATCAACAAAGAAAGAAATCACAACGTAACCGAAAGCGAAGCGAAAAGCTTTATCGATAACGCTTATTTCTCTGTATCTGTATGGGATAGTCGGTTTGAAAGATATTACAGCAAATTAGGTGCTACATATGTAGATATGGAAGGCAAGGAGATTAGGACAGCCTTCAAGGCAAAGGAATTTGATGATATTACAAAATCATTAATAAAGGAGTATGAACAATATGACAAATCGAAATAAGCATAGATGTTGGTATTGCCCACTGTACAAAAAGGAGATTGAGGACATAGAATGCCTTGATGTTCAAGATGTAGCAGATAGAATCAGAAAGCCGGTAGCGGTTCCTAAAGAAATATTAGAAATTCCTAACTTCAAAGCGGTATGTGATAAATGTGAACATCGTGATCTTGGGTAAAATCCATGTCAGAAAATTTCAAAATCATTTATAAGATATTAAAGATTCTAGAATCATCTATGGATTACGAAGTCTTTGATGTTCAAAGAATATCCGCATCCGCACTAGGAATCACAGAAGTTCGTCTCAAAAAGGTGTTGAAGATGCTTCTTGAGAATGGATATGTATCTGGATTTGAAATCAAGAAGTACATCGGAGATCCATATGAAAATGTTATCGGACTAGAGGACATCCAAATCACCTTGAAAGGTCTAGAATACCTGGAAGAAAACAGTCTTATGAAAAAGGCTGCAGAGCTTGCAAAAGGAATCGCAAATATCATTTAAAAACTAAATTTATTAATTAGCGTCTATTTAAGCAATAGGCGCTTTTTATATGCCATGGGCAAGGCGATAAAAGGCACCAATCCAAAGTGAGAAGAGACTCACGTTAATAAACTGTAGGAGGAAAAGAAAGATGAAACGAGAAGAATTAAGAGCAATTGAAGGACTAACAGAAGAACAAATTAATCAGATCATGAATGTGCACCAAAATGATGTGACTAATTGGAACAACAGACTTCAAGCGCAGGAGACACAGATTGCGAATTTGAACACAAAGGTTAAAGAATTCGATGGTGTCGATGTAGCCAAGCTACAAAAGGATCTAACTGACATGCAGAACAGGTACAACTCAGATATGGCCGCCAAAGATAAAGACTTTGCAAAGCAGATGTACTTCAATGGAATCCAGTTCACATCAAAGCTAGCTAAAAGTGCTGCAATGGCAGAATTCGACAAGAAGAACCTTGAGTTCAAAGAAGGTCAATTTGTAGGAGCTGACGAGTTCATCGAAGAGTTGAAGAAGGACAATCCAACTGCCTTTGTCACAGAAAAAAGTGGGGAAGGAGCTCAAGCCCAAACTCAACAACAAACACAGCAGACAGTGAATCCATTCAGTTCTGGAATGGCACAAGGTTCTGCGACTGGTTCAAATGAATTAGATCCAGTCACTGCTAGATTCAAGGAATTGAATCCAGACATTCAAATTTAATGTTATAGGAGGATAAGAGAATGTCACAATTAAACGGAACACATGAAAAACAAGATCGCTATTCTAGCTTAGTATTGGCAAAATTACGCAGCACATCAGTCATGATGGGTTTATTCAACAGAAAATACGAAGGGTCACCAGTAGCTGGCGCAGTTAAAATTCCAGTACGTGATGACGAAGTTAAAGTCAACAAAGACTATGACATCGAGTCAGGTGGAGATTTGACAACTTCAAAAACAACTTATAAATCATTACCAATCGACAAGAGCTTATATGTCAATGAATTAATCGATGGATATGAAGCAGATGCAGTACCAGATAACTTGACTGCAGACCGCTTAGATTCTGCAGGATATGCAATGGGATTAGAAGTCGATAGTGAATTAATCAACGTTTGTACTACTTCAGGTACTGCATCAACAAATACTACTGCATTGACTGCTAAGACTATCTACGCAAACATTGTCGATGAAGTACAAGCATTGAAAAAGAAAGGTGTACACTTAAATGAGATGTGGTTAGTTGTAACTAACGAAACATTTGGATTATTATGCAAGGCACCTGAGTTCATCAATGCTTCTGATTCTGGTGTTAAGAACGCGGTAGAAGGATTCCGAGGAACTGTATTCGGATTGAAAGTATACGAAACAAACAACATCCCTGACGATTCAAACATCGAATATATCTTAGGAAACAACGTATTCTGTCACTTCGTAAATGACTGGATGAAGAAGGTTTCAGTCAATGCGATTGCAGACGGAAAACACATCGGTGCTTCTGCATTACAAGGTAGACAAGTTTATGGAGACATGATCTCACGTCCAGAAACTGTCACAATCAAAAAGAAAGTAGCTGCCTAGATTTAGATGGGATGGTCCATAAATGTTAGTAAATTATGCAATATATCAGGAACAGTACCTTGGAAAATCAATTCCAGAAGAAGAATTCAATGCCTATTCTAGATTGTCAGAATCATATGTTAATCAATACACATTCACTAGAATCCAGAACGCTTTAAGTGATCAGGAAAAAGAGAATGTGTATTTTTGTATCTGCGAGATTGCAGAAAAGCTATATGAAAACGATCATCTGCCTTCTTCAAAAGGAATCACATCCGAAAGCGTCGATGGCCATTCCGTATCATTCGAACGCAGAAAGACAACTATTCAATTGAAGCCTTTAATCAAGGATATAATCAATCGATGGTTGTGCAATACGAATCTTTTATACAGAGGGTGCTTATGATTGATTGCAATAACACTGTCACACATGCACACTGGGTCGTAGACGAGGAAAAGCGAGACAAGGTACTTGTCAGCGAGCTGATAAAGAATTGCTCGTGGAATCACGTCTATGGCACCAGGGACGGAGAAAAGGAAGATACAGAAGATGATTCCTTCACAGTCCGTATAGAAGTGAACGTAGCAAACGACATTCCTGATATTAAAAAACACGATATTCTAATTCTTGGAGAAGCCGACATCCAAGGCATGACGTCGGCTCAACTCCAACGAAAATATCCAGAATCTTTCGAAGTTCAAACTGTAAAATACAACCTTAATTCTGTAGGTGGCTATAGTAATCACATAAGGGTTCAAGGAGTATGACAGAACCTATCAAGGTGCCAAGCGATATCGACATCAAGATTGCTTCTAAAATGGGCAGAGTCCAGGCAAAGCTTAAGTTTGATCCATCACTTGGACCTGGTGTCAATAGCGCTTATAAGCGAGCTCAAAAGTTTGTTGATTCAGAAGTTATCAGACTATCATCACCATACACTCCGATGCGCAGCGGAAAGTTGATACAGTCTTCAACATCTTCAACAAGAATCGGCTCAGGAGAAGTCAAGTATAATGTTCCGTATGCTAGATATCAGTATTATGGAATGTTAATGGTTGGCCGAGCACCTAAGAAGCTTACAAGCACACCTTTAAAGTACCAAGGAGCGCCACAGAGAGGTGCCAAATGGTTTGAACGAATGAAAGCAAAGAACAAAACAGACATATTGAAAGGAGCTGGAAAAATTGTCGCAACGAAAAAATAATCTGGAACAGATTCGAAACTATTTTCTGAATTGTCCGGTATTTGATAAACATTCAATCCTTCATATCGACTACTTGAATGAGCGAATCGATGAAACGATTGAATACAGTATCATGTCAGAGATAAATTCAAACATGATCGTGAAAAAATATACTGATGGCAGTACTCTGAGACAGTTCCTTTTTTCAATCATGTCAAAAGAAGACTTTTCACCAGAAGTCCAGTCACAGATTGCAGCATCTTCTTTATACGAAGACCTGCAAGACTGGATTGAAAAGCAAAATCAACTAGGTATATTACCGGACATCGAAGGTATACAGACTATCGAAGTGGTAGCACCTGCGTATCTATTTGATGCCGAGGCCAACTCTGCAACGTATCAGATACAATGCAGAATTCTATATTTAAAGGAGGATTAAAATATGGCAGTAAACGAAAAGTTAGTAACTCGTGATAAAAAGGTTGCATTCATGGCTGTTGGAGGCAAGGATGAGACAACTTTCACACGAATGACTAAGTTCACATCGATGAGCAAATCATCAAATCCGGTTGAATATTCACGTACATATGTAGATGAAGCAGCTGAGCGCAGTGACGTGACTGGGTATGCGCCATCTATCGCGTATGGATTTGACCAATACGAAAACAACGAAGTGCATAACGATATCATCTCAATCACTGAGGGAGAAAAAGTTGGTGATGACGCAATCCGTACAATCTTGATTGTAGATTTCACTGCACCAGTAACTGCATCAGACGCAACTAAATACAAGGCAGTCAAACGTAACTATTCAGTTATTCCTGATTCAGACGGTGGTGACGAAAACGCATATACTTATTCTGGAAACTTCAAAGCTTCTGGAGCAAAAGAAGAAGTCACTGTCACATCAACTGATGAATGGAAGACTTGCGCAATTTCAAAATAGGACCTTTTCATAGGTCCTTTTTTATTTAATTAAGAATGAAAAAAGGAGATAAGAGCCATGAGCCAAATTAATTTAGACTACAACGTTCCAGTCTGGAAAATCAACGGATTGGAATTTGAATTCGATACAGAAGATCCATCCACATGGGTACGTTATGAGAATGCCTACAAAGCATTCCAGGATAAAGTTAAACACAGACCTAAGGATGGTGGTCGTTCCGGGTTGCTTAAATTCGAAATGAAGATCATCAAGGAATTATTCAATGATGTGTTTGGCCACAATGCAGGAACACAAATCTTTAAAGGTCAGCCAAACAACAGACGCTACTATTATGCAGTCCACAACGACTTTGTTAAGTTCGTAGACAGATGCAGAGAAGAAAGCGATGACGCAGTTATCAAATTAGCCGATACAGGTGGTGATTACAGTGAACCTTCTGTTGGAAAGCTTGCCTAAAAGCTTACGTATAGGAAGAAAAGAACATCCAATCAATACGGATTTCAGAACCTGGATGCAGTTGAATGAGACAGTCATTCGTGATGATGCGACAGAAGATGAGATCATGAAAGTGATTCTGGATGTATTCGAAAACAAGCGCAACAAAACTAGATTATTCATTCGAAACGGAGAAGAAATCGTGGATCAAGTATCTTGGTTTCTAAGATGTGGAAAAGAAGAATCTAGTGAAAGCAATTCAAAAGGACAAGTCAATTTTTCATTTACCTATGATAGTGACTATATACTGTCTGCCTTCCAACAGTTCTATGGCATCGATTTATTGAAGTCTGATATGCACTGGTGGGAGTTTGTGGCTTTGATGAATTCAATCAGTGGTGAGTGTGAATTAAAGGAGCGTGTGCGCTTACGAAGTATTGATGCAGGTAAAATTAAGGACTCTAAAGAAAGAGCACGTATACGATCAATACAACGTTCTATCGCATTGCCACATAATCAGAGAGTTATGTCTGATGAGGATATAGGTGAAGCGTTATGGTAATTAAGATACCAGTGTTTGAAAAGAAATGGTTTCGATGTCCGCATTGTGGCAAGAAGCTACTTCTATTCGATAACAACGCAAAATGCAGAGGTGTCTACGTCTTCTGCAAGCAATGCAAAAAAGATGTAGAAATTAAAATCTAAATAACATACTTAGATGAGCCTTTGAGCCGTATGTTCACGATTTTCGAGTCAGAAAGGATGTGAATGTATATATGGCAGATGGCTCGCTATTATTTGACACAAAGATCGACTCCAGTGGGTTCAGTGGCGGTTTAAGCAAGATAGCTGGTACTGCGAAAAAAGGGGTCAAAACAGTAAGTGCTGCGTTAATTGGTGCGAGTGCTTATGCATTAAAAGTAGGCTCAGACTTTGAGTCTGGAATGTCTAAGGTCGCTTCTATCTCAGGTGCTACTGGCAAAGAATTGCAAGCCTTGACCAATAAGGCTAAAGAAATGGGTGCCAAGACAAAGTTCTCGGCCACAGAATCTGCAGAAGCCTTCCAGTACATGGCTATGGCCGGATGGAAGACCGGAGATATGCTGAGTGGTATTGAAGGTATCATGAACCTTGCAGCCGCATCAGGAGAGAATCTTGGCCAGGTTTCCGACATCGTTACGGATGCATTGACTGCATTCGGTTTGAAAGCGAGTGATTCGGCACACTTTGCTGATGTACTAGCTCAGGCATCTAGTAATGCTAACACGAACGTTGGAATGATGGGTGAAACATTCAAATATGTAGCACCCGTTGCAGGTGCTCTAGGATTCAGCGCTGAGGATTGTGCGCTGGCAATTGGATTGATGGCCAACAGTGGTATCAAAGCAGGTCAAGCAGGTACTGCACTACGCTCTATTCTGAACAGAATGGCATCACCAACAAACGAAGTTCAACAAGCTATGGACGCTCTAGGAATCTCAATCACAAACAGTGATGGTTCTATGAAGTCACTTAGAGAGATCATGAAGGATTTGAGATCTTCATTCTCGAATCTGACTGAGGCTCAGAAAGCACAGATGGCTTCGGCACTAGGTGGCCAGGAAGCTATGTCAGGCTTATTAGCAATTGTTGGAGCTTCGGATGAGGACTTTGATAAATTGACCGATGCGATTGATCATTCAGATGGTGCTGCTAAGCGAATGGCAGATACGATGAATGACAACCTTAAAGGAAAGGTCACAATCTTACAAAGTGCACTGGAAGCTCTTGGAATATCTGTGTATGAGAAGTTTGAGACTCCTATGAAGGACGCGGTCGATTCTGTCACAAAGAATGTTGATAGTCTGAACAAATCGATGAGCAGTGGAAAGCTTTCAAAGAGCTTTGACAAAGTTGCTGATAGTATGGCCAAAGTGGCATCCACTGCAATTAACTTGTCAATCAAGGCAATTCCAAAGGTGATTGATGCGTTTGCTTTCATTGTGGATAACGCAAAGAAAGTAGCGTCTGGAGTACTTGGTGCATATACTGCATTCAAGATATTCACAAACTACCAAAAGATTTGTGCCGCAGTCACAAAAGCAAGTGCAGCCGCTTCTTTAATCTATGAGGTGGCAGTCAAGGCAGTAACCGGACAGATTACGTTAGCAACTGCAGCGCAAGAGGCTCTGACCCTTGCGATGATGGCTACTCCTGCAGGATTACTTGCAGCGGCAGTAGCTGGAATCGGTGTGGCCTTGGTAGCATATACTGCTGCAACGATTGCAAGCTATCAAGAGACAGATAAGAATGTTATCGCTACAGAAAAGCTTGTAAGCAGTCATGACAAGTTGACGAAAAAACTTGAAGAAAACAAGAAAGCACGTCAAGAAAGTACGCAGTCAGTTGAAGAAGAAGCCACAAAGTCAGAGGTTCTAACAAATCGCCTGGAAGAATTGGCTAAGAAAACAAACAAAACAAAAGCAGAAAAAGAAGAGCTTAAAAACATTGTTGATCAATTGAATAAGTCAATGCCTGATTTGAATCTTCAATATGACGAAGAAACAGATAAGCTGAACAAAGATACAGATGCTGTCAGACGAAACATCGACGCTCAAAAAGATTTGATGTTAGTCAAGGCATATCAGGAACAACAGCAGGCGATTGTCAATGATATTGCCAAGGCACAGACTCAATTGAATAAAGCTACAGAGCAATCTACAAAGAACGAAAAGGCCCTAGAAAAAGCTAAGAGAAAAACGAATGAAGCCTACGATGAAATGGTTAAGGCCGGAAAGTCGGTCCAGGACACAACGTCCAAAGAAACTCAGGCATACATCAATGCAACTCTAGCACAAGCCAAAGTTCAAGAAGCTCATAAGAAGTCTAAAGATACTGCCAAAGAATTGCAGAAGCAAATCAACGCGTTAAACAAGGAATACGAAGATACTGGAAAGAGTGTTGAAAAAGCCTTGAATGATGTGGATGTAGACAACGCACTGGCAGATATCACACAGAAGTGTGCAGAAGCTGGAATCAAGATTCCACAGTCAGTAGTTGACGGAATCAAAGCAGGCAAGTATGCGATACCTCAGTCTGTTGAAGAGATGAAAGCACTGATCAATATGGATAGCTTTGAAGAAGTCAGTGCCAAAGCCAAAGAAAAAGGTGTACAGATTCCACAGTCTATGGCCGAAGGTTTAAAGAATGGAACTGTCACAGTTGAAGAAGCTAACCAGTATATCAAGGATGCTATCAAATTCGATGATGTAGTTCAGAAGGCAAAGGATGCTGGTGTAGATATTCCGGCCGGACTTGCGGAAAATGTAGCAAACGGACAGACTGCTCCTGCAGACGCAGTTCAACAAATGAAGAACTTGATCCAGTTCCAGGATTTATTGAATAACACATCTCTTGCAGGTGCTGCAGTACCACAAAGCATCAAAGATGCAGTTATGGCGGGAAGAATGTCACCTGCTCAAGCAGTCCAACAGATGAAAAAGAATGCAGTTGATGCTGCACAAATGGAATCTGAGATGAAGTCAAAAGGTACTAAAGGTGCCAAAGGATATACATCTGGTGTAGGTTCTGGAAAAAGAGATGCAAAAACAAGTGGACAATCTCTGAAAGACAACGCTAAGAGCGGTGCTAGTGGTGGCTATAGTGGAATGCACACAGAAGGCGCGAATGCCGGTAATGGTTTTGCAGCTGGTATCAGATCTGTAGTATCAAGAGTTGCAAGCGCAGCTGCTAACTTAGTACGAAGTGCAATCAACGCAGCCAAGAAAGAACAGAATTCACACTCACCTTCTCGTGTATGGCGCGATGAAGTCGGTGAGATGAGTAGCGAAGGTTATATCGAAGGAATTAAACGAAAGACCAAAGATGCTCAAAAGACTGCTAGAAAGTTCATTAAGAGTGCTATTAATTCCGCTAAAAGTGCGAATGAAAAGATAGAGTTTGACTGGGGTATGAGTGAATCAAGCAAACTGGGAGCAATCCAAAGTTTGAGAAACTCTGCCTACGCAGTGGCTTCCGACTTCCAAAAGGCAGCACAATCATATCCTGGTGGATATGGTGACAAGAAGCCGGTTGTGAACAATACAGTCAACTACAATATGAATCAAACAAATGTCGGCAATGGTCCAATTAAGCCTAGTGAGAATGCTAGAGAGCTTGAGGCTATGGCTAGACGAATGGAATGGAGGAACAAAAAATGATAATCTACAGTATTCAAAATGCTAAAGGAAACAAAATATCTTTCGGTGATGGATCTCCATTCCGAATCACGTCTATAGATGGAGTCTCTTCAAACTCCATCTCTATCACTGAAAGTAACAGTACAACCTTTACCGGTACAAAAGTATCTGGTATCAAGGTGAATTCAAAAGACATCACTGTTGAAGGAGATATGAAAGAGTCTCAAGCCAACAGAGATTTCTTCATTGAGACGATACCACCAGGAGAAATGTGCAGACTTTTCAGAGAGGACACAGATAAGAAGCAAACATTGTATCTAGACGGATATGCCACAACGACACCTATCATCCAGGAAGGCGCCAAGGTATATCAAAGCTGGCAGTTTGTATTCCATGTGCCATTCCCTTATTGGAAAAACAGTGAGAAGTCAAGCATCGACTTTACAACGTTGGTCAAATGCCACAGATTTCCTAGATCATACTCAAAAACAAAAAAATGGAAGTTAGGCTATCACGAATACAAGCCACTTCTAACAGTTGTGAATAAAGGTGATAAACCTACTGGCTTTATTTTGAAATTTGAAGCCGAAGCAGATACGAAGAATCCAAGCCTGGTAAATGTCAAAACAGAAGAACATATATCTTTCACTGCCGAAGGCGGTCTAGAAATGCAAGCAGGAGACATTCTGGAAGTAAGTACGTATGAAAACTCTTGTTATTGTCACTTGATCAGAGGCGAAAATGTAGAAAATGTATTCTACAAATTGAGTTATGACAGTACGTTCTTCCAGTTGGATCTAGGTGAGAACATTCTGAGATATGGAGCAACACTGAACGAAAAAAGCTTGTTCGCAAATGTTACGTTTGAAGAAATCACAGTAGGTGTATAGATATGCAATATTACATTTATGACACTAAAGGAATCAAACAAGGATTACTGCAGGAAGTTACATCTATTCAGTGGAATCCTAGATATTATGACAGTGGCCAGTTCGAGATTCATGCAAGGCCTACGGAATTCAATAAGCAATATTTATGTAAGAAGAATCGTATCGTTTGCAGAGATAGAAATGAGATCGGCTTTATCAAGTATGTTCACTGTGTTGAAGATGATGATGACATGGAAATCAGAGGGTTCATGGATAACCTTGATGATCGAATCAATATATCAACTGTCACAGTGACGAACGTTGAAAAAAGTCTATTGAATGCGGTGACTGCAAATAAGCGTGGCCTGGACATCATTGTAGGAAGTCCGACTGGATTGACTGCGACAATCGTCGATGGCTCTGACAGTACGTGGAAAACACTCAGAGAGATGGTACAGATGTACTGTAAAGTAGTTGGCTATGGCTATCGTGAAATCGTCAAGAATGGCAAACTGAACTATCTAGAAATCTATAGTGGCCAAAAGAAAAATAATGTCAGATTTTCTGACAGACTTGGAAATGTATTGTCACAAAAATACACTGAGGATATGACAGAATACAAAAACTTTGCATATGTTCTAGGTGAAGAAAAAGAAGACGGATCTAGAACGATGGTGACTGTTGATATGCGTGCAGAGAATGAACCTATGTATGAATTGTATGTGGATGCCAGAGATATCCAAACGACGTATACAGATTCAAATGGTAATTCCAAAGAGCGAACTGAGGAAGAAATCGAACAACTTCTAACACAACGTGGAGAAGATAAATTGAATGAAACAAGGCAGAACGCATCAACTTTCGAGTTTGATTTAAAAGAAAATGACACGCTTATGGTTCTTGGTGTTGACTACGATATAGGTGATATCGTTTCTGTTGTAAGTAGTCTTTACAGCATATTTATTGAAGTAAGAATAGTGGGTTTAAACTTTGTTGAAGAGGGAGATCAAGAGATGGAGGTCTCTCTAGTTTTAGAAATAACTAATCAGGAGGTGATTAGATGACACAAAAATGTTATCCATTGAATGATGTGGATTACGATTCAGAAGATGTGCAACTTTATCATGCAGGAAGAACAACCGGTATATTCAACGTCACTGGTGACGATTTAAAAGTATCGTATGTTAGTGGAATGAATGTATCGGTAACTCCAGGAACTGCATATCTTTTAACGGATGTGAATGGATTTGGTGGATTTACATATGCAAATACCACAAGCGTCACATTGACAGTCGATACTGCATCATCAAACACTCGTTACGATTACATCGCAGTTCGCTACACAAAAGCGACGAATTCATGTCAATTAGCATACATTCGTGGTGATATGTCGATGCCAAAAGCATGTGTTCGTACTTCCAGCATTTATGAAATCATTGTGGCAATCGTCCAGGTTCCTGGTAATGCTGCGAGCTTGTCGAAAACATGCATCATCGACACACGTTTAAATGAAACATTCTGTGGTCTTGTAACGGACGGAACGAACAAGCTTCCAACACAGCCGATGTATGATCAATACAATGCATTACTGGCAGAGCTTGAAAAAGCTTTAGATGGAAACACTGCAGGAAACTTATTGAATCAAATCAAAGCGAATAAAGGTTTGATTGATGGTGTGACTAAACGAGTGGTCACAAATGAAGGTAACATCACTACGCATGGAAAATCAATCAATGACAACACGAAAGATATCACAGATGTGAGCAAACGTGTTAAGAGTATTGAAGATAAGATACCAAACTTGGAAAAAGCGAATACTAGCCTTTCAAATCGAATCGCAGAGTGTGAAAAGTTTAAGTGGAAAGTTGGAACATCAGCACCAACGACAAGCACTTGTCCTAGTGGATATTTTTACTTCCAATTAGAAGGATAGGTGGTTGAAGTATGACGAGAAAAGATTGTGGATCCAATACAAGTGGAGTCCACATGATGGTGGATTATTGGACAGAGCTAGTTGGAAGTTGGCCAAACATCGCGATGCGTTGGCACTACTCCATGTTTATTAAAGAAGATTATTGGCAGAACAGCCTCCAGTGGAATGGGGCTGTTTTTATGTTTCACACAAACAAGCATACATTCAATGTAAATTTATCAGGAGTAACGCAGACTGGGGTTCTTGCAGCAGGCACACTGGATCTTCCGTTTGGCAATGGGCCGAGCGTTTATCACACGCCTGGATGTAGCACATCGTTTGGTAACTTTTCTGCATCAGGGGTTATTGGCGAATCACAGAGTGTAGGTGGTCCAAGCGCGTACGAGTGCAGCAATCCAAGGAACATCAATCCATTCGATGCGGCAGTCGATTACAAACTATCAAACGTGCGAAACTACTGGCGAGTGTATCTGTGGTGTGCAATCACTGGAAAGACATGGAATGTCAGTCCGGACAATGGTAATGGATCTATCAAGGTAACTGGATTGAATCCAGAATCATCTTATAAGATAACGACTAAAGTTGTGGATCGTAATGGAACTGTCCAATATACGGGTGGTGTATATGCGTCATTTACGACTCCGGCCGATCAGTTGAAGATTGCGTTCAATCAGGGTGGTAGAGTCAAGGTTGCGCGTGTTTATTACAATCACAATGGAACAATTAAAAAGGTTAAAAAAGTCTATAGGAACATCAATGGCAGTGTCAAAAAAGGTGTGAACTATGGATAGAATGGAGGTTTATACATGGGAATAACAGTGTATAGCGAATCTGAATCATTTAGCAATGTCTGTGTTATTGACAGCGTGACAAGACGAATCGCAATTCCAGAGGGATGTGACCTATTAGGCGTGCAATATGATAAAAATGCATGTCTAGTACATTTCCAAATGGATCCATGGCCAACAGAATTATTTGATATGACGAACGCTCAAGTTCGAATCATCTACAAGAATGCTGCTGGAGAGTTTGGATCCTACTTAGTCACAAATAAATTTATCACAAATGGAATCTGCAGCTTTGCCTGGGAAGTTGACGCGAATGCCTTAAAAGAAAAAGGAAGCGTTGAATTCTGGGTGTGTGCAGAAATGCTAGATGGTAGCACAGTTAAACGTGAATGGCATACATTGAAAGCTATCGGCAATGTGGCCGAAGGTTTATTGCACGTGACTGGATCAGTGGCTACAGAGTCCAAGGATGAAGTTATGCAGCTATTAGCGTATGCCAAACAAGTGTCGGATGATGCGGTTAAACAAATCAATTCGACTAAAACAAGTACATTGTCTGAAATCAAAAAGAATTCAGACAATGCTTTGGATTCAATCGCATCTAAACACACAAATGCGATTGATGATATTGAAAACACAAAATCAGCCGCAGTGGTTACGATCAATAACTTGATTGACACTTTAGGCTTGAATGTTAAAGGAGGAAAAGTATGTCAGAGAATTCGAGTGAAGTAGCTTTAGCAGCTTCTACAGAAACATATGTAGAGAAGTTTCTGGCCACAGACGAACAATTGACAAGAGTTGCGAATGCACTTGAGAAAATGGTACCTGGATATGAGAAATACAGTGCCGACTATTTTAATTCAATGTTTATTCCACAGAGAACTAGAAAAATCTATGGAACAAAAGTGTGGAAGTTTGCATCAAATCCAACGAGTTCGTGCGAAAAGACACGAGACAATGTTGGATTAGTCTGCCAGCCTAGTACAGATACCGTAGAAGGTACAGATGACTATAAGAACATTCCTTTGTTTAAGTGGTATGAATGTAACTACAAACGATACGATGATGGCTTTGCATATCCAGTCGCAATGATCGGTGATGGAAACTATCAGGAAACTGGAGCAGTTGACTGTGGTGCTCTGCAGATGACTTTCTATTACAAACAAATCGAAACAGAGAACTATACAGAATGGTTGATTTCTGATTCACCTAATCACGCTTTAGGATTAAAACCTTGGTTTGCTGCAGTGCGTGCAGATGGCACAGTAATGCCTTACTTTATTTATTCTAGATTTCACAGTGTAACTGCGAGCGACGGAAAATTGAGATCTCAGCCAGGAAAAGTTACGGTGAATCAATGTCATGATAACATTCTTTCTAATTATCAGAAAAAAGGAGCTGGTTACTGGGGTGCTGGAATCGATAGACAGTCATTCGGGATCATCATGTTGATGATTAAGTATGCGACTAAAAATTCGCAGACAATCTTCTCAGGAAATACAAACTATTCAAATCAAACGAAATCCAGTGTGGAACGTTCGACAAAAGCTACGCATTTCCCAATTCCAAAGAGTGAAAAAACATCATGGCAAATTGGATCTAGCGTAATAGTCGGATATGGACGAGATAAAGGCGATGGCTCTGTCGATTTAGATAGAGGAAATTCAACGATGTATAAATACGCATATGCGGCCAAGATTCTAAGAATTGACGATTTAGATGCTGATAACTGTGCGGTTTATCTAGATTGTGAACCTTTCGATACAACTCCAGTCACTGGAGGAAGTGCTACACAATACATCTACATGTCTTCATGGCACTGGGATAGTGGATGTACAGATGTAGTCATCGGTCATCACGATGGATCTCCAACATCGAACACAGATGGAAAACATCCATACAGAATCCAAGGACTAGAATTCAGCGTTGGTGGATGGACGATTCCAGGTGATACAGTCATGATCTTTAATGCGGATTATTCGAAAGATGTATATCGCGCACCTAGAGGCGTAGCGCATTCGTCATCCGAAACGACAATCAAGAATACTTATACAAAGATTGGAACGATTCCGGCCAAGGCAGAGGGTTCAGATTCGTGGATTGGAGATATTTCTATCGTGGATGGCGCATGGTTTCCATCTGCATTCGGTTCCGGATCAAGCCAAGGTGTAGGAGATATGCTCTATGCCGGAGGACAATCAACAAGCGGAACACGAGAATATCTTACGGGCGGTCTCCTCTGGAATGGCTCGGATGCCGGCCTTTGTTGCTTGCATTGCTGGTATGGCCTTGGCGATGCCAGGTGGGACTACTTGTCGCTCGATTGATTGTTCAATCGGGGGTTGCAAGGGGGCATCCACCTTGCATTGTTAGCTAACAATTAAATATTAAATTTAGAGGATTCATGGCAGGGCGGTAACCTCAGGAATGGCTCGAATGCCGGCCTTTGTTACTTGAATTGCAGGAATGGCCTTGGCAATGCCAGGTGGAACTACTTGTCGCATGATTGTTTATAAATTAAATACATTAACCATGTCTCGCGAGCCCAGGAAACTGGAGTAAGCCATCATATAGATGCTCACATCGACAACGTCATGTTGTGATGTAAAATTTTGTGACGAACGTAGACTAGTAGGCTTTTTGTCGAAACCCTATACACAAACAATCGAAAAAGGATTTAAAGTTCAATGAAAAGAAAATGTAAAAATGTAGATATTACTGATTTAGATTTAATAAAAGACTGTATACATAGATGTCTTAAAAAGAAAAAGAAAACAAGAACGGATATCGCAAGACTGTTTGATACCTATGGAGATGCAGATAACGTTGCACTTGTACTGCAGAAAGAATTGATGTGCAGACAGTTGGATCTAGTACCTATATGGTATCGAACGATATATGATGTCGGTTCGCAAAAAGCAAGAGTTATTGGCATCCAGGATATAAAACAACAGATATACGACTATATCGCAGTGGCCGGATTATCTGAATTGATTGCAGGACTAGGAAAGTACCAGTGTGCTTCTTTACCGCATCGAGGACAAATTTATGGAGCTTTGGCCATACATCGATGGTTGTCGGAAAAGCATAATGGAAAATACAGAATCAACTATGTGTGTAAGTTCGATATCCGTAAGTATTACGAATCGATTCCGCAGGACACGATTATTGCTTGGCTAGAAAAAAGAGTTAAGAATGAGCATCTTATGTGGCTTATAAAGACTCTGATCAGGACATTCAAAAAAGGTCTAAGTATTGGATCATATCTATCACAGTACCTTGGTAATCTGTTTTTGATGGATGTATATCACAAGATCCAGGAAAGATCATACAGAGTCAGACATAAAAGAAATGGAACAATTCAAAGAGTTAATCTTATTTATAAAACATTATTCTATATGGATGATTTATTTATCGCAGGATCTAATTCTAAAGATATGATGCGTGCAGTAGAAATACTGGAAGAAGAAATGCGCACTAAAGGATTGGATCTTAAAGATTCCTGGCGATGCTTCAAAATTGGTGATGATGACTTCGTTGATATGATGGGATTTAAAATCTATCGTGATCACATAACGATTCGAAGAAAAACTTTCCGACACATCAGAAGAGCGGTCACCAAGTTCAGAAGAGCACCAAACAGTGTAACAAATGCGAAGACATTGTTGTCTTATAAAGGATTATTGGAGCATTCTGATTCGCAACAGTATCTAAAAAGTAATAATCTATTTGCCTTGTTTAAAAAGGCTAGAAAGGTTGTATCAAAGTATGATAAGACAAAAGTTTTACAAGAAAATGCCAAATGTGCAGACGTTTACGTTTGAGGATAAAGTTTATGTTTATGTTTATTTGAATGAGACAGAAGGCGATACAGAGCCTACAGAAATGTGTCCTTCTGAACACTACTATGAATATGATTACAATGAATTCTGCGAGTTGGCTTCAAACATTGATTTAAATGATTTGAAATCAAATCCGGAAAACTACTTAGATTATGAGCCAGTGCCAACGCTTAGTGCTGTAGAAAAAATCCAGGCACAAGTGTTATACACTGCCATGATGACAGATACAATTTTGGAGGGTTAGGGAAATGGAACATTCAGAATTATTTGAAAAAATCAAAACGTACTATCGTGCCAAAGTGTGGCCACTAACTGCAGTTAAGAATGCGGTTAAAAAAGGTTTGATCACACCAGAAGAATATAAAGAAATCACTGGCAAAGTGTACAAGTAGGAGGAAAAAACAATGGAATTAAACGAAACAGTAGAATTGATGAATTCTGCAGACTACAAAGATAGATTTAAAGGTGAGTATTTTCAAGTGAAGATTCGTCACGACAAATTAAAAGCCATGTGTGACAAATGGGACGAAGGAAAGTTGAACTTCGAACCAACTTGCCCAAGAGAAATCTATGATCTTCAGTTGGATTCCATGAAAAAATATATGGACATCCTTGTTATTCGTGCAAAAATCGAAAACGTTGAGTTGATCTAGGAGGTAACTGTACATGAATTTTGCATCTGCGTTTATATCTATGACGCGTGGCCACAAGGTTGCGCGTAGTCATTGGACTGGATATTGGCATATCGTTGATGGAATCATCATGATCCATACAAAAGATGGTATTGATTTAAAATTAACGGATTCAGACGATATCGTGTATACAATCAGCAATTGTGCATGTGATGACTGGCACATTGTTGATAACTATGGAGTTAGTAAGGAGAAATAGAATATGGAACAATTAAAAAATGTTAAATGGTGGAGTGCAGCATGCACACGCTGCTTAAAAACAATGTGTCAGACTGCAATCGCGATGATTGGAACATCACAAATGATGGAGCAAGTGGATCTTAAAGTTGTAGTATCAAGCACTGCCTTGGCCGGAATCTTGTCGCTTTTGACATCGTTGGCCGGACTTCCTGAAGTAGATACAACGAAAGAAAATTAAGTTGGTGGTCTGCAATGGATGAATTTGTAATTGCAGTCCGCCAGTTCTTATTGGTATGTGGAGCAGTTATCACGATCGGTGGTGCTTGGAAAGTTTACAAGGATTTTAAAAAGCCAAATGATGATCTCAAAGAAACAGTCAGAAGACACGAAGAATGGTTGAAACGTGATAATGAACGAATCAAGTCAATTGAAACATTATTGATTGCCCAGGAAGGCATCAAAGCCGAATTAAGCAAACACTCGCAGGTGTTATCCGAGCATGATCAAAGACTTGAGGCGGACAAAATGCGTGGTAATCTGACGTTGAAGGCAGAATTGGCCATCATCAATAACCAATTAGCCGATAGCGGCCAGGACAAATTGGCCGAGATTCGTGATGAGATTCAAGAGTTTTTGTTAGATAAAAATTAGGAGGATAATATATGAATTACTTCTCTAAAGATGATTTTAAAAATGAATGGCTAGGAAAATCTTCGAATTTAGGAAACAATTATAACCAGTGCGTGACATTGTATAAAGAATTCCTAAAGAAAGCTGGTTATCCTGATCCAGGAAGAGCAATCGGTGGTAGTGGCGGTGCTAGAGAAATCTGGTACCGCAGAATTGCTTTAGGATATGATCAATACTTTAATTTTGAACAAGTTGGCCATCCTGGTGACTGGTTTATCTGGGATTCTGTGTATGGTTGGTGGGAAGGGGTCTATTATGGCCATGTAGCTATGTTGATCAAAGACAATGGAAACGGAACCGGCCAATTCTTAGGAATGAATCAAGCTTACAGTAAAGCTCCTGCGAGCATCCAAACGCTAACATACAATGGATCTTGTGGTGTGCTACATTTTAAAGGCTACAGTAATCCAACAGCCGGTTCAGGCATTACGGTATTCAATGCAGCGAATCTAGTTGCAGAACACGCAGTTGCCACACTTACTGTCGACTCAGTTGCAATTCGTGAAGGTAGTCCGACTGGAAATGTATTGAAGCGTGTTGGCAAAGGATTCCAATTTGAGTACTATTATAAAGTTGTTGCGAATGGTCATAGATGGGTTGTAAGCAAAGATAAGACTCAATTTATGGCGGTATCAAACTCAGAAATCCAAGGTAAAGATTTATGGGCCACTTTCAGTGCGATAGAAGATGATTCTAAGCCAAGTGATACAATTAGCCTGACTCAAGAAGATGGTGTTGCTACGTTCACTGTAGATGGTATTAGAGCACGCTACGACTCACCAACTGGTGATGTGTGCAAAACATACAACAGCGGAGATAAAGTCAGATACTATTGGAAGTATGTAGGCAATGGCCATCGCTATATAGTTTATAAAGATGGTGATAGAAAAGCTTTTGTTGCAGTGTCTGCTACAGAAGACAAAAGCCAGATGTGGGCCACATTCACTGCACCAGAAGAAGAAAAGAAAGAAGAATCAAAGCCTTCTACATCTGAGCCTTCTAAACCAACCACAACAGATTTGAAAAAGAATGTCAAAGGATATGGAGTCGATATTTCAGAACATAACAGTTCAGATATTGACTTGTCACAATACGACTTTGTGATCATACGTGCATCTTACGGAGAGCATACAGATAAGAAGTTTGAATACTTTGCAGATAAGTGTGAGCAATTGAAGATTCCTTATGGTGTGTATTGTTATGATTATGCGTTGAATGACGAGCAGGCTAGAGCAGAAGCAGAATACATCTGCAGCCTTGTCAAAGGCAGAAACATCCAGATGGGTATCTGGTTTGATATGGAAGATGCCGACGCTTACAAGAAGAAAGCCGGTGTCTTAACGAAGGAAAGATGTTCTTTCTCGTGCAAGGTGTTCTGTGACTATGTGAGTGCTCAAGGCTACTACACTGGTGTGTACACTAGTACATCATGGCTAGGTACATTCGTAGAAACAACTTATCCAATTTGGGTCGCAAATTGGGGAACGAATAACGGAGAGATCCAGTCTGATCAGTCAAGTGTTGGAGTAATGCACCAGTACAGTGCGAATCCAATTGACAAAAATGTTATCTTCAACGATATCGACTTCTACAAGTCTGATCCAAAGAGTGACGAGCCTAAAAAAGATGATCCTAAAAAGGACGAAAATGGTTCGGATTCCGGAAAAGATGACTCAAAAAACGATAAAAACGATGAAAATAGTTCAGAATCTACTAAAAAAGACGAAATTAATGTATCTGGTATCAACAAATTGATTGAAATGTTATTGAAGATTGTTGAAAAGATTTTGAAGTTGTTTAAGTAAAAATATTGAGCCTATGCATTCGTGCGTAGGTTCTTTTTTTGCGTTAAAATCTTCTGATATCGTCTAGGAAAGGCTCACAGAAAAGCAATAGGACACAAAAAGGCCACAACATTCTACATATGTGCTTTATATAAAGGCTCATACAATTCTCTAAACGGGAATTGGTATGAGTGAAGATTATATTGAGAATCACTTGTTTACGCCGTTTTCACAAGCTAAACAAGATGCCAGAACAAGATATGAAGGAACTGGTTTAGGTATGTCGATTGTGAAAGGCTTAGTGGATAAGCTTGGCGGAAGCATTGAAGTCAAAAGTGAAGTGGGTGTAGGTACACAAATTAAGGTCATTCTTGCTTATCAATTGGATACATCCAATACTGCAAAACAAGATACTTCAAAATTGGATTTAAAGGATAAAAGAATTCTTTTAGTAGAAGATAATGAAATCAATATGGAAGTGGCAGAGTTTTATTTAAATGCCGTACAGGCAAATGTAGATAAGGCATGGAATGGATTAGAAGCAGTTGAAAAAGTTAAGGAACAACCAAATAAGTATTCTTTGATTTTGATGGATATTATGATGCCAAAAATGAATGGGGATGAAGCTGCTAAATGCATTCGTAAAATCAATCCATCCGTTCTAATTATCGCCATGAGTGCGCAATCAGAATATAGTATGAATCAAACGATTATGAATGATTCGATCTCAAAACCAATTGATGAACAAAAGCTTAATCATATACTAAGTAAATATGTGTCATAGATAAAGACTTGATTTGAATTCAAGTCTTTTCTAGTATATGCAACTGTAAATTGATAAATTGACAAGCCAGGTTGGTGGAATGTAATCGCAAATTTTAGTAAACTTTGGCTTAGGAGGAAGAACTATGATTCTAGCTGATAAAATAATTGAAGAAAGAAAAAAGAATGGATGGACACAAGAAGATTTGGCACAAAAACTAGGTGTATCCAGACAATCGGTTTCAAAATGGGAAAGTGCTGGGGCTATTCCGGATTTAAAAAAGATTATTCAGTTAGCTGACTTATTTGGAGTGAGCACAGATTACTTGTTAAAAGATGAAGTTGAAAAAGAAAATACAGAGACAATATGCGATACAGATTGTGAATTACATCGTGTGAGTATGGAAGAAGCGAATACATATATGGATGAAAAGAAAAAAGCAGCACCTATGCTTGCGAATGCGACAACATTATGTATCTTAAGTCCAATTCCTTTGTTTCTAATTTCAACTTTCAATGATGGCTTAGCCATTGGAATTGCGTGTACCACATTATTAGGTATGGTTGCACTTGCAGTGTTTATATTTATTAAAACAGGAATTAAATTGAGTCCTTTACAATATTTAGAACAAGAACCCTTTGAAACAGAATATGGTGTAACAGGACTTGTCAAAGAAAAGAATCAAAACTATCAAGAACATTATTCTTTCTGTCTAGCATGCGGTGTTGTTTTGTGTATTTTATCTGTAATTCCGTTGATTATTGCAGGTTGCATGGAAGCATCTGATTATGTGTGTACATTATGTTTAGTGGTATTAATGACTATGGCTTCTGTTGGTGTGAATATTCTAATTCGTGTTTCCACAATAAAAAGTAGCTATGATACATTGCTGCAAGAAGGTGACTTTACGAAAAAGGAAAAGCTCGCAAAGAAGAAAACTGAAACATTCACAGTTGTATATTGGTGTCTTGTAACAGCTGTTTATCTTGGTTGGAGCTTATGGACAAAACAATGGGATACCACCTATATGATTTGGCCTGTTGCTGCCGTCTTATATGCAGCCATGTATGGAATTGTAAGAATGGTCATGAAATTAGATAAATAAAAAGATTGTACGTTGCTTGTACAATCCTTTTTAGTCGTCCATTTTAGATACTTTATTAAAAATTAGGTATCCAATCACAAACATGATGGAGAGAGCGGCAACACCTAAGTTTTGTTTACCCGTAATCTGTGTTATAACACCAATCAACATAGTTCCTAAAAAGCTAGCGCCTTTACCACAGATATCAAATAGTCCGAAGTATTCACCACTTGCATTTTCTGGAATGATTTTTGCGAAGTATGATCTAGATAAAGCTTGAATACCACCTTGGAAACATCCAACCGCAACCGCTAATACCCAGAATTCCCATTGTTTATCCAATTGTACGGCAAATAAGGCTATTAAGAAGTATGCGATGATCGCAACCTTAATCAATGAAGCCGTATCTTTTGTTTTGGATAATACAGCGAATGTTAAACTTGCAGGGAAGGCAACAATTTGCGTCAATAATAAAGCTAATAGAAGACCAGTTGTATTTAATCCTAAACTTGTTCCGTAGGCGGTAGCCATATCAATAATTGTATAAACACCATCAATATAGAAGAAGAATGCAAATAAGAATAAGAAGACTTTCTTTTGTTCTTTTGCCTTCATTAAAGTTTCTTTTAAACGAGCAAACGTATCCAAAGCAGGATGTGCTTCTGGTTCAATATAGTATTTTTGTTTGTAGCTTTTTACTAAAGGAAGTGTAAAGGCAATCCACCATACCGCATTTAAGATGAATGCGATCATCATGGCTGTCTTTAATGTCATTCCCATTTTGTCATACATTAATACAAAGACTAAACTAATAATAAATGGAACAACACTACCGATATACCCCCAAGCATAGCCTTTTGAACTTACGGCATCCATTCTTTCTTCTGTAGTAATGTCTGTAAGCATTGAATCATATACGATCAAAGATAAAGAATAGGCAACTTTGGCAGCAATAAATAGGACTAGAAATGCAAACCAAGAACTTGGAATCCAGAAACAAGCTAATGCTAATGCACCTAGCATTGCACAAGTTAAGAAGATTTTTTTCTTGTGATCTTTATAGTCAGCCAGTGTTCCAAGAATTGGACCAGCAAGTGCAACAATTAATGTTGAAAGACTTGCTGCATAGCTCCAATAACTTAGGTAGTTGTGTTCGGCTACACCTTGTGAGCTTGAAAGATAATTAAAATAGATAGGAAGAATTGTCGCGACTAATAAAATAAAGGCAGAGTTTCCCATGTCGTAACAAATCCACTTGAATTCAAGTTTTGTTAATTTGTTTTTCATTTGATTTACCAACTTTCCAAAAATAATTATAACAATCCCATGTATTGAACATGTTAACTATTCGTTAATTTAATGATATATGTTTTGTCTCGAATAATCTACAACAAAGTGAACATATTTTGTAAGTTGTCGTTATTTTCATTTGAATACATGAAAATTAATGAAAAATGAGTATAATAATACTGATAATAAAAGAAAATGGAGGAGATTATGGTGCGCCAGTTCGGTGCAGTTGATTTAGTTAGGTGAAACTCCTGACCTGGT
>ENA-ORML01000333-ORML01000333.1-human-gut-metagenome-genome-assembly--contig:-NODE-333-length-59626-cov-4.100603_pt1 | contig 59626 bp, 81 predicted proteins | sample MGYA00242103_ERZ508995 | MGnify/ENA primary metagenome ERZ508995 (study PRJEB26280, sample SAMEA2338702) | human gut metagenome | biome: human gut; feature: human-associated habitat; material: faeces... | reverse complement strand
GCTCAACCTCTGCGCCGTGATGTTTCGCTTCTTCCTTGTCGATCTCAACGCCTGCGATCAGCAATAGCATAATGATGACTACTGTCGCCATGAAGCAGATCGCGTATGATGTAATGTAAGCATGTAGCATTCCTTTTGACCTCCTGTCTTTTTATTTCGTCTGTATCTTCTGCGCCTGAAGCGCAGCTGCTACCGCTGCCGCTTCTCTTTCTTCAGGCGGCTTGACTGCTTCAGCAGCCTTCTGATTCTTTTTCAAAATAGCGTTCAGTTCTTCAACTGCCGCTTCAATCAGATCATCGACCATGTCTTTGTCGATCAGTCCTTCTGATATGTATTCCGTCAACTTCTGCTGTTGTGCCTGAAGTTGTTCCCACACCCATGACTTCTTGATTGTTCCTGTGCCGCTTCCCCATTCCTTTTCTGCCTTTGATACGATAGACAGAAGGCTTTCTTTTACCAGTTCCACGACTTTGTCTGCCTGTTCCTGAAGCTGCTTCTTTTGGTCTTCCTTTGACTGCTTCAGGAAGTTTCTGACCTTGATTCCGATGCCTGCCACAATCGCAATGATTGTCAGGATCATCGGCAAATTATCATAAATTGTTTTTAATATTAAAGCTGCATTTTTCATCCGTTCGCACCGCCTTCCTCGTTTTCACTTTCCTGCTTTCCTTTTTTGATTTTCTGCCAGTTCTCAATTCCTGCCTTTATCATGTACCCGAACACACCCATGCGAAGCACTTCTGATGTTTCGCTGATCAGTGTGGTCAGCACTGATGTGTCTGCGAAGTGCCAGATCGCTAGTACTGAAAACAGTTCAATGATGATGTAAAGCAGCACGCAGACAACCACAACTTTTTTTGAAAACTCCATGATCCAGCTTGTCAGCGACTTCTTGCGTCTTTTCTTTCTTCTGCTTGCTGGTATTGTATAGCTGTACTTCTCCACGCGCTTTCCTCCTGTTACTCTTCGATGTACTGATGTGGATGTGATTCATCAATGATCTTGTCAATTCTATCCACACGCTTATGAAGCTGCTTCAGACTTTCCGATGCCCTGATGTAATACTCCCTGATCTCTTTCATTTCGTTTCTGTATGATCCCATTTCAGACTTCACTTCAATCATAGTATTCTGAATGTTTTCCAGTTTGGTCAGGATCGTTGCATCCTCTCTGGCTTCGTCCTGTGTGTCCTTCTTCACGTTTCTGTTGCGTGTACTGATTCCGAAGAAGATTGCAAACGCAATCGACACGCCTGAAAGTAACAATGATACTTCAATAGTCATTTTCTTTTTCCTCCGTCAAATATAATTGCGAAGTGCTGCTTCGATTGCATCGTTTTCGTCTTCTGCCCTTTTGCGCTTCCCGAATAGATCGTCAAGCCTGTCTGTGGCTTCGTCCTGCGTCTGTATCGCTTCGATTCCATGTTGCGCCATTATTTCTGCCTGTTCCCTGACAATGTCTGTCAGAAGCGTATTCACGGCGCACAGCCTGTCGATCAATTCAATCTGCGTCATTATTCTTCACTGGCTTCATACTCTTCGCCAGTAATTTCCTTGTATTCCTCTGCTGTGATGCCCTTTCCTGCTCTCTTCTCATTCAGCACAACCCAGCCTTTCAGTGTGTCTTTTGTGATATAGTCCATTTCCCACTTTTTCTTCAGCGAATCGAACTTTTTGCTGTGTACCTTTTCGGTTGTTTCTGTGTTTGTTCCTGTGCTTGTTTCTGCCATGCTTATACCTCCATCATTTCTTGCATCATTGCCACGTTCATTTCAATTGATGACATTGACTGCATGATCATCTTTGTTGCTGGACTTTCAAGCTCTGCCTGAAGTCTTGCATATTCTTCCTGTGTCATAGTCCTTTCGCTGTACACATAGACAGTGCGGTCTTTTTCTCCGTCAATGCCCTTCCTGATCTGCTCTGCAATGCTCTTTCGCTGATAGACCACTGTCGGGCTTGATGTCGTGTCCCACTCTGTCGGCTTGTCCATACTTTCTGACTGATACCATTCTGACATCATTGTTCTTCACTCCTTTCTTTGAATGCTTGCTGACTTTCTTTTTCAGTTGCTTTATATTGACATATGGCTTGATATGATCTTCATAAAAGCCATAAGTGTCCGTATGTGTAAACCAGCCCATTGATGCCAGCATTGCTGAAGCATCATACCAGTTGACTTTCTCTTTCTTTGCAATTCTGTGCGCCTTCTTTGTTGCACGCTTCAGGATTGATTTGCGAAGCGTTGTGCGATTGTAATGAAATACAAATCCCATGAAGTCTAGCGCACGCCCTCTGGTCTTCGGTTTCTCTTTTCCTGTCTTCTTGTCAATGACTGGCGGTGCTTTCCTGTCGGGATATTCAAAACGGAACACTTGCCAGTTGTATTTGATTTTCTGATGCATTTCATTTTTCATATATTCCGACATAACATCTTTCAGTCTGTGAAGTTTCTTTTTGTTTCTTCCGAACGCAACAATGTCGTCCGCGTATCGAATTGAATGGTCAACGCCGCCCAGTTCCTTCCACTCTTCAACAATCTTGTGATCGAGTTCTTTATAATTCAGCTGCGTGAACCATTGTGAAGTCACGAACCCAAGCGGAAGCCCTGACAAAAATTCAGTATCTTTCCATTGTTCATCCTCGATCCATTCCCGATCAAATTCAGGTGGCTTCATTGTCGCTTCATGCTCCATGACTGTGCTGCACAATCTAACAAATCTTTCGTCTTTGATCACGCGTTTCAGCTTTGTTTCAATTACGCGAATGTCTTCTGTATCGAAGCAGTGTCTGACATCTGCCTTCAGGATATAGAACTTCTTTCCTTTATAGGCTTTTATCCACTTTTCAACTTGTTTCTTTCCACTGTGGCAACCTCTGTTCGGTATGCTTCCCAGTGCGTGTTCATATAGTCCATGAAGCACGATCGGTTGAAGCTGTTTTATGATGCAATGATGCACGACCTGTTCATACTGAAATTCAGGTTTTATGATTTCCCTGACCTTTCCGCAGCTATATTCGTTTATCAGCATCTTTTTATGTTCTGGCGGTTGATATGTTTCTTCTTCCAGCATTTTTTGAAGTGCTTTCACATGTTCCTGAAGACATTGCGGTTCAGGTCTGTCGTTTCCGACTTCTCTTTCTTCCTTCAGCACTCTGGCGACTTCGGGACGTGTCGTCTTGCGCTTTGCTGCATCGTGAAAACATTGTGTGATGTTTTCTTCTTTCAGCAATTCTTCAAATATATGTTTATATGTCTTCATTCAAAAGGTTTCCTTCTTAACACCTGTTGCACGTTCGTGGCTTTTGCCCTACTAGCACAACCCTTTCTTCGGTTTAACTTTCGCCAAGTGGCGCGGAATATCGTGTGCATTAGGTTATTGTCCCATGATTGTTAAGAGTGAGAGCCGCCGATGTTCCAATTCGCATTCGAAGCAGTGTTGTTCAAGTTGACGTAAGCACCGCAGTTCGCGCCGTTGTTGGTGTTACCACCGACAAGCGCGACCGCAAGGCAGAAGCATCGGAAGGCGCACACAATATCCCTATTATTTAATTTTTCTTTTTACTTACACTTCAAGGGGGATTGCTCCCCCTGTCCCCCTGTGCGGCTATGCCGCCAAAGGTTCTTCACAAGAAGGAGAGCCGCCGATGCTCCAATTCGCAGCCGAAGCAGTGTTGTTCAAGATGACGTAAGCACCGCAGTACGCGCCGTCGTCGGTGATACCACCGACAAGCGCGACCGCAACAATCTTCACGTTGATCCAGTAATAACAACAACGATATGTCGAAGCACTGCCGCCGACAGATTTGACAAATCGTCCATAGCGCGTCATCAATGTGTCTTTCTGCCATCCTTCTGTCTTGCACGCTGTTCCGACTTTTATGTAGTCTTTCCCTGTCAGGTTATAAGGCGGCGACATCTTCACTTTGATTGTTCCGTTGTCGCATATATAGCCCACAAGTCTGTCCCAGCGGTTTCCCCATAGTTTTTCGCAATAGAACGCTTTGACCTCATGCGTTCCGTCATTATATCCGAAGAACTGTCCTTTTGTGTCCAGTGTTCCTGTCACAACTTTTCCGTAGTCTTTTGATGAATCATTGACATATGTGCTACATACGCCCTGACCGAACTTCGCCTGAAAGTTTTCAGACTTGCTGATCAATGTCAGAAGACTTTCGATCAGGTTTCTTCTGCTCCATGAAATGATCGTCCAGCCTGTTCCGTTTGCTGCTGCCCTGCTGATCTCTGTCTGTGCGTTTGTGTTGCAGTCCAGTTTCTTTCCTGACAAGCTGCGAAGTTTCGCGCCGTCATAGCTGCCGCCGTACATAGGCATGTACATATGATCTGCAATGCTTCCATCTTCTCTTGTGTATGCGTCTGCGTTGTAGTTGCTGTCAACTCTTGTGTCAGATACGATGATATATTCATAGTTTCCGACTTCGTACTGACACAGCCACATCAAAGGAAATTCAGACATCGCATTCAGTGTCGTTGATGCGTCCCCGACATCGGATGCAGTGCCATCCAGCTTCTTTGAATGGTCTGTGTGGTTTAATTCATACGCGACTGTTCTGTCTGCCTTCAGCATGACTGGTCTGTTCTGCTTAATGAAGAATACTTCGCCCCATGAGCCGAAGTCGAATGATCCGTCTGTGAAGTTCATCTTCGCTGGCGTGAATCCTGCTGCATCGTACAGATATGTGATGCGCGTGTCAGGATTGCTGTCAGCCTTGTTGATCTTGATTCCATATCGCTTGACATTGCTGAATTTTCCATCTTTATCCTGAAGCTGTGCCAGTATTCCTGTTGTGTCAGCCTTCACAGCGTCAAGCGTTTCTTTGTCTGCTACATAAAGCCTTGCCATTTCTTTTTCCTCCTGTTATGTTGTTTCTTCCAAGTACACAAGCCCTGCTTCAACGCCGATTGTGTACTTCTTCCCTGTCGCAGAATCCGACATTGAATTGATCCCCTTCTGGATGTCCTTGCAAGCTGCCGCGCCTGCCTGTGCTGCTGCTGCCTGCTGCTGTGCCGACTGTGCTGCAGCGTTTGCTGCTGATGTCGCCTGCTGCATGTTTGCGTTGAAGTTGCTGATCTCCGAATAAATCTTTGCAAGGTTTTCTGTGTCAACAACTGGCTGAAGGTCAAGAAACTTATCTTTTCCGTTTCCAATTCGCAAGATGTACTTTCCTGATGCAGTTTCTTCAACGCCCCATTCATTCACTTCAAGGATGCGTCCTGAAGCCTTCCAGTTCGCTGTCGTGTCCTTCTTCGGTTTGACTGTCCATGTTGCCATTGTGTTTCCTCCTTCCTACACTGTGCCTGCGTCTGCTTCACATTCCTCTGTTGTGAATGCTGTGCCGCCATCGCAAGTCATCGGATCAATGCTGATCGCTGTGCCGCCGTCAATCGTGCTTCCGACTGCTCCCTTGATGTCCAGCATCTTTTCATACATTTTTTGCAATTCTTCCTGTGACTTGTATGTTTCTTCAGCGCGTGCCGCTGCCGTGTTTGCTTTTCCTGCTGCTGTATTCGCTGAAGAAGCAGCATTGTTCGCCGCCCCTGTCGCTTCCTGCATGATCTGAAGCTGCTGTTGTCTTGCCGTTTCCGCTGTTTCCCTGTCCTTTTCACTTTTGTTTCTTCGGGCTTCAGCATTTATCCTGTCAACCTCTGCCGATGCTCTGGCAGCTTCAGCAACCTTCATCGCAGCTTCTACCGACAAAATATCCTGTTTTGTTTGAACTATATTGTCGATGTACCGCTGCACTTTGTTTTCAAGTGCCGTGATCTCGTTGCAGCTTTCAATCGCAGCATCATTCCTGTTTGTTTCTTCGATCTCGATTGTGAACGCCTGTGAAGATAACACATACACGTTCTGCGCGTCCCTGATCTCAATGTCGCAGTGCGCTGTTCCTGCTGCTGCAAGTGCCTGATTTGTCAGTTCGACCATGACTTTGTTGTCCGTCACTTTGCATTCGTTATAGCAGAAGTGTTTGTCAGGCTTCTTGATATTTGCGATCGCAATGTACCCTGTCGGGATCGTGAATACCTTGCCATTATTCGTCAGCGCGATCCTGATGAATCGTGTGCGCTTGTCGCCCTGCTTCGCAGATGCCATATACAAGCGTTCATCGCCTGTCAGTTCCAGTGTTATGTCAGTTATCAGTTCCATTGCCATTGTCGTCCCCTTCCTCCTGCTCTGCGTCAGGTTCGGTCTTCAATGTCTTCTTTGCTGCTGCCTTCGCTTTTTCAAGTTCTTCCTTCAGCTGTTTGTTCTCCTGCTGTGCTTCACTCAATTCCTTGTTGTACACATTCAGAAGTTCGATCTTTGCCTGCGATTTGATTTCCGACAGCGCGTCAGCAAGTACACCTTCAATCAGTGTCGCTGGCAGTCCGTGGACTGTACTGGCTGTCACGATCGCGTTTGTGATCTCTCCCTTTGCGCATGCAATTCTTTGTTCAATCGGTTTCATGTGCCATCCTCCTGTTATTCCAGCGCAGCTTCCTGATATGCAAGTATCAAGTCCAGCTTTGAATCCATCTGCGCAAGCATCGTGTTTTTGATCTGCTGTTCCTTTGTTTCTGTTTCTTCTTCTGTGATCCCTCTTTCGCCTTCAGGCAGATCAAGGATCATTTCTTTTGTTTCCGTCTTTGTATCTTCTTCAATTATGATTTCTTTGCTCATTATATATTCGCGCTCCCTTGTGGTACTGCTGTAATCATTCCACCTCTGACACTGATTGATGATGTCGTCCAGCCGACTGTTCCGTTTCCGTTGTCGTGAATTTCTGTCACTATCGGTATGCTTTTACCATCTGCCACGCCGTATCCGTTTATATTGACATCGTGAAGATCGACATTGTACATGTCGAACCAATGACCATAGAAGTCACATCCCAAGTGTATGCCATACTGATCATATATGCTTCCTGCGCGGCTGAAGCACAGCATCGTTGTATATGATCCTGCGCCTTGTGACTTCATCTGCGCAAATGCCATGTATTTTCCCTGATAGTCCAGATCGAACACAAGCCCTTTGTGCGCGTTGTTCCCCGACCACTGGTTTGTTCCAATCTTTCCGACATAATATCCATCGCGATAGAAGTGATTTCCCTGTTCGTCAAATACAGCCCTTTTCTGTGATGTTGAAACTTCGCCGTTGTAGATCGCCAGCTGTCCTGCTTCCAGCTGTATATATTTGCTGTTGCCATTCCAAGCGACACGCACGTTGTACGCGTTCTGTGTGATCTTCGTGCCGAACTCCGAACTATTGACCTTCTTTTTAACTTCTGTCGTGATGCTGTCTGCCTGCACCTTGATAGCCGCATTCATTTCTTCTGTTGTGGAATACTCTGTCAACTTTTCATCTGTCAGATCGTTTGCACTCTTGATCTTCTCTGTGACTGTCGTCTTCGTTTCATAGGTCTTTGAAACTGAAAGATCAATTTCTTCCGCTTTCAGGTTGATTGCAGCCTGCATCTGTTCTGTCGTGCTGTATTCTGTCAACTTTTCATCTGTCAGATCGTTTGCACTCTTGATCTTCTGATCGACAATGGTTTTCGTTTCGTAGGTCTTTGACACGCCCAGTTCGATTTCTTCCTTCGATGCTGTTATGTGTGTTTCAACCTCTGTCTTCGTGTAATAGCCATCTTCAAGAACTTTCTTCGCGCTACTGTTTGCAATCTTGATTGCTTCTGACTTTGCCTGATCCGTTGCTTCCTGCTGCACTTCAGCGAATGTCTTTGTTGCGTTTGAAAGTTCGACAGTATTTTTTTGTGGGCTTTCTGGATATTCCGTCAGCTTCACAATTCGCTGTTTTTCCTTTGTGCGTGTCTTCCTGCTAATCATCCAGACTGTGTCGCCTATGTCATAATCAAACACGCTGCTGTATTTCTCTGACTGTCTTGCAAGGTCAATCACATCTGCTGCATAGGCGACATACGGCTTCGACATTTCGTCCAGTTTCGCGATGCCGTCTTCTATCAGGCTTGTCGTGTTCGTGTATCGCTCATCGCTCCACACATAGGTCTTGATCTTGCTGCTGTACTGATAATTTTCAAGATATGGCTTTCCTAGCCATTCAATTCCGATTCCGTCTTTTCCTAAAGGGATCAGGCGTGTATAAAAATCGTATGTGTCGGAAGTCACTGTCAGCTTCTTCAGATTCAGTCCTTCGATGAAGTATCGTCCGCGGTCTGATCCAATCTGTTCATATATGTCGATTGTCTTTGTCAGGCTGTTGATCTTGCATTCTGTACGATATGTTGACAAACAGTCCTGAAGGACTTTCCATGCGTTCGTTTCTTCATCCTTGTTGATTGTCCTTTTCTTTGTGATCTGGCACACGCCAACCTTCCAGCCTGTTCCTTCAAAGGCAAATTCAAGACATGCCCTGATCGTCTGTTCCTTGCTTTCAAAGCCATAAGGGAAGACCGCGCCTTCCAGTTCTTCGACATTCAACTGTGCTGTGTATTCATTGAACTGCGCGCCTGTCTTCTTTTTTCTGATGACATATTCGTCATCTTTTGTCCTGATGTAATATTCTTCTTTCAGGCGGTCAACCATTTCGCCGTCTGAAGGATATTTGAAAGACAGTTCCCTATCGCCAGAATCGAGCGTCTTCACGATCTTGCGATCTTTGAAGCCCTTCAGGATTCCGACACGCTGCTTTTTGTCATTAAAAATCTGCATCCGTCTTCCTCCTTATATCCACATAGGCTTGTACCTGATCCGAACGACTGCATCTGCATTTGAAAACTTCAGGGCTGTTTGCTGTTGCGTGATTGCTGGAAATTTCCACAAGTCAACACTTCCGAATGCGTCCGCGCCATTGTTCGTGATGCGTCCTTCTTCTCCGTCAATGATGATCGTCTGTCCTGCTGCCAGCTGTTCCACGATGATGTCATCTTCAAACCCACTGATTGTGTAATTCTTCAACGCTTTCTTTGCATAGACTTCAATGATTGCTGGTGCTTTTCGTGTCCCTTGTCGGTCAATCGTTGTCTGTGTGATTCCGTCATATTCCAGATTTAATTCGTCATCAAAAAAATAGCCGTCAAGAACGATGTTCAGCTTGTATCTGGTCTTCACTTTCATCTTTGAATAGTCGCTGCTTGCTGTGTAGGCTTTGAACCTTCCTTTGTAGCCGTCCACTTCCAGCACACTTGACTTTGTGAAGTTTTCCAGAAATGCTGACATCTTCCTGATCAGGCTGTTTCTATCCTTACCCCTGAAGTACATGCACAACTTCAGCTTTCCAAGTTCTGTGTCTGTGTTAAATTCTGTCGGAAGGATCGCGCCTGTTACAATCTCATAATCGACAGCAAGCGAAGGTGGCAGCACTTCGGCTGTCAGCTGCTTCGCGTTATATTTTCTTGCGTCAATACCATTTACTTTCATGCTGCCTTACCTTCCTTTCCTTTTATCTTCCACAAGCTGTTCATCCACTTTCGTGTATGTCTTGCTTGCCACTTCTTCGCCGTCAATATATGTGTGATTTTCAACCTTCACATTCGTTCCTGACTCTATATTCTTCAGCTTTTCATCAAGTATTGAGTTTAATTCCTGATAGAATGGTTTCAGCGGAAGAATAGCTTCGCCGCCTGTTTCTGGTTCGCCGCCAGCAAGTAGCTTGTTTCCGTTCATTCCGAAGATCATTGAATCGTTCATAATACCGCCGTTTTTGTACCAGTCTATTGAAAAGTGTGGTACTGACGGAGGATTCAGGCTGAAGCTTCCTGTGATCTTCGGGTGCGGTAGTTTCAGTTTTGGAAGTGACCATGTGAAGTGGAACTTCGACTTGATCGCTTCGATTGCATTGTGTACAGCGTTTTTCGCGGCATTGATCGGTGTTGTTATTGCGTTCTTGATTGCATTCCAGACCGATGTTGCTGTTGATTTTATGCTGTTGAACACGTTGCTGACTGTTGATTTTAATGTGTTGAACACGTTGCTGACTGTGTTCTTGATGCTGTTCACAACATTGCTGATCGTGCTACTGATGCTGTTCCAGATAGATGTCACTGTTGACTTCACGCTGTTGAATATGTTGCTGACTGTCGTCTTGACCGCATTGAACACATTCGTGATCGTGTTCTTGATGCTGTTCACAACATTTGACACTGTCGTGCTGATTGCTGTCCACACTGTCGTGAATACACCGCTGACCGCGTTCCATACTGTCGTGATAATATTCTGGATCGTCTGCAATGTCGTCTGTATCTTCGTGCTTATCGTGTTCCAGACATTCGACACTGTCGTGCTGATTGCTGTCCACACTGTCGTGAATACACAGCTGACCGCGTTCCATACTGTCGTGATGATATTCTGTACAAACGTGATTGCTGTCTGTATCTTCGCGCTGATTGCATCCCAGATTGAAATGATTGTATCTTTGCAGTTCTCCCAGATAAATCGGAACGGAACTGTCAAGATTTCAAATGCTGCGCTGAAGAACTCTGCAATCGCCATAATAACGACTGTGATCACGTTCTTGATTGTTTCAAAGACTGTTGATACAAAGTCCCTGATTGTCGTGAATATGTTGCTGACTGTGTTCCAGATTCCTGTCAGTACGTCTGAAATTGTCGTGCTGACTGCTGTCCATGCTGTTGTTACTGTGTTCTTTATTCCGTCAAGTATACCTGTGAAGAACGATACAATGCCGTTCCAGATGTTTTCAAAGGTTGTCTTGATGCTATTCCATACTTCATCCCATGAAGTACCAAATAAGCCCAGAAAAGCGTCAGCAACGCCCTTGATTGTGTTCAGAATATTGCTGATATATTCTTTCAGCCCATTCCATACGCTTTCAAATATTCCTTTTACTGCATCCCAAGCCCCTGACCAGTCGCCTGTGAATAACGACACGAACAAATCAAACACGCCTGTGATCACATTCAGCGTTGTTTCAATAATGTTCGCAATATTATTGAACACGCCTTCGATGATCGGTGCTAACAAATTACAGAAGCCTTCCCAGATTGCCTTGACCACTTCCCCGAAGTTTTCAAAATCAAAACCCAGCGAATTGAGCTTGTCAGTGATGTGCTGTCCGAACTCTGTGAACACTGTTTTGATTCTGTCCCAGATTTCCGTGATCTTGTTCCTGAAGTCTTCGTTCGTGTTCCACAGTGTCACTATGACTGCCGTGATTGCTGCGATCGCAGCGACCGCAATTCCGACTGGCGATGTGATCGCCGCAAGCGCGCCTTTCAGGACAGCCATGCCGCCTGTTGCTCCTGACGCTGTTGTTCCCATTGCCGCCAGCTTGCCAACAACTTTTCCGATCCCTGATGATAGCTGTCCAGATACGCTGATAGCTTTTCCGACTATCGTCAGCAAAGGACCGATCGCAGCCACAACGCCTGCAATCTTCAGGATCGTTTCTTGCTGCTGTGGGCTTAATGCTGCGAACTTGTCTGCAAGTTCGCCAATCTTCGCCACTGCCTTTTCCATGAATGGAAGCAGTGCATTTCCCACAGTTATTCCAATATCTTCCAGCTTCGACTTCAGCTGTGTCAGTCTTCCCAGTAAATTGTCCTGCATTGTTGCCGCCATGTCGGATGCAGTGCCGTCACAATTCTGTAATGCTTCAGCATAGTCACTGAAGGACATTCCGCTTGCAATCGCTTCATCTGACAAGCCAGACATGATTGTTTGCAATGCTGAAAACTGATTCGTTCCTGCGATTGTCTTTGCAAGGTTCGCTTGCTGTTCGTCTGTCAGGTTATTCCATACGCCGCGCACTCCTGTCAGTATGCTTGACAGGCTGTTCATGTTGCCCTGCGCATCGTACACTTCAACACCATACTTCGCCAGTTCGGTTGCACAGCCTTTTGTATCTGTCGCAAGCCTTGTCATAATAGCGTTCAGGGCTGTTCCTGCTTCGCCGCCTTTAACGCCAGCGTTCGCCATTGTCATCAAGACTGCTGTTGTTTCTTCCACCGAATAGCCCATTGAAGCCGCTGTCGCAGCGCAGTTTTTATATGCTTCTCCAAGTGCTTCGGTTGTTGTGTTTGAATGGCTCATTGCGTAAGCCATTTCGTCTGCGAATTTTCCTGCGTCCTTTGCCGATAGTCCGAACGCTGTCAGATAGTCTGTGACGATGTCTGAAGCTGTTCCCAAGTCCATCGCGGATGCTGCTGCCAGATTCAGGATGCCGCCAATGCCTTCCAGCATGTCATCCGTCTTCCAGCCTGCAAGTGCCATATATTCAAACGCTTCGCCTGCTTCGGTTGCTGAATACTTTGTATCACGCCCCCACTGACGCGCTGATTCTGTCAGCTTGTCAGTTTCTTCCGCTGTTGCTCCGCTGATTGCCTGCACTTTTGACATCTGCTGTTCAAAGTTTGCTGCAACCGTTACCGATGCCGCTGCCACGCCGCCGATCGCGGTTGTGACCTTCATCATGTGCTGTCCTGCTGTTTGCACTGCCTGTCCGACTTTTCCAGCCTTTTCCGCGTATTCATCGAACTTCTGGCGCGCAAGTTCCGCATTGACATCACGAAGCTGTACTTCCATGTTCGCAAGGTCAGCTTCAGCCTGTGTGACTGCTGCCCCCTGCTTCTTGACTGCTGCTTCATACTTTGTTGTTTGTGCTTCGGTTGTTGCCAGCTGCTTTTCTGCTTTGTCCAGTTCTGTTTTTAATTTCTTTGTTTCTTCTGAATTTTCGCCAGTCGCTTCCTTGCTTTCCTCATAGGCTCTTGACAGTTCTGCGACTTTTGTCTTCAGTTCTTCGCTTTTTTTCTTGTTGTTGTCCAGTCGTGTTGTCAGCGTTTCATAATGTGTCTTACAATCCGCGACTTTTGTCTTCTGGACATCCATTTTCTGTGTAAGTTCGCTGATCTTCGCCTTTAGCGCGTCAGATTTCGTGCCGTACAGTTTGGCATTCGCAGCAGCAAGACTGTACTGTGACGACAGTTCTTTCATGCTTGCAACCGCCGCTTTCATAGCCGACTGATATTCTGACATCGAAGCGCCGATCTTGATTGATGCCTGCGCCATGTATGCACGTTCCTTTCATCACTTTTCGTTGATGGTCTTGATCTCGAACGCCACATGATCCAAAAGGCTCATAATATCCGACTTCATAACATTTGAAAGTGAATCGTTCAGCCCTTTTATACACAGCTTTACAACCCTGTCCACATTGTCGCGGCACACTTTCCAGATGTTTTCATCGTCCAGCTGCTTTTCAGCTTCGTTGTAGCCGTTTTCTTCGTCATAATCATCGAATGCTGACTTCTCCTGTTCGACTTCATCTGGTCTGTTTGGGTTTAATTCAAGGAACTTCGGTGTGATGATGTCCTGCATCACAAAATGAATCATCTTTGCTGTTGCCAGCTGTTCTGCGACATCTGCCTTCAGCACTTCCCTTTCAGATATACCGAAGATCATTTTCATAATTGCTGCATTGAATTGAAACGCAGATGCAATATCATCGCCGTTGTTCTTTTCCATAAGTTCTGTATATGCTCTGTACTTTTCAACCGATACTGACGCGCATATATATTCTTTTTCATTGCACGTCAGCGTCAGTTCGGGTATTATTTGCCACTTGTAAAATTTTTTTGTAGCTTCTCAACCTTTCCGTTGACTTCATCGCCCAGCGATTCTTCGATCAGTGCAAATTCCATGATGATTGCTGCAACTCCCAGTCCTGTTTCCTTGTCCTTCAACTCGTCAACAGTGAACTGGTTGCCATAAACCATGCAAATGCAGTCCAGCATCTTTCGGAACTGTTCTGCGGTGTAAAGTCCGCTTTTCTTTTCAGTTCCCATGATGTCGTCCCTAACCTCCAAATATTCCATATAGGTGTCAACGTCCATCTTTGGCATTTCATATTCTTTGCCGTTTATAATTAACTTTCTTTTCATTGTGTTTGCCCTCCTATTATTCTTTTACGCCGCTTCTGTTGGCTCTTGTACCTTTCCGAACCAGTTTTTGATTGCTGCTGCTGCGTCCGTGTGTTCTGTCAGAAGGTTGCTTTCGTCAACCTGTGTTTCAAAGTTTCCATCACATGCGCGTTCGTAGAAACTGCCCTTCAGCGTTGCTGTCTGTGTTGTGACCTTGTCTTCCTGTGTCTGATAGTTGTCGTCATATCCCTGACCGAATGTTCCGACATAAAGCCATACAAATTCATACTTGCCATTCAGCTTCTTTGCTCTATATCCGACAGCGACTTCAGGTGCTTTGTCGTCCTTGTTTTTCACAAGCCAGCCATTCTTGTATAAATGACCGAACAACATTGCTTTGTCCTGCGGTGCAAGCGAATTGACTTCAAACTCCACGTCTGTTCCTTCGTAGGTTTCAACTGTGTCCTCCACTCCATCATCGCTGTAAATCTTTTCAACGCTGAATTTATCAGACACTTTTCCTGAAATAGCACGCGCAAGTTTGACTGGTGTGCCTGCTGCGTATGCTGTCGCATCGTTCTGTGTTACTGGTGCGACATAAATGTCACGAAACGACTTTGTTCTTGATCTGATGATCTGCTTTCCTGCTTCACTCATTCTTCTTCGTCCTCCTGTTCTGCTTCTTCTGCCGCCATGAATCTTGCGGCATTCATAAATATTTTTGTATCTGTTTCAAGATTGTCATTTGCGCCCATGAATGCGAATCCTGCCTTTTTCATAAGTCGCCTGATTCTCTTTTTTAACCTGATTTGATCTGTACTTGACCAGATGCACACTTGCACTGCTGCAATCTCGACTTCTTCGTCATCGTCCGAATGTCCGCCGCCGTAGTCCCCCAGATTCCACACAGTCACATGCAGTCCCTTGATGTCTGCGTCATACCAGCCCTGCTGCACTGTGATTCCTTCTGCTTCCAGCACTTCAAGCGCATCCAGTGTCTTCTTCACAATGTCCATGTGTCATCCTCCCAGCTTTTCATTCAATAACTTCTGATATTCCTGATCTGCTATCGTGTCCCACTGTCCGCGGCATTCTTCCATTGTGTTGTAAAGGAAGTCTTGTGGGGGCTGTTTCGTTGTCCCCCATTCCACAAACTTCATGTAAAACCAGTTTTCTGCATCGCCCAGAAGTGTCCAGCCGACTTCGCCGCCCTTTGTTGTCACTTTCGTGGGGATATTATCCGCAGCATGTCCAGAAGGTCTGTATCCCTTCTTTCCTGACTTTGAATTGTCTGCCGACCTTGCCATAACTGCCTTCATTCGTGGTTCGGTATAATCAACAGAACGCTGGAATATCTGCTTGTTTGTTTTTCTGATTTCCGAATCGCTTGCAAGTGTTTCCAGTTTGTTTTGAAGTTCTTTCAGCCCTTCAAATTCAAAAGTCACTTTCATGCTGTTTCCTTCCCTGTGTCAGAATCTGACACATTTATGTGACGCGGTTCGCCTTCAGCTGTACATATTGCTTGTCGTTCTGTCTGAAGTCCCTTGCAAAAATGTTGTACTTTTCGCCTTCGTACTCCACGAAGTAGTCCTTCAAGTGTGCTGCAATCTCTTTGACTTTCTTGCAATACCTGACATTGTCGAACACGATCGTGTCTTCCAGCCTGATTTCTATTGCCTTGTACAGTTCTTTTCCGTAAAGGCTGCCGATCTCGCACCAGCATTCGTGATACAAGATCGGTTCTGTTTCCACTCGCCTTCCATCAACTTTTCCGTACTGGTATTTGTATATTTTGATTCTTGCGCTTGACATATCACTTCAACCTTTCTTTCAACATCATCGACTGCACCGCGAATCTGACTTTGTCGCCTGTTGGTGCTGTTCTGTCCCTGTTGTCGTAGGCTTCTTTGACATACATGCAGATCAATAACTTCTGGCGGTTCGTGAGTGCTTCAGGATTGAAGTCTTTGATCAGGTCTGTCATTTCTTCCAGCACTGCTGCATAAATCAGTTTGATCACTTCATCGTCATCGTCATAGTCGATACGACAATATGCTTTCAGTTCTTCCAGTTCCATGTCTTTTCCTCCTCTCCTGAAGCCTGCTGCCATTAACCAGCAACAGGAACTGTGATTTCTCCCTTGATGACTGCTTCTTCATCAAATGCCTGCACATCGAATCTGTCACGCACCTTGATTCCTGTCTGGTCTTTCGCCCATAAGTCGCCAGCTTCGGTTGAAAGTTCGATGCTGATCTTCTCTCGGTCAAATAAAGTGATTGCTTCCTTCAAATCGCCCATGTAGATCGGGTATTTGTACGCTGACACGTTGCTTCCGTCTGACTTAACTTCCACATTCTTCAACACTTTGTTGCTGACTTTCTTGATCGGATATACACCGAAAAGAAGCATCTTTGACTTGTCTGTCACATCATGCTGTAAAATGTAGTCGCCACGCTCGTCCTTGATCTTGTCAAGGTAGTTGAAGCCTGACTGGTTTGTCAGAACGATTGAAGAAGATGCAATCGCTGGATCAAGTGTCACATTGAAGACATCCTTCAAGTCGTCATATCCGCTGATTGCCACTTCTTTTCCTGTTGTGATTTCTGCAAGTTTCTTCAAAATTGCAGCGTTTCTTGTGGCTCTTGACTTCTTCGCGATCCACTTATTCAGGAAGCCCAGAATATTTTCTGCTGTGTCCTGCAAAAGTTCCCTTGTAACTTTTAAGATGCCGCCCTTTTTCTTGATCTTGTACTTGATCTGTTTTAACTTCGGCGTTTCTTCCTCTCCGAACTCCTCGCCTTCGTCAACATCGTCCCATGGTGTCGAATCTGCATCGACTTCAAACACTCTGCTTCCTGACAATGTGCTGACAGGCTCAACATTGACATACTGTTCAATGTCATCGTCTGTTCTTCTCAACTCATGGATGTCTGTCTGAATATCCTGCGGTACAGTGAAGCCGCCGTCTTCGTCTGACTTCTCTGACATTGCGTCCATGATCTTCTGATCCTTTTCATTCAGTTTTGTCTTGCGCATTCCGCAGACAATACGATTGACAAACGCACGCGCGATGTCTTTCTTTGAAGGTGCTTTGTCCTTACCTTCAGCCTTTGTTGCTTCGTCCTTGTCAATCTGGTCTTTGATGTCCTCGTCCTCGTCATCCTCTAAGTCCATAAGGATGTTGAAACGATCCTGCATGTCCACAAGTTCTGCTTTCGCTTCCTTTGCTTCCTTTGTCTTTCCCTCATTCACAAGGGCTTTGATCGCGTTCTTCTTGTCATTGATTTTCTTCAGTAACGCTCTTGCTTCTTTGCTCATTGTTTTTCCTCCGTTTTCTTAAATTCCATACATGTACAGATCGCCCAGAATTTCTTCTGTTTCGTCTGCCTGCTGCTGTCTTGCTTCGATGTCTTCAGCTGTTTCAGTCTTCATTCCTGCTGGCGCATGTTTGAATCTGTCTATCATGTAGCCGACACATGCTGCGACTGCTTCCGCTGATTCATCCACTTTGATGTTGAAATAGTCTGAAGCGCGACACTCTGATGCTTCGCTTTCTGACATCCATGTTTCTGCATTGATCAGTTCTTCAAGCTGGTCTGCTGTCACGCCTTCCTTTGCTTTTTGGGTCAGAGCTTCCACGAGAGCTTTCCCTACCAGATCAGGATGAATTGTATAAAATTCAATGTAGATGCATTCCCTTGCTGCTGCAATGTCTTTAAAAAGCTGTTTGTAATGATCTTCCCCTTTAGTATAAAGCGGCTTGTGAATCATAATCTGTGCGCCTGTTGACACAACAATGTCATCACACGCCATAAGGATCACGGATGCGATTGACGCTGCAATTCCGTCCACAATGCCTGTGATATGTCCTTTGTGGCGTTTCAAAATGTTGTATATGCCAATTCCTGCGAATACATCGCCGCCACAGCTGTTGAAGTACACTGTCAGTTCTGCATTGTTGTCAATGCCGTTCAGAAAGTCTGTGATGTCCTGTGGACAGGTGTCTTCTGATGTCCACTTGTCCCACGCCGAAGATACAATGTCGCCGTAGATGTACAGTTCAACGCCGCCTGCTGCCGCGTCTTTTATCTGCATGAAGCCGACATTTTCAATCGTTCTTTTCGCTCGATTTCTTCTTGTGAAGTTCATTTTCTTCGCCATCGTCTTCCCCTCCTTCCTGATCGGTGTCAGGTTCATTCGTTTCGGCTGTTTCCTGCTCCTGTTCATCCTGATCCGTATTTTCGCCGCCTTCTGTGTTTGGCTCATTTATAGGATTGTCAGGATCGCTGTCTTCTTCAGTGTCCTGTTCTTCAGCTTTGTCATACGCCGCCCCGACTTTCGTCAGTGGCACATAAGTTCCATTGACAATCAGTACATCGCCGCCTTCCATGTCCATCAAATCAAGTTTTCTTCTGGCTTCGTTTACTGTTTCAATGCCGTTGTTGATTCCTTCCTTCAGAATCTCCATTTGTGTCTTGCTGTCGGTACGAAGCAGCACTTTTTCATTCATTTTGAAGTACAGCCCTTCTTCCACTTCGTCATCCGATAATAGCTTGTAGTTCACTTCTTCTTCGTACTGCTTCAGTACAAAAAGCATCGTGTCCACATAGAATGACAGCTGCTGCATTTCTGAATTGCTGTATGATGATTTTTCATAATCGTTGATCTGGTTCGGTTTAATTCCGAACGCTGCTGCGATCTGAAGTGCTGAATACTTTTTCAACTCAACAAACTGTGAATCTGTCAGCTTAATGTCCAGTGGTGTCAGCTTCATCCCCAGCGGCACAGGAAGAATCTTGCCTGTGTTCTGGCTTCCTGCTCCGAAGCGTTCAAAAGTCTGTCGCAGCTTTGTGGCTGCATCTTCGTTCAGTTCGCCTGTGTATTCCAGCACCGCTTTTGCTGTCAATCCGTTTTTATATAGGTTGTTCAGGAAGCGTTGTGATTCAATCACGCCTTCGACTGTCTGCTTCAGGATGTATTGCACTGGAAGCCCGACTATTCCGTTCAGGCAATGCGAAGTCTTGAAGTGCAAGACATCTTCTGTCCTGAATATGTACTGTTCGCCCGAATATTCATCGCTGTACATATACCAGATTTTTCCCTTGCCTGCGAAAATGCCTTTGTCGTCAATAATGATCTGCACCCTGTCTGACGGCATGATCCACATGTCCAGTGCTTTGTATTCGCCGCCGTATTTCTTGCGCTTGAACTTCCTGCGTACATAGACATAGGCGTTCCCATAATGGTTTCTGTTCATTTCCACGGCGTTCCAGAAGGTTGTCGGTGTCATAAAAGGGTTCGGACGTTGCTTCATAAGCCTTGCAATGTCGTTGTCTATCGGCTCGCTGATGCCCTTGTTTGTCTTCTGGTAAAGTTTCCACGGCATTTTTGCGACTGTTTCTGACATCATTTTCAAACAAGTGAAGTATGTCACGTCTGATGTCGGCTTCTTGCTTTCACTGTCGCGCTTAATTCCAACCCATTCCAGAAAGGATTCATCATTCAGCGTTGCTGTATCTGTTTCAATATTCATTCCGAATGCTTTCATAATTCCTTTGTTCAGTGTTTTCCACATGTTCAACCTTGCGCACCTCCCTTCTGTCGCAATTTCTCTGTGCCTGCAAACCAAATATCAAGGTATCTGTTGACATCTGGCTTGATTTCGCCCTTCATTGCCATCATCCATGCGTCAATAATTGCATCCACGATGTCAATTCGTTCTGTCGTGTATTCCTTGTCAATCTTGATTTCTCCGAAGCTGTTCGATGTCGTCTTCGCGTTTGCAATAGACCACTTCATTGCTTCGTTTCCGTCATGTTCGACATGTCCTGCTTCCAGTTCCAGTCGGAAGTCCACTGTCGGATCGTTCAATTCTCGCGCTGACTGTTTGACAGCAATGCTGTCAAATCCAAGTGCTTCCAAATCTGTCAGGAATGCGGAAGCATTGTGCGGATCGTAACAAATCCACTGCACATCCAATTCATACAGCTTCACGATCTTCTTCAGGTACGCAATAATGTACTTGTAGTCAGTTTTCACACCGCCCATTGTTTCAGTTACTTCGACCAGTCCTTGTCTGATCCATAGATCATAAGGTACGCGGTCAGTCTTGATGTGTTCTTCAACCCTTCGCTTCGGGATGAAGCTGTGTGCGTGTACGAAGTAGCATTTGTCTTCGCCTTGCATGAATGGGATCACGATTGCGATTGATGTCAAGTCGCCGCCTGATGACAAGTCAAGTCCGACATAAGCCTTCTGACCTCTGAAGTCAGCCAGTGTCTTCTTGACTGCTGCCCTTGTCCAGACATCCATGTCCTTGATATAGACATCATTCGTCCACTGAATCCACATGTTAAGCTGCTTGACGATGAAGTCGCGCAGTGTTGATCCTCCCATTTCCTTCGCCGTTGCAGCAATCGGGATCATGTTCTGCAATGCGTCCCTGTCATATTCCAGAATCGGGTTTGCCTTGATCCAGTTTTCAGGTGTCCACATATCGTCAGATTCATTCATCTGCGCGATGTAAATGAACTGTGAATCATTGCTTGCAACACCCTTCAGGACTTTCACACAGTATTCATACAACGCAAAACACGGCGATTTCAGGTCAAATCCTGCTGTCGTGATCACGCTGATCAGTGCCGACTTCATTTTCTTGATGCCGCCTTCAAGCAGCTTGTACATCTGATCATCTTTGTGCGCGTGATATTCGTCCACTATTCCCAGATATGGTCTGAATCCATCAATCGACTTCGTGTCGCCTGACAGTGCCTTGATCTTGCTGTGTGTGATCTTGCAGTCGATTGTTGAATTGTGTTCGTGAATCTTGAAGCACTCTGACAAATCGCTGTCGGAATTTATGAACTTCACAATTTCGTTGAAGACAATCATTGCCTGATCTTTCTTTGTGGCTGTACAGTAAACCTGACCATATTTGTACTTGTCAAAATTGCCGTAATAAGCCGCCAAAATACCATTCAGGAATGACTTGCCGTTCTGTCGTCCCAGCTGTATATAACTGGTTCTGAATCGTCTGTGATGTCCGTCTTTAGTTCTCCATCCGTTCAGGCTTCCCAGAATGAAGCACTGGAATGGATATGCCGTCACTGGCTGTTCTTCTTCGCCTTCCGCAATAGTCAGTGTTTCAGCGAAGTCAATGATCCTTTCTGCTTCTTCAACATCAAAGTAATAGCGATATGGCGCAGCTTCAGCCGCTTTCATGTCGTCTATATGTCTTTGACATGCTGCTTTGACCAGATCGCCAGCAACAATCTTGTCCGCAAGGACATCCAGCGCGTATTGTGTAGTTCTATCTGTTGTCATGCGTTCGCCTTATGCGAATTTCGCGAACTTGTTTTCTTTCGGTGTTTCCTTGTCTGCTTTTGGCACTACAAGGCGACAGCGGCTTGACACTGTCAGTCCGAAGTCCGCAGCCCCCTGACGACACTGCTTGAAGTATCTGTCTTGAAGTAGCGCAAGTCTTTCCACTTCTCCGTTCACGACTTCTTTTCTGATCTTCACTGGCTGTCCGTATTCGTCCAGCTGCTTTGTTGCGATCTCAATTTCCACCATGATCGGTTGTCTGTTCAGTTCTTGCGTGACTGCGATGTATTTTTCTTGTGCGATGACCAGTCTTGCAAGTGCATCAACATCAAGGTTCGATATGAGGTCAATCGCACGAAGTTCCTTCACGATTTTCTTGAAGGTTCTTTTCTGTGTCGGCGATAAGTATTGCGGTGCTGTCACTTTATCCGCAGCCGCTTTCACTTCTGTTCGCTGACGTTCTTCAATTTCTGCTTTTGTCAGGTGTTTTTTGCCTTTTGCTTGTACCAGCGCGATCGGCTGTCGTTGTCCTGCCATTCTTCTGCGACCTCCCTTCTTTGCTGGTTTCCTTGCGGTGTGTCAGAATCTGACACGCACCCTTTTTCGGATGCCCTGATCTGGATTTTCCGTGGGGAGTTTTCTCCACGGAAAAGGGGAAGCGCGACTAAATAAACTTAACCCGATACTTTTTCATACTCCCCCTGTCGCCTTCCAGTGGCGTTCTATCAGGTCATACAACATCTTTTGTGTCGCTTTTTTTGTCTGTTCATCCTTGCTGTACAAGGCTTCAATGATTCCATGGCTGTGATTGCTCAATGGGATCAGATTGGTTGCATCAAGTCGTCTGTTCCAGTCGTCTTCAATAGGTGTGATATGATGTACCATGTCAGCTGTCTGTATTACATGCAGTACATAGAAGGCATATATATCAACGCCATCAAACCGCCTGATTGTTTCGGCTCTTGTCTTCCTCCACTCACTTGATACATAGAAGGCTGCTGTCTTCTTGTTTCTTCGGTGTTTGTTGTATTCCATGTGTCTTGACTGCTGCCCTGCTGCCTTCGCTGCACAGGCTTCGCATTCAGCTATATTCTGTGGTATTAAAGCCCCACATCTGCACTTGTGAAATAACAATCCCTTGCACCGCCTTCCTACTGCTGCATACGCTTCATATAGCCGTCTGTATAGGTTCTATATGCAGCCGCTTATATATGCCCCTTATATATGCCCTATATATGCGCCCCTGTCAGGTATGCCCCTATATAAAGCCTTGTTTTTATGCTTCCTGCGGATGCCCTATATAAGCACCCACATTCCGCAAATAAGAGGGCAGAAATGCAATAAAAAAGACCGATGCAACACTTCTGTGCTGTTTCGGTCTTTCTGTACAACATTTCACGATACTATTTTACTTTAGGATTTCCCCTATAAAAACCCTCACTTTTTCCACGCTTTTCCCACACTTTCGTTTTCATTTCCCTTGAAAAACGCCTTTTCAGATCACGTTTTTCAAATTCCGTTAATTCCGAATAATTTGACAGACATTTTCTTCAAAATCGCCTTACACCAGTTTGAAGGGCTGTTTTTTCCGCAATCAAGCTGATCCGCAATTTCTTCAAAGGTCAGTCCGTCAATATAGTGCATTCTGAACGCTTCATACTTGTACAATGTGCCTTCTTTCCTGCTTTCGGTTTCCAGTTCGGTCAATGTCCTGTCAATGTTAATAATCATCATCGCTGTGACCATTTTCGCTTCCTTGACAGATTTCAGCTTCGCATTTTCGCCCTTCAGGGCGCTGTATGCCGCTTCTGTGACTTCTTCTTCCTCCGTAATTGCATTATTGATGTATTTTTTCAAATCTATGTATGATTCCATCAATCTTCGTGTGTTATACAGTGTTTTTTTCTTCTCTGCTCTCTTTTCTTCAATTTTGACTTCAGCAAACGCCTTCCGCACCGCGATCCTGATTGCTTCCGTCATGTCCTGCTGCGTTTCATCGCTATTTTGCACATTGCACACCTTCTTTCTGCTTTTTAGGCTTTCGCCTTTCATTCCTTCTGGCTTTTTCAATCGCCTTCGCCCTGATCAGTGGCATTCCTTTCATTTTTCGTCTGTTATTGCTGATCAGCTCTTTTCGCAACTGCAATCCTGTCCATTTTGTCTTCCTGAATGCTTCTGTGATTGCTTTCCCTACCTGTTCAAACGCTGGCTTCAACTTTTCAAACGCTTCCGTGATACTCTTTACCATTTTTCTTCCTGTTTCCTGCGCCCACTTTGCTGTCGATTCAAGCAGCGCTTCGACTTCTTCTTCAGAAAGTCCGCTGTATTCCGATACAGCTTTGATCGTTTCTTCTTTTGTCCATTCAGGATCAATCTTCAGTCCTCTTGTGACTGCTGCCAGTTTAATCACATCTGCACTGATGTTTCTTTCTGCTTTCGGCTGTTCTGTCGTTTCTTCTGGTTCGGGTTCTTCCACGACTGCTGCCCTGACAGCTTCCTGTCTGTCTTCCGCAATCAATTCCTGTGTGCGTTCTGCAATTTTCTCTGACAGATCGTCTTTTTCTTCCTCCTGTGGCTTCGCACGCTGTCCCACAAGCCTGTTTTTTATCTTTGTTGCATATTCCTTCAGCTTCATGTCTTTCACTCCTTCCTGCGCCTTTATGTAAAAGGCAAATCGTCAACGCCGTCTGGTATGTTCATAAAACCATCGCCGCTGTCTGGTGCTGGCTGTGGTCTTGACTGGTTGTCGCCTGCTGCCGCTTTACTTTCCGCAAATTCAGCCGTTTCAATGACGACATCTGTTGTGTAGACCTTGTGTCCATCTTTGTTTGTATAGCTTCCAGTCTGGATGCGACCTTCGACCACAAACTTTGTCCCTTTCTGTCCGTACTTCTCGAAAAACTGTCCTGTCTTTCCGAATGCTACACAGGAAATGAAGTCAGCTGACTGTCCTTCCTGATCACTTCGCACTCTCCTGTCAACTGCCAGTGTAAATCGTGAAATTGCCATCGGTTCTGCGCCTTCTGCATATCTTGTCTGCGCATCCCTTGTCAGCCGCCCCATCAATATGACTTTATTCATCTTTTGTCTTCCTCTCTTTCTTTGTGCCTTTGGCTGCTGCCTTGATGATCTCTGATACAATCAGAATGACCAGTGCTGCCAGAATCGCGATGAATCCTATTTGCAATATAATCACAATAATTCCACCCAGATTGCTGATTGCTTCTTCAATCCATATACTTTGCATGTTTCTTTCCTCCTGTTATCTTCGGCATATCATGTCTTCATAAAGTTTCTTGTATGTGTCGCGCTCTGCTTCAAGCCTGATCATCTGCTCACGCGATGCCCCCCCCGATTGATTTTCGACATATTCCTTCGTGTCTGCCCCTGCATCCAGTTTCAATGCGATTTGAAGCGCAATGTCGATCTGCTGCATTTCTCTGTCTGTCACACTTCCGATCCTGTTATTCAATCTTTCAACACTGACTGTTGTCGGCTGTTCGCACAGTGCTTCAGATACCCTTCCAGTCGTTCTGATCGTCACATGCGTTGACATGTCCTTCTTCGGCTGTGATGTCAGGAACACAACGACCACATCACCGCTGTGTTTGTTCAGGAAGTCAGCTGATACAATGACCGCTGGTCTGTCCTTCCTGATCTCGTTTCCTCTCTGCCCTCTGTTGTTATTGATATAATACACATCGCCGCGTCTGACATCGAACTGCTGCTGTTGTCTTGTGAAATGTTCGTACATGCTTTTTATTCCTCCGTATATTCTCCATATTTTTCCTTCAGCATCTTTGCGCGTGCCTGAATGTCGTCTGCAAGTTCTCTTTCCTTGTCTTTGTAGGTCTGCGCTCTTGCTGGCTTTCTTGCCCTGATTGCGTTCTGGATTGCTGTCTGGTACTGTCTGCGCTTCTGGACTGCTATGCGCTGTACTCTGTCCATAATCGTGATCGTGTAATGTGCGCCGCAGATCGGGCATTCATAATACTGTTCGATCACATCATCCCCATGTTCATCCTGCGTGATCACTTTTTTCTGAATCTCTATCATGTCAGGTGTGAATGTTGCGTTGCATTTGTTACAGATTATTTCATTCATACTGCTTCCCCTTCCTGCAATTAGCTGAATCGCTGAATCTTAATCATTTTCGCTGCAAATCTTCCCAGAAGTTCTTCTTCCTTGCTTTCCTTTTCCTCTTTTGTCATTTCCTTGCGGTTTTCTGCGAAGTCTGCCATTTCATCCAGAACGTCTGCTGCTTCTCTGAATGTTTTCGCTATTTCTCTCACTTCTTTGCTGTCCTGCATCTGCTTTTCCTCCTATGCTCCAAACTCCATTACTGGATTGTCAATATAATCTGCTGCGACTGCTGCCGCCTGTTTGCTGTCTGCGATCAGGTCAGGACATGTCCTGCAATCCTGACCATTTTCTTCGCACTGCTCCTGTTCGTGTTCTGATACATCTTCAAACTGTTTGTCATACCATCTGCAAAATGCCATTGTCCTTCCTCCTGTCCCTCGCTGCCGATCTAAACATCATTAGCAGCATTTCTTGAACTGATCTGTCCCTGTCTTTTCTTCTTGCCTTCCTGATACACTTCAAGTCGTAGCATGTCCCTTTGTGGTTCAATCCGTCAGGAACATACACGCCGACATTGTATGGAACTTCATTGCTCACTGCTGCATATACTTCTTCAGGCATTACATAATAATTAAAATCGCCCAGAAAGTTGTGTCCGTTTTTTGAATGGAAGTCTTCAACCGATGACTTCACTTCGCAGCAATAAAAGTCGCCTTTTTCAATTCCTGAAGGTGTGTTGTTCTTTGGCTTAAAAAGCATATAGTCAACGCGTTTCCCTTTTGATGTTGAATAATCAAAGGTCACTTCACGCGCCCAGTATATTCTTGTATCGTTATACGGATTTATGTGTTTTTCTACTGACAATGACAGCATCTTTGTCGTTTCTGGTCTGTTGCTCATTATTCTTCGCCTGCCTTTACTTCTCCCAGTCCTAAAATGCAATAGCCGTCTTCAAGCCCTGTGAAGTCTTCCAGCATGTACACAATTTTCTTTTCGATTGTTCTGCCTGTCGTTGTTCCGTCCTTGTATTCGTGCATCACGATTATGTCGCCTTCTTTATATCCGCGGTCATTCTTTCGCAATTCAAATGTCTTGCGCCCTGTTTTGACATCATCAAAGAATGTTGTCCCCAGTTTCACGTCATGCACTTTCTTTTCCTGTTGCGAAGGAAGCTGCTGCATCTTTTCTTCGTCTGCCTTCTCGCGAAGTTTCTTTGCTGTTTCTCTGTCAATCGCGTCCTGTTCTTCGTTGTATCTTTCTTCTTCGGTCTTTTCGGCTTCTGCCTTATTCACATACTGATCGCAGCTTTGACATGTTCCTGTCTTCACATTGCATTCTGAATATCTCTGGCAGCTATAACACAGCGATGTGATGCTTTCTGGGTGTGCATCTTCCCATTCTTCTTTGTCCTGATTGTCCGCATCGTCTTCTGCTTCTTCGATGTCTTCGTCATCATCTGCAAGCTGTCCTTCATCGTCCAGTGTCATTTGACCTTCAATCTGTTCTGATGCTGCCTTTTCTTCCTGCTGCTTCTTGATCTCTTTAACCTCTTTGAAAGTCAATCCGTTTTCCTGATAGCGTTCCAGCATTTCTGCCTGTGCTTCTTCATTCATTCCGCTGATCTCATAGGCAGCAGAAAATGTCAGACGACCTTCTTTCAGTTCTTCAGCAAATTCAGGGATCAAGTGCTTGTTGATACTCTCAATCTGTGCGATCTTTGTCGCTGGCATTTGAAGCATCTTCGCGATAACATCACGAAGGCGACCGCTGTCAAGTTTATAGCCTTTGACTGTCTTTCCTTCCTGTTTCATTCGCTGCAATATGTCTTTCAGCTGCTTTTCTTCTTCCAGAATGTCTGCGACTGTCTTGTTTCGATAATCATTCGCAATGATCAGGCGCAGCATTTCTTCATCTGCTGACGCTGGTGTCTGAATCTGACACGTTACCATTTCAAAATCTGTATAGCCCTGTTCGACAAGCAACTTCAGGGCGCGCCATCTTCTTTCGCCTGCCGTTATTCTGTATTCGCCCTGATCACAAGGATCGTGAACGACTTCAAGATTTTCAATCAGCCCGACAAGCAATATCTTCTGTGCAAGCGGTTCAATGTCTGTGACTGAATAAAAGTTCTTGTCGTTGCTGTATAGCTTTTTTATACTAATGTCCTTCGTCCTGAATCTTGCCTTTGGTGTTTCATCGCCGACCGCTGCCTTCTGTGCGTTTTTGTTAAGCTGCTCCATTACATTCCACGCCATCTTCAATCCTCCTTTTCTCTGAAGCATATTTCTATTGCATCCAGTTCGCTGTCTGTCGTGTGCTTCAGGTCAATGTGTGAATCATCTTCCTTGTACTCCTTTTTGTTTATTGATGCCCTGATCTGCTTCTTTAGCTTGTCTGTATCAATCACAATCTTCAATGTCTTTCTGGCTTCGCTTATTGCTTTGTCAATCTGTCTGTCTGACATGTTCGGTGTGCTGTCAATCTTTTCGATGTGTTTCCTGAAGTCTGTGTCGTCCAGTTCATAGAATTGTGACATCCTGTCCCTGAATGCTTGCAGCTGGTTTTCTGCATACTCTTTCTGTTCTGCTGCTGCCTTCAGCTTTTCAAAGTCTTCGATGCTGATTGTAACTTGTCCTTTTAGTTCCATCGCATTCCATCCTCCCTTCTTCTCATTTTGTCCAGTTTCAATGTCACTTTCGGAACTCCGATGCCAGCTTTGCGAAGGTGTTCTGAAAGCCTTGCAAGGTCTGTGACATAATTTTTTTCGTATATGCTGCCATGTATTTCGTCAACGTAGTATTGCGCTTCGTTGCCGTAGATCGTTATGTCGTTGTGTGCAATCAGAAGCGTCTTGATTTGATATGCAAGCGTCTTCCCTGTCCTTCTTCCTTCATACGGATATGTGATGCCTTCTGACAGGATATATTCTGACTGCCATGTTTCAAGTTTTATTCCCAGCGCATGTTCGATTCTGTCAAGTGTCTTTTCGTTGCAGCCGCACATACCCGAATGCAGCTTTGCGACTGCATTTCGTGTCATTGCGTCTGCTCCATATTCATCGCCGTCCGCTAATGTAAAGGAATACGCCTTGTTTGTTTTTGTGTTTTTGATGTACACAAGATTTCCTCCCATCGTTCCTTCTGTCTGCCTGATTTCGACTTTCAGATTTTCTTCGTTTTCTGTGATTCCTGTGATTATCTCATACACTCCCATGTTCACACCTCTTTCATCAATTCATATGTTGCTGCACGATAGTCCTGCGTCACGATGCAGTTTTTTGAAAACTTTGGAAGCGGCACTTGTGCGACTGTTGACTTCTCTGCGATTATTGATCGCCTGATCGCTGTCGCAAAGCAATCGTGTCCTGACTGTGTTTTCAGCCATTCTTCAACCTGAAGTGTCGTCTGGTTCTTCTGGCGCATCGTCATCAATACTTTCATGCGAATGTCAGGATTTATCCTTCTGAACGATGTCAGCTGACTGTCCATGTTTGCAGCTGCTTCAATCTCGAAGCCGCCAATCTTGACAGGCACAATCACAAGGTCTGCTGCAATCATCACATTTGTGACTGTCATGTCCATGATCAGACCACAATCAACAATGCAATAATCATATATAGTTCTGACTTCATTCATTGCTGCTGCAAATCGAAGAATCTGATCTTCTCCTTCTTCCTGAAGCAGTGTCATGTTTGTTCGCATCAAATATCCGTTCGCTGGTATTATGTCAATATTTCCATATGGTGTTGTTCGGATCAGGTCTGTTGTCGAATATGCGCCGCCTGCTGCCTGATGATTTTCAAGCAATTCTGACATTCCCTGTCCTTCAGGATCAAATCTGTCGTAAAGAAGTGATATGTTGCCCTGCTGATCCGCGTCACAGATCAGCACTTTCTTTCCTTTTTCTTCGCCCATTATGTAGGCGATAGCTGCTGCGGTCATTGTCTTTCCGATGCCGCCTTTTTGATTCATTACTGCTATTATTTTCATTGATGTGCTTTCCTCCTGTTTATTATTTTCATGCGCCTTCTTAACCTTCTCGCGTGTTCGTCCGTCACAATGTATTTGTCACAATCTTGAAGTCGCCTGTCTGTTCCTTTTCCGTCATAATGCTTGCAATAGTCACATGTGAAGCAAGGTTCTTTCATTTCTCCTGTGCATGTGTCTGGCGTTTCCACATTGTTTGCGCAGTGGCTACACACGCAGCCGCCGCAAGGAAAAGCATATTGTTTTCTGACTTCTTCTTTTCGCTTCGGCTCTTTCGGTATGATCCCAAGTTCCTGCAATGTGATTTGATGTGCTTTTTTATCGTCTTGCATTTCTTTCCTTCTTGCTGTTCTCCCAGCTGATCACTGCTTCCCTTGCCCTGTCGTATAGGTCTGTGTCGTTCGCTTCTTCAATCTTGATGATCTGTTGTCTGTCTGCTCCTTCGCCCTTGTATATTTTTATCCAGCCATCATCGTATATTGAAGTGTGGCTTGACATCCGCAGTCCGTACCTTCTTGCAATCGGTCTGTATATGTCATAAAACTGTCTGACTGCTGCCGCATATCCGTTCATGTCCTACACCTTCAGCGGTTTCACTTCGCCGTCTTTCCATACGCTGTTGTTCTGGACTGACATCATTGCTTTGTTTTCTCCTTCAATGAACATTGCTTTGATTCCGTTTCCGTCAATCAGATTGATATATTCTTCAATGACCTTGATCGCTTCTTCTGCTGTGTAGCATGTTGCGACATAGTGTCCTGCTGCCGCCATATCGGTCAAGAACTCTTTCTGTGACGGCTGGTGTCTGCCCTTGTCATACTTCATTTCGATGTACAGTCCGCAATATATTCCTTTCGGGTACGGAAGGCATAAGTCGGACACACCTGACTTCACGCCCATCTGCTTCAGCTTTACTGCTTCGGCTCTGTTCCTGCTGCCGCCGTTCGGGATATGATGCAGCCATTTCAGTTCAGGATATTTCTGCATCTGCCAAGAAGCCCAGCTGATGACATTGATCTGTTCGGTATCTTCCGAACGCATCGCATACTTCATATTCATCGCGCTTCCTCCATCTTCTTCATGTCCTGCATGACATCGCCAGTGAATCCCAGCTGTTTCATTTTCTTGAATGCGATCAGGTCTTTTATGCCTGACATTTTTATGATCCAGTCCCGAAGAAGCAATCCTGACTTTTTATACATATCCCTGACTTCTTCCCTGTGTGCTGCCAGCACATCCGCTGTGCGTGTGATGATGATTTTTCTTTCGATGCTGTTCGGTGCGATTCCTTTTCGGTTCAGTTCTTCTTCAATCACTTTCACTGCGTAGATTTCTGCGTTCGTGACTGCATCTTCCAAGCACAATCTTTTTTTGTTGTCCACTTTTATTCCTCCTTCGTGTCCTGTCTTTCTTTCTCTGCTTTCAGCTGTGCTGCTCTTTCCATGATCGCTGTGTTGTAGCTGTATTTATACACACCATGATTCCACAAGTTTTCCTTTGCGCCTGCTGCTCCGTAGTTGTAGACCGCCAGAACGTAGTATGGACGCACATCTTCTGGAACTTCCTGCAAGCTGTCCTGAATCTCCTTCAGGTAATCAATGCCGACTGTCACATTCTGATATGGATTTGTCAGATCAGTGCAGTTCAGGCGTTGCATTCTTTCTTTGTGCCATTTCTGTGCTATCTGCATATATCCCCATGATGTGCCGCCATCGCCTGAAGCGTTCCAGTTGCATTCGCTTTCCTGTTCGATCAGTGCGAACACCATTTCATAGTCAACACCATAGTTCTGACAAACAATGTATGTGTATATCTGCGCCATTACTGGAAACTTGCCGCCTGCTGCCTTGCATTCGCCTGATATTTCGTGATAGCAGAATCCTTCCATGTCTTCGCCACTCCAATCCTGTGACATTGTATTGAATGGATATTCTTCATCTGCATCCAAGTCACTTTCTGTCTGTTCTTCTGCTTCGCTTTCCTGTTCTGTTGCCGTCTTTCCTTTTGCGCTGATCATGTCGCCGATCGCAAATGCCAGCATTACCGCCACATATATTGTGATGAATGTGATCAGGATTGCTGCTGCCGTCTTCGGTTTGCGCTGAAGAAAGTTCTTTGCTGTCCTGATGAAGTTATGTACTGCATCGTGCAGCTGTCTTCTTCTTTGCCTTCTTCTTCGCTGTTTTCTGCTTAATCTTACTTGTTGCTTTGTCAATCTTTTCTCCTTCCTGTGGCTGTTTATACATCCTTGCGTATATATAAAATCTGCCATTCATGTTGTTGTATCTGACTTCATACGATGTCAGCTTGTAGCCGTCTGCTGCATACCATTTCTTCAGCTTGTCTTCCAGATCGCATCTGCCTGTGACGATTTCGTCAACATCCTTCTGCTTGAATTTATAGTGATTCTTCTTCACTTCAGGCTTTTTCAGTCCTTTGCTTGCTTTCCATGCCTTTTGATACTTTTCAACTGGTTTCGGTTCTTTGCCCTTCTTTTCAGGGTGCTTCTGTTTCGTGATGTAGTTCGCCATTCCTGACAGTCCATGTTCATCCTTCTGAAGCCTGCGCACTTGATTCCTGCGCCCCTTCTTCCACTTTTCTTCAACCGCTTCCAGCCCCATGTCGCCATCGCACACAAAATGATGATGCCAGCGTCCTTTGTCTGAACACTCTGTCACATACACATAACGCAGCTTTGCAAGTCCCTTCTTCCTTCGCTCATAGTTCAAGCGTCCTATGTACAGTGTCATGTCGTGCTGTGCTTCCTTCATGCTGTTCGGCATGTTGTCGTCTGTATATGTCAGTGTTCCCCAGATGTCATTGTCCGTGAAGTTCGCATTGATCGTCCTTTCACATTCCTTCCTGCTGTTCTTCTCATTCAGGTTTCTTTGTGCCTGTCTTTGCTTCTTCAGCTTTGCTTCGTCTGGTATCTGCTCTCTCTGTCCTCTTCTGAACTCTGGATATATTTCAACATCCATCTGCTCTGCTGCCTTTATCTCCTTAGTGGCATATATTGATCTGACTCTGCCTTCATTCAGCATCCTGCACATGTTGTCTTCTTCCAAGTCAGTCAACATCTTCTGGTATGCTGCTTCATAGTCATAATCTATATACACAGCCTTCTTCCTTCTCTTCATGTCCTTCTTTGCTCCTGTTATAGATATTTATATATTTCTTTGATTTGTTACTATCTATTACAAGGACGCGAAGCCTTTTGAAAGTCCCTGATTTATTGACTTTTTTGGAAGTCTGCTGTATAATTTTTTATAGATGTGCAGACCTTAAAAAGTCACAATCTGGATCGCCTTCGGAAGCCGCCAAGCTAGTCCGAAGGCTTTCTTTTTTGCCCTTCAAGATGCTTTCGCTGCCTTTGTCTTAATCTCTGACAGCTGCACCCTGACACCATCATTCCTGTTCGACAGGATCATTGCTATTGCTTCAAATATTCTTCTTGCATCTGGTGTGTTCATGCGTTTTCCTCCTTGTATCTGTTTTCCCAGAATGGACAGTCTTCTGTTTCTCCGAATCTCTCCGCTTCTTCCTCTGTCATTTCATCTTCTTTGTCGCAACCTCCGAACATTGTTGCTGTTGTGCTTCCGTATGGTACAGAATCCCAGCAAGCGTTCTTGCAGTCATAACATGTCTTTGTCGGTCTGCTCATGCTTTTTCCTCCTACATTCCAGCACCCCTGAATATAACTACCATTGAAGGGAATGGGGCTGCCTGTTTGCTGTTTCCGAACTTCAAACGCCCCTTCACAAATCTGATTTCTGATCGGTGCTGAATGAAGTCGTGAAAATATCTTGTGTCTGTTCTCGCTGGTATCAACATAACAACAATCGTGTTGTCTTTTGTTCCTTCTCTGTACGCTTTTTCAACCCAGTCTGTAATCGCTCTACCATACGGAGGATTGCAAAACACGCGATACCCCCCCAGTCCTTTGAAAGACCATTGTCTTCTTTCGTGAAATACTTTTCACACTTGTGATTCTGTTCGTCAGCGCAAGGATCAAGGTTGAAATGAAATTCCTGATCAAGTTCTTTGAAGAAGTCGTCAGGTGTCGCCCACTGATCTGTCTTACTGCTGTACATGACATCTATGTTCGCCATTGCTTTTTCTCCTTTCCTGTTTTCTTCTTTTTCAATCTATTCAGTGGTAAGATCGGGCATTTTCCCATGACCTTTGTGTCACATGTTCTTTCAGGTGTTGGGATCACTTCGCCTGTCAGGAAGCACATGCCGTCTTCTTGCATTTCCAAATCAGTCAGCCAGAATGGACAGTCTGTGCATGTGTCTGGCATGTGTTTCGCAGCTACCATGAAGCCATGTTCTTCAAATCCTACTACCATCTTTCTATCCCTCAATTCTCTGTGTCATGCTCTTGTCTTTCATTGCTGACATAGCCATCTGCATCCGCATCGCATCTTCGTCAGACATTTCAATATCGTCTTGCGGTCTTATTATCATTTCTTCTTTGGTTGGGAAAATCTTGTGTTTCTGTACGAAGCACTTGAAGAAGAAGTCGTGTTCTTCTTTCCATGTTTCACAGTAAAATTCATATTCAATCCCGATCTGAATTGCCTGCGCTTTTGTACACTGTACGCCCTGAATAGTTTTCTTTCCTTTTCCTGATCTGTAGTGATACATCTGATTCAATCCGTCTTTTCCTAAGACTTTGTATATTGTCTGTTTCAGCAAGCGCAATTCAAAGTCGTTGTGATATTTCCATTCATGGTCTTCCAGCTTGTCATCTGACAGATCGCTTTCTTCAATGTCGTATTTTTTCATAAGCTGCTGCAATTTCTTCTGTGCGCCTTCTTTTTCGCCGCCCACTCCGCGTTCTGCAAGTCTTTGCAGCTTCTTCATCAATTCAACTTTCTTTTCATCAATCATTGTTTGTTCTCCTTCACATACTGCTTTCGCAAAGTCCAAAATAATTTTTTTCAACATTCCCCCTTCTGGTCATGTATTATGCTGTGTCGTTTGTTTTCGCATTAAAAACATCCCTAAAACCTGTTGACCATCCATGTGTAATTCTGGCAGTACACACACGCCGCTATGTTTTCACAGTATTCTTCCGACTGGCTTTCAGCTTGCCATCGTCAGGATGAAGGTTGCCGTCCTTCATCGACAGGGCTTGCGCCCTGTTTCGGCTTTATTTTTTCAGTCTTATCGTGCATTCTGTGAAATAATTTGCCTTTGGTATTTCTTTCGCTACCATGTGAACTTCATCAATTTCAGCCGCCCATCTTTCTGTTAATCTGTACTTCTTCCAGAACTCATTCGCTGTCATCGGTGTTTTTTCATCCGAAAAACATATTCTTCTGCTTCCTGTTATCACTGCCATAAATTCATAAACTTTCACTCTTTGTCGTCCTCCTGCTCTGTTGAATATCTTGACATTGACACGATCTTCTGTGTCGGTATGTCATCCATGTACATATATGCTTTGCAGCCGAAGAAGGCTTCGTTGTGATCGTGCGCTTCCACAATCTTCCTTTCTTCCAGTTCAACTTCAAAGATCGTTCCTGTTTCATGTCCGCGGATCGCGACAAATCGCGCTGCTTCTAGTGGCTGTTTGCAAATGTACACGCCGCCGTCCATTCCTTTTCGGATCATTCCGTCCTGCATGATCTTTTCTGCGTTTTCATGTGTTGTTGCGTGGAAGTATCTGCTGTGTTCCCCTTTTTCCCACAAGTCATATTTGTTCATGATCTCCATGTACTTCATATCAATCTTTGACTGATCCTGCGCACACTCGATCAGGTGCTTTCTTTCTGCTTCATCCGTAACCTTCGCCAGTTCTTCTTCTGTGAATAAATTCTGCTTTTCCATACTGCTGCACCGCCCTTCTTAATATCTGCTTGATGCATACCAGAACACACTTCGCATTGTGCTTTTCAGATCAAGCGTGTCTTCCAGTTCGTATGTGATGTTGCTGTTCCATTCATCATATACGCTGAATACTTCATTAGCTTCGTCATATTCAATCCTGAAGCCTTCCTGTCCACTACCTTCCAGAAGTTCCCACCACAGCAACAAACTATGCTGTTTTATTTTTCTTACTTCCCACTGCCAGTCCTTGTCTTCCTTGCTGATCTCTCTGGCTACTTCTTCAATAAACTGAATGTTGTCTGTCTTTGTAAAATCAATCTTTCCTTTTGTGTTCATGTTGTACTTCCTTTCATTTACTCCCCGACCATTCCTGATCGGGGACATCCTATGCCCTTTTAGGCTGTTTTCACTGGTCTGTTTTCTCCTGCCGCCCACATCATCATCCCTTTGATGACCATTTTGTCGCTGTCAGACATCTGCTTCAGCAGCATAATAAATTCGCTGACATCTTCGGTCTGGCTGTTCAGGTTCTTTTTTTCGCTTGTAACTGCTGCCATGTTATTTCCTCCCTTCGTTCTGTGATGTTTATATGATCCCTTTGGTTCTTGCAAGGTTCATCGCGTTTTCAAGGTCTTTCAATGCGTGCATCTGAATGATGATGTCGTCCCATTCCTTCTGATATGCTTCATCCTGTTCCTTCGTCCAGTTCCAGCAACCAGCCTGTCTGTCGCAGTAGTAGTTGTATTTCTGTCTTTCGTGAAGTTCTGCTGACTTTCTTTTGTCAGCCACATACTGAAGCAGCTTGTCGAAGTTGTTCTTGATTTCCGCTTCCTGATCCTGAATGTTGATCCTGATTGTTTCTGCTCCCATATTCAGTTCAAGTGCTGTGTTCAGGTCTGATATGTGGAAGCCTGTGTATTTATCATCTGTTGAAGTTGTGTTGAATACTGGATAGCCAGCGCGAAGGCTGTCGTGTTCGTCTTTCATGTAATCTGTCGGAAAAAGTTTGTCTGCAAGCTGCCACGCTCTTTTCCTTGTTGATACTGTTGCATTCATCTTGTTTGCTCCCTTCTGATTGTCAGGGGCTTGCGCCCCTGTTCTTTATTCATTGATGATGTTCTGCATTCCTGCCATAACAAGTGCAAGTGTTGTCTTGCCGCCGTTGGCTTCCTTTGCTCTTTTCATAAGTGCTGCATGTACTTCTTCAGGAAGGTTTTTTGTTCCGTTCAGAACTGCGATGCACTCGTCATATTCAAGAAGGCTTATCAATTCAAGCGCTTCTTTCACTCCGTTTAATTTGTCGATTGCTTTATTTGTTAAATCTTCTCTTGTCATTTTTTGTTTGCTCCCTTCTGTGGTCTGTTCTGTTGCTTACAGTTACAGTACAGATGCTTACAGTCACTTTGTCAACAGTTTTTTGTTGCTTACGGCAACTTTTTTATTGACCTTTGCTTGCTGTCGTGTTATTCTACAATCAGAAAAGCAAATATACAGAAAGGTGGAATAAATATGACAAATGGCGAACGCGTCAACGAAGTGCGAAAATCACTTGGTTTAACTCTTGAAAAGTTCGGGGAAAAGTTAGGTGTAACAAAAACCACTATTTCCAGAATTGAAAAAGGTGTGAACAACTTAACTGATCAGATGGCAATTTCTATCTGCCGTGAATACAATGTGAATTATGATTATTTAATGTATGGCGAAGGGGAAATGTTTGACGACCTTCCACAGACAATCGTTGATGAATTGTGTGCGCAGTATGATTTGAACGATTTTGACAAGGCACTTGTTGAAATGTATGTGTCTTTGCCAGCTGGAAGCCGTGAGCGAATCAAGGAATATATGAAGCAGCTGGTCAAGAAGGTTGGTTGGGATAAAACTGAATAAAGGAAGTGATCTATTGAACATTATTTGTCTTGATGCAGAAACAACGGGACTGAATCGCTATGACGATGAAATTCTTCAGCTTTCTATTATTGACGGCTCTGGTGCAATCCTTTTCAGCGAATATGTGAAGCCTGTTCGTCACGAACGCTGGACTGATGCTGAAAAAGTAAACCACATAAGTCCTTCAATGATAAAAGACTGCAAGCCGCTTTTATATTATGCGCATACTATTCAACACATTTTAGAAAATGCAGACATGATTGTCGGTTATAACATTCATGGCTTCGATTTGCCTTTTATATTTAATTCTGGCATTGAATATCATGCAAAAGAAAATTCTATTGTCGTTGATGTAATGCTTGCATTTGCTGAAATTTATGGGCAAAAGCGTTACAACGAATATAAATGGCAAAAGCTGAAGACATGCGCAGAATATTATTCATATAGCGAAGACAGCTGGCACAATGCTCTTGATGATGCAAAAGCAACGCTATTCTGCTTTTATAAAATCTTCGGCGATGTTCCTGAAGTTCCTGTGTATGCAACTGGCGTTTATCGTTCGGTTGATAATATTATTAAGCATGAAGATCAAAAGCCTGTCGAAGTTGTTCCAGTTCCTAAAAGTGGAAATATTCTAATCGGCTTCGGTATTTTTATGCTGTTAGGTTTCTTCGTTGCTTTCAACCCTGTGTGTGTTGTGATTGCTGCGCCACTTTTATATTTTGGTTTCAAGCGTCATAAAGCATATAAAGAATTTAAGCAAAACAAAAGGAAGCAGTGACCTGACCAGTCCTACTTCCTTTTACTTTATCCGTGTATGTATATATACTTTATGTATTTATATATGCGCTTCAGCTGTGCATCCGACAACTTATTCAGAAGCGTGTTGATTCTCTTTCGGATCATCGGCTTCCCTCCCTTCTCTTGTCGGGATTGTATCATGGAAATTATTGGAATGAAAGACCGCTTCCAGTTATTTCCATATATCAGGAAATAAGCGTCAGAAGCATTGTCGGCGCACAGTTTATCATTTATATTCAGAATCAAACAGATCAGTGATCTTGACATCAAGCGCAGCTGCTATCGCTTCAAGCTGGCGCAGTGTTGGCGATGTGATGCCGTTTTCAATCGTGTTCAGCGTTGACTTGCTGATTCCTGTCAGGGCTTCCAGCTGCTTCAAAGTCAAGTGTCTGTCTGTTCGTGCCTGCCACGTTAGGATTTCCATTGCGTCATCCTCCTAGTTTTGATTATGTACACGCTTCAGGCACTCTATACAAATAAAAAAGGAAGCCGTGACCAGCGACTTCCCTTGCGAAACATTGAAACAAAATATATCGCGGAAGACCGCCCACGATGATATTATGTCCTTTTACATTCTATCATATCAAGCCTTCTTTCGCTACCAGAAAGAAGGTTTTTATATGTCTTTTTTTACTCCAAACCCACAACTTTTCGGGCTTCGTGTAGTTAAATATATCAGATGCAGTCACGATGATCAGGTGCTTCATGGCGATACACTTGAAGCGCAAGATCTGATTCTTGAAGATTTCATCAAAGTGAATCGGATGATACTTGTTGACACATTCATTGATGAAGCCCTGACCGCAAGAAAGAAGTTCAACAAGCGAAAAGAGTTTGTCAGGCTTCTGGATGGTGTGAAGGCTCATACTTTCGACCTGATCATATTTACCAAACTTGACCGATGGTTCAGGAATATCGGCGATTATCATAAAATTCAGGAAATACTTGAAGCTAATGGCGTACAGTGGAAGGCTGTCACAGAAAACTATGATACCACAACCACGAACGGACGACTGCACATCAACATCCGTCTGTCTGTTGCACAGGATGAATGTGATCGTGATTCCGACCGAATCAAAGATGTGTTTGCTTATAAGCTGAAGAATAAAACCTATGTGTCAGGCAGCCTTCCGCGTGGTCTGAAGCTGGATGCAGAAAAGCATGTCATCATTGATCCTGAATGGAACTGCTTTGCACTTGATATGTTTGACCGCTTTGAAGCTACATGCAGCAAGCGCGACACACAGCTTTTTCTTCAGGAAAAGTATAATATTCGTGTCTGCTATGATACAGTTGCGCGATACCTGAAGAATCCGCTTTTCAAAGGTCAGTATCGTGATGATCCTGACTTCTGTCCTGCGACAATCAGTCCTGAACGTTTTGAGCGCATCCAGAAACTTGCAATCAGGAATGTTCGGATCAGGCACACACAGCAATTCTATATTTTTTCAGGTCTTCTGATCTGTTCGTCCTGCAATCATTATATGTGCGGTACTGTCACATACAGAAGGATGGCTGACGGCTCTGAAAAGATGTACAAGAATTATCGTTGCAATTTCAAGGCGCAATCAAAGCTGTGCGATCGCGGCAAAACATATCGTGAAGCTGATCTTGAAGAATACATGCTTGCGCACATCCGTCCTGCTCTGTCTGATTATATCGCGAAGTATGAAGTGACTGCTGCCAGCACAGTTCAGAAGAATCCTGTCACTGAAATTGCAAAGATAGAACGCAAAATGAAGAAGCTGTATGATTTGTTTATGGATGACCTGATCGACAAGGAAGCGTACAGAAGTGAATATGACAAGTTCAAGGCGCAGATCGAAGAACTTCAAAAGTGTTCGACTGCTGCACCTATGCGAAGCCTTGACAGCGTGAAGAAGCTGCTGTCGGAAGATTGGGAAGCCGTATATCATACATTTTCGGATCAGGAAAAGAACACGTTCTGGAAGTCGTTTGTTGAATCGGTGCTGGTGTATGAGGATGGAAGCATGGACATTCGTTTTTTGTAGTCTTTGTCGTACTAACTATGCACCGCCTGTCGGCTCATCCGCGAGCACTATAGACGGTCTCGTAATCAGGGCTCTTCCTATAGATGTACGCTGCTGCTGTCCTCCTGAGAGCTCATTTGGCAGATGAGTACGTCTCTCTGTAAGTCCAAGGCGCAAAAGCATGTCATCCATCTGTGCTTTTTCCACCTTTCTTCCATCAAGCTCCATCGGGATTGCCATGTTTTCCTCCACATTTAATATAGGTATCAGATTATAAAACTGATAAATGATGCCTACCTGTCTTCTTCTGAATATGGCAAGTTCATCATCATTCATTGCAAAAATATCAGTGCCGTTTATATACACCTTTCCGCTTGTTGGTCTGTCAACACCTCCAAGCAGATGAAGCAGTGTGGATTTTCCGGAGCCGCTCGCCCCGACAATTGCCACAAACTCTCCCTTTTCCACGCTCAATGACACATCGTCCAAAGCCTTGACCTGATTTTCTCCGGCTCCGTATATTTTTGATAAGTGTTCTACTCTAAGCAGTTCCATTTAATTCTCCTTTTCTTCTCTATGCATTTTTGAGTGCTGTGCGGTCTGCCATCTAAAGTGCAGCCGCCCCGCGATACAAGTGTATAATACATTATGTAAAGTTACAGGTAGGTTACTTTTAAAAAATATTACAGCATAATATAAAAACTCCGGTCAGAACAAAAAGTTTTCTGTGCCGGAGCTTATATATTATATGTTTTATGTTATATGTTTTATAATTATCTATGCCAATAATTATTTCTGCTTATATGAAGACAAAAAGTCTGCAAGCTTGCCTGTGGCATCCTTTAATATCTCTGTTCGAGGCAGATATACCACCCTGAAGTGATCCGGCTTATCCCAGTTGAAGCCGCCGCCGTGGATGATGAGTATCTTCTTCTCACGAAGCAGATCGAGTGCAAACTGTTCATCGTTTGTGATGTTGAACCTTGCAGTATCAATCTTTGGGAATATGTAAAATGCTGCCTTTGGCTTTACTGCCGAAATTCCCGGTATATCGTTTAATGCCTTGTAGACGTACTCTCTCTGCTCATAGATTCGTCCGCCCGGCACAATATACTCGCCTACACTCTGATATCCGCCTAATGCCGTCTGCACTATCGACTGCGCCGGAACATTCGAGCAAAGACGCATGTTTGAGAGCATGTTGAGACCCTCGATATAGTCCTTTCCGAGCGCCTTGTTGCCGCTTAAAACCATCCATCCGATACGATAGCCTGCTATCATATGTGACTTAGAAAGACCGCTGAAGGTCACACAGAAGAGGTCCGGTGCAAGCGACGCAATAGATACATGCTCATAGTCATCCATCACCAGCCTGTCATATATCTCATCCGAAAAAATCATAAGCTCGTGCTCTCTTGCCACATCAACTATCTGCTGCAGCACCTCCCTTGGATAGAGCGCTCCCGTAGGGTTATTAGGGTTTATTATTACGATTGCCTTTGTCTTGTCTGTAATCTTCTTTTTGATATCCTCTATGTCCGGATACCACTCTGACTGCTCATCACAGATATAGTGCACTGCCGTGCCTCCCGCAAGTGTAACGCAGGCTGTCCAAAGCGGATAGTCCGGTGCCGGCACCAGCACCTCATCACCATTGTCAAGAAGCGCTGACATGCTTAAGTTTATAAGCTCGCTGACTCCGTTTCCGGTGTAGATATCCTCAACCGTCACATTAGGAAGCTTTTTGAGCTGTGCATATTGCATGATTGCTTTTCTTGCAGAAAAAAGTCCCTTGGAGTTGGAATACCCCTCACAGTCTGTGAGCTGGCGAGACATATCATATATCACCTCATCAGGTGTCCTGAAGCCAAACGGCGCAGGATTTCCTATATTGAGCTTCAACACATTTGTGCCGTTTTCCTCCATACGGGCCGCCTCATCCACCACCGGTCCTCTAACATCATAAAGCACATTATCTAATTTTCTGGATTTTCCAAATTCTCTCATCCTGACAATCTCCTTTTATTTTCGTAACAATTCCTGTATCCGTAATATATCCTGCTAGCCTAAAAGCTCAAAAACAGCCTCAGCGTCAAATACCACCTGCTTTACCTTATCAACCTCTATCTGATAAAGTGCATTTGCTGCCAGATGCTCTGCAGCCTGCTCGAGATCTCTTATGCCCGATGTGTTCTCGTGAAGCTTAATCACTGCATCAAGTCCGTCCTCTGTGAGAACGCACTCCTCCTCCTTCATTCCCATTCGCTCAAATACCTTGCGCAGGGCAAATCGCTGGAAGATGACCTTCTTCTCTTCATCGGTATAGTCCGGAATATCAATCACCGCAAAACGTGACATAAGCGGTGCAGAAATCTGGGATTTATCATTGGCTGTTGCAATCGGATATACTCCGACGGTCGGCACCATACACTCCATATAGTTGTCTGTAAAGCCCAGATTGTCAAGCAGTGTCAAAAGTACATCTGCCGGATTTCCGTTGCCGTTTTTGCTTGAGGCCTTGTCGAGCTCATTGATGATAAATACAAGATTTGACTCTCCTGCCTGTGAAAATGCCTCCATAATGATTCCCGGCTTTGCGTTTGAATAGATTCTTGAGCTTCCTGTGAGCTGCTCTGCATCATTTATGGAGCTCATATCGAGTGTGGTCCACGGAAGCTTGAGTATACGTGCAACAGCATATGCAATCTGTGACTTTCCGGTTCCTGCCGGTCCACAGAGCAGCAGTCCGTAGGCAGGAAGTGTATGAGTCCTGTTTATCTGGATAATGGTCTCAATGATTCTCTGCTTCACGCTCTCCATGCCATAGAGCTCCTCATCGAGTATGCGCCTTGCCTCCACAGGGTCAATTGCCTCAAAGTAATTTCCCTTCCACTGGATATTCATCATGATGGAAAGTGCTCTCTGCGCATGGCGTCTCTCCTCAGGTGATACCTCGCTTGAACGCGCAACTGCCAGATTTCTTCTGGCCCACAGCAGTATATTGTCAGGCAGTGTACGGCCTGCACAGGTCATGAAATCTGTGATGCTCTGTATACTGGTGAGCTTCATGCTGTCGCCCTCTTCCTCGTAATCATCGAGGTCAGGTTCATCCTCAGGCATGGTGCTGGCAAAGAGCCTTTCCATCATATACTGCAGGAATCCATCCTCTGCAGACAGCTTTGTGCCTCTGCCGAGAGACACCTCCCTCACCCTGTATACTGCGTATCCGTCAGGTGTATTGGCTCCTGAAAGCTGTACCTTTATGTGATTTTCGCCAAGCCACTTAAAAAGGCTAACGAAGCGGGAATCAATGCGCAGGATATCTGCACTGGTCACCCCATCACCATCCTCAAATTCAAAGGATGTACGCTTTATCGGATTTGTAAACATACCGAGCGCATGATGCGCCCACTCCTTTTGCTTATTGTCTATCACAACAATCGGTTTATCGGCCGATGCCTTTGTCTCTGTCGAATGAAATGTCTCATATGTACACTCCGGATGCTCATTTGCTACCGGTGTATCGCTAAAATCAAATACTGGCATTTTTATTCCTCTCTTTTCGTAATTGTATTCTTCATCATACCCTGTCAAAGGCTATATCCTGTACCACCTCGCCCGCGATGATAAGTCCTGCCACTGATGGTACAAATGCAAGGCTTCCTGGAATATCCCTGCGCTGCGTGCACTTGTGTTCGGCCCCCGGCGGGCAGATGCAGTTGCTTCTGCAGCTTATAGACATATCCTCTATCGGTCTTGTAGGCTTCTCCTCAGAGTATACCACCTTGAGCTTTTTCACGCCACGTTTTTTAAGCTCACGGCGCATGACCTTTGCAAGAGGACACATGCTGGTCTTATATATATCAGCCACCTTAAATGCACTTGCATCCAGCTTATTTCCCGCTCCCATACTGCTTATGATAGGGACATTCTTCTCCTGTGCCTTCATGACAAGCGCGATCTTTGCTGTGACCGTATCAACCGCGTCAACTATATAATCATACTCTTCAAACGGAAATTCATCAGCATTTTCCGGCAAAAAGAAGCACCTGTGCGTCACGACACTGACATCAGGATTAATATCATGAATCCTCTCCTCCATCACATCTGTCTTGTATTTTCCTATGGTCTTTCGGGTTGCGATTATCTGCCTGTTTAGGTTTGTAAGACAAACCTTGTCATCATCGATAAGGTCAATCGCTCCCACGCCGCTTCTGACTAATGCCTCGCAGACATATCCGCCCACTCCTCCTATTCCAAATACTGCGACTCTTGCGCCCTTTAGCCTATCCATCGCCTCTTTTCCAAGCAAAAGCTGTGTTCTTGAAAACTGATTTAACATTTATTTCTCCTTTTCATCCCTGACCACGCCGACACCGGCAGAAATCAGGAGTCTTACTGTATCCTTAAGCATACTCCAGTCAGCCTTTGACAGCTCATCGGCAGCCTTTATCATCTCAATGAGCTGCTTAAATGACATCTGGTCAAGGTTCTCAAAATTGGAGTCCGATGCTATTGAAAAAAGCACATTTACAAACTGCTTTCGCTGCGCCTCATCCATGCTGCCTATCCAGTTTCTGAGTGTCTTGTCAAGGCGCACACTGTTTTTGTCCAGCCCATCCGCCTTTATGATACTTCCGCCCATTATCTCCCAGGAAAAAGCATCATGCTGCAGCGGTCCCGAATTATGGCTTCTTACCACCTCATAATTGTCCACATGCTCAAGCAATAAGCCAACAATAGACGACTGTGGCAGAAATGTCTCTATTCTGTCAAAAATTCTTTTGTAGCCTGCCGTATATATCATCTTGTGATTGAAGCCCGGCCCGTCAAAATTAAACACCTTAATAATGACATCCTGCACCTCTTTATCCACATGCATGGCGGCAAACACTGCCAGATTTCCACCCTTTGAGTGTCCGCCTATCCACAGCTTTCCTGTATTGATGCTTTTATTGTTGATATTTTCATCATCTAAAGCTTTATCATTTATGGCTTTTTCATTTATGCCCCTATCATCATTGCATATATATGCTGCCACCTGCTTTAAATATTTTTTCGCCTTGTTCTGTCCCGGTGTCTCATCGAGATAGCTTAGATTAAAGTTTTCCTTCCAGCCGACCACGGAATGGTCTGTACCACTGTAGGAAATGAAATATGTGCCGTCGGGCAGTTCTATCGTAACCGCAGAAAACTGCGACTCCTCTTTTTCACTAATATCGTATATATAATATCTCAAAATGCAGTCAGCATAGCGCCTTGAGTGCGCCAGCTTTTGAAGCAGCCTCGCGGAGTGGCGGAAAAGATTAGGCATCTGCTCAATCTCATCATCACTGTGGTCCGCGCAGTAAAGGCTTGAAAGCTGTTTTATCGTAAGGTATGACTTCTTTGCATCCGGCATATATGGCTTCATCTGCACATAAATAAGCTGTGAAAAAATCAGTCCGTCCACCTCATTTACATGCACCTCATCAAAGCCTATATCTCCACGCCAGTCAATATAATCCATGATATCTGCCATACAATGCCCTCCTGAAATATATCTGTCTTATTCATCATAGTGATCTAGGAAGCTGTGCTTTATGCCATCCTTTTTATATGCTACAACCGTAGCCAGATTTACATTCTCCACGCTCTTAAATATATTTGCCTCGACAAAAGGATTCACCTTTTTAAGATTAGCGATGAGCTGCTTTATCTCAACACGCTTTGAGCGGTTTTCCTCATTATTGCAGGTGGTACAGGTATCTGTAAACTTGCAGGCACACTGTATGAAATGCAGACCGTTGTAATCACGCCATGCCTTTATATCGTCCTCCCTGACCAGGTAAAGAGGCCTGATAAGCTCCATGCCCTCAAAGTTTGTGCTGTGAAGCTTAGGCATCATGGTCTGTACCTGTGCACCGTAGAGCATGCCCATGAGTATCGTCTCGATAACATCATCATAGTGATGTCCGAGCGCAATTTTGTTGCAGCCCAGCTCCTTTGCAAATGCATACAGGTGTCCTCTTCTCATCCTCGCACATAAATAGCATGGCGATTTTTCGATATCATATACAGCATCAAATATATCTGACTCAAAAATAGTGGCAGGGATGCCAAGGTTCCTGCAGTTTTCCTCTATGACATGTCTGTTTGCCTCATTGTAGCCCGGGTCCATGACGAGAAACTTCACATCAAAATCAAACTTGTTGTGATGCTTAAGCTCCTGAAACAGCTTTGCCATAAGCATGGAATCCTTGCCTCCCGAGATACATACTGCAATCTTATCCCCCGGTTTTACAAGCTCATAGGTGTTTATCGCCTTTGTAAACTTGCGCCAGATGGATTTCTTAAATTTCTTTCTGATGCTTTGCTCCACATCTGCCTTTATATCGCGCTCTGCCACCTCATCCTCTTTCATGGCATCAAGCAGCCAGCTTATATAGCCGCCCTTTAAGCTTGCCGCATCAAAACCTTTTTCTGTGAGATACTCTGCCACATCCACACTCGTCTTACCACGGCTGCAGACTATGACAAGCTTCTTATCATGCAACACCCTCTCATCTGACTCTATTTCCTCTGCCTGAATATTGAGTGCTCCCTTTATGGCACCGTGCGCCACCTCTTCCTCACTTCTTATATCTATTATCTGATAGCTGTTACTATCCAGCTTTTTAACTTCTTCTATACTAAGCTGCATTTTATTTCTCCTATATTATTTCCGCAATGACTTTATTTCCTGAAATATCCTGTACTCATAATATGCCGTCACCACAAGGATGAGCCCTATCATAATAAGGCTGTATACATCGCGTATTGCTATTCCAAACGCATCACACACGCATGGCACCAGAAGCCCCGCAGTAAAAACAAGCTTTACAAACGTCAAAAGCCTGAGTGAATACTTTCTGATATTGCCCACACACAGCTCCGCTGCTATGTGATTGAGCTTTTCCGGATAATGCTGCAGCCATGTGATTGCAATGTATACAAGCAAAAGCACAAGTATATTGGCCACAAACTTAAATACCTGTATGTGATAGCACACTCCATAATAAATCTGTAAGCCTATATACGCAAGAGCTAAAATAGCATCTATTGCCTCAAGCACCGCCGAAGCAAAGGTCATATCTCTTTTTCTCATATAAATCTACTACCTTTCATTAACACCTTAAACACGTAAAAATAAGGTAAAACGATATTGTTTCTCTTTAAACTATCTAATTTTATCATATTATGGACTATCTTTCTAGAAAAATTGTGATATAATAATCAGGTTAAAGGAATTTTATTTAAAAATTAATAATACAACGAGGTTTAATCGAAAATGAGCAAATTAACAATACCAAAGAACTATTCTTCGGCACTGAATCTTCACGATACACAGCTTGCCATCAAGACTGTTAAGGATTTCTTCCAGGGCATGCTCGCACAGCGTCTTTCCCTGACACGTGTTTCAGCACCGCTTTTCGTTGATCCTACCACAGGCTTAAACGATAACTTAAACGGATATGAAAGACCTGTTACCTTCGGCATCCTTGAGCAGGGTGACAAGGAGGCAGAGGTCGTTCACTCTCTTGCCAAGTGGAAGAGATATGCATTAAAGAAATACGGATTTTCTCTCGGCGAGGGCATCTACACAGATATGAATGCCATAAGACGTGATGAGGAGACTGACAATATCCACTCTATATTTGTTGACCAGTGGGACTGGGAAAAGATCATCCGCAAGGAGGACAGAAACTTAGACTTCCTTAAGGAAACAGTAAAGACAGTATACAAATGCCTGCGCAAGACCGAGCAGTACATGGCTATACAGTACGACTACATAGATTTAATTCTGCCAAAGGATATCACCTTTATCACCACATCAGAGCTTGAGGAAATGTTCCCGGACAATACTCCAAAGGAGCGCGAGTATTATTTTGCAAAGGCAAAGGGTGCAATCTGTGTAATGCAGATTGGTGACAAGCTTGCAAACGGAGAGCCTCACGACGGACGTGCCCCTGACTATGACGACTGGGCTTTAAACGCTGATATCATCGTGTACTATCCTGTTCTTGATATCGCACTTGAGCTTTCATCAATGGGTATCCGTGTAGATGAAAAAGCCCTAAAGGAACAGCTTGACAAGGCCGGATGTCCTGAGCGTGCTAAGCTTCCATTCCAGAAGGCTATCCTCAACAAGGAGCTTCCGTACACTATCGGAGGCGGAATCGGACAGTCACGAATCTGTATGTTCTTCCTCAGAAAGGCTCATATCGGTGAGGTACAGAGCTCACTGTGGCCTGAGGAGACAATTAAGGCATGTGAGGAGCATGGTATTCAATTGCTATAATCTGCATACCATACTTTACTGTTTGTTATTAAAAACCTGCTGTGTCAGACAAGCATGACACAGCAGGTTTTTTATTTCTTATTTTTAATTTTTCCATATGCATCACAAACATCAGCATAAATGCATGTATTGCTGCTATTATCTACACAAACATCCTCCATGCAGCCCTGATCTGCGAACCCAGCCTCTCAAACTGCCAGTGGGTATTGCTCTTTATGATACTGTTTGGATCATTTATAGTAAAGCCCTCATCATCATAGCCTGTGATCACCATAAAATGTCCCTTTTCTGTGAAATCTCCCGGACCGACATTTACGACTATCAGATTGCCCTCATCAAGCCTTTCTTTAAATGTATCCTCATCCACCTTTATAGTCTTTGCATTTACCCCGTAGTGCCTGCAGCCCTTGCTTATAAGATTCCATGCACTTCCGGAGCCATCCACACTGTAGCCGGCCTCCTTTGCATACTCTGCCACCGCAAGAGGGGATGCCTGTGCATCATGTGTCAGATATAATACAACCATCGAAAGTGCAGTCGGACCGCAGCCACTCGCCGCAAAATAATTGCCACTGTACTTTTCATAGCCCCATCTCTTATCCCACTGCTGCAAAAGAGGTACTGTATCCTGCGAGGCCTCTGCCGTCAGATCAATATCATGCTCTTTCGAATGCTCCTTAGGATACTCATATATGAAGTCAATTGCCTCATCATTTTTCTTTGCAAGCTCCTTTAGCTGCCCCGGATACTTTGCACTGTGAAGTATCTCATCAAGCTTCGTTTCCTTGTCAGGCTCGCTGTCTTGCTCCGCAGCGTTTACATCAGCCTCTGAGCTGTTTTGCTTTTTTTCTGAATCCATTTTAGATGCGGTAAGTGAATTATTATTCTTCTGCACATCAACATCTCTTGATTGCGTCTTATTATCAGCACCTACCACCGCGTCAGCTACGGGAACTAAAAGCTGCATGCCACACGCCAGAAATGTTGTTATGATTATCGCTGCACAAAGAACTATTGCGCCTATTTTCATGCGCCTGTCGCGGTGCCTTGCACGTTTTATGCTTCCCTGCCTTCTATGAGTTTTCTTATGTGTCTTTCCCATTGTTCTCCTCTTACTATTACAGCTTATCAACCTCATCCATCCAGATACGTCCACACGCATCCGAAGGCATCCTTAGGTCTCCTCTCGGTGAGACCGCCACTGTTCCTACCTTTGGTCCATCCGGCAGACATGAGCGCTTGAACTGCTGTGCAAAAAATCTGCGATAGAAGTTCTTAAGCCATTTGAGAATAAACTCATCATCATATTTTCCTTCAAATGCTATCCTTGCAAGGCGGTAAACCTTGGCAGGAGCATAGCCGCAGCGCAGCATATTGTAAAGGAAGAAGTCATGCAGCTCATAAGGGCCCACAAGATCCTCTGTCTTCTGTGAAATCTTACCGTTTTCAGGTGGTAAAAGCTCAGGAGAAACAGGTGTATCAAGCACATCAAGAAGTGTCCTTTCCAGCAAATCGCTGCCGCAGGTATCTGCATAGTATTTTACCAGATGGCGCACCAGAGTCTTTGGAACCGATGCATTCACAGCATACATGGACATATGGTCTCCGTTGTAGGTAGCCCAGCCGAGTGCCAGCTCTGACAAATCTCCTGTACCTATAACCATTCCGTTTTCCTTGTTTGCGATATCCATAAGTATCTGTGTGCGCTCGCGTGCCTGTCCATTCTCGTAGGTGACATCATGCACAGACGGATCCTGTCCGATATCCCTGAAATGTATATTTACGGCATCCTTTATATCCACCTCGATAAATGTAGCTCCAAGGCATTTAATGAGATTTACCGCATTGTCATATGTGCGGTCTGTCGTTCCAAAGCCCGGCATCGTAACTGCCGCGATATCCTTGTGATCCTTTCCCAAAAGGTCAAATGCCCTTACTGTGACGAGCAGTGCCAGTGTGGAGTCGAGTCCTCCTGAAATACCGATAACTGCTGTCCTGCAGTTAGTATGCTCTAATCTCTTTTTAAGCCCCATAGCCTGAATCATAAGAATCTCATCACAGCGTCTGTCCCTGTCTGTCTTGTCTGCAGGAACAAAAGGAGCCGGATTTACATAGCGGCTAAGAGTGGTATCCTTTACCTCAAGATCAAACTCAGCCCATCTGTGATCATCCTCGACAACAAATGTTGTCATCCTGCGCCTCTCAGTCTCTATTCTTTCCACATCAAACTCGCTGTATATAGTCTCATTTGTAAAGCGCTTTGACTCGGCAAGCACATTTCCGTTTTCACAGATGAGATTGTGTCCTGAGTAGACCACATCCTGTGTGGACTCACCGTCTCCCGCTGACGCATAAATATATCCACAGATTAATCTGGCAGACTGTCCGCTCACAAGCTCTCTCCTGTATATTGCCTTGCCTGTCACCTCATCTGATGCAGACAGATTTACAATCACAGTGGCACCCGACATCGCGTGTCTGATGCTCGGCGGGTTCGGAGTCCAAAGATCCTCACAAAGCTCCACCGCTATCTTAAGCTTTGGCAGCTGCTTGCAGCTAAAAATAAAATCAGTATCTACAGACACCTGCTGTCCATTTTTCAGTGTGACATATGTGCTAAGGTTTTCTCCCGATGCAAAATGCCTTGCCTCATAAAACTCATTGTAATTTGGCAGAAATGTCTTTGGCACCATGGCAAGCACCTCTCCGTGCGATACAACTGCCGCCATATTATAGAGCATGCCGTTTATCTCATATGGAAGCCCTATGAAAAATATGCCGTCAAGGCTCCTGCTGTAATCAGCTATTCCTATAAGCTCATCCTCTGCTGCAGCAATGAGCTTATCCTGCCAGAAAAGATCCTGACAGGTGTATCCGGTAATGCAAAGCTCCGGGAAAACAACCACCTTTGCCCCGTTGTCAGTGCACTCCTTCATAAGAGCTTTAATAAGCTGTCCGTTGTATACAGTATCAGCCACCTTTACCTTTGGTGTCGCTGCAGCGACCTTTATATATCCGTCCTTCAATTAGCGCATCTCCTTCAACTCATCCACCGTAAACTCATATGCCTTATTACAGAACTGGCACTTTACCTCAATGCTCTCACCATCTGCGATAATGGAATCAAGATCCTTTTTGCTAAGTGTGGAAAGTGCTCTGCTCACACGCTCCTTTGAACAATCACAGTGGAAACGTGTCTCAGTCGTATCTGTGATTTCAAGCCCGAAATCCCCTAAAATTTCCTCAAGTATCTGCTCCGGAGTCAGCCCCCTGTCAAGCATCTGTGTCACCGAATCAATCTCTGTGATTTTCTTTTCAAGCCTGTCCACAACCTCATCCGGTGTAAACGGCATAAGCTGGATGATAAATCCACCGGCCTGCTTTACGCTCTGGTCCTTATCCACCAGCACGCCAAGACCAACCGCCGACGGAATCTGCTCAGATGTGGCAAAATAATAAGTCAGATCCTCAGCTATCTCACCTGTTTTAAGCTCACACTGACCTGAATACGGCTCCTTTAAGCCCATATCCTTTATGACTGTAAGTATTCCAAGATCAAGCGCTCCACCCACATCAAGCTTGCCTGCCGCATTGAGTGGCAGCTCAACCTGTGGATTTATGGCAAAGCCCTTTACATTGCCGTGCGAATCTGCTGTGACGGTAAGTCCCTTTGCTGGTCCGCTGCACTGTATCTGAAGAGTTATGATATCCTTATCGCCCTTCATCATAGCTCCCATCATGGCTCCCGCAGAAAGAAGTCTGCCAAGTGCCGCCGTCATGACAGGTGTTGTCATGTGATCCTCTCTGGCGGTCTCCACCATCTCCTTTGATGTTACAGCAAATGCTCTGATATTGGCATCCGCCGCTGTTGCTCTTACTATATAATCTGACATAATTTACCTCTCATTATCTAATTCTATGCTTTATGTGCAATTACAGTGACCTTCTCACTGTCACACTTCACCTGATCGTCTGTGTACGCATCATACACCGCATCAAACACAAGTCCCGACTGTTCAAGAAGCTCCTTAAGCTCTGAAATCTCATAGCATCTCTGGAAATGAGTTTCCTCAAACTTCTTGTAGATGTCATCCTCATCCTCTGACTGCTCCTTTATAAAAAGTGTCAGGTCATACTCGTTTATTTTCTCATCGGCATCATAATAATTGTCCCATATAAAGCTGCCCTCATCACGGTTTTCAGCTATGGTATTATCAGCCATGAGCACCTCATATTTGTATGGAGTATTGATATCAAATATAAAAATGCCACCCTCTTTAAGACTTTCGCTCACGCAGAAAAAAACTGCCTGAAGATCCTCAGGCTCAAGAATATAATTGATGCTGTCACATGCGCTTACGACGGCACTCACCTTTTCTCCCGGTTCAAACTCTCTCATATCCTGCATCAGATAAAGGATTCTGTCATCCTCTCTCTCAAGCGCCATATCAAGCATGTCAAAAGAATTGTCAATGCCTATCATATCATAGCCTGCATCTGCAAGAAGCGTGGTAAGCTTTCCCGTACCACAGCCTAAGTCCACGACATATCCACTGTCTATGCCATTTGCACGCAGTTTTTCGACAATATATCTGCCCCACTTCTCATATGGCACATTGTCCATGAACATGTCATACACCCGGGCAAAACTCGTGTATGCTTCCATAATTACCTCATTTCGTGTTACAGAACCCCTGCTGCTTACATGCGAGCATGACGCATCAGCTTTTTTGTTCTCAGTGGTTCTGAATAGTTACTATTGATTATATAATAACAATTAAATGTCTCAAAATCAAGGTTGATATAAGGCACAAAAACCATTATACTAAGCATATGATTGATAATTACGAACACTACATAACAAAAAACATCAAAGCATTTTACAAAAGGCGTCTTTTCTCTCCGATTGTATACATCATTCTGCTTACCGTGCTATGGTTTGCATTTTCACTCGGAGATATTTTATCGCCCATACACATTGACGATTCTGTCAGCTTTGAAGCTGCATACAAGGATTCGGACAGATATGTAAAAACCACCCTTAAAAAGCTTTACTTTACCGGCTACACCATGAAGGACGGCAACGATATCAAGGGCTATTACTACTACTGCATGCGTGATAAGCACTGCTCTATTGTACTGCTTGCACCATCCACCTGTGAGGAGGGTCTGCCCTCTATCGACAAACTCACGGTGGTCGGTAAAATCGTAAAGGGAAAGGGCACCTACACACAGTTTGTAAATAAACTGTCTAAGGATCTGAGTTGGGATTCCAAGGGACTCTCCGATACCATAACAGGCTACTATCTTAATGAGCCTGAGTACCATTTGAAAACTACTATTTTTATGTTTGTTTTTTATTTTGGCACTCTCATCTATGCTGTTATCAGCCTGATATTCTACATCCTATGCATCAGGTTTCCTGTTTTGGCACCGGCATGTCAGAATCTTGTTGTATTTGGCAATCCGCACAAGCTGCTTGCCGAGGCTGAGGAGGAGCTTGCGACACTGCCACAGCTTGCCACCGAGGACATGTTTATCACAGAGCACTATTTTATCATGACCTCGCCTTATGGCAATGCCATCGTGCCTATCAAAGAGATTTTATGGATTTACAAATACTCTACCCTGCACAAGATTCTGTGGTATCATTTCAGCATCTCATATACACTGCATATTTCCGCAAATAAGCATCTGTATATTCATTGTCCGAAGAACACGAAGTCTGATATCGATGGTATCATCGATTATCTGGCTGAGGCTAATCATGATATTCTGGTTGGTTTCAGTGAGGAAAACAGATTGAAGGTGCAGGCTGTTCAGGGGAAACCGCTGCATATTGAGAGGCTTCTTGCGTGGAAGAAGAAATAAAGCGTTTTAAGTTTATTGGATTAAATGACAAAGCCTCGCAGGAGCACTTGCTGCAAAATACGCTCATACTAAGCGGATTTTACAGCAGTGTTCCTGCGAGGCTCCTGTTTGTTGCAGTGTCCAGAGATTTTTGCTATTTTTTAAAATCCCAAATAGATGCCTGTCCGCACCGCATATCTGCCACTAAACGAATACTGAATATTTACCAATTTCATTACCTGCTGCATTAACATTCATGGATTGAACCATAACAAGACCTAATGATAAAATTACTGAAAATATCCTCTTGCACATTTTTTTACTCATATAACTGCCTCCTTTGGTCTATTTTTTGCCTATCCCACACAAAACAAAACTCCTTAATTAAAAAACCTTTTTTTACTTCTACATATCCCATCACCTCATCATTCAAATAAAGTATCCATCTTTCATCCTGTTTCTTAATTATCAACTCCTGTAATTGACACATCTCATATGCATATTCATGTTTTTGGACAACCTCAAATAAAAAGCTCTCATTGATTTCCTTTCGTGTATAATATGTAGAAATATATGCCTCATCATTCTCTTCACTTCCCAATTCAACACAATCCCTATTATCACTTCCTAAAATGAAATAATACACTAATTTATCCATTGTAGAATTTACTTTCATCGCTGAACCCATCATCAGACAACCAATCAAAAAAATAATTGTCCAAAACAAATATATTCCCCAATAAGCAGCTTTGCTTTTGACAATATTCTTATCACGATGTCTCCCAAAGCACATAAGATGTGTTAATTGTCTTGGATAGAAAATAATCAAAAAAGCTGAAACAACTATATAACATATTTTCATTTTATTATCTCTCTCTTAATCAAAATTCCTAAATTGGATGTTTCCTGAAAAACACTTTATTCAGAACGATTTATTGTATCATTTGTAAACTCAACAATAATGTTCTTATTGGTGCTCAGTGTGATTCGGTGGTTGTTATTCATGGTAAAAGACTCCAATCTATAGGTTTTGTTACGTCTATTTTACCATATATTTTCTTCACCTGGTGGGTGAATAATGATATGAACAACAAAGTATCGCAAAAGCTTGAAATTATAGGATTTAAGGAGTCTGTGAAGAAATATACTACCATTTATTTCTTTATTTATTTTCTCTATTACATTTATGTTCTACCGGTCTTTTCGGTTGATGAAATATCCCCAAACAAAACGGAGGATCACCACTGGCTCTCTTAATCTCATTTCTTATCACCCTCTCCACAACCTTCAATACCTTTTTGTTAATTTTCTTCATTTCTCTTTACCTCCTGTTTTAATATTTTAGCTATCAGCAACAGAACCGCACATAATATAACAGCAACTGCCATATGGCAAACATACATCATATCGGCTCCGAGCAAAGTAAAAGTGTAAATAACACACACTTCAACTGCACACAAAATTCTTGCCGCCCTCTTTGATTCTGACAGTTCTACCGCATCCATATGTATGTTGGGATGATTAACAGTCCCTATAACTTCAACTATGCAAATTGCAACTAATAATAATCCAAAAACCAGCTGCGGATAGTCAACCAGAACCATACATAAACCTAAGACAAGCATATAAGTAACCACTGTACCCAAATAACATTGAAAAAAGGTATTCATATGATATCCGCCTGTTCTTTTTCTTAATGACAAAAAGAATAACAAAAAGAATGCTGTTGGAACTAATTTCTCAATCAGTACACTTATTAGCAAAATAGTTCCAATGGTTATAAATTTTTCCATTAACGAAACAAGCGTATAGACATAATATTCTTCCGCTTCCTTGTCAATCATTTTTTCCTCAGCCATTTGGTCAACCAACCCCATTGCCATCTTCTCAATCATATCAACGCCTCCTTCTACTGTAAGTATAACAATACACAATTTCTTAACAAGGTCTATTGCAGAAAGTGTACTTATTTTGCAGAAAACGACAAAAAAGTGATTTGTTCTCAGAAATCACTTTTCACTAGAGGAATCATAATGGAAAAATAAAACTCTCGTTCATCGTTTTGAATCACATAAGAGCCCCCGTACTTCCTTATTGTTTCAGCTATATTTTTTATTCCTATTCCATGTTCATCTGTATCCAGAATCTTTGTAGTCTGTATCTCTCCATTTTCATAAATAACAGCATTCTCATAAGTATTTTTCACCGATATAATCGCATTATTGTCCTCTATAACAATTTTCAATTTTATTATTTTATCCCCTCTGCACTTTTCACATGCTTCAATCGCATTGTTTAATAAATTGGACATAATAACCACAACATCCTCATCGCTAATATTCAAAGATGATAAATCATTAATTTTAAATACAAAAACAATACCTTTATCCCTTATTTCCTGATATTTAGTATTCAATACCGCATCCACAATCACATTATTTGTACAAATAAAATCCAATTCTTTACTAATTTGACCACTGATTTTATTTACAAAGCTTTCCAATGAATCATATTTCTTCTTTTTTATCAAAGAATCAATGCACATAATCTGATTTTTATATTCATGTGTCATTTTCTTTTGTTTATCAAAATTTTCAGAAATAGAACGATACATACCTATTTGGTTTTTAACCTGTATCCTATAAATACGTTCCTCCTGCAATTTATTTTCTCGTTTTAAAATATCATATATTAAATAAAATACAACTATGTTCATTCCCGCCAATCCACACGCTATAACAAAAAATAAATTCTCCTGGGCTTTATTTTTTATATCTTCAGACATTTTTATCATAGCTGTAATAACACATATTGTGAAAATAGGGAAAAAAATAAACCGAAGCCATTCTGTATCTGCCAGCATAGCCAAAGATTTTTTCTCCATATGATTTCTAATAATTAATACAGCAAAAAGTAACAATGCCTTTCCTAAAACAACGACCAATGAACCCTGTATAACATGTGATTCCCATACTTCTTCCATGTTATGAAAAATATAAATATTCATAAGTAACGCGAAATAATCCATCACGAGCAAAAGACTCTCAAATAATGCTGATAAAATCATCGCCTTACCAAAACTCAGTTTAAGATAAAGCAACATAAAGAATGTTATGAGAATAATTGAAAATACCTGCTTTACAATAAAATAGTCTCGAAAAATCATTGCAATAAAATAGCAAAGCACTGTCAATCCGATAACTATACTATAATTTTTCCAACAATTATTTTCCTCTCTTTTTATTCCAAATGCTTCAAAAAAAATTTTGCAGCATAATATTTCCAACATCATAATCAAAAGACTCTGAATGTAAACAAACATTTATACTTCACCTCTATAAGCGATAAACTTTTCTTCTACATATTTATATCTCGCTCTAGCTATATCTAATAGAATTCCATTATTCAGCAATACTCTGTATCTGCTTATATTTTTAATGAATTTCATATTAACCAGAAAGCTCTGATGTATCCGCAGAAAATCATTTCCGGCAAACTTATCATCTATTTCATTTAGCGTCCCTTGTAATGTATATTTTTGCAGACAATCCTCCATTACATGAAACTCCAATTTATGTAATTTACTCTCAATATACAATATGCGATTCAATGAAACTTTCCTTGTACCTTCGCAGAAATCAAATTCAGCCCAAGTAATCTTATAATCCATTTTTTCATGAATTGCATCCATGCACTCATAAACACTGGCAACCAGATTTTTATTGTCCTTTAAAATATATCTTACTGCATCTACCTTATATCCTTCTATCGTATAGTTTAAAAAGGCTGTAACAAAAACAATAAACATATCCTTGCTGTTTTCCCGGATCTTTTTTGCTGTCATAATTCCATCCAGTTCATCCATGTTGATATCCAGAAAAACAATCTTATATTTTACCATTTCAATTCACAGTTCAACAAATTCTTTTCCTGAACTAAAAGTATCAATTTCAAGCATTATTCCTCTGTCAGTCATATAACGTATAAGTATTTCCTTTAGGTCATCTCTAAAAATCTTTTCATCATCGCATATAGCAATTCTAAACATACGTTTTTCCCCCCTCTCTAAATTTTGCATATTTCCTCGTTTGGTTGGTTGTGTTTTTTTAATTTTGTACATATTTTTATATTTTGGCACCTTCCAACAAAAACTTTATTTACTTCCATATAAACATAGCTTATTTTCCCTCGTTCAATTAGAATAATATAAAACCATTTTACAGTCATATATTACTATTTCTCACCCGAACAATCAAATAAAAGGCAGAAATCGACCTATATTTGTAGAAAATGACCAAAATCAACATTTTGAACAGCTTAATCTTTCTTCTATTACCAAATTTGCATTAACATATGCCGGCATTACTACTGTCTCCGAACTTAAAGAATATAATTATATCTCTTTAGCAAATGTTCTTCCTCTTTCTTTCCTTATACGCCGGATATTCTTACCAATAAATATCTCATCTTGCTTTATTTTCTGTTCCATCCCTTTTCACCATGCCTATGAACCCATTTTGGTTCTTTTTGCATTATTTTATGCAATATGCATGATGAAAAGGGACTTGTTCTAGTCCATCTTGTTTCTTCCCTATAATATTTTAAAAAAGAGATTCGAAAAAGGGGCTGTCATGCTAAATCGTTAAAGCGACAGTCCCTTTAAATAACAAATGTTATAACAGTAAACACCTATTATCATTAACACTTTCTGTTTTGGTCTTTTGACATATTCCTGTGCCTATTAAATTACATCACTGTTGCAAGAATACCCCATAGAAAAAATGCATAATTTTCTTTGATAGTCTGTTATATCAAACATTTACTTTTTTCCAATATTTTCAATATAGACATTTTACTGCTGTGAAAGTTTATCTTCAAGCATTGATTTAGACACCGAAAACTCGAATGTATCCATATTACTATATGTTGTTATTTTCTCTGGATTATCATTCTCAACAATAAATTCAGGTCTAATATAGCTATCTTTATTCAAAGTGTACCGTCCAAAGACTGAACAGTTAATTCGATAACTGTCACCCAGAATACTGCCTTCATTTGTTTTCAGAAATAGAATAACAGTATCTCCAACATTTGAATGTTCCGCACCCATAAAAGTATGGTTAATTAGCAAATTTTCCATTTCTTCTTCTGTGTATTGTGACAAATCGGCATGTGCTTCAATTTGTTCCTTTTCATCGCTCAGCCGAGTATATCCTCCATCCTCATACACAGTGATGGTTTCCTGCACCTCGCCTTTATATGCTCTCTCCACATCAACGGTAAGCACAGAATAAGAACATCCATCAATATACACATATTCTATTTCTATAATATTTCCTTTTACAATGACATCTGATGAGTCACTATCAATAAATTCATCAATATTATAGTAAAGATTTTTTAACGCAGCTTCACTATTTACATCTGTAAAAATTTCATAACTAGAAATATCACTATAAAATAGGGAATTTTTATTTGAATATTCATTATTATTTTCTGCCAAAGTGGTTTCACTTTCAACAATTGCATCTTTAGTATTGCTTAAATCCTGAACACTTGCACCTTCTATCCTTCCACAACCAACCATTGACAATAATGCCATACACCCTAATATTCTAATACCAATTTTTTTCATTTTACTTCCTTGTATGATAATTAGGAAGTTAATTATCACACGTTTCCTTTCTTTTAATATCGT
>ENA-ORML01000314-ORML01000314.1-human-gut-metagenome-genome-assembly--contig:-NODE-314-length-61571-cov-14.494359_pt1 | contig 61571 bp, 62 predicted proteins | sample MGYA00242103_ERZ508995 | MGnify/ENA primary metagenome ERZ508995 (study PRJEB26280, sample SAMEA2338702) | human gut metagenome | biome: human gut; feature: human-associated habitat; material: faeces... | reverse complement strand
ACCATTAAAGAGCTGGACAGCACCGCTGATTTGGACCGTGTGCAGGAAATCTATAACCAAGTGCTTACCTTTGCGGCAGATCAGGCTGTATTAGTTCCTTTTACATCGGCTCATCAATATGCCGCATTTAATAGTGAGAAGATTGATTCGTTCAGCTTTGGCAGCGACCAGTTGTTCATTGAAATCGCTAATGTAAAGGCAAAATAACGGCTGCAAATACCAAGAAAAGGTGTTCTGAAAAGGAGGTGTGCCAATGGCCTTATCATCGGCTATGGAAGATTATTTGGAGGCTGTTTTTATGCTCCAGAAACGAAAAGGCTATGTCCGATGTGTGGATGTGGCAGATCAGTTGGGAGTGAAAAAGCCTTCGGTAAGCCGGGCGGTCAAGGAATTGTCCAAATCCGGCCATATCATGAAAACGGCAAACGGCACACTCTCCCTAACAGAACAGGGCTTGCAGCTTGCCGAGCAGATTTATGAAAAGCACCGTTTCTTTACGAAGCAGCTTATAGACGCTGGCGTTGATCCTAAAACTGCGGAGTCCGATGCCTGCCGGATTGAGCATGTAATCAGCAAGGAAACCTTTGAGCGACTGAAAGCAGCTCGTAAACTGAGTGAGAAAGCGGTGATATCATCGGACGAGTCATGATTTTGGAGCTGTGCGAAAGAGATACGGAAGTTTTGGAGCAGATCCTGTCTATCCTCAAAAACCATCCTGAGATAGAAAAAATCGAGGTCGACGAGGAACCGATGGTATCGCTCCCCGGTCTTGAGATTTTTCCAAGCAAACGAAAGGTGTTTCGGGATCGCCAGGAGATTCAGCTTACCACAAAAGAATATCGGATTCTCCTGCTGCTGGCCACCAACAAAGGCCGTGTGCTGACCTACGCACAGATTTACGAACAGGTCTGGGGCGATTTCACTACAGGAAACGAAAACAATACGATAGGTTTTCATATCTGCAACCTGCGCGAGAAGCTGTATCGGGCTAATCCAGATGCCCCGTTCTACATTCGCTCCGTGCGGGAAGTCGGATACTGCCTGGATGTCGATGAACCGTAATTCTACCGCCATTTTCTTTCACATGGATGTCTTTTCTCTGATCTAAATCTCTGTTAGAGTGAGTCCTTCTGGGTGGTCCACAATGAACCGCCCCTTGGTCCACCGTATGGGCGCAGTTCTCCCTTGGCGGAAGATCTTGAAATTATTATTGATACAGCGAGTGGTTTGTACTGCATTGTGGTACAAACCACTCGCTCTTTTATTTCACGGTATAAAGATTGGAGGTGCTGCTCCCGTTTGCTCTTTGGCGGGAAGCCTTTTTCAGATATCCGTGCCGCTCCAGATCGAGAAGTGCCCGCTTGACCGTAGAGCGGGACAGCTTCATATCCGAGGCAATGGTCTTGATGCCCGGCCAGCACTTTCCCTCGGCATCCGAGCGGTCCCGCAGGTACATATAGACCGCCTTCGCTCTGGAGGGAAGTTCGGTGTCGGCGTAAATTGTTCCGAAGTAGCTCATCGTTCCTCCTCTCCGAATGTCTTCATTTGCTTTCCTCTTTTTACAGCCCTCTCCTGAGCCGGAGCATGGGCGATGCCGCCCCGGCTGGATACCGCATAGCCGCAGCTTTCGTCCATCTCCTCCGGCTCGCTGAGCTGCGGGAGATTTCGCTCCACATCCACCCGGTTGGCATAGGCCACCGCTCGGTTGGCTCTCTCCGGCACCACATACGGCTCCCCGAAGGTAATGCCCCAGTTTAAGAAGAGTTGGAGCCGGGTCCGCATGGGATGGGTGCCAGTTTTCATGACGATAAAGCTGCCCTTGGGAATGGATTTCAGCTCGTCGGGCGTCAGCAGGGCGCGCTCCATCATCTGCAGGCTCTGGCTGGGATCGTTCTTGCCACGGCTCACCGAGCCGGAGAGGACGGTGCGGCTGCCCAGGGCTTTGGACAGCACTTCGGCGGTCTGGCTGTTGGGTGCAAAGCCGCCGAAGATGGTGTCCTGGCAGTTGTCCTGAATGATCTCGCAGCCCTCTTTCCCGTAGTTTTTTTCGAGCTGCGCTAAGGACTGGATGATCGGCACGAGCGTTAACCGGCGAGAGCGTCCAGCGGAGAAAAGGGGCAGTATATCAAACGGGGGCATGGTGCCGAATTCGTCACAGAAAAGCACCACCCGGTTTTTCAGCTTGCCGCCGTTCTCATCGGCCACAGCGAACAGCTCCCGGCTCAGGTTCTGGATCATGAGACCGGCCATGAAGTTCTTGGTTGTGTCTTCTTCCGGCAGGATCAGGAAGATGGCAGACTTCTCCGAAGCAAACTTCTCAGCGTCAATGGCGCTGTCGAAGCACAGGATCTGCTCCAGCTCGCTGTCCAGAAAGGCATTCAAGCGGGACAGCACGGTGGACATGACGGAGGCCATTGCCTGCTCGGCGCTGTTGAGGGCGGCACCGGCAAACCACCTCGCCTTGTGATCCGGCGGCAGTTTTGCCATCAGGAGCTGGAAGTGGCTCTTGCCCTTGACACGGCTGGGCTCCAGCAGATCCTGCACCAGCTTGAACACGGAGACGATATGGCGGCGCTCCTGGGGGTGGTCTTTATCGGGCGGCAGGAACTCGGCCAGCATCAGGATGACCGAGGTGAGAAGCCCTTCCGCCGCATCGTAGAAGAAAGCGTTCTGGCCGCGGTTGCTGTCATCGCCGTCCGGATTGACGATGGTCTTGGACAGGATTTTGGCGTATTTCTCGGCCTTGGCCCGGGCTGCAAGATTGTTCGGGTCACTCCGGGCAATGTCCATATACCGGTTGACCAGCGTCAGCAGATTGTTACCGTCTGAGCGGGTGGGATTTCGTAGGTCGATCACGGCCACATTCTGATACCCATAGCAGTTCTTGGCAATGGCGCCGTAATTGCGGGCGAGGTCGCCCTTGCTGTCCAGCGCCAGCCAGCTCATGCCGCTGGCGCAGGCGTACTCCAGATTGGGATAGAGAAAATAGGCGGTCTTGCCGATACCGGAAGCGCCGATCATCAGGCAGTGGATGTCATCGCTGTCCACGAGGGCGGTGAGTTCGCCTTTCTTTCCCTTGCACCCCAGCACCAGCCCCTGCTCCGTGGGCAGGTTCTGGCCGCTGCGCCATTTCTTCACCTCGAAGGGGACATGGGCATAGGTCTGCCGGATCTCTTTGGCTGTGGCCCATCTTGCGGTGCCGTGCTGGCCGTCGCCGACCGTTTTGGATTTGATCCCGCTCAGGGTATAGTAGTGGGACAAGGCGGCCAGACAGCCGATGACCAGAAACATCAGCCCGCCGGCGGCCAACAAAATCAGGACTTGGTGTGGCATGGTTAACCCCTTTCAGGGCACACCACTTCCTGCTCGGTTCCATACTTCTGAATGCGCACATCACTCTTGTTACGGCCTACTTCGGGCGAACAGGAAGTGGTGTGCGTTGTTGTTATTTACTGCATGACTTGTGCGTAGGACGGTTCCTCAGCGGTCAGATCATCATTCCAATCCTTGTGTGCGGGAATGAGCCTTTCCACCGTGTACCTCTCTGCCAGCTGTTCCTTCATGCGCCGGCTGGCCAGATGGCCAGCCTCGTCATTGTCGAGGCAGAGCAGGACCGTATTGATTTGCGGCTGCCGCTCCAGCAGCTTCAGCACCGGCTGAATGGAGGTGCCGCAGCAGGCCACATAGCTGTGGCTCTGCCAGCCCTCCGGATGGAGCGTGATGTAGGAGAGCATATCGATGGGAGCTTCGAACACATAGAGGCTCCCATCTGTGCCGATGTGGTGGAAGCTGTGGCGGGGATCGCAGCCCTCCACATTGAGCCGGAAGGCTTTGCCGAAGCTGTTGGCGCTGCGCTTGTGGGCATGGCGGGGGACGCCGTCTTCATCCGTACCCACGAAAACCGCATTGTGGTAATCGGCGTCTTCATACAGCAGCTTCTCTCTTGCAAAGTGCGCCACAACGCTCCGGTCGATATTCCGGTGCTTGACCAGATAGGCATAGACCCGGCGCATATTGGAATTGGCCGGCGGAAGGACAAAGGGCTTCGGCGGCTCATCTACCCGTTCTTCGGCAGAGGGATAAACCGTTCCCAGCTCGCCTCCCAGAAGCATGGTCACCGCCTCCGGATAGCTGAGGTGATAAAACCGCTGCACGAAGCTGACGGCGTGGCCGCCCCGCTCCTCGGCGTGGTCGTACCACTCGTTGCCGCGGATGGTGACGCTATGGTCACGGGCCAGCCGTTTCTCTCTGCCGGAGGTAAGGAGCTTTTCGCCGCGGCAGCGAAGAAACTCCTCCAGATCAACGGAGGCGGCTCGCTGCTTCTGTTCATCTGTGAAATGAATATAGGTCGACATAGGTTCCTCCTGTTACATGGTCTGCTGATAGGATACCTGCTCCTCATGATCATCCACCTTGTGGCCCATGGCCATCCGCTTTTCCGTCAGCCGCTTGCGCCGTTTGGAATCAATGCGAATCCCTGCCGGATTGCGAGGCGGCATGGAATTGTCCCGGAAGATCCGGCTCATGTGATGGAGCAGCTTGGTTGCCGCCAGCATGACGGACGGATCTCGGAACTGGTCAAAGCGGTCAAGGAAGAATTGAGCATACGCATTGCCCTGGGCAGCGGAGCGGGTGAACCAATCCCTGGCCTGCTCCCGATCCTGTTCCACATCCCGGCCCAGGAGATACAGCTTGCCCAGTGTGTACTGAGCAAACGGGTTTCCTTGTCTGGCGGCGGCAGTCAGGTACTCCAGAGCTTTTCTCACATCCTTCTTTACGGACTCACCGGTGAGACAGAGCTTCCCAAGGCGGTATTGGGCAAACGGATTCCCATGCCCGGCGGCCCTGTCCAGCCAGCGCATGGCCTCCGCTGTGCGCTTCTGGGAAAGGAGCAGTTTTCCGAGAGCGTATTCTGAAAAGTCATTTCCGGCCTCTGCAGATAAGCGAAACCACTGCTCCGCTTTTTCGTGGTCCCGCATGGTGGAGAGATCATCCCGATAGAACTTGCCGATCTGATGCGCCGCCACCGTGTATCCTTCCGCCCAGAGCTGTTCCAGCACTCGGACGGCTTCGGCGTGTTCCTCGTCCAACGCATAGACATCCCGCAGGATCGCTTTGGCGACACGATAGCGTCGAGCCTGTTCATATACGCTGTTGGATCGATGCTCCTCATGTGCCGTCTCCGGCTCATCTTGCATCTTCTCATCTTCAAAAGTCAGGAGGCCGAGACGAATATTCTCGGCCTCCCGGATGATATCGTTTTTGATCCGGCGGAACTCTTTTTGCTGAGAGAGCGGGAGATGCTCCCGCGGTGTACGGCTGCCATAGCACTCGTTCAGCTCATCCCGGATCTGATTCCAGGTCTCATAGCACTTCGCCACTTCCGGCTGCCGGGCCAGCTCATCTACGATGGCGTCCACCAACGCCTTCAGCGGCTTCTTCAGATAGCCATACTGCTTTTTTCCGGTGGTGGTTTCCAGCGCCTGCACCAGCTGGCGCATCTGCTTCTCGATGACAGGGTTGTCGCAGAGCTGATGCTCCATCTTCTGAATCAGCTCCCGCATGGTATCCTGCGCCGCTTCGATCAGTTCTTTATAGGCAACATCCTTCCGCTCGTAGATCTGGATCATCTCATCCCGGAAGATGGTGTTGGTCAGCTTGGAGCGCATGGCCGCAATGCCTTCCCTGGTCAGGAAGCCCTCCTTCGGATCGTCTGACCAGACCATCATGTGGATGTGGGGGTGATGCCCCTCATTGTGGAAGGCCGCATACCAGCGGAAGTGATCAGCCGGTATCTTCATGGCCTTGGCCAGATCCTGTGCGTGCATCATGAGCAGGCCGCGCCATGCGTCCGCATTGTCGTACCCCAGCCGGGCAGCATCCTCACGGCGCAGGGAGTAGATGATGGTCCACACATTTCCGTCATGGGCTTCCAGCTCAGACATGGCTGCGTCGAGGTCTACTGCGGCGGCGGAGTTGAACAGGCCATGGGCCCCGCGGCGCTCCACACGGGGGCGGGTGGCAATGTAGGACATATATCCGCTCTCTGAATTTATCTCATGGAGGTTTGCATCCAGCGCCATGGTGATGAAAGCTGATGCGGTACCAAGGGTAGGTGCCTTGCGGTAATCCTCATACTCGAACAGCTCCACGGCATCAGGGAAATCATGCAGGAGCTTTTGGATCAGCTCCTGCTGGCCCTTGGTGACGGGACCATTTCCGGTCAGCTTCTCCACACCCTCGCGGGTGGCGATGTACTTCATGTACCCGCCGGCCTTTTCGGATTTGATGTAGCCGCTTTTCTGTACGAGCTTCGCCATGGGTTACACCGACTTCTGGAAGTCCAGCGCATCCTTGAACGAGATACGTCCGTTGGTGCGCTTCATATCCCGGATGGCGCGTCCCCGCAGACGCTGGTATTCGCCTTCGTCGATGTCGGTGTCGTAGGCGATGATCTGCCCCAGCACATTGAGATCCACACCCTGCTTGAACAGGAGCGAGCCCATGCGTCCGGCAAAATTGTCCAGAGTGCCGGTGAGCATGGCGGAGAGTGCTTCGGGCAGGAAGCCGCCGGCGTTCTTCGTGTTCAGATAGCCGATGTAAAACCGGAGCGCATTCTCCACGAATTCGCTCCGGCTGGCGCAGTTGTCGAGGCGCAGGTAGATGTCTACCTTCTCGTCCAGATCCTCAGAGATCCAGAACCCCTTCTTCGTTTTTCTGCTTTCGGACTTCAGTAAAACCACTCCTTTTTTCGTCAAGTCCCCGCTGAGAACCCTTGCCACAGCGGAGCTTTTCCGCATCATAGGGTCCAACAGCTCTTTCCACCCGCCGGATTGTCCCCGCTGCGAAAAGCCGGAAACTGCCCGCACTGCGGGCAGAAGTGGGAGAGCCGGGGGCGGCATTGTCCCCGGCTCTTTCTCCTGCTTCGCTTTCGTCAGCTTTCCGCCCTCTTGGAAAGCGGCCCAAATCCCGCCTGTTTCTCCGGGGTGGGGTACACGGTCGGCTACCCGCTGAAAGCCGCACACAGCGGCTCGCAGGGGGCAACGGGGGCTACATCTGCATCTCCGGGGACTCCTGACTCTGCTCCGCCAGATAGTCCGCGCAGCACTCCTCCAGCGTCTGCCCCAAGCGCGCCTGACAATAGGCATCCATTTTCGGGAGGAGCAGAGCCTGCTCCTCGGCGCTGAGGCGATACTTGAACGCCTCCTCGTCGCCGTTGCCCCGCTGCAGATACACCTCCAGTGTGTCGCAGACACGACGGGCCTCCAGATCGTAGTTGGCATAAATGTTCAGCCAGTCATCATTCTCGGTGGTACAGACATTGGTACCAAACATCTGATCTGCGTCGAAGCACACCTCCATATAAAACTCCAGCAGATTGTCGTTCTGAATGATCTCGTCAGCGAAGGAGATGTCCTCGGCGCAGAGCCGCCGGCTGCCGGAGAGGTATTCCGATTCTGGCTCCTGGTGGAGCGTTCTCTCCTCCAGCCGGTCCAGGAAGATCCGCCACCTTTCGTCCGACGAAGCGTTGCCCTTCTTCATAGCGAAGTAGGCGGCGGTGCTCACATCCCGGATTCTGAACCGCTTCCAGCCATCCAGGATGCTGACGGCCTCCATATCTCCGCTGTCGAGGTCGATGTCGTAGGCACCCACCACCCGGCCGGTGTTGTCCAGCCGCTCCGACACATAGGAGTTGAACTCCTCCTGAGAGATCCGCTGGGTGCGCAGCAGCGTTTCGACAAAGCGGTGGGGCGCTTCGTCGGACGGCTTGCGGATGTAGCTGCGCAGACGGCGGGCGGTCGGGAGCAGCTCAAGATTTTCCTCGGCCAGAATATAATCGGAGCTGCCGTTCTCCGTGACATGGAAGACAGCGAAGCGCCGTGCGGCCTCCCGAGCCTCCTTCTCCGCCTGCTGCTCAGCCCAGAGCTCGTGGCTGATGCGCTCGTATTCCCGCTGAGGAAGCTGGTTGCACATTTCATCAAGGACATTCTCCAGATGCTCCTCCAGCGTTTCCCCCTTCAGGTGTTTGCTCAGCGCATCGTACCATCGCTCATCGAGCCAGAGTGTGATCTCACGACCCCTCATTGCATTCCTCCCATTTCCGGCCCGCACTGCTTCATCTCAGGGTATTCGGTCAGGAGATGCCACACGCCGTTTGCGTAGTTGGCGCTGTTGACCGTCTGACTGAGAAGCTCATCGGCAGAGAGCGACATCGTGATACCGGGCACGCCGGGATGCGCCGCGGCACTTTGGCCGCTCATCAGTCCTTCCGCCTGGGCTGCGGTCAGAGGCACAAAGCCGCACGGGGTCATCAGGGAAAAGACGCCGCCAACATGGGTGGCCAGGAAATCACGAACCGTGCGTGGGCCTGCGTCATCAGTCAGATCCTCCCGAAGCGTCCAGACGCAGTGGAGCAGCTCCTCACCATGGGAGGCATCCAGACCATTCTCCGCAATCCAGCGGTCTGCCAGCTCATCCAGCGGCTCGTCCAGCCCCAGCAGAAAGCTGGCGTCCTCCTCATTGATGGCGTCCTCGATATTGTCACGGATCAACCGTGCGGCGGTGATCTCCTCAGCGGCATCGATCAGCTGAGAGGGATCGGCCGCCATCCACTGCTTGACCCGGCGCTCATAGTCGGCGCTGATCCGCTTCTTCAGCTCCTTCTTGTAATCCATGGCGATCTCATCTTTGTTCACTGGATCACCTCCGGTTCCTGGTCAGGCTTCGGTGCGGCGGCTCTCGGGCCGCGCCGGGGCTTGCTCGGAGCGGCGGCGCTTACATCGCTCTCATCGATATACTCCCGCACAGGGGCGGGCACATATTTTTCATAGAGCTTCACCAGCGCATCCGTCATCTCACGGTCCAGGTCAAGCTCCTTCTTGCCCATATAGCGTTTGAGCGCAGAGAGCTTCTCCTCGTCGAAGGTGATGGTCAGGTTCACTTGCTTCATTGGCACTTCCTTTCTCAGTCGTAGTTGATGTATTCGATCTGCAGCCAGTGGGTCCAGCCCCGACCCTCCAGCTTTGTTTTCACCACACCTTTTTTGGTATTCATAGCTTCAATCACATAACCGTCACCGATGTACACGCCAATGTGGCCGTCATGCCAGACAGCGAGGCCGGGGATATCCGGCATGGTGTCGATGGTTCCGGATACTGAGGCGTTATAATACATCTGGTTGGCGCCAAGATCCGGCATCCCGTTGGTTCCATACTCGATAGTCATGGTGTCGGGATTGAGCCATCCGTACCCTTTGATCAGGCCCACGCAGTCTGTGGTTCTGCCTCCCAGCCAGTTGGCACGGATGAAGTCCGCATAGCTGCCGACACCGTCAGGGTACTGCTCCAGCTTGTAGGCGAAGAGCGAATCGGTGAGGACACTGCCGTATGTTCCCCAGACATAGCCCCAGCCGGACTCCCAGGCGTGTATGGCGTAGGTCACAAGGTCTGCGGCGTTCTTGGTGGTTGGATCGGTGAAGGCGGAGATGTCCAGCTCTATGCTGCTCCCATCCCCTCTGAGATACTCGCCGCTGTAGCTGCCGCCCCCGGCGCTCCCCGCAATCATGGTATAGATATGGTCGATGTTGCTCTTGTCATCGTCCGTGATCTCTCTGCCCAGATGGGCTTCCAGATTGGCGTAGGCCTGGGACAGAGAGACCGGCACCGCGACGGTGTATTCTTCTTCCTCTGTACTTGTAGTCCCGTCCTCCAGTGTCACTTCTACGGTTCGTGTTCGGGTTTCGGTGGTGTAGAAGCACTCCACGAAGCTGTTCGCCGCCCGTGTGGACGGGGCGTCGTCCCCAAAGCAGAGGGCATAAAAAACAGCCTTGACTCTGATCGGGTCAAGGCTGTTGCCGCTGTCCATCTGCCCGTTGGCAGAGGACACCGCCGAATCCAGAAGAGAAAAGGCCGAGCGCATTTCCTCGATGTGATATCGGAACTCCGCCGGAACTTCTGCGGAGAATTCCGCTCCGTAGAAGCATGCCTCCACCGAATAGTTGTTATGCTCCGCCCCGCCTGAGCCAAGGGAGCAGAGCAGGGCGATCAAAAGAATGACGGGTGAAAAGATTGCCACCAGAATCCAGCCCAAACCTTTCCGGGTCTTTTCGTTGGTAAGCAGCATGGCAGCGGCCTTGGCCACTGCGGCAGCGGAAACAGCCATCAGCGACCACCTGCCGTTCCGAAGAGTTTCTCCTTGTAGGCCGGGGCGTGAACCTCCAGCAGATATCGTTCATTGCCGCACTTGTACAGGCAGACGCCGCGCTGGGGGAACTTGATGAGATTGTATTCCGACTCCTCCAGCTGGAGCATATCCATGTAGGACCGCTTGTCGATGGAGCCGGCATTGAACAGAAACTGGTGAGGCGGGATGCTGAACAGGGGTTTGGTCATCTCACGGACGCCCTCCTGATCGAAGTCCTCCAGATTCTGACTGGCCAGCAGCATCGCCGATTCCTTCTTTCGCACACGCTTCAGACAGTTTCGGATGTACTCGATGGCGGTGGGGTTGGACAGCCAGATATACAGCTCATCCAGAGCTGCCACGGTATTGCCCACGGTCAGGAGCTTATCGGACATGAAGGACAGCACATTGAAGAGCATGGCGTTGCGGACATTTTTGGCGGCGCTGAGCATTCCCTTGACGCCGAACACCAGAAAACGGCTGGAGGTAATGTTGGTATGCCCGTTGAAGAACTGGGCGTCAGCGCCCTTGCACATGGAGTGCAGCCCCAGCAGCACCTCTTGCAGGAGCTTTTGGGTGTAGAGCTGGTGACGGTCGGCATCGTAGGTCTTGAATTCCTCCTCAATGAGATCGTAGAGGTCGGAGAGAATGGGATAGTCCTCCGGGCACATCCGGTTGAAGTTGGTGCGCTCGGTGATGCCGAACTTGCGATACAGCTTGGACAGCATGATCTCGATGGTGTCGATGTGGGCGTCGCTGAAATCCTTGTAGGCCCGGAAAAAGTCCTTGAGGAAGGAGATATGCTGCGCCAGAAGGGTGCTTTTGCGAAAGGCCTCCGGCGCGTCGGTGGCGTTGGGGTCTCCGCCGTCATCCCAGCACTTGGGTTCCAGCACATTGATGATATACTGCCCGGCCATCAGGTCTGCGAAGCAGCCGCCCACCGTCTCGCACATCTCCTGCTGTTCATGTTCGGCGTCCAGGCTGATGACGGACTTGCCGGACTCCAGCAGATTCAGGATCAGCAGCTTCATCAGGTAGGACTTGCCCTGGCCGGAGTTGCCCAGGATCAGGATGTTGGCGGAGGTCTTGTCCTCGTCCCGCTGGTCGAAGTCCACCAGAATGTTGCTGCCGTACTTGTCCTTGCCGATGTAGAAGCCCTTGGAATCCAGCTTGCCGGAGTAGTTGAAGGGATAGAGATTCGCCACGCTGGAGGCGGGCAGCACTCGTTCAAACTGGACGCCGAATGTGTTGTGGCCGCAGGGATTGACGCAGCGGAAGCCCTGCTGCTGACGGAGCAGGAGCTTATCCACATTCAGCTTACTCCGCACCAGCTCCGTCAGCACATCGGTCTGGAGCAGCTTGAGGCTGTTGTAGTCGGATGCGGTCAGCTCGATGTACACGGCGCAGTGGAGCAGAGGCTCACGGTTGCGGTGCATGGTGGCCACCAGAGTCGCCACATCCTGCAGGTTGCTCTCAGCGGTGACCGTCTGCTGTAGGTCGTTGGTGTTGGAACTGTTCATGCGGTTCTTGTTGGCCGCATTTTGAATGATGCGCTTTTCCTCTGCCGGGGTGACCTGCCGGGTGTAGATCCGCAGGGTGACGCCGTCCTTTTCTCCCAGATGGCGGAGAATAGCCTGCTCATCCGTGCTGGTCGGATATTCCCTGAGTGCCCACACACATCGGAAAGTGTTGCCGCAGATGAAATGATCCGGCATGAAGCTGACCACAGAGGGGGCAATCATATCCAAAAAGGATTTGATGGACGCCTCCTCACGGCTCTGCGGAACCGGTTTTTTCGCTTTCTTTGCCAAAATGGATGCCTCCTATTCTCCGTGGAGGCATCCCGGCCATGGAGTGGAACACCTCCACGGCCTATGATGAATTGATTTACTCGCCCACGATGACCCAGCGGTCCCCGTCGTAGTCCTCGAACTTCTCGGTGGTCACATTTTGCTCGAAATAAACGCCCAGCATCCGCTTGAGATCCTGCTCGGTGGCGCGGCGGGTGGTAAACCCATTGTCATTGATGCTCTGCTCAATGCGGCTGAGATACGGGAACACATCCGTTTCCTTTTCGCTTCGCAGCCGGATGATGATATAAAACTCCCGGCTGGACGCCATCAGCACCTGGATGCGATCCAAATGCTTGCTGTCCTGCTCCAGAAGCCGCCGGATGGCAGGAAGTTCCTCGTTGCCCATGCGCTCCTGATAGAAGTTTTTGTTTCGCTCAAAGGACTCCTTGGAGTTGAGGGCCAGCATCTCAATTTCCGCCTGCCCCTTGACCACATTCAGCAGGGCGTAGATCCTGGCGCTGATGCTGGAATCGGACAGGACGCTGATGTTGGTGGGCTTGATGATAAAAAAGACCAGATCGCCCATGCGGGTGGCGATGCAATAGTCCTTGATGCCGTCGATCCCCATGAGCTGCCGGGTCGATTGCGCGGCATTCTCTTTTTTCTTTCTGCTCATAGCTTCATTCCTCCTTTGGGAAAGCAAGGCGGGAAAAAGCCGGTGCAGCGCATGGTGACACAGCAGGTCACCCGTCTGGGGTTCTGGCTGAACCAGTATTTTGCCCTGGCGTTCTTGGCGCCGTAGCAGAGGGACTTCTCGCACAGAAGGCCGCCCACATAGCTTTTCAGCAGGGCCCGCAGGCTGCGGAAGCCATAGTAATATCTGCCGTCCTGGCTGCGGCAGCTCCACTTGTTCTTGGCATCCTGCCAGAAGAAGGCGTTGCGGCACTCCCACCGCTTGCGCTTCCGGCTCCACCGGAGCGTCAGGGAGGCGGACAGATCCCGCTCCTCGATTTCCGGCAGGCCGAAGTTTTCCTCGTTGTCATAGAGTGTGTCGGCGTGGAACATATCACATTCTCCATTCATAGAGTTGCTGTTTGGTAATCAGGAAGGCCACTGCATACCGGATAAAATCCAGAATGCTCGTGCCGTCAAAACGGATGCTGAGGAAGGCATAGACTGCTGTCAGCACCAGCGGGATAAAAATACCGGTCTGTGTCAGCGCCAGGATAGAGACCAAAAGCCCTACGCCAATGACGCCCACATCCCTGAGTTCCCAAAGCCACAGCATGGCCTTGGCAGTCAGATTGTCAGGGTAGATATACAGGGTGGTTCACCTCCAAAAAACAAACCGCCGGGGATATGCTCCCCAGCGGCCGGTGCGGCATATTTATGCTTCGGTCATCTCGGCGGGCTGATTCTGCGCCTCGTACTCAGCCAGCGCCTGCTCGATAAGACCGATGACGAATTCTTTCTGCGTGATTTTTCTGCCGCGCTTTTTTTCTGCGGCAATGAAGTCCTTCAGCCGCTGATCCAGCTCCTCGGTGATCTTGAATGCGAGAGTCTTGGTTTCTGCCATAGTGATTCCTCCTCCTTCGAAGTGTTCTTTGAGTATCAGCTCCACATACTCGCCCAGAGTCTTGAGGCCAAGCTGTTCCTTTTCTGCCACAGCTCTGGCGTGCAGTTCTTCCGGGATCATTCCGCAGAGATTCTTCTTTGCTTCCATGGGTTACTCCTTTCTCTGATTTTGTAAGCAAAGCATACTGCGCCCGGCGGTAAATAGCTATTCACAGAACCCAACGAAGAAGCAAGCTGCAAACGAAGCATAAGCAACAAGCCCAGCTCAGCCGGCGCGGAGCACGAGGGCAATGCCCTGAAGGACATAATCCACACACGGTATTGCCACGCTGTTGCCCAGCGCCTTATACCGGGAAGAGTCCGATGCGTTGGGAATGTCAGTCCAACCGTCCGGAAAACCTTGGAGCCTCTCACATTCCAGAGGTGTCAGCCTGCGGATGAGCCTTGGCTGATCTGTACCCTGCAGCACCAGATCCGTGGCATCCTTGTGCTGGCGTGCGCTTTGAGTGCTTGTTACCTCTCCATCTTTGAAAATGTCGACTCGCTGTCTGCTGAACACGGCATGGTGATCGGTGGCAGACAGCGTATAGGCGAGGTCTGCTTGGTATCCGATCCCATTGCCGCCGTTTTGAGGTTGCCGGTCAATAGCATTGCCGGTGATGCAGAATACCTGTTCCTGCTCCACAAGCGGGACATTGTTTCCGCCTGTACCATACCGCGCGGACATGGTAGGCGCCACTTTATGGGGGCCGGTGTAGCGGGAATCAATGCCGTGGTTCTCGTAGACCAAGGGCTGATGCCCATGTTCCTGGGCCCGAAGCGTCCCTGTGATGTCCAGGCTGCACTCCATCACGCTGCCGCCTTGGTCGTTCAGGCATAAGATGGATGGCATACAGTTTCCGCTGGCGCTGCCTTTCAAGGTGGGGGCAAGCTCCTCGCCGTAGCCGATGCTTCCGGCAGAGGCTCCTGCCCCGGCAGAGAAGCCAGCAGTCAGGACACAGGGATACCCCTGACCGGCCTGACCGCCGCCTGCACTCAGAGATGTGTGCCGTTCCGGCGTCAGAAAACAATCGCCGTTGCCTTTGGCCACGACACCCTCCGCGATGAAAGTCTGCTGCTTCATTCCTGGCTGGGCGCCCAACGCTCCGGCCACATCGTGCAGATCCCTGACCTCATCCCGCTGGTTTGCGGCAAAGGCAATCGGCTGTATAAGGCCATTGCGGCTGGTGGACATCCCGCAGTTCACACCCAGGGTAGCCGCGACTGAGCCGGTCAGATCACCGTTATAGCCATCGAACCCTTCGATTTCCGCATCGTCCGGCTGGGTAACAAAGGTCTGCATCTGCATATTGTTTGTCGCCATCAGGGCACCGGAAACTCCGTGCAGATCGATGCCTTCATCACGCTGGTTGATATGGTATGCCTCCAGCGGGGTGGATCTGCCATCCGGCGGAGCAACCCCAGACTGGATCTCCAGCGCACGATTGAGTTTTCGGGGCAGCTCTTTCCCGCGTTCAAAGGCTCTGCGCAGGATGCCCAGGCAGGCTTTCCTGGTCAAATAGTATTTGTCCGGCGGATCGTCCTGCAAAATCTGCGACAAGGAAGATTCTTTTTCTTCTCTGGGGGACACCCCAGTATTGAGCGTCAAGGCATCTCCACGCCAGGGAGAAATCAGCTCCCAATAGAATTCGCCCAGCAGGTTCCCAGCGCCCGGTGTCAGGTCGAGGGACTGAAATACCACTGACTTTAATTCGGACGATCTCCTCGAGGACGATCCGGAAATCCTCTCCTTTTGGGGTTCCGCTGGAGAAGGCTCCTGGAACATTCTCCCACACCATAAATCGAGGTCGTATATTGAGAGCTGCTCGGCCTCGTTGTCTATCTGCATCTCTCATCTCCTTTACGATTCGAACCTGCTCCATAAAAAGGCCGGAGCGTTCACCGAAGATCCCGGCTCTCGCTCCGGCCACGGACAGATCCTGACAGGGAGAGCCGCCGCAGATGATATCCACCGGCGGCAGCTTTGCTCCGTCAAGCTTTGTAATGTCGCCCACATGAACCATATCGGGAAATCGAAGCCGCGTCACCTCGATGGGGAAGGTTTCGATCTCACTTGCCCACACAGGTACGATGCCGTTGTGAACCGCAGCCAGGGGAAAACCGCCAATCCCGTCAAACAAGCTGCCCATTGTCAGCATCTTCATTTGGCTACCGCCTGAACAACGGTCCTTGTGGTATTGACCGCAGCCTGAGCGGTATAGACTGCAGACATGATATTGGCTCTTGTGGTGGTATCCAGACCAAAAGCTCCGGCAATGCGCGGGATCTCGCCAGCGGACAGCATCAGGCCGAGGCCAAGGAGGGCATGGTCCTTGAATACCATGAGACCGGCGATGAGAATGGTGGATTGCAGGAAAGCGGTCAGGCACAATCCGATGATCTGCTTGCACCATTGGATGAAACCATCCGTATAACCGCGTGGGACGCTGAACATATAGAGACTGCCCACTGCAATTTGAATGAGCAGAATGCCGCCGCGCTTTAGGTTTGCGAAGAAGACCTTTATCACGGCGTAGGCCATCAGAATGATGCAGAATAAAAGCATGATTGGGCTGGTGATGGAAGCAAAGCCGAAGTATGAGCCGGTGGTCATTCCAGTCAGCGAATCAATGCCGCTGAGTGAATCCACAATCTCGGTCGCCGCCTCACCAATGGAGGTGCCATATCCTGTGATTCCTGCGGTGAGGCTTTCCTGCAATGTGACGGAAAGCTCATAGAGCCGAACCGGTACAACCGTAAACAGGCTCACCGCCATAAAGCCTTTGATGGCGCACAGAGCAGTTTCTTTGAGGTTCCCTCTGCCGGAGGAATACTCGATGCCGCACTCAAAGCAGGCCACCACGAGGCCGGTCACATAGAGCGCCCAGGCCAGATAGGAGAAAAACAGCACGATGCTCTGCACCCAGCTCAGCTCGAACAACTCGACGCCCATGTTGCCCATCTCGGCGAAAAAGTTTCCGAGAAAGCCCATGACCTGGCCGTAGATCCAATCCACGATCTGACCGAGGATGGTGTCGGCAACAAAATCCCAAATAAACAATGGTTCGTTCACCTCTTTTCGGTGTGAGGCCGCACCAACTGCTTGGGATAAAAGGCCAGGGGCCGTACAGCTGGTACGGCCCCTGGGTCAGTTCTTTACATGGTCTGCTGCCACTGGGGGTCAGCGGTTTGGGCTTGCTCCTGAAACACCTCCAAATAATCCGACACCGCATCCGTGAGCTGCTGGTAGTCCTGGCTGTTTGGATGGTAGACATACCAATCCGCTTTCCCGTAGTCATCCCAGATGTAGGGGGTGATCCCATTGCGGAAGTTCGGGTTGCCGGTTTGCTTTTTCCCGAGAATGTCGGAAAGATTCAGAAGCAGCACATCCACCTGGCCTTCGTTCCGATTCAGAATGGAAATGCGAAGGGCATGGTATTGATTTGCGACGATTCCCGTAACGAACTGGATCTTTGCCCGATTCAACTCATCGAGACGCACATAGCAGGCCCGGCCTACATAGGTGGCGTCCGGATACTTTGGGGCAACGATTTTATGAAGCTCCTGTTCGAAAAAGTTCATATGCCCTCCTTAAATGCCAATGATGCTCCAGAGATACATGGGGGCGGTGAGGGTAAAGACGAGGCACGCAAACAGAATGGCGGGCGCCGCCCACTCAAACTGACCGGACTTTCTGTACTCAAAATAGGCGGTGCCCAGCTTGGCGAAGAAGAAGACGGCCAGAACCAGGTCGATGGCAGGAAACACGACATTGTCCACAACCGTTTTGATCTGGGTGGATGCAGTGGACCAGGTGCTCTCCACCGCGCCGGCCACATCGCCGGTACCTGCGGCGAAAGCCGTGGTCGCCATCAGGCAAGTCATTGCCAAGACCACGACAAGCATCACGATCAGGCGCTTATAGTTGAATTTACGCATAGATTTCCTCCATTGTGTTATTAAGTTGTGGGGGCGATATGCCAGTCTTCCCAAAGGTCGCCGGAAATCCGGAGGGAGTCCGTCAGGTTAAGCGACAGCATTCCTGCGGGCGTCCAGCAGTCCAGGAGCCAGGTGTACGGCGTATAGCTTCCATCGGGATACCATATCGGTGTGAAATGGGTCGGCCGGTTATAGGTGCTGTAGGGGTTGTCCTTGAAGGTGAAGGTGGAGCGTTTGCCGCTGATGCTTCGGTCCAGGAGCCTCCAAAAGCCCTCGTAGTTGAACTCCGGGAAGTAGGTCACCGCATTCTGCGCCGCAGTTACGGCAGAACTCTGCGTGGTGCTGACGCTGGCCGTAACGCTCTGCTGGATGCCGTATCCGCTCTTGAGCGTAGAGGAAGATGCCGTGGGCGACAGGCTGTCCGGCGTGATGACCATGGTTGCCGTCAGGCTGGCTGTGTAAGCGTTATAGTCAAACTCCCACCAGCCCTGATCCTCCCACCAGCCGTTGTCCACCCAGTGGTACCAGCGGTCCGTGTGGGATTTGCCCTCGCTGTCCGTCCACCGGTCCGTGTGCCAGCACTTCTCCCAGTTTTCAACCCATACCCAATTTTCCTGCCACCAGGGAGACCAGATGCCCCAAGAGGCGGAGGACACTTCTTCTTTCTCTGGGATATCCGCGAGGGTGAAGGTGTCGTTTCGGTCATCGGCCACGGGATTGGGTGGGTCGTTGCCGTCCAGATCCACGATGTTGGCGGTGATGGTGCTTTGCGCCGTGCCTCCGCCCAGCACCCTGACCTGAATGGTGCAGACACAGGGTTCATCGGGGGTATGCCACTTCATCCAGACCAGCTGGCTGTCGCCGTCCGGATAGTAGACATTGCTGACGGTATAGGTGCTGCCTTCGATCACAAACTGCACGGTGACCGGGTTGTCCGGGTCTGACTGCCCGCCGGACACCTCCACCGAGGTAATGACATCGGTGTCCACCCGGTATTCGTAGTCAAACTCATCCACCTCCGGTTCCTCCACCTCATCGTTGAAGCGGACGATGCCGATCCCCAGCGAGGAGATGATCTGCTCGTTACTGACCTTGCTGGTAGTGCTGCCTGACCACGCAGGATACCCGAGGTCGGCTTCCTCCAGAAAGATAGCGAGCGGGAGATTTTGGTGGGTCAGCGATCCCATCCAATAGCGCAAGTTGCCGCTGACCACCTGGTCGTACAAAGCGGCCTCGGTGGCAGTCATTGCAAACTGCTGTCCGTCATAATTCAGGTACGCAATCGGCTCGATGATGATCTTGTAGTCGCCATTGACCAATGTATCGAAGTCCATGCCGACATAACCTGCCAGAGAACGAATGACCTGTTCATCCGTGAAGTAGCTTCGGATGGCCTCAATACTGGCCGAAGATGACCCCGAGGAAATGATTCTGGGTAAACTCTGGGAGGGGTTTCGATAGGAATAACCGCCCACAACCGGCGATAGCGACGCGCCTCCGTTATATGTGAGTTTGCAGACCTTCCCGAAGTGGATGATACCTGTAGAGGGCGTTTTGTTGGTGAGATCAACCGGCATTGTCACAACAGCATGGCTTTCAGCGTTTATCACTGTAACTCTCACACCGTCCATACCGGGATTCCAATAGCTTGAAGAATTACCGCTGCCCATGTTGCCGCCACCACCATCGATATTTCCCTCGCCGGTGGCGGCAAACGCAGGCATGGCCGTTCCCAGAAGAAGAGCGAGGGATAAAAAGAGTGCGAGAATTTTTCTCATGCAGGACTCCTTTCGGCAAAAAAAGGGCGCAGCCGCTTCCGACTGCGCCATGGGGATGTGGGGAGCTTACTCGCCACCCATAATCCCAATCTTATTCCCGTTTTCATACATATCATCCAGAGTGCCGCCCTGATTCTCACCGCTGTTTTCCACATAGCCGAAGCCGGGTACATAGACCTGACCGGAGCTGTTGGTGCTTCCCGCGGCAGGCTCCGTTTCAGTAGGAGTCACTGTAGGAGTCTCCTCATAGGTGGGCGGCGCCTCATCTTCGGTCTTGCGCTCCTCCTCCGGCACATCCGCTCCGTCGTGGCCATCCGGCAGCGTGGTGGTGCTGGAGGGTGCTTCCGGTTTTTCGGGGGATTCAGGCTTTACAGGATCTGCCTGGATGGTCTGCTCCAGGCCGCTGGAGTCCGCACCCTGGGCGGGATCGATTTCGGATGCGTCCGGCGTTTCCACCTGGACATCCAGATCAGTCTGGCCGTTATTGTCGATATCCACACTGGGATTACCGCTCTGGGTGGGATCATCGGAAACCACACCGGAAGAAATATCGGCATTGCCGCCGAACCGGACGGCGATCCCAACGGCCGCCGCAACGCAGAGCAGGCAACAGACGGCGATGAGGACGATCCTCTTTGTCTTGTCTGTCATGGTGTATGCCTCCTTGGTGTATTTCTTGTTAATGGGACAATACCACATTTTTCTGTGGAAGTCTATTGAAAAGACCGGATGGATCAGAAGAGAGGCACATATTTGGCCTCCGTGTGCAAAGTCATGCTGGCGGCGGGCAAAAGATTCCCCAGAAACCGGACGGGCACCTCCAGATGGATCTCCACCAGTGCGGTATAGCCCTCGCTCTGGCCGGAACCGAGGCTGTTATTTTCCAGAACCACGGACAGGTCGGAGATGGTATATTCCACCTCGCCGCCTGAAATTTTCTGATACCCGCCCGCTGTATTTTCCAGGCCGAGCGTTTCAGAGAGCTGGCCGTACACATCGCCGGTGTCGATGCTCTCATCCCAGCGGCCTGTACCGTCCGGATACCAGCCCGCGGCGTATCCCTCGCGGACGGCGTGGTACACATCGTCGTAGTTGTCATTGACGGTGGAAATGACCGCCTGCTGCGCGGCCTCCTTTACACCTTGGGCAATGATCCACAGCCGGCTGAATTCGGCAATGGCGCAGAACAGCATCAGCAAGACCAGCACAATGGCAAGGATCATGGGGGTGCCCTCGCCGGAGCGACGGCGAAAGATATGCTTGCATTTCAATGGTTTCACCAACTTTCATCGCGGGCATACGGGCCCGATTATTCCGGCTCCTGGTGCGCGAACTGGGTGCAGCGGCACGCTGCTCACTTCCAATACACCTCCGACTTGCCTGTGGCGGAAGCCGTCAGCGTGATCGGGAACGAGCCAAACCCTCCGAACAGGCCGATGTCCGTCTCCAGCGTCAGGGTCACGGTGACCTCGTCGTTGAGCTGGATGCGTCCGGTGGTGGACCACCGGATGTCGGGGTCAAGCCCGGTGCTGTCGGTAAGCGCCGCCGCCCGGCGGGTGGTCTCCGTGCCAACCCGGCCGGCGATCTCCGCCTCGCGCACCAGCTCCACCGCATAGGTGTCCAGCTGCTGTTTGGTGATATAGACCGGCAGCACACGAACCACCAGCGCGAGCACCAGCATGGCGCACACCACCAGGACGCATACATCGATATAGCCTTCGCCGGAGCGCCGTTTCAGTATTTTTTTCATGGCGACCTCCTTTAGAACAGGCTTCCCAGAGAATTGACGATCTGGTACACGATGATGACGATGTAGGTCATCATGAAGCACATGAGCATGATGAAGCTGAACACCCGGATCTTGGGCGGGATCTTGGCGGCCTTGGCCTTGAGGCGCTGCAGTTCCAATGCCTTCAGATCGTGGGACAGCATCTGGAAGTACATTCGCCCGTCGTCACCCCGCAGGATGCCGATGAGGCCGCGAACGATGTCCGAAATGATGGCGGAGCCCATTCTGGCCTCAAAGCGGATGAGCGCCGCTTCATAGGAGGAGGAACGCATATCAGCCGTCAGCACATCCAGCTCACGACCAAAGTCAGGCCCGGCGTGTTTCTTGTAGTTTTCCAGAATCCGCAGCACATCCCGGCTGGCTGCCAGCTCCTGATGGATGGTGGCGACGAACCGGGGCAGCTCGCCCTCGATCAGCTCCATTCTGGCCTTGACCAGCTCATCCGCCCGGCGGCTTTCCTTGAACCAGGTCAGCACGGCCAGCACCACGATGAGAGGGATCAGAATGGGCAGGATCAGCAGGCACGGGATGATGCCGAGCAGGATGAGACAGGGCTTCAGGATCGAATAAGCCGTGTAGACCTGGGGCGTCATATCCAGCCCCGCCGCAGTGAGCTTGCTCTCCAGCCGGCGGTATTTGTATTCGTCCATTCGGATCAGCGGCGCCAGCTTCAGCGCCCAGCCGAGGATCAGCGCCTCCAGAGCTTTGACCAGGCTCCGCTCCCGCCGTCCGGCGGAGATGAGCGCCCGTTCCGTGGCCAGCCGGGGGATCTTCAGAAGGTCGGCGAGGACGAAATACAGTCCGGCGGCCAGCGCGGTCCCGAACAGGAATAAAAGTACGCCCATTTCCTCACCTCCGATACTCAATAGGCTGGGTCAGCTTCACCACAAAGGCAAAGGACACGAATACGGCCGCGATGCAGACGGCGATGACCATCTGGCCGGGGATGGTGTCCACCAGAGTGTGGTACCAATCGGTGTTGATGAACCGCACCAGCGGGATATTGATCAGCACCAGGATCGCCATGGTGACGAACTCCTTGCGGGGGCCGAAGACCAGATTTCCCAGCTCTCCGTTGACCACTCGCATATCCGACAGCTTGCTGACGATGGGAGTCAGGGTGCTTTTCAGGCTGCGGTCTGTCTGGCATGCCATCACCGCTTCGCACCACTCCTGCCACACCTCATTGTCGATGGCGTATTTCAGGTCGTGAAGTGCGGCGTCCATGTCCGGGTCAATGTGCTTGATGCGGGTCAGAAACCGCTGGAACACCTCCTGCACCGGATGGTGCAGGTATCGGACATTTTCCTCCACCGCCTGCTGGAAGTTTTCCGTGCGCAGATAGGCGGTGGTGATGACCGACAGCGCTGTTTCCAGCTCTGCGGCCACATCCTTTTTGAAGCTGCCGGCTGTCAGCTTGACATACCAGAACGGCGCCAGCATAAATCCGACGGCCAGCACAGGGACAAGGAATGCGTTTCCGGCGAGAATGGCGATGCAGGCGCCCAGGGCAAACAGCACCAGGGAGGCCATGCACACCATGGGGAACTTCCCCTCACGCCCGGATGCGGCCAGCACCGCCTGCGCCTCCGTGATCTCCCGGCGGAAGAAGCCGGCCTTTTTTCGCTTGGTCGTCTCGTTGATATCCGCCCGGATGCTGCCAGGAGCGGCAGTCAGCCGGGAGAAGATGCTGTCGCTCATTTCTGCGGGGGATATCCCCAGCACCATAAAAAGCCCGGCGATCATGCCAATACAGGCGATCAGTTGGATCATTGTCATGCAGTTTCCTCCTTTCTCTGGATGAACTGCTCCAGCTCACCGCGAGGCATACCGTTCTCGATAAAGCGGCGCTGCAGGCTCTCGGACATTTCCTCGCACTTCTGGTGGTGTCCCTCAATGATGAACCGGTCGCCCTCCAGACGGTTTTCGGTGATGTTGTACTCGTAGAGCTTGTGAAGCCGTCGGCTCCCATCCGGCAGGATCTCACATTCGGAGATGTTGGTGATGCGGCGTTCCTTGTTCTCCAGCTGGCGGCAGTAGACCACAATGGGATATGCCTCAGTGACATAGCCCATGAGCGTATCGTCGGGGGTGTCCACGGCCCGCTTGCACAGGGATACCATGCGGCGATAGGTGCCTTCGCTGGAGCTGGAGTGGATGGTGGTGAGAACGGCCACGCCCACGCGGGCGGCCTCCTGGGCGGCGTTGGCCTCCGGGCCGCGCATCTCGCCCACGGCGATGATGTCGGGATTGAAGCGAAGGGCGATGTCCAGCAGTGCGATCTGGTCGATGCGCTGCCGCTCATTCTCACTGTCGCGGGTCTGGGTGTGGACGACGGAGTTGACAACCCTGCCGTTCTGCTCCCGGATGAGCTGAAGCTCACGGGAGCCGTCCTCGATGGTGAAGATCCGCTTGCGGTCAGGGATGGTGGACAGGAGCCAGCCCGCCACCGTGGTCTTGCCGGAGCTGGTGGCGCCTGCCACACAGATGGAGACGCCGTAGCGCAGGCAGGCGGACAGAAAGTCCAGCATTTCCTCCGTGGCGGTGCCGCTGCCCACAAAGTCCTCCTTGGTCAGGTTCTTGGGGTTGACGATTCGGATGGAGGCTGCGACGCCCGCATCCTCGTCCAGCACCGGGGTCTTGATGACCGAAACACGGATGTTCTTGGCCAGACGGGAGGTGATGATGGGGCTGGCATTGTCCAGCACCTTGCCGGAGTTCTGGAGCATACGGCGGATGACATTGGCCGCGTGGTCCGGGGAATCGAAGTGTTCCTCCAGCTTGACGGTGCGGCCGTCGGAATACTGGATCTCAATGTCGCGCCAGGAATTGATGTCGATCTCCTCGATGCCGTCGGCGAAGATGTACTTGGTCAGAAACCCATACTCGGCCATCTCCGTATACAGGGCGTCTACCAGTTCGCTCTGAGTCATGCCGTCCACGGCCATACGGTTATCCTGCAAATAGCGGGCGATCCGGCGCTTCATCTGCTCCTTGGCCTCGTCGCCGTTCTCCGTGATCAGGGTGGCATAGGTGCCGGAGAGGTAGGACTGCACCTGACTGAGAACCTCCGCGAAGGGCATTCCCTTATTCTGGGGAGCGAAGAAGACATCGCTCGCCTTGGGGGCAACCTTGGTTTCCGCAAAAATAGCCCTTCCGGTATTTTCCTCGAAGAAGATGTCATGCACCTCGGCCTGCTCCTGCCTGGCCTCCGCCGGGGCGGCGGCCGGGGCCGCAGCAAATAAGGAATTGCTTCTTCTGTCGCCAAGCATCAGAACACCTCCTTCCACGGCGCACGCATTTTCTGCGGAAAATGCTGGCTCACTTTGTTCGCGGTGCGCCTCCAAAGGGGGACCAGTCCCCCTTTGGGGAACCCCCAGCTCTCCGAGAGGGACGAGAGATTCTTTGTTCCCATCCTTTAGAACACCTCCTTGCAAATCCTCTCGATTTCCTTACGGAACGCCTTGCTGTCTTTCATGGAGAGATCGTTCAGAAGCGTGCCCTCCAGATACTGCTCCTCCAGCTCCTGGGAGTGCGGGAGCTGGAAAGCGACGCTCCCAAGTACCTGACCGATGCGGTCCGCCGCCTGGAGGGGCTTGATGTTGGACGCCGCCTTATACTGCTTGTCCTCATCCCAGTGCAGTTCCCGAAGGAGCGGGAGCTGGCTGGACAGGTAGCCAATGGATTTCAGGTCGCAGTTGGCCAGCCGGAGGACGCTGTCGGCCTCCATGAGCGCCACGGCGGAGAGGATGTCATTGGCGATATAGCTGGAGCAGTCGATGACCACATAGGGGGCGATCTCACGCAGGCCGCGGATGAGTTCCTCCGCCTGCTGCTTGGTGCAGGCTGCGTAGGTATACTCGTTTTCCCCCTTGCGCAGCCCAAGCATGGTCAGGTAGGACAGCTTCTTGTGGGTGGTCAGGTTGTGCTTGATGAGGTTGACCGAGATCCGCTGGGCGGCAAAAATACTGCCCAGAGACTTGTCACACTCCAGCTCGGAGGGCGGGCAGATACAGGGCATCATGGGGGCGGTCATATCGCAGAGCAGCAGCGCCACATTCTTTTTCTGGGACGCCAGATGCTTTGCGATCTTCACCGCAGTCACGGTCTTACCGCAGCCGGGGCTTCCCCAGACGGCAAGGACTCCGCCGCCGGATTCCTCGATGATTTCAACCTCCTCCGGCTCTGTGCTGCGGTGAAACAGGCTTCCTTTCATGAAGTTCATTCCGCAGCCGCCTCGCTCTCTGCGGCAGGATCGGCGCCCTCGCTTTCCCCGGTTTCGGTATTCTCAGTTGTCTCGGCAGTCTCCTCGGCTTCCGGCTCGGCGTACAGCTCCTCGATCAGAGCGTCCTGCGCCTCCATGAACGCGGAGGCATTCTCAGGCGTCCCACGATAAACCAGCGCCAGATGCAGCTCGCTTTCCTGTTCCAGCCCGGCCAGCACCTTGGCCTGCTCGGTGGTCACCAGCAGGGTGACGGTGGAGGGCAGCTCTTTTTCATCCTCAACCGCCTCGCCGGTGTTGGCGTCGTAACCGGAGGAGGCGGTAACGGAGATGACCTCTACATACTGCAGCTCGGGCGGGATCACGGTTTCGCCCATGCCCTGATAGTCGGCCACGAGGACGGAAACGATATCGCCGCTCTCCAGTTTGCCGGAAAGGCCGGTGGCAAAGCTCTTGATGGTGACAGAGATGGCCTGTTTGGTGCCGTCCAGATTGTAGAGATAGGCATTTTCAGCGGCAGGCTCGTTGGAGAGCTTGCTGGCCAGAATGTAATCGCCCACCTTCAGGTCGGCGGTGGCATATTTGCCGACGACCTCGTCTTTTTCTGTCATGATGCCGGACGGCAGGTTATAGGCGCCCACCTCCACGGTCTGTACCATCTCGGCGGTGATCTCGTCGCCCTCCTTGATGTCGGCAGTAACACGGACGATCTCAGCCTTCTCGCTGGCGCTGCGGCTGAACAGGGGCGTCACCCCGAAGCAGATGACGAGCGCCAGGAGGATACACAGCACACCGATCACGGTGCGGTTACGGAAAATCTTCATATGAGCCTCCTTATATGAAATATGCGGGGATGAAAGCCACCGCAAAATATGGGACCAGCGGCTGTTTTGCCGATGCGCCCTTTCGCAGTGCCGGGATCACGCGCATGGCAAAGGAAGCCAGAAGGAGCGCAATGGCCATGATGCTGAATCCCGTGATTACCCGGTCGAAGTCCAGAACAAAGCCTACCGCCGCAGCCAGACGCACATCGCCGCCTCCCATCAGGCCGAAGCCCGCACACAGATAAAACGGGAGAGCGGCCAGCAGCGCCCCTAAAAGGGAGGCGGGGCTGATGGTGATCAGCCCCGCCAAAGCGATTGCGATGCAGACGATATCACTGACCGTTCTGGATCTCAGGTCATCCACGGCGGCATAGATAAGCCCCCCGCAGAAGACCAGCGCCTGTGCCCAGTGCATCAGCCGGCGTAGTCGAACATCTCCTGAATGCGCTGAGTCACGGTGGGCATGACCGTGTCGTTCAGCACAGCGTACAGACCGGCCAGCACCAGGGCGCCCAGGACGACGGCGATCAGCACCTTGACGGCGGTATCGATATAGCCCTCGCCGGCATTGCCGCAGACGGCGCGGCGGTGGAAGGCGGCGATGGAGGTCTGGCAGTTGATGGCGGCAGTCTTGGCGGTATTGGCGATATTCTTGAACAGCTTCTTCATAAGGTACATTCCTCCTGTAAGTAAAAATGATTTTTGATAGTTTGTTGGCTGGAAAGAGATCATGGGATGCGCTTGGGGAGGCCCCCGGCCTCGGCTGGGCAAAGGAAAATCCGAGCGGTTTATATCCGCCCGGACTACATGGTCATTTCGTGGCATTCGTTCTGCTCCTGACGCTGGTCGAACTGGATGGGGCGGAAGCCCACGCGGTCGCAGTAGAAGAACTCGCTGCCGGAATCATCGTACAGCTCCACCACATCGGACAGAGCCATCCGGTAGCCCTGGTATCCGGGAGGCGGATTGTCACGGCAGATGGCGTAGATCTGCTCCAGATCATTGGTACCCAGAGCGCCGTCAAAGACCTGTGTATAATTGTCTGCGTCCGGTTCTCCGAACCGCTTTATCAGATCCTCATATCCGATAAAGCGCATGGTGACATCCACGCCTTTCCGGAGCTGCCAGATGCGGCAGCCTTTTTGCGGCTGCCCCAGCTCCTCGCCGGGCGCCTCTCCGGCTGCAAGACGGTCAAATATGCCTTCCTTCCACTGAGGCGTCAGATTCAACCGGGCCAGGTAGCGGGACAGCTCATCCGTCTGGAACATCTCGTCCACAACAGCGGCATCGTCCTTCACATATCCCACCGTGTTGCCGTAGAAGATCAGGCGGTTGCGATTATCAATTGTGAAGCGGACCAAAATCACATCACCTCCCTTCAGGGCGAGCGGCTCACATCTGCTGGCTCATGGCCTGGTCGTGAGCGTCGCCTTTCTGCTCCTGCTGCTCCTGGAGCTTCTGCTCGTAGGCGTCGTTGACGGCGTCCACCAGAGCGTTCCGGGCTTCGGCGGTGATGGCGTGGAAGGTGTCGTTGTACTTGGTCTCACCGTTTTTCTTGTAGGAGTCCTGGGGCATGGAGATGAAGCGGCCCTTGTCGGACTCGATGACCCGGATGCCGTGGACGGCAAAGGCCCCGCCGATGGTAGCGCTGGCGAAGGCTTTGGTCTTGAAATCTCCGTCCACCAGACGGTCGATCCGCGCCTCCACCTGGGGCGTGGTGGTTTCCTGCTGTTTCTTTTTGGTCGCTGCCATGGTTATCAAGCTCCTTCACTCACATAGATGGGGTTGTCATGCCGGCAGATTCGGCAGGATCTTCCCGCCGGATCTGTTCCAGGCTTTCTCTTGCCCAGTCGGGCAGATGTTCTTCCTTGAGAATGCCGATGAAATCGCTCCGGTTCCACCGGGTTCGCTCCCCGTCACCGAGGCAGGTGGCGTATACCGCTCTGCCCGCGGCGTTGGGGGCGCAGCCGAAGCCGCCGGTCGCCAGCCAGAGCTGATTCTCCGGCGCCCAATAGGACTCCTTCAGCGTGAATGGACTCATGACCAGCACCTTGCCCTCCAGCTCCTGCCCGGTCATATCGTCGCAGTGGGAGCGCACAAACATCCCAAGCGCATCCTGGGCGTCGCGAAACTCATTTACGAAGATGTCCAGAACACCGGCGTGACTTTCCACCATGAACTCATAGTTTCGGTCGCTGCGGGGGATAAAGGTCGCAGCGGCCCATTCCTTGTTCCGGCGGCTGAAGCGCCCATCCTCCGGTTTCAGCTGAATGGTGGCGGCCAGCACCCATCCCACACGCTTGAAGCCAAAGTCCTCGATGACGCCCCTGGCGCAGTCGTGACTCAGGTGCATCCCATCAAAGCCCTTGCGGATGGCCTCCTCGATGGCCTGCTTACAGGCGATATTCTCCAAGTGGCTTGCCCGCCAGAGAGCCACCTCGTTTTGCCGTTTGGCCTCGGAGATGGAACTGAGGTAGAGGTAGGCGTGATCCTTAGTCATCGTTCTCGTCCTCATCCAGCTCCATGACTGCCTTGACCAGCTTTTCGAAACCGGCCCTGTCGATGCCGAGCTGTTCCAGGCTCTTGTCCAGCTCGGCCGCCCACTTGGTCTTGCGGTCATCGGATACCACCAGAACAGCGCCATCCACGCTGACCACACGGAGGTTGTCGTGCAGGATGCCGGCATCCGCAAAGGCCTCTGCGGGAATGGGCAGCATATCCTCGCCGCAGCCAGAGCAGCCATCGCACGGGTCCGCATCGTCCTTCTGATCCTCCCATCCGGCCAGCATATCCTCCCACAGGCTGTGGGCCAGCCGCATCAGCGCCATCATAGCGGCGGCTTTCTCCACCGGCTCCATCTCCTGCTTGAGCAGGACCATGGCGTTTTCCAGGGTGTGCATCTCCAGCGTTTCCTCCTGCTCGAGGCCGCTCAGGGTGAGGGCCGCCGGCTGGATGACGGCCTTGCCGTCGTTGGTGTACTTGATAAAGGTCATCTTCTTTCCTCCGTTTTATGAGATTTTGTTTCCGGTTCGTGGATCAGCGTGTAGCGCCCGTCATCCTCATCCGCGGCAGACAGGTTGAAAATGCTGAGCTGCCAATGCCTTGTGGAATCGTGGCGGCGGGGGTCGTAGTTGGTGATGACGATCTCCTCGTATTCGCTTCCGGCTTTCTGGGACATACTGTTGGGGCGTGTGGTGTAGAAGATGTAAAACTCCTTGTACAGATCTACGATGAAGGGACAGTAGTTGTAGGAAACCATCACATACCCATGGCACTCCAGAAGCGCATCGTGGAGGCGCTGGTGGTCTTCCTTGGGAAAGCCCACCGCATAGCAGTCCTCTGCATCGTAGTAAGGCGGGTCACAGTAGAAGAATGCGTCTTCCCGGTCATATTGGCGGATGAGGTCGACGCAGTCCTTGTTCTCCACCACAACATCGGCCAGCCTGCGGGAACACTCCCAGACCAGATGGAAAAAGCGGCGGATGTCGCAGGATTTTCCAGCGAAGGATTTTGCGCCGCCGCTGAAGCTGTACCGGATGAGCTTGAAATAGTCTGAGGCTCGCCGCACATCTCCGCGAGGCGCCCGTTCCAGCATCATCCTTCGGATGGTTTTGGCATCCGGCGGTTCCAGATATCGCTGGGTCAGCTCCATCTCCTCGTCCAGATAGTCATCGGTGAATTCCTCACGGGAGAAAAACTTATACAGCACATTGAAGTCATCACGGGTGTTCAGCGGCAGAAAGCCAAGTTCCAGAAGGAGCGCCATGGTTCTGTTTTTGACACAGCAGAACAGATTGGTCAGGTCGCCGTTGAAATCGTTATAAACCTCCATGCATCCCTGCTGGATCGGGCGGCTCAATGTTACTGTCCCGCTGCCGCCGAACACATCGATAAACCGGGAATAGCGCGAGGGGGACAGCTTATGGATCAGCCAGAGCAGCTTGCTTTTGCCTCCCACCCAGGGGATGAAGCTTTTCAAGCAGTATCACCTCCCTCCAGGGGGAGGGATATCTGGCCGCTGTCGGTAAATTGCTCCAACGCTTTGGTGAGGCCGCGCTCGGCATGGGCGATCTTCTTGATCCTGCTTCGGAGCTGCCGGATCGTCCTCTGCAGTTCCTCCTCGGTGTCGGCGTAATAATAGCCGGAATCAGAGCTGCAAATGGGGATGCCATCCCCGCGCAGGCAGTTGATCGTGCGGCGAAGGTCAGGTCCGCGAATCTGAAAAGCGGCCTCCAGCTCACGGCTGGGGACGACTCTCAGCTCTCCGCGGTGATACTCCTTCAGGTGCTTGGCGATAGGGTTGTCCGTCGTCATGAAGACTCCTTTCCGGGACAGTTACCCGGAAAGAGCGCAAAAAAAGCAGGGGCCGTCAGTCCCTTTCGGGTAACGGCCCCTGTGGTGTTATGAAGTTTGTTGTGCTGCTCTGTTCACCTCCATCCAGCGTGGGAAGATATTCTACATCTGCATGGTCTGACCGGTATCCGGCTGGCTATACTCAAAGTTGAGTTCCGTGCCATTCCAGGATACAAACCCATGTTCTGCGGCGGACAGGCCCATGCGCTTCATTTTATAACAGGCATATTCTTCAGCGTCAAAGCAGGCGGCGAGCAGTTCGTCTTTGGGATAGATGCCATCCCGCATTGCCAACTCTTTTCCGTAATCGGCAAGATCCATATCACGGGGCATGAAGTGATAGCAGCGGAGATTTTGGGCTAAATCCAGGGCGTAATCCAGGCGGTGGCAATCCTCCAGCTCCATAACCGCCATAAATTTATCCAACCATCTGGGTTCTCCTTGTCCCTGCTCGCTCCAGATGTAACCAAAGTCGATGGCATGGCGGATGAGCTGGGCGGCGGAGTCATACTGGGAGGGGATGTCTTCCAGTTGGGGCAGACAACAGTCCACCTCCATGGCGATGCACTCGGTCAGGGACTCCGCTTCCAGCTCATCCAGCGCCAGAAGCAGCTCGTCCGGATGGGCGGCGTCTATGTACTCGTCAGTGTCCGGGAAGCCCACCCACACGCCGTCCATGTTGGTTCGGCTGGCCAGCTTGACCCGGATCGCAAAATCGCCTTTGTCGGGATTCATCGAAGGGTCACTGTCCAGAAACGGATCGATTAAAGAGGTGACCTTGATAAAGTGCCCGTCGCAGAAAGTGTTTCCGCCCTTTTGGCGGTAAGCCGCACCCACTTTCCCCGGGTCAAGAAACTCCCGCGCTTGATCAGAGGGGCGCTGGATCTGTTCCATGATGAATTTGCCCAGCTGAACATCATCCCCGGCCCCATAGAACAGATCATAGTGATCCAATTGACTTGCAATCAGCATCACATCGCAGGTCATCCTCGGCTGCTCGATCTGCATTGCTCCGCGGAACAGAAGGCTTTCTTTTACCGTCATGTTCTCGAATCGCCGTTCCAGCCAGTCGTGTTGGGATTTGGTCATTTCAAAACCGTCCAGAAGATCCAGGAGTTGCCTGGTTTGCCGACTCGCCATCACATCATCTCCATTCCGGCATTTTCTGCCTGTGTTTCTTCATTGCGGATCGGCTCGCCATCTCTGCGCTGAACCAGCCCGTAGGGGGTCAGCAGAGCGTTGTGTGCTGCCATGACATCCTGACCGTAGTTGTAGAGGACGACGTGCTTCTGCAGAATGGGCCGGGAATGCTCGTCCACAATGAAGCGAAGCTCCTCTATGGCCACCTCCTCGGGGGTTCGCTGATCAGGCTCGAGCAGGTAGTCATCCAGATTTTCCGCAATCTGGACAGCGGCAGCGATATCGTGACAATCCGCCGCAAGGATAACTGCCTTGAATTTGGAAAGTTCTCCTTGTTTGCTCAGCTCCTTGAAGCATTTGGCCAACTCGTTCAGTCCATGGATATCGTCGCAGGCCATGTTTTCCAGAAGCGCAGGCATCGCACTGTCCTCCACCTGGAAGACCATTTCCGACCAGGAGGCGCCTCCGCAAGCCTTCAGCACGGCATCCAGCCGTTCCTGCGTGGCTGGCAGATCCAGGCACATCATGTTATCCGGCTGCTCATTGGAGTGGAAGGGATACCTGCCGACCGTCAGGCGGATGCCGTATTCCGGCGCTTCGGGAATCAAGGCCAGGCTGTCATATACCTGCTTCAGCTCAGTGTGCTGCGTGACATACCCGCCGCTTGCGAAAACGCCGCCCTCCTCAAACCTGGCTTTTCTTCCGAGCATCTCAAAGTCAAGATACTCGAAGATGGAATCCGGAACTTTTTCCAGGGCAGGGATGAAATCGTTCTCCGCATAGAACCTGCCGAGCTGTTCGTCCGTCGTGGCGTTGACCACATGACAGCAGTCTGCGCTGTAGGCCAGGTCGATCATGGTGGCAACGCTGATGGGACCGTATTTTTTGGCCACCTCCATGTTGAACAGCCCTTCAAAGGCCGTTCTTTCTCTGCCGTTCATCTGTCCCAGGCAGGTTGCCAGCGCATTGAGCTGATACAGATCGCATTCATGGGTCAGATGGACATGGAGGAACTGAAAACCATGGTGTTCAAGAAATTCCCACCTCGGCTTGTCGCCCAAGGACATTTGGAGCTTGTCCAGCGCATCCTGGAGACCATAGTAGCTGGCCGGAAGCTCCAAATCGCACCACCGATCCGTTTTTCCGCCGAACAGCTCCACACGGAACACTTCATTCAAGGGTCATCCCTCCCATCTGGGGCCTGTAGTCCTCCTCGTATTTGGCCGGATTGGCACCGGGGACATCCCAGCCGCACATACTGCCCACCTCCATGGCATGGCGCTGCCACATATTGACGCCAAGCTGTTCGTTCAGCTGGTCGGCCAGTTCCACATTCTGTTCCTTGTCGCCGGTGTCCCAATTGGAGGGGTAGTAGCCGTACTCGCCCCGGCGGATGCAGATGAGGTCGCCGGTAGACTTGAGGGTGGAGAAGCACATCTCCGGTAGCCCCTCCGCCACTTTGGGGGCGAAGCGTTCCGCCTCGGTCTGGATATCCCAATCATCCTCCACGCTCCACAGATGGACATACAGCTCGTCATCACCGGCGCAGATCTCCCGCTGTTCGAAGCCCTCGCCCCAGCCATCCGACGCCTGTCCGGAGATATACTCTTTCAGGGTGGTCAGTTCCTCCGGGGTGAGGGTGCCAACCACGCGGCACTCGGCAACACCCCAAAGCTGGCCGTTCCGATCCTCGACGGTGAACACGACAGATTTGACCTTCTGGTTGACGCTGTCATCCTCGCCATACCAGTGCATGATGCCGCTCTCGGATTCTTCCGGCATCCGGTTGTTGATCAGAGCTCTGAGGATCTCGCCCTCATAGGCACGAAGCGATCTGCCGTCCAACTGAGTGTAGTCATCCTCCATCTCCCCATACTCGTTGCGGGTGTAGAGATCCGCCGTCAGAGGCATATACAGCTTCAGCGTGGTGGGCTCGGGCGGCAGGACAGAGAAGCTGTCCTCTCCGATGGTCAGCGCCAGGGTTCTGCCATTGTCCCACTTCATGTGGAACTGCCCGGCGTCGTCGATGTAGTCCAGAGTCCCCGTACTGCCCGGCTCCAGTGGGGCATAGGGGTCTTTCATCTCTCTGAGCTTGATCCTTGAGCCTGCGGGAAACTGTTCCCGCAGGAAGCTCAGCCATTCTTTGGGTACTGACATTTACATTCCTCCCATCTTCATATCTCGGTCGGAGCCGTTTTCATAGTCCGCCAGGGACTGCGGATTCTCCTCGCCATACAGGTCGAAAAGGATATCGTCCACCTGCTTGCGAACAACCGGGTCATCCGTCAGCGTCTCATAGCGGAAGCCCGTGACCGAATGCTGAGGCAGTTCCTCCTGGATGCACCGGAGATATTCCTGCGCGTCGGTGTAGTCCATCCGGCTGCCATCGGCGAAGGTCACTCGTCCTACTGGTTTGCCTTGTGCCATCTGCTGTTGGCGCAGATCGTAGCAGTAGAGGTAGCCCTGATAATCCCCAGGAGAGGGAGTGCAGCGGAGGCAGTAGCGGTAATGCTCGGTGTCCACGACATAGCCATAGCACCGGCCATCCTCCGTGATTCCGCCGCCGTTCCGATAGCAGTAGCTTCTCATCGAAGCCAGATCCTTGAGCGGCCCATCTGCCCGAAGCGCATCCACGACTTCCTGAAGTTCACCCTTGAATTCCTTGGTGTTGAACTGGTCATCGTTGTGGGGCCACCATGTGTGGTAGAATCCTTTTCCGGAAGATCCAAAGTCCATCCGGACATGGCCAACCGTGCCCAGCGCCGCATCCTCGGTCTCCTTCATCTGGGAATAGAAAAGGCCCGCCTCCTCATGGGAAGCGGGCCTGATGTGAATCGGTGTATTTACTTTTACATTCTGCTTCATGGTATTTGCCTCCGTATCCGTACAGAGATGGTAAATTTGCCAGTCAGGATGTCCCATCCTACCCAGAGTTACTCGCTGGAATGCGATGGAGATGTCATCATCGTTGTAAGATCCATGATGGAAATCCGATGTGTTGATAACATCTTCCTTAATATCTGCGGCAAATCTTTCATCAAGGCTGGAGAAATATGTCCCAAAAGTCTTGTGAAGATATTCTTTGATGTCACTCTCCAACTGTTCCGATAAAGAAATGGCCATTTGCTTCACCTCCTCATGCGGAACAATACCACAGCTCAGCGGAAATAGCTATGACCAAAAGGCGTCCTGCCGGAGAAGTGGAGATAGCCGGCGACAGCAGCTCCCAGTGCTGCCAGAGATGCTACTGTGATCATGATTTTCTTCTTCATTTACATTCCTCCCAATCATCGGATCATGTCGTTCAGGTCATTTGCATATCAAATCCCGGCTCCGGTGACTCCATGATCTGTTCCAGGTGCCGCGGGTCTACGATGACCTCGCTTTCATTCCTGCCTGTGAACAGGGCCAGGATGTGTTCCTTCCGAATCTGCGCCTCATACACCGTTCCCTCCTCACCGAAGCGGTGGGCGAACCAGTCTGCCGTTTTCCGATCCAGTGTCCAGGACAGCGCCCTGATATTTTTGGCGTTGTAGGGGGTAACGCCCCGATAGACCGTCACCGTATCCTCCAGCGCCTGGTGTGCGGCGCGCTCCTCCTCGTCCATCAGGAACTCCGGAGGGACGGATCGGAACAAGGCTACCAGTTCTCGTTTGCTCACATTGCAGTCCTGATTGGGGCATTCCTCCTGGGTCCAGGCGGTGGATAAGAGCTTCCCCAGATCCTTCTCCGAGAGAGCTGAGGCGGCAAATTTGATAAAAGTCAGATAATAGGGCGGGTTGAGCAGTACGAAGATCTGATGGACATTTTCGGCACTGTCGATCTGCTCTCCGACCTTTCTGCGCCACCTTGTGCAGTCATCCGAATTGTTGATCAGGTCGACCATGGAGAGGCTCCCATCCTCATTCCGAAGCGCGGAGATCCCGGAGTTTGTGAAGGGGTGGCTGACGATCACCGGGGAGAGGGCCGTTTCCTGGATCTGCACATCGAGGAGGGTGTGCGCCACCAGCTTTACGCGGAGCAGATTGGTTTCACTGGGCATCAGGAAAGACCTCCCATCTCCATCGCCTGGGTTTCCTCAGCGAAGGGGCTGCTGCATCGGCGGATCAGGCCAAACTCGGTTCGCCGGACTCCTTCCTCCGCCATAGTGTCCTCACCCAGCTTCTCAAAATCCATATATCCGTCGATGGTATCGATCAGCTCGTCATCAGCACCGATGCGCCGAAGGACGGTTTGCCCGTATTCGTAAGTGTCCTCCGGAATGCGCTCATAGTCGTCCAGATTCATGGCACAGCGGAGAGCCTCCTGCATAGTCCCCGGCTGCTCCACAGAAAGAACCGACAGATATTTCAGCAGTTCACCATCTTCACACTGCATCCCCTCAATGGCCCAAGCCAATTCGTTTGCATCTTCCACGCAGACCCCTGTAGTGGGAATGTGCTCGTCCATATAGGGAACGGAAAACGACACCTTGGTTACGGCTGCCTCTGCAAAACAATCGATTCCCAGTGTTCTTTTTACTCGCTCTAATTCTTCCTTCGTTGCCGGAAGGCAGATACTCACTTGCACTTGGGAAGAGGAGAGGTCAAGCTGGATCTTCGATTTTTTCTCTCTGACAAGCTCATCATCCTGCTTGCGGAGCACATAGCCTGCATAGGTATAGGCACCGCCATGCTCGGCATAGTATTCTGCGCCGATTTTTGCGAAGTCCAGATAGGGCCAGGCTGCTTCGGGGAATCTGGGGTCACCTTGAATCTGACCGGCAACAGCGACATATCGGCCAAGCGTCACATCCGAGTTTACATTAGGGATGAGAATGTAGTCCGACACCTGTTCCGCCACACGAATCATATCGTTCAGATCATTGATGCTGTTGCCATCCAAGGCGCCGGCATAGATGTTCCGTTCGCGGGAGTCCATTTTGGCAATGATGCTCGAAAGCTGATTCAGCTGTGCAAGCTGCGTTCTGGAATCAGGGTCGAGTCCGCTGAGGTACGACGGCAGATTGGCGATCACGCTTTTGATCTCGACGATCTCTGTTTTTCCTGCTCTGCTGGCCTCAACAAGCTGGCTGGCCGCTTCTGTCATAGCGTCATGAGATGCGGGCAAATTGAGCGGGACAATGACAGGACTCCCACTTCGTTTCATGAAAAGTTGGATCATGTCATTCCTCCCATCTGAACCCCCTGTTCCCGCTGGCACTGATCCACCGGATCTTCTGCCATCAGTTCCTCCAGATCTACTGTGCCAACATAGGCGATGTAGCCTCGGTCGGTAAACACGCCCGACTGATAGTCCATGTGCTGCAGGCCATACCGCTCGTAGTCATAAAACTCGTCCAGATTGGGGTCATACTCAAAATGGCCGGATCTCTGAATCATGTATTTCCCATATTCCTCGGGGGTTTGGGCGCCGGGGGCGAATTCAAACAGATCCATGTTTTCCGCCAGGCGGCGGATCTGGCTGGCGTTTTCCGGCTTGGCCATGCTTACTGCCGCCCCCAACTTCTTGCGGTCATGAATCGAAAACTTCTCCACAGCCAGCGCCAGCTCATTGAGTTCGTGGATGTTATCGCACTGGAAGTCCAGTGCTACATCCACTTCCTCTGGGAATGAACTGTCAGCTATAAAGAGGCGCATATCCTTTGGGTCAGCAATGCCGGAACGCTGCATGGCGCGCTCAATTTGTCCTTTTGATGCAGGGAGATAGATCCAGGTCACATTCCTGCTGTTCTCCGGCTCCTGTCGGGGGGATATCCCGACAGCAGTCATATCGGCCTCATAGTGGTAGCAGGGCAGGTGCTTCCCATCATAGAGCTGTGAAAGCTGCATGCCGTTGTCATAGACCACTCCGTAGCGGGTGATAGTCCCCTCATTGTCCTCAATCAACAGGACAGCGGTTTCCACTCCGTCCAGCTGTTCCAGTTCTTCCATGCTGGCACACCCGCCATGGATGTTCATGTAGTGATCACGGCCAACCTCTTTCAAATTTGTAAAGTCCGTGATCACCGTCGCCTGCTGGCAGCAGAAGGTCAGGTTGATGAGATCCTTCATGCTGGTGAGATTCAGCTTTTCAGCCATCGCCTGAAATTGCGAAAACTCGCCCACAGTAAAGCTGTCCAGCCGCTTTGCCAGATAGTCCAACTCATCAAGGTTGACCTTGGTGCATACCAGCCGATTCAGCACAGGCCAGGCACTGTCGAGCGAGTCCAAGCGGCAGTCGGCTTCAGAGGCATCGCCGATCTCCAGTGCCTCCAACAGCGAAACGCAGTGGTCGTACTGATTTCTGGGAATGGGAAGAGGGATCGTCGCAACACCGTATTCCGGGTGGTCGGCGTTGCTCAGAACTGCTTCCATCATCACATTGCATCACCTTACTTTCCTTCAAAATTCAAAATCGCATCTCCGTACTTAGCCAGAAGCAGAGCGCAGACAATCAGGTGGAACGCCTCATCTGTGACCAATTCGGGGGATGCGAGATCGGCAAGAGTGATATTGCGGCTGCCGGTGGAGATGGCTTTGGCCGCCTGATAAACACTGTACAGCTCCGGTTGGATGCCGGCGAGCTGGACAGATTGGAAGTCAAGCCCACTGGCATCAAACTTCCAGATCATCCTGCGCCAGATGTCCCCATACGCCGTGAGAAGAAACAGTGCGGCCAGGTTACGGTTCGGCATTCGAAAACAGCGCTCACGCCAGTGCTGCCAGCGCTCACGATGACTGTCGCTCAGGAAAAATTCAATGGAGCAGCCATTGAAACTCCTCTCTAACCGGGCCTGAAGCTGCGCTCCAGCTTCAGGGAAGAAGCAATCCCTGACAAACTCGTTGAGGTCAATTGCACCGGCCACGATCCGTTCATCCAGACAGACGCACTGCTCCAAAGGGCAGGGATGATTGCGTCTGAAGTTCATGCAGTATGGGCACTCCATGTCATCTCTGCTATATTGAAAACCGGGATAGTATCGGCCATGGCCTCTGGGCTTGAAATAGGGCGGGGTCATCATCTGCTGTTCCATCTGGCACAGCGGTGTATCCCGCATGAAGTAGCGTGTCATTGGTGGTGTGCTCCTTTCAGTAAAGCAAAAAAGCGCCGGAGTCTTATTTCTAAAACTCCGGCGCCTGAATATTACATGATCGGTTCCTGGTTGTAGGATTCCATGGGGTGCTGCTCCTGCTCTCTTATGCGCTCCAGGGCATCGGGAGCCGCAATGGCAATCTGCTCCTGAACGCCCCGGATGCACTTTTCCTGCTCGGCAGTCAAATCAAAACCAGCGTCCAAGGTATCAGAGCAGCATCGGTAGATTTCGATAAGCTGCTCCTGATTGAAGATTTGCTGTTTGGAAATGAGGCCGGCGCGGATGGCGAAGTCCTGCTTGGCACCTGCATAATTTTCCTGAAAGTAATTGCCCTGGTTGAGACCTGTGCGGTCAAAGCTCCAGTCCCATGTGACGAATTGGACGCCAAGCCGGGTGGGATGGGCAGCCAGCACGGCTCCGTTGAAGTCAGCCAGCAGACGGTAGTCACTGGTCAGGCTTTGGGCTTGCAGGGGCGGAGCCTGTTCCAGTAGCGTCATGTACTCCCGCACGGTGCAGGCCAGATCGGTGGCTCGCTCACAGGCCCGTTCCCGTTCCGGCATCGCTACATCCTCCTGCCAGTAGCGAACGCCTCCGTCCGCTGTGATCCGGCAGAGAGGGAGACCATCCCACTCCACAGGAAGCAATTCATCCTGTTCCGGCTGCGGAGTGAATCCCTCACGGTGGAGAGCGGTGCGAAGCTCCTGAAAAAACTGTTCTCGGTTCATTTACTACCTCCTGACATTCAGTGCCCTTTTTGAATTTGTCTGAAAACAAAAAGGGCGCCAATTCGATGGCCCGTCGTGACCAACAAATTGACGCCTCAAACTTTGTGTATTCTATTGATAGAAAAATAGCGCCCTTTTTGAAAATAACCGCTTCAAAAAGGGCGCCACATGGTTCCGAATATGCCAATCGCCGAAAAAAGGGGGTTCGAATCCCACCAGGTAGGGGGAAACAGTGGTTGGCATCTATGGATTCATTCGTGAATTTCTGAGCGAAAAAAGCCCGGAAACGGTTGATGCCACTGGCTTTTCGCCAGTGGCATCTATACCGTTTTGATTTTATGGTGACCCGCTGGAGATTCGAACTCCAGACCCATTGCTTAAAAGGCAATTGCTCTGCCAACTGAGCTAGCGGGTCATATGGCTGGGATGGCAGGACTCGAACCTACGAATGCCAGAGTCAAAGTCTGGTGCCTTACCACTTGGCGACATCCCAATGTTGACACCGCCGAGAGAACCGGATGAGGGGGAGAAAGAGAATGGGGTGGATGAAGGGATTCGAACCCTCGATCTTCAGAGCCACAATCTGACGCCTTAACCAGCTAGGCCACATCCACCATATCCATTTTTCCACTCCAACAAGGAAGAGTCCGGTACCTGGTACGCCAGGAGGGACTCGAACCCCCTACCTACTGCTTAGAAGGCAGTTGCTCTATCCAGATGAGCTACTGGCGCATGTTGGAGCGGGTGACGGGAATCGAACCCGCGTATCCAGCTTGGAAGGCTGGTGTTCTACCATTGAACTACACCCGCAAGCCGTGAACCATCAGCTTTCCAATTTTAGCATGTCCGGCAGTCGATGTCAAGGAGAATTTTATACATTCAGAGTTTTTTTCCCGTTGCCCTCTGTTCCAGGAGCTCCGGCAGCCGCCGAATGGCGTCGGCTACCACGCCTTGGGCGCAGGAGACGTAATGGGGGTACCGGGCGGTCAGAATCGGATCTCCGTCCGCAGCCGCAAAGGGGAAGTCTGCGGCGGCCAGCATGGAAGCGTCGTTGGCGCCGTCGCCCACACATACCAAAACACGGCGGCCCAGCTGCCGGGCCAATTCCCTGGCGGCCTGTCCCTTGGAGGTTCCCGCCGCCTGCAGATCCAGAATGCGCGGCGCGCCCCGGGTGACAGAGAGGCTGGCGCCGTAGCGTTCCTGCAGCCATCTCTCCGCTTCCTGAAACCCGGCGTCCTGTTCCGGCGTAATCTCGTAAAATTGGGACACAGTGCCGTCTCGAATGGTTCCGTACAGAGCCATTTTCAAAAACGGCGAGGGAAGCTGCGCAAAACAAATCTCCCGGACCTCACACCCGTTTTCCCGGCCGAATACCTGCCACAGGGGCTCGTGCCGGAAGATGTAATGGGCTTCCAGGCCCTGCACGCCCAGCAGCAAATCGGGAAATTGCGCCTGTATGCGCGGGAGGACTTCACTCGGGTTCAAGTCAATGGGATGGGAAAATATCATTTTTTTCTCCGCCCAGTCATACGCCACGCTTCCGTTATACAGAAGAAGCGGCGCGTTGACCGGGAAGCGGGACAGCTCCGGCCGGAGCATGGGGAGACTCCGGCCGGTGTTGACGGTAAAGGCTCCGCCATCGTGCATAAACCGGTCTATGGCCTTCAGATTGGCCTGCGGGATTTTTCCGTCCGGGCCGGTCAGAGTGCGGTCAAAATCTACGGTCATCAGGACCTGAGAAAAAACGCCCACACGCACCGCTTCCTTTTTCTTATTTTACAGTTTCGACCTTAATGGTATTGGTGTTGCCCGGTTGGCCGTTGATTTGTCCGCCGGTGAGAACCACGTTGTCTCCCTTTTGCAGGTGGCAGACCCGTTTGGCCTGATTCAGGGCATGGTAGAACATCACGTCCATGGAGGTGAATTCCTCGCTGAGGACCGGGGTCACGCCCCAGCTCAGGGCCAGCTTGCGCCAGGCCCGCTCCGTGGTCGTCATGCCGACAATATCGGTGGGGCAGCGGAAGCGGCTGACCATGCGGGCGGTGCGGCCGGTGACGGAGCTGACCACGATACATTTGGCGCCTACGTCAATGGCCATGGCGCAGGTGGCGTGGGAAACTGCGTCCAGCGTGTTGAGAATTTTAAAATCCGTGGTGTGGAAGCGGTGGATATAGCTGATGTGCTTTTCCGTATATTCGGCGATTTCCGCCATGTTTTTGACGGCGGCCACGGGATATTTACCGGCGGCAGTCTCACCGGAGAGCATCACCGCAGACGAGCCGTCGTAGACCGCGTTGGCGACATCGGAAATTTCCGCCCGGGTGGGGCGGGGATTGTGAATCATAGACTCCAGCATCTCCGTGGCCGTGATGACCCGTTTGCCCAGAAGGCGGCATTTGTTAATCAGGAACTTCTGAATGGACGGAACCTCTACAAAGGGAATTTCCACCCCCAGATCGCCCCGGGCTACCATGACGCCGTCGGCTACCTTGCAGATCTCTTCAATGTGGTCCACACCGGAGCGGTTCTCAATTTTTGCAATCACGTCAATATCGCCGCCGCCGTTTTCGTCCAAAAAGGTCCGCAGGTCTTCCATATCCTGCCGGGTGGAGACAAAGGAGGCCGCCACAAAATCCACGCCGTTCTGAATGCCGAAGAGCAGGTCCTCTTTATCCTGCTGGCTGAGGAAATCGTGGGTCAGGACGCGGTTGGGAAAATTCATGCTTTTCCGATCGGACAGGTCGCCGCCGGCCACCACCCGGCACAGGGCGTTGCTGCCCTCCAGCTGCTCCACGCGGAAAATCACCAGACCGTTGTTGACCATGATGGTGTCGCCGACCTTCAAATCGTCGATGAGGCCTTGATAGGTGACGGACACCCGAGTTTGATCTCCGACGACATCCTCGGTGGTGAAGGTAAACATGTCGCCGTCCTGGAGCGTGATCTTTTTGTCTTTGAAAGTTTTGATGCGGTATTCCGGCCCCTTGGTGTCGAGCATGATCGCAATGGGCAGCTCCAGCTTCTCCCGAACCCGCTTGATCAAGTCGATTTTCTTCTGGTGCTCCTCGTGAGAGCCGTGAGAAAAATTGAGGCGCGCGACATTCATGCCCGCCAGGCACATCTGCGTCAGGGTTTCCTCGTTTTCGCAGGACGGCCCGATGGTGCAGATAATTTTCGTTTTCCGCATTGGGACAACCTCCCCATTTTATTTTTAATATCATCATATCACGAATTGCGCAATTTTCAAGTGAGATTCCGGATGTTTCTGAAAATTCAACAAGACGCACAGTAGAATCTTGACTTTACCGCGCCGCTCTTGTATAATTGCCCCGAATCGCAGAACAAATCATTCTTCGGGGGGCCGGACGATTCCGGCTGAGATTGGGCGAAGCCGCGCCCTGACCCGCAAACCTGATACGGGTTATGCCGTCGTAGGGAAAGATGCAGATATGGAACGTATCGCATTGTACACCGCAGGCGGGTTTGCAATGCGATTTTATTTTGGGTATTCCCATATTTGGAGGTAGCGAACACGATGACAAACACAAACAGATCCCACTTGCGCATCCGCGCCCTGTGCGAAGGGGCCGTCATGGTCGCCCTGGCTCAGGCTCTGAGCCATGTGAAATTCATGGACCTGCCCAACGGGGGCTCTCTGACGCCGGCACTGTTCCCCATTTTGTTTTTTGCCGTCCGCTGGGGCCTGGGTCAGGGCCTGTTGGCCGGCTTTGCGTTTGGCCTGCTGCAGCTGATGTTCGACGGGGCGTACGCCTGGGGATGGCAGTCCATGCTTCTGGATTACTTGGTGGCCTTCACGCCGCTGGGTCTGGCCGGCCTGTTTCGGGGCAAAAGCTGGGGGATTTTTCCCGGGACGGTTTTAGGCTGCGGCGTGCGTTTTCTGGTTCATTTTATCAGCGGTGTGACCATTTACCGGATTTACGAGCCCACGGAAGTCCCCGGCTTCGGGACCTTTGATAACGCCACGCTGTATTCCCTGGTGTACAACGGAAGCTATATGCTGCCCAATACCATACTGGCCCTGGTGATTGCCGGTGTGCTGTACATTCCACTGAAGAAGTACTTTGCCGGACGGGACATTCCTCGTCCAGTCGTGTAATGCGTCGATACATGGTAATCCAGGTGTTCCGCAGCCTCTCGAAGCATGTCTTCGAGGGGCTGTTTTTTTGCCCAATGACCTTTTGAAGCGGATAGAAAGATTCTTTCGGGCGGTTTTAAAATTCTTATTGACAATCACGTAACTGTGTGTTATAATTTGGACATCTCTAGAGATGGAGGAGTGATGGAAATGAACTGGATTCTGCCCGGCACAGTCCTGGAGGTCGATCAGTCCCGGCCGGAGGCGGCCGACGAGCTGTTTTCCTCCCTGTTCGTCACCGGCGGCCTGGTCCTGTCCCAGGTGTGCCAAATTACCGGACTGGAGCCCTATACCGTGCAAAATTGGGTCAAGCGAGGTTTTTTGACGCCGCCGGTGAAAAAAAAGTACAACCGCCGCCAGCTGAGCCGCATCATCATCATCAACATGCTGAAGTCCGCTTTGCCGATGGAATCCATTTGCCGGCTTCTGTCCTACGTCAACGGCCAGCTGGACGATGAAAGCGACGATATCATTGACGACAGTGTCATGTATCTGATTTTTCTCCGTCTGGCTGCCGCAAACCGGGACGTCTGGCCGCCCCAGGGGCTCCATGACGCGCTGGACGCGGTCCTGGCCGGGTATCAGGAGCCTTGCCCCGGCGCCAGGCACCGGGTGGCGGATGTTTTGGAAGTGATGCTGACCGCTTGGTTTTCCTCCCAGCTGCAGAAGCGGGCGGCGGAGCAAATGCAGCAGCTGGGCATTTGACCGGTACAGGAACATCATAAAATAAAAAAGAAGGAGTATGGTTATGGAAAACGGAACCTATCGCTGGACGCCGGGAGACGGAGACGAGAAAAAATCTTCCGGCAAAAAATTCAGCGGAAAGCAGATCGGCAGGCTTTTGGCCGTCGCCGCCGTTGTGGTCCTGGTCTTCGCCATCGGGAGTACCTGCTGGTATACGGTGGACGACAAGCATCAGGCGGTTGTCACCACCTTCGGCAAGGTCACCGATATCACCGGGGCGGGGGTACACTTCAAGCTGCCCTTCGGCATTCAGAAGGCGCAGAAAGTTGCAGTCAACGTCTATCAGAAAATTGAACTGGGCTACCGCACCGACACCAGCGCGCCGGAGGGCTACGATGTGGTGGAGGATGAGGGGAAGATGATCACCGGCGACTACAACATCGTCAATGTGGACTTCTTCGTGGAGTACAAGGTCTCCAATCCCGAGCGGTACCTCTACGGCTCCTATGAACCGGAGGAGGTCCTGCGCAACCTGATTCAGAGCCAAATCCGCAACGTTGTGGGCTCCACACAGGTGGACGCCGTCCTCACCGACGGAAAGGAAGAAATTCAGATGCAGGTCAAATCTCTGGTTACGGAGGTGCTGCAGGAGTATGACATCGGTCTGACCTTGGTGGACGTGAAGATCCAGGACGCCGAGCCGCCTACGCAGGAGGTCATCGAGGCGTTCAAAGCGGTTGAGACCGCTAAGCAGCAGGCCGAGACCGTGGTCAACCAGGCCAAAGCGTATCAGAACGCACAAATACCCCAGGCCGAGGGCCAGGCGGACCAGCTGCTCCAGAACGCGGAGTATTTGAAGCAGGCCCGGATCAACGAGGCCACCGAACAGGTCGCCATGTTTGAGGCCATGTATCAGGAATATCAACAGAATCCGGAAATCACCCGGTCCCGGATGTATTATGAGGCCATTTCCCAGGTTTTACCCGGCGTCAAGCTGTACATCAACACCACGGGAGCCGACGGGGTAGACATGGTGCTGCCGCTGGAGAGCTTCGTAGACACCGGCGAGACTGCCACGGAGCCTGTCCCGGAGACCACAGAGGGAGGAAATTGACGCGATGAAGAAAAAAATTATCATTGGGATCATAGCCGTGTTGGCGCTGGTGTGCTTACTGAGCTCCATATATACTGTGGAAGAGAATCAGTACGCCTGTACCGTCCGCTTCTCTAAAATCATTCACACCACGGAAACCCCGGGCCTGCATTTTAAGGTGCCGTTTCTGGACAGCGTGAAGTATTTCCCCAAGGCGATGATGCTCTATGACATTCCGCCCTCTGAGGTGCTGACTTCGGATAAACAGAACATGACGGTAGACAATTATATTCTGTGGCGGGTTTCCGACCCCCTGCTGTTCTACCAGTCTTTGGGCTCTACCGTGGTAGCGGAGGAGCGTCTGAACGCCCTGACCTACAACACCCTGAAGACGGTGATGGGTACCCTTTCCCAGGCGGATATCATCAACATGGACGACGCATCGGAGCGCAATGATATTTACGAAGGAATTTCCGACAGCGTCGATGCGCTGGCCCGAAACTACGGGATCGAAGTGGTAGACGTAAAAATCAAGCGCTTTGATTTGCCCGAGGCCAACGAAAACGCTGTGTACGCCCGGATGATTTCGGAGCGGAACCAGATTGCCGAAAAATACACCGCAGACGGCAATTACGACGCTTCCATCATTCGCAACGATGTGGATAAGCAGGTCAATATCATTGTCTCCAATGCACAGGCCGAAGCCGCCAAGCTGGAGGCCGAGGGCGAAGCGGAGTACATGCGGATGCTGGCAGAGGCCTATGATACGGCGGACAAAAAGGAGTTTTATGAGTTTACTCTGGCCCTGGATGCGCTGAAGCAGTCTCTGGACGCCGGTGAGAAAACCATCATTCTGGGAGAGGACTCGCCGCTGGCGCAGATCCTGCTCCATCCCTGACAGGCGCGGCGGGATTTTCCGAAATATTTCCTTTTTGTACACCATTTGTTTCAGCATGCAGGAGAAACCTGGAATAATTCCGAAAAATTAAAATAATTTTTATTGAAATTCCGTTGACGTTTTTTTGCAAATCTGTTATGCTGTTCTTACAACGCAATGAAAGGATGATGTGAGTATGGAAATCGGGATTTGGTTCGGGTTGCTGATTCTGTTCGGGATCCTGGAAGCCGTCACGGTGTCTGTGGTCTCCATCTGGTTTATGGCCGGTTCTCTGGCCGCCATTCTGGCCGCCCTGTGCGGCGCGTCCTTGCCGGTGCAGATTGTGCTCCTCCTGGCGGTGTCCGTTGCGCTCCTGGCTTGCCTGCGCCCTCTGGTCCGCAAGTACGTATCGCCGAAGATCACGGCCACCAACGCAGACCGTGTCATTGGCAAAACAGCCGTCGTGACGGAGTCTATCGACAACATAGCCGCTCAGGGAGCCGTGAAGGTGGGAGGCGTGGTTTGGACCGCCCGCAGCAGCGGAGGAAAGCCCATTGCCGCAGGGGCTCAGGTTCAGGTGGACCGGATCGAAGGCGTAAAACTTTATGTCACTCCGGCGGAGGTACCCGCTGCAAGTGTAAAAAAATAAAATAGGAGGAAATTAGGTATGGAATGGATTTGGATTGCAGCAGTTGTCGTCATTCTCTTGATCATTATCATTCGCAACATCCGGGTGGTCCAGCAATCGCAAGCCTATGTGGTGGAGCGCTTGGGCGCCTTCTCGGCTGTGTGGGGCGTGGGCCTGCATTTTAAGGTGCCTTTCCTGGAGCGGGTGGCCAAACGGGTCAGCCTGAAGGAGCAGGTTCTGGATTATCCTCCTCAGCCTGTTATCACCAAGGACAACGTTACCATGCAGATTGACACCGTAGTCTACTTCCAGATCACAGACCCCAAGCTGTACGCCTACGGCGTGGAGCAGCCCATGGTGGCTATGGAGACCCTCACCGCCACCACTCTGCGGAACATCATCGGCGATCTGGAGTTGGACCAGACGCTCACCAGCCGGGATGTCATCAACACCAAAATGCGCGCCATTCTGGATGAGGCCACGGACCCCTGGGGCATTAAGGTCAACCGGGTGGAGCTGAAGAACATTCTGCCTCCTGCCGATATCCAGAGCTCTATGGAGAAGCAAATGAAGGCCGAGCGGGACCGCCGCCAGGCGATTCTCCAGGCCGAGGGCACGAAAAAGTCGGCCATTCTCATCGCCGAAGGCGAGAAGGAATCCGCCATTCTCCGGGCCGACGCCGATAAGCAGGCGGCTATTTTGAAGGCCGAAGCGGAGCAGCAGGCTGCCATCCTCCGGGCCGACGGCGAGGCCCAGGCGATTCTGGCCGTGCAAAAGGCTCTGGCCGATTCTCTTGCTATGTTGAACCAGGCGGCGCCCAACGATCAGGTGATCAAGCTGAAGGCCCTGGAGGCGATGCAAAAGGTGGCAGATGGGAAAGCCACGAAGATCATCATTCCCAGCGAAATCCAAGGCCTGGCCGGCTTGGCCGGGGGCATCGTGGAGTCTGTCAAAGACGGAAAGTAACCCCTGCCGGGGACCGGTTCGCCGGTCCCCGCTTTTCTTCCGGCCGGCAAGACCGTTCCGGAGGGCGGAGGGTTTTATCCCGGGCAGAAGGGGGAAAATTCGAGATATCCCCGTGCTTTTCTCCAAATCCTTTCCGGTTTTTCAGGTAAATTTTTCAAAAATAGCCCTTGTGGACCGGATTGGTTCGTAGTATAATGAATGTTGCGAAGCGGGGTGGAACCCCGTGCTCGGAAGAATATGACATCAAAACATGGAGGATTTTACATCGTGTTTAACGCTATGATTGAAACGCTGAAGGCCAATCCCCGGAAAATTGTCTTTACCGAAGGTCCGGACGCCCGGATTCTGGAGGCGACCGCCCGGCTGAAAAAGGGCGGCTTCCTGACGCCCATTCTCATCGGGAACGTGGAAGAAGTACGCACGGCGGCGGCAGCCGGAGACTTTGACATTGAGGGAATTGAAATCATCGACCCCGCGACCTACCCGGAGATGGACGCCATGGTGGAAAAAATGGTGGAGCTCCGTAAGGGGAAAATGACGCCGGAGGACTGCCGGCAGGCCTTGTCCAAGGGCAACTATTTTGGCACGATGCTGGTGAAGCTCGGCTATGCCGACGCCCTTCTGGGCGGCGCTACATATTCTACCGCCGATACTGTGCGTCCGGCTCTGCAGCTGGTTAAGACCAAAAAGGGCGCGCACTTGGTGTCCTCCTGCTTCATTTTGGTTCGCGGAGAGGAAAAGCTGGCCATGGGTGACTGCGCCATTAACATTGACTACCAGGATACCGTGGACAAAGAGGGCAATGTGGTGATTTCCGCCGCGCAGAAGCTGGCCGAAGTCGCCGTGGAGACCGCCCGTACCGCAAAGGTATTCGGCATGGATCCCAAGGTCGCGATGCTCAGCTTCTCCACCAAGGGCTCCGGCAAGGGCGGCACCGTGCAGCTGAGCCACGACGCCACCATCGAGGCCCAAAAGCTGGCCCCGGAGCTGGCCATCGACGGCGAGCTGCAGTTTGACGCTGCCGTGTCCCCCGTGGTGGCGGCCACCAAGTGCAAGGGCTCCCCGGTGGCCGGGCAGGCCAATACCTTCATCTTCCCCTGCATCGAGGCCGGCAACATCGGCTATAAGATTGCACAGCGCTTGGGCGGCTATGAAGCCTACGGCCCCATCCTCCAGGGTCTGAACGCGCCCATCAACGACCTGAGCCGGGGCTGCAATGCCGACGAGGTCTACAAAATGGCCATCATCACGGCCGCGCTGGCCTAACCCGGCGGGAAAACCGGGGCGAATTCTCCGAGGCGGCTTTGCCCAATCGGGGAGAGCGACCGAAATGTGACATGGGAAAAGCTCGGGCCCGGAAATTGGCTTGGTTCCAATTTCCGGGCCGTTTTATCATAAGATGATATAAGCGAGCCTCTGTCGGCGCCTGTGGGGGATTCATAGAGTCGCGATGGCGGAACCGGGCCGGCGATTCGTCTCAAAGAGTTTTGTCACGCCGTCGGACTGCGCAATCCGGGGAAGGGGCGGAGAAAACCGGTTTACTTTTGGGCGAAGATCCGGTATAATATACCGAGAAATTCAGCGGTTTTCTTTCGGTTCAGACCCTCCGAAAGCTGCGCCATTGAGGTGAAGCACATTGACGGACCTTTCTCATATTCGAAATTTTTCCATTGTGGCCCACATCGACCACGGCAAATCCACCCTGGCGGACCGCCTGCTGGAGGCCTGCAACGCCATCGACCGCCGGGAAATGGAGGACCAGATTCTAGATTCCATGGATTTGGAGCGGGAGCGGGGCATCACCATCAAAGCCCGGGCCGTGCGCCTGCAGTATACCGCCGACAATGGGCAAAGCTATGACCTGAATTTGATTGATACGCCGGGCCATGTGGACTTTAATTACGAGGTTTCCCGCTCCCTGGCCGCCTGCGAGGGCGCCGTTCTGGTGGTGGATGCCTCTCAGGGCGTGGAGGCTCAGACGCTGGCCAATACCTATCTGGCCATGGACGCCGGACTGGAGGTCCTGCCGGTGATCAACAAGATTGACTTGCCTGCCGCCAGGCCCGCCGAGGTCAAGGCGGAGATTGAGGACATCATCGGCGTTCCGGCGGAAGATGCGCCGGAGATTTCCGCCAAAAACGGGCTCCACATTCACGATGTTTTGGAGCGGATCGTCTCGGATATTCCCGCGCCCACCGGCGACCGGACCGCGCCGCTTCAGGCGCTGATCTTCGACAGCCAGTACGACGCCTACCGGGGCGTCATCGTTTACCTGCGGGTAAAAGAAGGGACCATCCGGCCGGGAATGGACGTCAAGATGATGGCCACCGGGGCGGTCTACAAAGTAGTGGAAGTGGGCGTCATGCATCCTCTGGGGCTCCAGCCTGCCCAGGAGCTGGGCGCGGGAGAGGTGGGCTATCTCACCGCCTCCATCAAAACCGTCTCCGACACCCGGGTAGGCGACACGGTCACGGAAGCGGCTCGCCCGGCCAAAGAGGCTTTGCCCGGTTACCGGACGGTGCAGCCCATGGTGTTCTCCGGCATTTACCCGGCGGACGGCTCCAAATATCAGGACCTCCGGGACGCGCTGGAAAAGCTGAAGCTCAACGACGCCTCCATGACCTATGAACCGGAGAGCTCCATCGCCCTGGGATTTGGCTTCCGGTGCGGCTTTTTGGGCCTGCTGCACATGGAGATCATTCAGGAGCGGCTGGAGCGGGAATACAATCTGGATCTCATCACCACGGCGCCCAACGTGGTCTACCGGATTACCAAAACCGACGGTTCCGTGGTCATGGTGGATAACCCCCTCAATTATCCCGACCCGGCGGAGATTGAGCTGGCCGAAGAGCCCTATGTGAAGGCCAGCCTGATGGCCCCGCAGGAATATGTGGGCAACATCATGGACCTGTGTACGGCCCGGCGGGGTGAGTTCCAGAATATGGTGTATCTGGACAGCACCCGGGTGGAGCTGCACTATAAAATGCCGCTCAATGAGATTATTTACGACTTTTTTGATGCGCTGAAGTCCAGGACGCGGGGCTACGGCTCTCTGGATTATGAGATGGATGAATACCGGCCCTCGAAGCTGGTGAAGCTGGATATCCTACTCAACGGCGATATGGTCGACGCCCTCAGCTTTATTCTGTTTGCCGATAACGCCTATCCCCGGGCCCGGAAGATCTGTGAGAAGCTGAAGGAAAATATTCCCCGGCAAATGTTTGAGATTCCCGTACAGGCGGCCATTGGGGGCAAGGTCATCGCCCGGGAGACCATTAAGGCCCTGCGCAAGGACGTGCTGGCCAAGTGCTACGGCGGCGATATCACGCGGAAGAAGAAGCTGCTGGAAAAGCAAAAGGAGGGCAAGAAACGGATGCGTACGTTCGGCACGGTTTCCGTCCCCTCCGAGGCTTTTATGGCTGTGCTGAAGCTGGATGACGATTGAGGAGACGGCGATGAGACGAGAATTGGGAATTGCGCGGTGCGGTCTGGCCTGCTGCCTGTGCTCCGAGGGGGAAAGCTGCGGCGGCTGTGACGCCGGTTCCTGCGGCGCCGCCGCCCAGTGCGAAAATCTGCGCTGTTCGAGAGACCGGCAGCTGGCCGGGTGCTATGCCTGTAACGAGGATTGCCGCAAGGGGTTGCTGCAAAAAATAAAGCCCAGGGGCTTCTGTGAATTCATTCGTCGCTACGGCATGGAGGCTTTGCTGGACCGCCTGGAGGCCAATGAAGCGGCCGGCGTGGTATATCACCGGCAGGGGATCACGGGGGATTATGACCACGTGGACGATATGGAGGCGCTGATCGCCTTGATTTTGACCGGACGCCGCCAGCCGGCGGCGTCCGGGGGGTGAGGGGCTGAGTATGGCAAAAAACAAAAAAATCCCCCTGGGAATTTACGTGCATGTCCCGTTTTGCCGCAGCAAGTGTCAGTACTGCGACTTTTATTCCCTGGGAGGTTCCCGGGAAAAGGGATTGATGGAAAGCTACCTGGAGGCCGTGTGCCGCCACATCAAAGAGGCAGGGGCTTTGGCGCCGGGCTATCAGGTGGACACGGTGTACTTTGGCGGTGGAACCCCTTCCTTTTTGGGCGCGGACGGTCTGATTCCCATCATGAACGCCCTGCGCCGCCGGTTTGACCTGTCCAATGATGCGGAGATCACCTTTGAGGCCAATCCGGACTCCGTCACGGAAAAGCTGCTGAAACGGCTCAAGGCCGAGGGGTTTAACCGGATTTCCCTGGGGGTGCAAACCGATGACGACGCGCTGCTGAAAAAGCTGGGCCGTCCCCACAGCTACCGCCAGGCCGTTCAGGCGGTCCACTTGGCCCGTAAGGTGGGATTTCACAACATCTCCCTGGATTTGATGTACGGCCTACCCGGCCAGAGCCGCTCTGCCTGGGAGGAGACGTTGAAGCATGTGCTGGAACTGTCTCCGGAGCACATGAGCTGCTACGGCCTGAAGGTGGAAGAGGGCACGCCGCTTTGGACTTACAAGGACGCGGCCAACCTGCCGGACGACGACGCCCAGGCGGACATGTATCTCTCTGCAGTCCGGATTCTGAAGGAGCATGGCTATGCTCAATATGAGATTTCCAACTTTGCCCGCCGGGGCCTGCGGTCCCGGCACAATTTGAAGTACTGGACCGGGGGAGAGTATTTGGGCTTCGGTCCTGCCGCCAGCTCTGATTTTGGCGGCAAGCGGTTTACCATTGCAGCGGATATTCACGGCTATATCGACGGGGTAAAATACAACGGGCCGGTGTTGTCCGAATGTCAGGAAATCCCCGCCCGGGAACGGGCCGGGGAATACCTGATGCTGCGCCTGCGCACTTCGGAGGGGATAGAGGCAGAGACCTATACCAAGCAGTACCTGCTCCCCTTCGAGCCCCTGCAGACGCGGCTGGAGCAGTATCGGGCTCAGGATTTGGCCGTCTCCGACGGCGGCCGCTGGCGCCTGACGCCCCGGGGCTTTCTGGTGAGCAACGCCATTCTGGCGGAGCTTTTGGAGGCCCAGGAGCGCTCGGCGCCGCCGGCGAAAAAGCGCTGAGATCACAAACAGGAGAAAGCCTCCCACCCGGAAGGCTTCCTCCTGTCTTTTACCGCTTTTTTACGGTGTTATTTTTTGTTTTGCAGGTATGCGTCAATGGCAGCGGCGCCCTTTTTACCGGCGCCCATGGCCAGAATGACGGTAGCAGCGCCGGTGACGGCGTCGCCGCCGGCGAACACGCCCTCCCGCGTGGTCATTTCGTCTTCATTCACAATCAGGCAGCCCTTTTTGTTGGTTTCCAGACCCGGGGTGGTAGACCGAATCAGGGGGTTGGGACTGGTGCCCAGGGCCATGATCACCGTATCCACATCCAGAATAAACTCGCTGCCGGGGATTTCCACCGGACGGCGGCGGCCGGAGGCGTCGGGCTCGCCCAGCTCCATGCGGATGCACTTCATTCCGCAGACGCGGCCGTCCTCGTCTCCCAGGATCTCCACGGGATTGCACAGCGTTTTAAACTCGATGCCCTCTTCCTTGGCGTGATGCTGCTCTTCCTTCCGGGCGGGCATTTCGGCCTCGCCCCGGCGGTAGACGATGTAGACCCGGTCCGCGCCCAGGCGCATGGCGCAGCGGGCGCCGTCCATGGCCACGTTGCCGCCGCCCACTACGGCTACAGCTTTGCTCTGAATGATAGGCGTATCGGCCTCTTCGGTATAGGCTTTCATCAGATTGGTCCGGGTCAGGTACTCGTTGGCGGAGTAAACGCCCTTGAGCCCCTCGCCGGGGATGTGCATAAACATGGGCAAGCCGGCGCCGGAGCCCACAAACACAGCCTGATAGCCCATTTCAAACAGCTCGTCAATGGACAGCACCCGGCCGATGACCATATTGGTCATCACCTCGACCCCTTGGGCCTCCAGCTTTTTGACTTCATTGGCGACAATTGCCTTGGGCAGACGGAACTCGGGAATGCCGTACACCAAGACGCCGCCGGCGGTGTGCAGGGCTTCAAAAACCGTGACGGCATAGCCCTTCTTGGCCAGGTCCGAGGCGCAGGTGAGACCGGCAGGACCGGAGCCCACCACGGCAACCTTGATTCCATTGGACGCTGCTTTTTCGGGCATAGCGTTAACATGCTCCCGATACCAGTCGGCCACGAACCGCTCCAGACGGCCGATGGCCACAGGCTCGCCCTTCACGCCCCGGACGCATTTGGCCTCGCACTGGCTCTCCTGGGGGCAGACCCGGCCGGACAGAGCGGGCAGGGCGTTGGTGGAGGTGACGATTTCATAAGCTGCCTGAAAGTCGCCTTCGGCAACCTTGGCGATGAACTCGGGAATGCGGACATTGACCGGGCAGCCCTCTACGCACTTGGGCTTCTTGCAGCCCAGGCAGCGGCCGGCTTCCTCCATGGCCTGCTCGGCGGTGTAGCCCAGGGCTACCTCTTCAAAATTCCGGGCGCGGACCTGGGGGTCCTGCTCCGGCATCGGCGTTTTGGTCAGAGTCATATTTGCCATTGCTGCTTCCTCCTTCTTAAATCAGGGCCTTGCCCATGGCCTCCATGCGGCAGACGTGCTCCTTGGCCACTTGGGCCTCCCGGTCCCGGTAAACGCCGTTCCTGCTCATCAGCTCGGCATAGTCCACCTGATGCCCGTCAAAGTCGGGGCCGTCCACACAGGCGAATTTGGTCTCTCCGCCCACCGTGACCCGGCAGCCGCCGCACATTCCCGTGCCGTCTACCATAATGGGGTTCAAGGATACGATGGTCTTGACCCCAAAGGGCTCGGTGGTTTTGGAGACGAATTTCATCATGGGGATGGGCCCGATGGCCAGGACCTCGTCATATTGGCGGCCGGACTCTAGGAGCTGCTGCAGCTTCACCGTGACGAAACCGTGCTCGCCGTAGGAGCCGTCGTCGGTCATTAAGTACAGATTGTCGGCACAGGCCCGGAATTCGTCCTCCAAAATGACGATGTCCTTGCTCCGGAAGCCTACAATGACATCCACCTCGCAACCGGCCTCCTTGAAACCGACTGCGGAGGGCAGGGCGATGGCGCAGCCGACGCCGCCGCCCACTACGCAAACCCGCTTTACCCCCTCGGTGTTGGTGGGCTTGCCCAGAGGACCGACGAAGTCCTGAATGTAGTCTCCTTCGTTCAGCGCGCCCAGGGCGTTGGTGGAAAAGCCCACTTTCTGGAAGATGATGGAGACGGTGCCCTTTTCCCGGTCATACCCGGCGATGGTCAGAGGGACCCGCTCTCCCTGCTCGTCCACCCGGAAAATGATGAACTGACCGGCTTTGGCCTTTTTGGCGACGAAGGGGGCCTCAATTTCCATCAGAGTGACGGCAGAATTCAACTCTTTTTTTCGGACAATCTTATACATAATCCTGATCCTTTCATTCCTGGATTTTGGGACATGACAAACAGGCAGGGGAAGGCTGCCTGCATGGAATTATTATAATCCACGGGGTATGCTTTGTCAAAACGTATTTCCGCAACCTGGGGGAAATCTGGTATATTTTCCAGGCAGGCTGTCAAAATACGGTTCCTACCCGGCGCATTTTTGCTTTTTTTGGAAAATTTTCGCCGGTGCAGGAGACAATCCACAAATATAGTCATTTAGTTTTGGAGGTTTGTACCAAAAATGTAAGGTCTATGTAAAAAGGAAGGTGGAAGTATGGCATAGTTTTAGAATTTGTGCTATCATAAGCATACAAGTGCCCTGCATCCCCATAACGGATGAGCAGAAAAAGGAGGATCACTATGAAAAACGGTACCCGCAGCAGGCTTCTGGCGTGGTTGTTGATGGCGGCCATGATTCTAACCATGGTTCCCACGGCAATCTTTGCAGCCGGGTCTGCCACTTACACCAAGATTACCAACATGGAGGAGCTGACCTCAGGACAGTATGTACTGGCTGTACAGACAGGCTACGGGCTCGGCATCCTGGACGGCAGCTGGATTACAGCCGAGGCGATGGATGCTACGGTAGATGCTGTAACCGATCCGCTGCACCCCTGGACCCTGACGGTAGACGGGGACGGCGTCAGGCTGACGGATTGTAACGGCGTTTCCGTCGCGCCCACCGGAGGAAACGACAACGGCATTACCTCCGGCGATTACAGCTGGACCGTGACCTGCACAGACGGCACGTTCCGGTTTGCCGGTCAGGGAGAAGATACCGTAATCCTGGCCAGCAACAAAGGCTCCGGGAGCAAGTTCCGGGCCTACAAATCCACCACAGTCAACGGAAATCCCAACGGCTATCCTTCGGACTTTACCCTGTACAAGCTGACCGGCGGCACGCCGGTAGAACCGACTGAGCCCACAGATCCGGTGGAGCCCACCGAGCCGGAGAAGCCGGAGGCGCTGTTTGACGACGGCGACCGGGTGGTCATCTATAACCCGGTCCACGGTAAAGCGCTGTCTACCACCTACACCGGCTTTTATAACAACGGCACAGACGTGACGCTGGAAAACGGAGTCCTGACAGGCTACACGGAGAGCGATATCTGGACCGTCGGCGTCAATGACGACGGCACCTATACCTTTTCCACGGCGGACGGCCAAAAGCTGGCCATGGGCGAGAGCTACTCCAGCATGCCCCTGGACGAAGTATATTCCGACTGGCGCGTAACGGAAGCGGCAGCCGACGGCTGCTACTACATACAAAACACCGGCCGGGGCCTGTACCTGGAATGGTATGCAGACAAGGGCAACTGGAGCGCCTACGGCTCCATCACCGAGGAGACGGAGAGCCTCTTTGCGCAGGCTTTCTACAAAGTTCCGGATGCTCGGAAGGAGGGCTTCGTCACGGAGCTTCATTCGGGAGACCGGGTCATTGTCTATAATCCGGAGAGCTCTGTGGCGCTGTCCCAGGTGTACAACGGATTTTATAACACAGGCGCTGCGCTCACGTTGACAGACGGCAAGCTCACCGGCTATTCCGATACCGAAATTTGGACGGTGGGCGTCAATGAGGACGGCAGCTACACGCTGTCCACCCAGGATGGCCGGAAGCTGGCTATGGGGGAGAGCTTCTCCAGCACGCCCCTGGACGAGGTGAATCCCGATTGGCAGATCACGCCCGCTGCAACGGAGGGCTGCTTCTACATCCAAAACGCCGCCCGGGGCCTGTACCTGGAGTGGTACGCGGAAAAGAATAACTGGAGCGCCTACGGCTCCATCACCGAGGCCACCGAGGGGCTTTTCGCCCACCGGTTCTATCTGGTCCTCGAGACCACGGAAGAGCCTGTGCCGTCGGGTCCTCTGGCGCAGGGAGACCGGGTGGTCATTTACAATCCCGCCAATTTAAAGGCGCTGTCCACCACCTACAACGGTTTTTATAACAATGGGACCGACGTCGTTCTCAACGGAGACCAGCTGTCCGGCTTTACCGCCGCCGACGTCTGGACGGTGGGCGTCAACGAAGACGGCAGCTACACCTTCTCCACCGAGGACGGCCAGAAGCTCTCCATGGGCGAGAGCTTCACCAGTACGCCTCTGGACGACGTCTATTCCGATTGGAACCTGCAGCCCGCTGCAACCGGCGGCTGCTATTACATCCAGAACACGGTCCGCGGCAATTACCTGGAGTGGTATGCGGAGAAAAACAACTGGAGCTCCTACAGCGCCGTCACCGACGAAGCGCTGTTTGCCCAGGCCTTTTACAAGGTAACCGGGGACCTGCCCGACCCGGATGCGGGCCTGCCGGAGGCTGGAGATCAGGTTGTTCTGTTCAACCAGTCTGCCCAAGGCGTTCTGGCCTGCCAGGATGACAACGCAGAAAGTCCCTCCATTGAAAACGCCCCTGCCAGTGTCGCCGACGGCAAAGCCACGGCTGCCAACGGAGCCCTGGTGTTTACTGTGGAGAAAAACGGCGGGTACTACCGCTTTGTCAACGAGACCTTTGGTTACCTGTGCTCCAACGGGACGGGCAACAACGCATTTTACCAGACGGAGCCCACTGAGGACGCAGATTGGACCCTGGCGGCCTACAACGGCGGCTATACCCTGGAGAGCCGCACGGCCAAGTTCAACGGGCAGTACGCGCAATTCCTGGAGTACTATGCCGGGTCCTACAAGTCCTATAGCATGTACAACGTCACGGACCCGGATATCTATACCTTCCATTTTTATCCCTGCGCCAACACGAGCCTGACCGGAGGCGTTGTGAACGCGCCTGCCGTCGTCTTTGGCACGCTGGCCGACGCATTTTTGGGTCAGGCCTATTCCCTCACCTTCACCGTCGACGCGGTTTTCGGCGTGCAGGATTTGCAGGTCTCCTTAAATGGCGACCCCCTTGCGTACACCGAAGCCGACGGCGTCTATACCCTGGCCATTCCGGCCGCGTCCGTCACCGGCGAGAGCCTTCAGATCCTCATCACCGGTACGGATACCAAGGGCGTGACCTTCCAGGATACGGCAGAAATCCCCGTCAGGGACGAGCCGGTGATTGACCGGCTCACCCCGGCTGCCGGGAGCCAAACCGGCGATAACCTGCGTCCTACCATCTCTGCCGCGGTTTCCAATGCGGGAGAGAACCCTGCGGTGACCATGACTGTGGCCGGCACTCCGGTGGATGCGGTTTACGCCGACGGCAGAGTGTCCTACACCCCGGAGGCGGACCTGGCCCCGGGCCGAACCAGCGTCACCGTCACCGTAACCCGGAGCGACGGCAAATCCGCCGGCCGGACCTGGAGCTTTACCGTAGGCACCGCCACGGAGCAGCTGTATTTTGGACAGCTGCATTCTCACACCACCTATTCCGATGGCTCCGGCTCTTTGGAGTCCGCCCTGGATTATGTCGCCGGTCTGCCCGACAGCGCCAATGTGGACTTTGTGGCGTTTACCGATCACTCCAACTATTTCGACAAGTCCGGCGATGCCAACCCGGAGGGGGCCCTGTACGACATGAGTCTGGCGACAGCGTACAGCCAGCAGACCTGGGCTGCGTACAAGCAGGCGGTGGCCGACTTCAACGCCTCCCAGTCTGATGTTGTGGCCATTGCCGGTTTCGAGATGACCTGGTCCGGCGGCCCCGGCCACATCAATACCTTCAACACCCCCGGCATCGTCTCCCGCAACAACACGACGCTGAACAACAAGACGGCCGATGCCGGTATGAAGGCCTATTACGCCCTGCTGAGTCAACCGGAGGGCGCCGGTTCCCTGTCACAGTTTAACCACCCCGGCTCCACCTTCGGCACCTTCACGGATTTCAGCTATTGGGACGCGCTCATTGACAGCCGGATCTTCCTGGTGGAGGTGGGCAACGGAGAAGGGGCCATCGGCGCCGGCGGCTATTACCCCAGCTATGAGTACTACACCATGGCCCTGGACAAAGGCTGGCATGTGGCTCCCACCAATAACCAGGACAACCACAAGGGCAAATGGGGCAACGCCAACGATGCCCGGGACGTCATTTTGACCGACGATTTCTCCGAAGAGGGGATCTACCAGGCCATCCGGGATTTGAAGGTCTATTCCACAGAGGACAAGAACCTGGAGATTTATTACACCGTAAACGGCCTTCCTCTGGGCTCCATCATCGAAGAGGTGCCCGAAACGCTGGAGATTGCCGTCCAGCTCTTTGACCCGGACGCTTCCGACAGCATCTCCAAGGTTGAGGTGGTAGTCAATTCCGGAAAAGTGGCCTACACCTGGGACGATCCCGCCGTTCTGGCCACCGGCGAACTGACCTGTACGCTGGATCCCACGTATAGCTATTACTATATCCGTGTCACCCAGGGCGACGGAGATCTGGCGGTTACAGCCCCCGTGTGGGTCGGCGAGACCCTGAAGCTGGGCATTTCCAGCGTGGAATGCGATACGGCCACCCCGGTGACCGGCGAGGAGCTGGAGATCGAAACAACTCTGTTTAACAGCGAGTCCCAGGATGCGCAGGTGACCTATGTGACCTACACCACCGACGGCTCTGTGGTTTTGGGTTCGGACACCACCGGTTACACCGTGCCCGCCTCAGGCACACAGACGCTCACCTTCTCCTACACGCCCGAGACGGCCAAGGTCATGACCATTACCGTCACCGTGGGGATGGAGCTTGACGGGGTTGATTACGAATTCTCCATGGATGTGGAGCTGGACGTGCTCAATGCGGACGAGTTGGTGTACGTGGGCATCGACGCCTCCCACTATAACGAGTATGTGGCCGGAAACTATCAGGATTCCATGGGCAACTTCGGCAACCTGGCCGCAGAGTACTCGGTCCGGACGGTAGAGCTGAAGACCAGCGAGGAGCTCATTGCCGCCTGCAGCAATGAGAAGTACAAGATGCTGATCCTCACAGCGCCCTCCCGCCGGGACGGCTCGGCCCTTCGGGACCCCTACGCCACCTATTCCGACGAGGAGATTCAGGCCATTGTCCGCTTTAACCAGGCCGGTGGCGCCGTGGTTTTGGCGGGCTGGTCGGACTATTATGAGCACTATGCCGATTTCCCTGCCGCCGACCATATGGCGGCCCAGCAGAATAAGGTCTTGGAGGCCCTGGGTTCCTCCCTGCGCATTGGCGATGACGCCACAAATGACGACAGCCTCAACGGCGGTCAGACCCAGCGGCTGTATTTCAGCACCTATAACTGGGACAGCTTCCTGATGGACGGGGTGGAGTTCGATCCGGAGCATCCGAATGACAACATGTATTCCCAGCTGTTCAGCCAATATGGAGGCGCTTCCATCTATGCGGTGGACGGCGAGGGCAATCCCACCACAACCCTCCCGGACACGGTGACGCCTGTAGTTTACGGCCACGCAACGACCTATTCCAAGGACTCCGACAACGACGGTCTGGGCGGTGACGGGATGCCGAAGTATCCGGTTGCCGAAGGCGACAACCGGCTGATGGTTTTGGGCACCGAGGAGCTGGAAGGCCAGGGCCTCATTGTGGTCTCCGGCGCGGCATTTATGAGTAACTTCGAGGTACAGGCGACCATTTCCGACTCCAACGCCGAGAAGAATTACTCCAATTACGACATTTGTGAGAATCTGGTCCAGTATGTCAACCCGGTTGTGGTCACGGACATTGCCACGGTGCAGCAACAGACCGAGAAAGGGTTTAAGTACACCATTCAAGGTGTGGTGACCTCCAACGCGTCCGGTTTCGACCAGGATACGGCGTTCTTCGACTGCATTTATGTTCAGGATGAAACCGCAGGCATCTGCTGCTTCCCGGTGGCGGGTGATTACCGGATTGGCGATGTGGTCCGGATGACCGGCACCACGGACTTCTATCAGGGCGAAATGGAGCTGCAGGTTTCCAGCGTGGAGAAGCTCGGCCATACTGAGCCTGTGGCGCCGAAGACGGTCACCGCCGCACAGGTGAATGACGGCTCCGTATTGGGCAGCTTGATAACGCTGCAGGGTACGGTGGAGCGCTTTGAGCTGGCCAACGGGCTGGTACAGACCATTATGGTCCGGGATGCCCAAGGCGACACGGCCAGAGTTTTCATCGACGGCTATATCACGACGGCTCAGGATGTGGAAAATCTGGAAGTAGGCTGCGCCATTGCGGTAACGGGCGTTGCCTCCTACGACAATACCTTTAACGCGCCGGAGGGACCCTTCCCCCGGATTCGGGTTCGGAATCGGGCCGATGTGGTCTGCACGGCGCAGAGCGAGGATTTAGAGGCGCTTTTAGCCGCCGCGCAAGCCGCCGCCCAGGCGGCGAAAGAGGCCCAGGAGCAGGCCGAGGCGGCTCAGGCAGCGGCTGAGGCGGCCCAGAAGGCG